>Ga0265327_10000034_pt1 | contig 316018 bp, 266 predicted proteins | sample 41621metaG_FD_202089 | JGI IMG/M metagenome (GOLD analysis project Ga0265327, IMG submission 202089) | Rhizosphere microbial communities from Carex aquatilis grown in University of Washington, Seatle, WA, United States - 4-16-21 metaG | ecosystem: Host-associated > Plants > Roots >...
GTAAAGCGGGTTGCAAAGGTACGTTTTTCTTTTTCATTTCTCCAAATCTTTTTTCAAAGATTTTTTATCACAACTCATTCATTCTCCGCTCAAAACAACCTATTTTTAAAGACCTCTTTTTTTATTTTACCGCCTCGTTTCAGAAGCGGAGTGCAAAGGTAATGCTCTTTTTTAAACTTCCAAACTTTCTTTTAAAAAAGTTTTTCCCGTTTTTCTCCGCTCAACAACCTCACCCTCACCTGCTTTAAAGAACTACTTGCTTTCCTTTTTCGCTTCTTTTTTGAAGCGGAGTGCAAAGGTAGTGTTTCTTTTCAAACTTCCAAACTTCTTTACAAAAAGTTTTTCCTCTGCTCCTTTCGCTGTATCGCAACACCAGCAAGCTTTTCAGCCCGCTCCATCACCCATCGCCACCTCTTTAAGAACTATCCCTTTTTTGTTGGGAGTGCAAAGGTAGAGAAACACCCCATACTTCCAAATCATTTACCAAAGTTTTTTGCCAATTTACAGCCATCCTCCACGGAAATGCACTACTGTCGCCTGTTATGCATTTGAAAATATATGTGCTAATGCTGAAAACCCATCGTTGAAACCTTGATCCGGCCACAACAAGAACCACTCTACTGCAGAATCTCTTCTCTTATTGTCCTACAAGGCTCTCTCCATCCTTTTGTTTTGACGTAAACAGCTCCTCACTCCCCTTTTTAACGCTATCCATGCCGTCTGTCACTTTTTGCTTGAACAAAAAGTAGCCAAAAATTCAAGGCTTAAGGAAACTGCGGCTAAAATGAAATGCTGCCGACTACAATTATTAAAGCTTACTATTGGGCTTGGGGAGTGTATCAAACGAGGCTATATCCGGGCCACACCTCGCTACGCATCGCCATAATTGCTTTACGCCGGCTGCATTCCATTTTTTAACGCCGCAGTTTCCTTAGGCCGGGTGTGTGGTACAAGATGAGCGGTGGTGCTACTCCTTGTCGTTACTCGTCTTTACTAGCGCTTATATAATATATAGCATGCCCAATAGTAAACCAGACCATGAACGGAGCGTCGCAACTCAGGTTTAACCGGAGTGATTTTCGCTGGTGGCAAAAAAGATTGATTGTTTGTACCAGATACAACCTGGTGGAATTGACAGACATGAGTCATCCTACGGAAGGTTCAGCCCGGTATGTGTGATCCTGGAACACCCGCGCCAGTACAACACGAAATCAGACTTCAGCGATCAGACATTTGCGTTTGAGCAGGAGTTCTGCTATTTTTATTAGCGATTCCCGCTGTATGAATAAGGTATTATATTCCATTTATCTTTTCCTTTTCCTATCTCTTTACTGTATTGCAACTGTTTTGGCTCAGTCGACTGGTGTCAGCTTTCAATATTTCCAGAGCCTGATCTATGTGCATGTAAAGATCAACAACAAACCAGGACTTGTATTTTTACTAAACACCGGCGCTAATACTTCTGTGCTGAACACGCAAACAGCCAATATGATCCGCTTGCCGGAAGTGCGGGAGGACAGTGTACAGGGCACCGTGGGCAATGAACGGGTAAAGGTGCTGCACCTATCGAAGATTCAACTCGGGGACGCGCGAGTGGATAATATGGAAATTACAAAACGGGATCTGAGCAAATGGCCCTCGCCGGAGCAAAAACCGCTGGATGGCATTCTCGGCACAGACTTTTTACGCCAGTTCTATGTGACCATTGATTTCAAAACGCATAAACTTCTATTGACTTCAAAAAAGCCTGTAGTAAAGTATCTATACAATTTTCCGTTTGAAATGGATGATAATATTCCACAAATGAATGTGAAGCTAAATGATTCGCTGCGTATTCCGTTGCGCTACAACACGGGGGTGAGCCTGGCGGCAAACCGGGATATCTTCATTAATATTTCTTACGACACCTGGCGGCGTTTGAAGAATATCGATAGGACGCTAACCACAGAAAGTTACCTGACCGGTACAGCGGTGGGCGGAAATGTTTATTTGCCGGTGGTCAAGATCAGGTCGATGGAAATCGGAGATTTCGTGGTTCGTTCCCCATATGTAATTGTACAACCGGAGGAAGGTTATTTTAAGCATCCGGATGCTGTCGGTTTTCTCGGCAATAATTTTATGGAGAAGTTTGAAAAGGTGTGCATCAACTTTAACGAGCAGAAAATCTATTTCAATATTCCGAGAGCAAGGGCCGCTAATATTGTGGTAAAGAAGCCGGTAAAGAAGCGTACCTGATGATGAAATTTTGATTACGGTTAAACAAAAAGGATAATGAAGAGTCCAAAAGCCTTGATGAAGATGAAAACTACATTTACTTTTTTATTATTCTTATTTTGTTTCGCAGGTATGGCCCAGGCCCAATCTTATGCCCTACGCGGCCGGGTGCTGGACCAACGCGATAGTTCTTCCGTTATCGGCGCTACGATACAACTGATCTTTCAAGGCGATAGCTCCAAAAAAACAGGCACCACTTCAGACGTAGATGGTAATTTTCAGATTCCAGATCTCGAACCGGGTAATTATACCGTCCGTGTTTCGTATCTCGGCTATACGACGCTGGAACGCGCCGTCCATATTGTTAGCAGTGATGTAAATGTGGGTACCATCCGGTTAAAGGCCGCCAGTAATGTATTGCAAAATGTAGTTGTGCAGGGGCAGCAAATACGGGCGCAGCAAATAGGCGACACCACCCAGTTTAACGCAGGCGCTTATAAAACGAACCCAGATGCCTCAGCAGAGGACCTTGTTACCAAAATGCCCGGCGTTACTTCCGATAACAGTGGCGTAAAAGTGAATGGAGAAACGGTGCAGACTGTTTTGGTAGATGGTAAACCGTTTTTCGGCGATGACCCTTCCCTTGCCTTGAAAAATCTTCCTGCCGAAGTCATCGATAAGATACAGGTATTTGATAAGCTGAGCGATCAATCACAGTTTACGGGATTTGACGACGGCCAGTCGCAAAAAGCTATTAATATTATTACGAAGCGCGGCAAAAACATCGGTGAGTTCGGAAAAGTGTATGCCGGCTATGGCACCGATGACCGCTACAGTGCAGGGGCCAGTATGAATTACTTCAACGGTGATCAACGCATTTCGCTGATCGGGCTATCTAATAATATTAATCAGCAAAACTTCAGCGCCGAGGATCTGTTGGGCGTCAGTGGCGGCAGCAGTGGCGGACGCGGCGGCGGTTATGGCGGCGGTGGACGTGGTGGCGGTTCCGCCAATAATTTCCTGGTAGGCCAGCAAAACGGGATTACGAAAACCAATTCCATCGGGCTTAATTACAGCGATGCCTGGGGCAAAAAGATTAAAGTAACCGGGAGTTATTTTTTTAACCAGACAGATAATACGAACAGTACGCAACTGAACCGCGACTATTTCACTACCAGCGAAGCGGCCGCTCAGACTTACAACGAGCTGAGCAATACGGAAAGTAAAAACTACAACCACCGTTTCAATGTCCGTTTCGAATACACGATCGATTCATTTAATTCGCTTATCGTAACGCCCAAACTAAGTTTCCAGAACAACCAATATACCACCGACCTGTTGGGTAACACTGCACTCGGCGACGCCCCAGCCGGCCTGACACGCAATCAGAATAATTCAAACAATAATGGCTATAGCTTTTCCAATAATATACTCTTACGCCACCGCTTTGCGAAAAAAGGCAGAACGATTTCCTTAAATATCGGCACGCAACTGAACGAAAAAAACGGCGACGGCAAACTGTATGCACTCAACCAATATATCAATGATACGACCCTGCTCGATCAGCAATATAATGTATATAGCAATGGTTACACCATCTCGCCAAGCGTGGTGTACACCGAGCCGATGGGCAAAAAAGGCCAGTTGATGGTAAACTACAGCCCCTCTTATCAAAAGAACAGATCGGATAAAGAGACTTATAATTTTGAACCGGCAGAACAAGCTTATACGGATCTCGACACTATTCTTTCCAACAAGTACGACAATACCTATATCACCCAAAAAGGCGGTGTGAGCTACCGGCTTGGCGATAAAAAGATGAATTTCATGGCGGGGGTAAATTACCAGTATGCCACCTTACAGGGCAAGCAGGATTTTCCTTTTGCTTTCGATCTGTATAAACCATTTTCTTCGGTATTACCGCAGGCCATGTTTAATTATCGTTTCAGCCAGGGAACCAATCTGCGTATTATGTATCGCACCAATACCACAGCGCCGAGTATTACGCAATTGCAAAGTGTAGTCGATATCTCTAACCCACTTCTCCTACGCACGGGTAACCCTAACCTGAAACAGGATTTTGAAAATACACTGACGCTACGCTATGGTAAAACAAAATCCGGTGGCGGCAGCAATTTTTTTATCTATGCTTACGGTAGTTATATCCAGGATTATATTGGCAACGCTACGCTGATCCCGACAAAAGACAGTGCATTTGCCAATGGCATTACAATCAACAGAGGTAGCCAGCTGACCTTACCGGTAAACCTGAATAATTATTTCTCGGGACGAACTTTTGTAACTTACGGCATTCCCGTCGGCCTGATCAAAAGCAACCTGAACCTGAATGCGGGCCTGAGCTACAGTCATGCTCCTTCGCTGATCAATAATGTCGCAAACTTTTCCAACAGTACAACCCTCAACGGCGGCTTTGTGCTGAGCAGTAATATCAGCGAGAATGTAGACTTCACTTTATCGTACAGCGGCAATTACAATATCGTCAAGAACACCATTCAGACACAATCGGACAATAGCTATTATTCACACGTAGTGTCGGCAAAACTTAATTATATTTTCCTGAAACGTTTTGTATTTAATACAAGCCTGAATGAAAACCTCTACTCGGGTTTGGGCAGCAACTACGACCAGAATTTCTTCTTGTGGAATGCTTACCTCGGTTACAAATTCCTGAAAGACCGTTCGCTGGAAGCTCGTGTGAGCGCTTACGATATCCTGAATCAGAATAAAAGCATCAGCCGCAACATTACCGATACCTATATAGAAGACACCAGAACGCAGGTGCTGACGCAGTACTTCATGTTTACCATCACGTACACACTCCGCCATTTCAAGAGTGGCGGCATGCCGACGAACAATAGCAATAGCGATGTGCATCCGCAAGGACGCCCACCGTTTGGAGGCGGCGGACCGGGTGGCGATCATCAAGGCCCACCGCCGGGATACTAGATCGCCGACTCCTGGTTTATGAAACTATAAAAGAGACGCTGTTCAATACAACGTCTCTTTTTTTGGGGTTACCTGCATGATCACTCCGGTTTAACTTCGTTGCGTCGCACGCTGCATCGTCTTCGCCCTATTTAGCAATACCTACCGATAAAATAATAGCTCACGAGATCCTTTCCCGCCTGGCGGCGAATGCCGCCGACGCTCATCAGGACCGGCAACTGGGCAGAAAAGCTACGCTTTTGAATTTTGACTTTTGACTTCTCTTGTTAGATGCGTATATTTAATAACCATAATTATGAACGTATGCTTTTTTCGGGAAAAACTTTTTTTATAACTGGCGCCAGTCGTGGCATTGGTAAGGCTATAGCTTTGAAACTGGCCAGTGAGGGAGCTAATATTGTGATTGCAGCAAAATCTACAGAAGAGAATCCTAAGTTAGGCGGCACTATTTATTCGGCAGCTAAAGAAATTGAAAAAGCGGGCGGTAAAGCGTTGCCGGTGCAGTGCGATATCCGTAGCGAAGATATGATCATTGAAGCCGTACAACAGGCCATAGAAACATTCGGCTTTATCGATGGTGTTGTCAACAACGCTTCAGCTATTTCGCTGACCACTACAGAGCAGACAGAAACCAAACGTTTCGATCTGATGCACGATATCAATGTCCGGGGTACTTTTTTAGTGACCAAACACTGCATTCCACATCTGCGCAAATCAGATAATCCGCATATCCTTACCCTGTCGCCGCCTATCAGCCTCGATCCTAAATGGCTGGGCCCGCATGTGGCCTATACGATGGCCAAATACAATATGAGCATGATGACGATTGGCTGGGCCGAAGAGCTGAAACATTCCGGCATAGCAGCCAATTCGCTTTGGCCGGTGACCACTATCGGCACGGCGGCAGTGCAAAATCTTTTAGGTGGCGACTATCTCACACAGCGCAGCCGCAAACCGGAAATCCTTGCAGACGCAGCTTTTCATATTTTCAGACAAGACGCCAAAACTTATACCGGAAATCTGTTCCTGGATGAAGACGTACTTCGCGAGGCAGGCATTACGGATCTTTCTGCATATTCAGTAAAGCCGGGCGGCGAATTGCAGACTGACTTATTCGTAGAAGTTTAATAAAGAGTGGAAGCAATTGCTTCCACTCTTTATTTCACCCTGTACAGGGTACGTTTTTACCAAAGCCTTTACTCATTTTTGAACATCAAAAAATCACCAGCCATTGCAATCCATACTTTCGCTTCAAGGCATTTCTAAAGCCTACGGCCCCATTCAGGCACTGAAGAACGTTTCATTTGATGTACCACCCGGCAGCGTATTCGGCATCCTGGGTCCCAACGGCAGTGGCAAAACCACCCTGCTCGGCACTGTTTTGGATGTGCTGAAAGCCGACTCCGGCACTTATAGCTGGCTCGATCATACACCGGCTGAAAAAGCACGCCAGCAAATCGGTTCATTGCTGGAAACGCCCAATTTCTATCATTATATGTCGGCCTTCGACAACCTGGAGATCAGCGCATCGATCAAACAACGAGGTATGGACGACCGGCTCCGTGTACTACAATTGGTAAACCTGCTGGAGCGCAAGGACAGTAAGTTTCAAACTTTTTCTTTGGGTATGAAACAACGCCTGGCAATCGCATCGGCATTACTCGGCCAGCCGAAAGTGCTGGTGTTGGACGAACCCACAAATGGGCTCGACCCTGCCGGTATTGCGGAAATACGCGAACTGATCCGCCAGTTGAACGCGGACGGCATGACCATTATTATGGCGAGTCATTTACTGGATGAAGTGGAAAAAGTATGCACACATGTGGCGATCCTGAAAAGAGGAGATCTGCTGTTGAGTGGTCCTGTCGATGAAGTGTTGCGAAACGAAGACCAGATTGAAGTGCGGGCTGCTGATATGAATTTATTATTGCAGACGGTAAAAGAACTGCCTGGTATCGGTCATATTACGCAATCCAACAGTATGCTCCAGATTGGTATCACCGACGGTCTTACAACTACCAGACTGAACGAATACTTATTTTCAAAAGGCATCATAGCATCCCATTTATCGCTGAAAAAGAAAAGCCTGGAAAGCAGGTTCATGGAGCTTACTTCGTAAGAAGTCAAAAGTTAAAAGTCAAAAACAAAAAAGCTAAAAAAGCTGTTCTATAAAATTGCCTCGCGCTGATAGTCCTCCTCTTTCGGAGGAGCTAGAGGAGGCCAAATCAAAAAAACATGAAACAACTCATGGCCATTGAATGGCTGAAAATAAAAAAATACCGCACCTTTTGGACGATTATGGTATTGTTCGGCATTTGCGTTCTGTTATGGAATCTTGGCGTCGCTACTGGCGTTTTGCGTCTTGGTGGCAACAATATTAATCTCCTGGGCAGCTCCAATTCATTTAGCGGCATCTGGGATAATGTGACTTACTATACGAGCAATTTCGTTTTGATTCCGGCCATTTTTATCATTATCGGCATTACAAATGAATACCAGTTCCGTACCAATCGTCAGCATGTAATTGACGGCTGGACACGGCTACAGTTCTTTCATGCAAAATGGTACATGATGAAATCGCTGGCGCTGACGGTTACATTATTTGTGGCTGTGACAGGGCTCATAATCGGGCTGGTAACGGGCGCTTCGTTTGCTTATATCGGCGACAATATCGAAAAGCTAGTGTACATGCTGATTCTTTGTACTAACTATTTCGGCCTCTCCCTGCTGATCTCCGTACTGGTAAAACGCAGCGGTCTGGCCATCGGTATCCTGATGTTATATGTAATGGTTATCGAAATGATGTTGCATTTATTTTTCCTCTTCAAATTAAAACTGCCGATTCTCGACCTTTTGCTGCCGTTACAAAGCAGTGACGAAATGTTGCCATCCTCTACGTTTAATGCGTTGCTAAAAACCGGCCAGTTCGGTTATCAGCCGCCTGCTATCGTCTATGCCATCGTTTCCTGTATCTGGATTTGTATCTATTATTTAATAGCCCGACGTAAATTGATGCGCAGCGATTGGTAATTTCGCAGTATGCAAAAAAACGATCAACCTGTTATTCTTGTTACAAATGACGACGGCATCACGGCGCCGGGAATCCGTGCGCTGGTAGCGGCTGTGAAAGATCTGGGAACTGTGGTAGTAGTGGCGCCCGACAGCCCGCAATCGGGCATGGGGCACGCCATTACAATAGGAAAGCCTTTACGTTTGGACCGTGTTTCCGTTTTTGACGACCTGGGCATTGCAGCATATCAATGTTCGGGCACACCGGTAGATTGCGTGAAACTGGCTCGTGATAAAATTTTAAATGCCAAACCTGACCTTTGTGTAAGCGGTATCAATCATGGCAGCAATGCTTCTATCAACGTGATCTATTCCGGAACTATGAGTGCGGCCATGGAAGCGGCGATCGAAGGCATTCCTTCTGTTGGCTTTTCCCTGCTCGATTATAACTTCGACGCCGATTTTACGATCGCTAAGAAAGTGGCACATACTGTTGCCAGCCGTATGCTGGAAAAAACAATGCCGCCCCATATGCTGCTTAATGTAAATATACCGGTTACTACGCCGGGCGATTTTAAAGGCTTGAAAATATGCCGGCAGGCCGATGCCAAATGGGCGGAAAATTTCGATCATCGCATTGATCCGCGCGGCCGGGATTATTACTGGATGACGGGGCAGTTTGTAAATATGGATACAGGTGATGGTACAGATATCGAAGCGTTGAAAGAAGGTTATGCCTCTGTTGTGCCTATTAAGTTTGACTTTACCGATATGCAAATGAAAAACTGGCTGGAAGAGGAATGGACTTCGGGACGCTGATTTCCGATTTGTGATTTGTGATTTCGACTAACGTCGCCTATTATTTCATGCTCACTGCAACTTTCGACTCTTCTAAAACAGCAATCATAAAATAAAAGAAGCCCGGAGCGATTGTTCCGGGCTTCTTGCATGTTTATTATTTACCAGTGTAATTGCCGAATTATCGGATGAATTACACATTGAATCACCATTTCTTTTTGAAATCCCCCCTGCTGAAATATTTTTCAATCAGGCAGTAGAGCACAATAAAAAAATAACGGCTGCCCATCTCCCGGATCTTCAGATTGGAAGTACCGTGTTTGCGGTTTTGCCAGGAATTCGGCACTACGCTAAAGCTGTAACCTCTTACTACGGCCTTTAACGGAAGCTCGACAGTGAGATTGAAATGCGGCGACAGGAATGGCTTGATCCCTTCAATCGTCTGGCGCGAGTAGAGCTTAAATGCATTGGTACAATCGTTGTACTTGATCTTAAACAAAAACCCGATCATGTTGTTTACAAAACGGTTGATGTATAATTTCTTCTTCGGGTAGTCAATCACTTTCCCACCCTTTGCAAAACGGTTCCCAAATACACAATCCACTTTTTGGGTGATCATAGTGTTGTAAAACTTGATCAGGTCCTGCGGCGAATCAGACAGATCGGCCATTACTACCGCTACGCAATCGCCGGAAAAATTTTCCAGGCCTTTACGTACTGCATACCCGAAACCGTTGTGAGGCGGCTCATTGAAAATAGTACGCAACGTAGGCACCGACTGCTGCAGTTCGGTAATTACCTCAATAGTATTGTCTTTCGAATTGTCGTTGATCACGAGCAATTCATGATCGATATTGTTTTTATGCAACTCTTCGTAAAATGCCAGAATAGTGTCCGGCAAGTTCAATGCTTCGTTGTAAGCAGGAATGACAACACTCAGTTTCATCTGCTATACCCGACTTTTTAAGTTTTCGAAAATTTGCGTCAGCGTGCTTTCCAGATCATATTTATACTCCCAGCCCGGGTAGTGTGCTTTAAAGCGCGACACGTCCGAAATATACCAGATATGATCACCGATACGGTTGGTATCCGAATAGGTATAGTTCATTTTTTTACCGGTAATTTTCTCGCACAGTTCAATGGCTTCGATCATCGAACAATTGGCAAACCGGCCACCGCCTGCATTATACACTTCACCGCTTCTTGGCGCCTGGTAGAAATTCCAGAACATGTTCACCAAATCCCAGGAGTGAATATTGTCGCGCACCTGTTTGCCTTTATAACCGAAAATCGTGTATTGATTGCCGGTAATGGCGCATTTCATCAGGTAAGACAAGAACCCGTGCAACTGTGCACCGGAATGTTGCGGGCCCGTAAGACAACCACCTCTGAACACAGCGGTTTTCATACCGAAATATTTTCCATATTCCTGAACCATCACATCGGCAGCTACTTTAGAGGCGCCGAAGATAGAGTGTTTGGAATGATCGATACTCATTTGCTCGTCGATCCCGTTTTTGAAATACGGATGCGTCTCATCGATTTCCCAGCGTTTTTCCAATTCTACCAGTGGCAGATAGTTTGGCGTATCGCCATATACCTTATTCGTAGATGTAAAAATGAACACCGCTTCCGGACAATGCAGTCTTGTAAGCTCCAGGAAATTTAAAGTACCATTGGCATTGATGGTAAAATCAGTCAAAGGTTCTTTTGCGGCCCAGTCATGGCTCGGCTGTGCAGCCGTATGGACGATGAGTTTGATATCTGTTTTGTATTCTTCGAATATTTTCTGAAGACCTGCATAATCACGGATGTCCAACGCATAGTGTTTGTAATTGCTGAACTGGCCTTCCAGTCTTTCTTTGTTCCATTTCGTAGAGGCATCGGCGCCGAAAAAGTAAGCACGTTGATCGTTATCGATTCCTACGATCAGGTCCATTTTATCTGCAAGGAAGCTTACGCTTTCGCTTCCGATAAGGCCGCCCGAACCTGTTACAATTGCAATATTCATTATTAGTTCAGAATTTTTTTGAGCTGTGGCTCGTTTTGGTTTATCCAGTGAAAAATATCTTCAATTATATTGGTAACCGTACGGCGAGGTTGCCAGCCGATATGGTTATTGATCCGCGAATAGTCGGTAATATACAACGGAATATCGCCTTTTCTGTTTTCTGGCTGAGATGCCGCATTTACTTTATTTCCGGTAACGCTGGCGCAAATATCTGTCAGTTCTTTCAAAGAAACGCTGGTTTGCAGTCCGCCGCCCACATTAAATGTATGGCCGCTTACATTATCAAAATTATGAATCTCATAATCCACCAGGTCAAAAAGGTCCAGGATATGCATTACATCTCTTACCTGCTTGCCTTTACCTCCGTAGCCAAAATAGGCTACGTCGTTTTTCCAGTAGTGACGCGCTACCCAAAGCGTAATAACTCCCTGGTCTACTTTACCCATCTGGTAAGGGCCGGCTACTACGCCACAACGGTTAATCACATAGTCTACACCAAAAAATTCGCGAAATTCTTCGATCATCAGTTCCGAAGCCAGCTTGGTGGCGCCGTAAACCGAGCGTGCTTTATTGAGCGGAAAATCTTCGCTGATGCCTTTTTCACTGATACCGGCCAATGCCTGCAATTTCGAAATTTCGAAACGGTTATCGCCCTCGGTATAGCTTATATTCTCCAGGTGCTCGATCGGATACACCCGGCTGGTAGAAAGGAAAATAAACTTTGCCTTATGTTTTGCCGCCAGTTCCAGCGTATTGATGGTACCGCCGAGGTTGGTATTGATCACATAGTTAAGCGTCGCATCCATACCGGCCATCACGGACGGCTCTGCCGCTGCATCGATGATATAATCGATCTTATCTTCAAAAACCATGTCTTCCCGGTTACGGATATCGCCATGAACAAACTGGATACCGGCATCTTTAAGCCGGCTGATGTTCAGCTCCGAACCGCGACGTTTCAGGTTGTCGAGCGAAATGATATGATAATGCGGATATTTCTCCTTGAGCTGTATGGCCAGGTTGGAACCGATAAATCCGCAACCGCCGGTAATGAGAATGGTTTGTTTCTGCACTTTGGTTATAACTGATTAAGCTGTGTTTGATAATACAAAACTAACGTTCCTCCTGAATACAATAAATTCCTTCTTTGCATGCGTTTTCCGTTAGCTTTTTTGCTTCTTCCTGCACCGGAAATACAAACTCCATATTCTGGAGCCGGTAATTTTCTAATACGAAATTTTTTTTGCCGTATTCGTAATTATTACTGTAGGTGTACAGCAGCAATAACAAGCTGGCAATGGTAACCGGCCATTTTAGCTTATGATCCTGGATTTTCAGGAACAGAAAGCAAAACACCAGCGCGGTCAGCACGTGATTTAAAATAAAATAACGACTGGCGTAAGACTGCAAAATCGGCAAAGAGGAGCGGAACAGCGCCGCTGTGGTAAACGATGCCAGCATAAACAGCGCCAGGCAGATCAATGGAATGGTACCCGGTTTGAACTGAATTTTTTTATTGACCGGCAGTGTAACGGCCAGCAGTACCAGCAGCAACACACCGCAAATAACACCGTATTCGAAACTGAAATGCGCCCCTACCATATGAAAAAAGAAATCGCTGATCTTCCCGATATCGGAACTGCCCATTTTATCGCCTGGTTTGTAATTGATAAAATACATGGGCGCAAAAACCAGGAAGGTAGCTCCGCTGACGATCGACTTCAGTCTGTCCTTATTCAGCAGGCAAAAGAGAAACAGGATCAGGCTCGCGCTTAGCCCGCTTCCACTCGAGTAAGTGGTAAGCAGTTGAAACAATACGGCCGGGATCAGCATTTTCTTATTGTCTTTGTTATAGAAAAACATGCTCAGCATAAAAAGCATGACGATCCCAAAGTTTTGCATGCCGGCCATTGCAAAATCTGCATTTTCAAAATTGTTGATATCAAAAATGCAAAGGCCGAACACAAATGCGGGAATGCCCCAGTTTGCAGGAAAACATTTGCGCAGGAAATATATGCCCAAAAGTAAAATACCAACTACTTGCAGGTTGGCTATAAAAATGATGTCTTTAAAATTGATGGTACCCGTTATTATATAATAAAGGGCGTAGACAATTCTGGAGGCAAGAATCCGGTGCTCGCCATGCTGCGAAAAAAGCAGCGCTATCTTTTCGCCGGAACCTGCCAGCTTAAACTTAGTCAGAAATTCGAGGATGGCATTATAATCATCGCGGTAAGGCAGGTTGAGCGCAAATGTATTGACGGTGCTAAAATATACCAGCGCAACAATGATGATGGCAAAACAGCTAATGTAATTAAGATAGTTTACTTTATTTTCGGTTGCAGTGAGCGCATTGTCCATTGCGTGGAATATTGGTATATTAAAATTAAAATAGCTTAGCCTTCAATATTAAGAAAATTCCCTAAAAGCGCAATCTAGCAAATTAAAACGATGATATTACAAAATACAGCTTTATGCGAATCTTATCTTCCACCCCAGATCGCTGATCTGTAAGGAATTCCAGCGAACGTACATTGGGCTTTACGGCACTGAAGTCGTCCATTAGCTGCCGGAACAGCGCGGTATCTGCCGATGATCCATAAACCCCGGCCAGCAGATCCTGGTTATTATGCAGCGGTGGAATGAAACGGAACGGCGCCAGCGTGTCTCCCGCCACATCGGTCAGGTGCAGCTTAACGGTAGTAGCCGGCGGCTGAAATAAGGATGCCTTGAGCTTGCCCAGGTGCTTCAGTTTTAGCTCCGCATTCATGACGAGCACACCTCCTTCCAGCTGTGGCAAGCGGAGGGCCTGATTAAAACCGATAACGGTATCTAAAACAAGGGTTCTTTTCCAACGGAGTGGCTGCGGCCTTTGCGTTAGCAACAATTGATTGTCGGCTGCAAAACCGGCGTACTGGTACTTACTAAACAATACCCATTTACAAATCGGATCGTCCCAAAGCGCATTACGATTGTCTACACTTTGCCCATCGTAGAAAATAGTATCGGGCGCTGTTGCACCCATGTAATAAGCGGCATTAATGGAATCGATATAACTGGAAACCGTCACGATCGACTGAAATGCCGGGCGGTTGTGCCAGTTTCCGTTGTTGTTGTGGGATTGGTTAATACATTGGTTGGCATAATAATCGTAAGAAGCGCCGTTGGTATAAAGCCGGGCCGGTTGGCCGGCAATCTTCACCAGTTGCGCTCCGTAATGAACAACCGGTATCGTCCGGAGCGAAAACAAAGGTGTATTATGGTCATAACCTTTTGCCATAATCATACCGCCCAGGCCGATTACGCCCAAAACGGCAGCAGTCAGAAATACAGCCGTCGCTTTCCGCATAGCGGGCACCAGTAAATACAGACAAATAATCACAAATGGCAGCAAACAGAAATATTGGGTAAAATGGTCTCGATCGAAACGTGTGAAGCCCTGCTTGAATAAAATAAAATACAACAGCGCAATATTACCCAGCAAAATTATCTCGGACATTTTTTTATACCGGCGGACCTGGCGATAAAAAATGGAAAGGCAAAAACCAGCGAAAACCGTCGAAAACAGAAGGCCGGCATAAAGTACATTGCGATAAGATTCGGAAAAATAATACATGGAATAGGTATAGTACGCAACCGTATCCATTGAAGTAGCGAAATAAGGCTTGAATGAAACCTGCGTAAAATGCGCGATTACCGCAATTGTAGCTAGCAGTAACAACCCACTTCCTGCAATACTTTTGAATTTCCGTTGCATTGCGAGCAGGTAGAGCAAAGTTCCCAATACAAATACTACCGACAGTAAAGTATTAAGCTTTATAAACAGCAGCAACGCTATGTTGAGCGCAATAATATAGGACAACCGGTGCCTCTTGGGATTTTGGCAAATCAGGATCAGCAGCATTACATTGGAGATCTGCAACAGCCAGTTGACTTCCCACATACTCGTCAAAAGTGCAAGCGCATACAGACAGGCCGCCCTCCGACCATATTGCCGGAGTACTATATTAAAAATGGTACTGAGATTAAATAAGAGGTAACCATCAAACAAAAACTGAACCAGCCACATGGACTTAGGAATGGTCCGCGTAGACAATACACCCAACGGTCCGTAAGTATAGATAACATCGCGCCCCCAATGATACCGGTCGAAATTGGATGCAAAAAAATGCAGCGCCCATTGCCAGCCATTGTCGACCATCGCCCGCGGATTGCTTAATTCATTATAAAAATAAGGAGGGAAAATCACCAATAAAGCTCCAATAAAGAGCAATACAGGAATAACTTTCTTTGTGGTGGCACCGGAAAAAATCATATAACAGTTTGTATGCTGGGGCACAAAAATCTTACATCGCAATCAATTTTTGAAAAAACTTTAGCCCTTCCTCTAAAATTAATCGTCAATTTCCGAGTTGCGGATAGCCGATTTCAAAAAAAATACAACTTGCTGATGCTGGCAATAAACGCTGGGGATGGTCACTTCCATTTCCTGATGCACCAAATCGCCTTTCAGAAATCGGCCATCGGAAAATATTATTTTCGCTACATTCGTGCCGTAAGTTCTTTCGATCATTTCATTACAACCGGAAAGGTTTTACTTAACGTAAATTAATAGGGAATTGTGTGTAAACCACAAGCTGTCCCGCAACTGTAAGTAACCAAAAAGTTTTTGCACCTTAAGTCCACTGTCCCGATAAAAGAGGGATGGGAAGGACGGCAAAAATGTTACAAGCCAGGAGACCTGCCTTACCGGAGCAGACAATGCTTTCGTGGATTGGAGCAAGAGTCAGGCAGACAGATGCACCGAAAAAGCGGAGCAGCATCTTATTCCTTTCTTATTTTTTCCTTCCTCCACCGAAAAGGCGGCGCACTGAAAGTGTAAATCGTACCATTCAGAACATAAAGCTTACGACTTAACAAATACCATGTGTAAACACGAACCGAAAAACTGTCCACGGTGTAATCATCCGTTTGAATGTAAGGTTGGCGACATCGCCCATTGTCAGTGTATGACTGTGCCGCTGACGGACGAAGAACGGAAGTTTATCGGTGAGCGCCACGACGACTGCCTTTGCGCCAATTGTATGCGCGAGCTAAAAGCCGAGTTTCACCATCAGCTTTTCCACCACAAACTGGAAGGGATATCGGCCTTGTTTTCAAAAACCAAAAGCCAGCATTAAAATAAAAAAGCAACTGTTTGCAAACGGTACTCTGCTTTAAACATCCAACGCAACACTTACAATTAAAAAAAATGACTACAGAAGAAAAAATCGACCAATCGGAAACCCGCATCTTCAAAGCGGTATTTCCCAGCACAACCAATCATTACGATACACTATTCGGCGGCACAGCCATGCAACTGATGGATGAGGCTGCGTTTATTACCGCTACCCGGTTTTCGCGCCAACGCATGGTTACGGTCAGCAGCGACCGCATCGATTTCAAAAAACCGATTCCTGCAGGAACTATTGTAGAGCTGATCGGCCGGGTTACATATCTCGGCAATACCAGCCTGAAAGTACGGGTAGATATTTTTATCGAACAGATGTATTCTGAACAGCGCGAAAAAGCCGTTAGCGGCGATTTTACATTTGTTGCGATCGACGAAGACAAAAATCCCGTAAAAATTCTGCGGTAATTAGCGCGCATGGTCAAGCCTGAATGGTTAATCCTCGGCCATCCATTTGTCAACAGTCAGCGGTAATTGCTTACTTTAGCATCCATTCCGAACTGATAAATACGCAACAATGAATGATGCTATAAAACAACTGGCGCCAGAGCCATTGTGGTCTTACTTCACAGCGCTGAACGCTATTCCCCGTGCTTCTAAGAAAGAACAAAAGGTTGTAGCCTGGATGAAGGCTTTTGGAGAAAGCCTGAAATTGGAGACGACAGTAGACGAGGTGGGCAATGTTATTATCCGCAAACCGGCCACAAAAGGCATGGAAAACCGCCAGCCGATTGTGATGCAGAGCCACCTGGACATGGTGCATCAGAAAAACCGGGACAGTAATTTCGACTTTGACACGCAAGGCATCGAAATGTATGTGGATGGCGACTGGGTAAAAGCAAAAGGCACGACACTTGGTGCGGACAACGGCATTGGTGTGGCTACCATCATGAGCATCCTGGCATCGACAGATATCGCACATCCGGCACTGGAAGCATTGTTTACGATCGACGAAGAAACTGGTATGACCGGCGCACTTTCCTTAAAACCGGGTATGCTGCACGGCAAGATCATGCTCAACCTCGACACAGAAGAAGATACAGATCTTACAATTGGCTGTGCAGGCGGCGTAGATATAACGGCGCAAGGCAATTACGACGAGACGGCACCTGCTGGCGACGCCGCTTTGCGTATCATGGTAAAAGGCCTGACCGGCGGGCATTCTGGCGGAGACATCCATCTCGGCCGTGGTAACGCCAATAAACTGATGAACCGTATTCTGTTTAACCTTACCAAAGATTTCACTATCGGTATCAGCAGCATTGACGGTGGTAGCCTGCGCAATGCCATACCGCGCGAATCGGTTGCGGTAATCGTGATCGCAGAAAAAGATCAGGCGGGCGTAAAAGCGGCAATTCAAAAACTGGCGACTACCTTAAAAGAAGAATTTAAAACCACCGATCCGAACCTTGACGTGACAGTTGATACAGAAACGATGCCGGCCAAAGTAATGACGGCCGGATTCCAGTATAAAATGCTGCGCGCCGTTTATGCCTGTCCATTTGGTATTTACCGGATGAGCCCGGAAATCAGTGGCCTGGTGCAAACTTCCAATAATCTTTCCCGCGTTCTGATCAAGGACGGCGGCTATAGTCTCCAATGCCTGACACGGGGCTCGGTAGACAGCGAAAAATATGATCTGGCTGATGCTATTTCCGCTGCTTTTGAACTGATGGATGCGCCTTCCAAATATAGCGGTGCTTATCCCGGCTGGCAGCCAAAGCCAGGCTCTGCTATCGTGAAAGTGATGAGTGAGCTGTACCAGCAATTGTTCGGCGAACCTGCGCATGTAAATGCAGTACACGCAGGTCTGGAATGTGGTATTATCGGCGGCAACTACCCGAATATGGAAATGATTTCCTTCGGTCCTAATATCTTTGGCGCCCACTCTCCCGACGAACGCGTTCAGATCAGCTCGGTTCAGAAATTCTGGAAATACCTGCTGGAAACATTGAAGAATATTCCGGAGCACAATTAACCCATGCCGAGTGGTGAATAGTCAGTTGCGTGTTAACGATCTTTAGGTACACACTGCTGCCAACGCACTATTCACCACTCTTTTACTCACAAAACAAAAGATCCCAAACATGTCCATAACTAAGATAACCGCAACGGTAGAAGCCACCAATATCGGTGATGTATTTACAACGCAGATGAAAGTCGGCGACCATGTAACAATCGCAGATGAACCACTGACCATTGGTGGTAAAGATGCCGGCCCTTCACCTGGTGAATACTTATGCATGGCACTTGCATCCTGCACGGCCATCACGCTTCGTATGTACCTGAAACGTAAAGACTGGAAAATAGAACAGATAAAAGTAAACGTGAGCCTGGTGAAAGCCGCAGACGCACCTTCCGGGGTCAATACTTTTTATTGCCGTCTAGACCTGGGCGATGAACTGACCGAAGAGCAACGCAATAAGTTGGTTCAAATTGCCGATGCCTGTCCATTGCACCGCCTGTTAGGTACGCCAAGCCAAGTGGTGACTGAAATGGCCACAGCTAAAGCCTAAGTATATTTTTTAGTAATTCGTCAGACGACCTGATACCGGCCGATTGCCGGCTGCCTATTATGCCAGGAACGCTACATTGCGATTAAGAAAACGTTACTTTGTAAGACATCAACTAGAAAAAAGATGTGCCCATTTACCAAACTTTTCACTTACGTCGGCCAACTTAAAAGGCTTGAGTAGATAGTCATCCATGCCAGCTGCAAAGCAAAGCTCTTTATCTTCCTCGTACACACTGGCCGTCATCGCAATAATCAGCGGACGATAATCGCCATCGTAAATACGGCGAATCTCGCGGGTGGCTTCCACGCCATCCATCTCCGGCATTTGCATATCCATCAGAATAAGATCATAAGGAACACGTTCCAGTGCGGCAACCGCTTCGCGGCCATTCGCCACCACATCGGGATTATAACCCATCGTCTGCAACACTTTGGTGATCAGTTTTTGGTTAATCACGTTGTCTTCAGCAATGAGAATATTGATGCCCATCGGTTTTAGTTCGTTGATCTCCTCTGCAACAGTCGGCGCAGTATTTTTTACATGGCCCAGCGACTTGGCGATTACGTGCAGCAGATAAGAATGTTTAATCGGCTTATCGAGAATAGCAGCGAACATTGCCTTATCATCCGCAGTCATATGATTGAACCCATAGGCCGAACTAAATAAGATCAACGGAACCCCGGCAATTTCCGGGTCCGCTTTTATCAACCGTGCAGTATCGATTCCGTCTGTAACCGGCATCAGCAAATCTACCAGCGCAATATCATATTGTTTTTCGCGCAAGGCCGCGATGGCCTCCGGCACAGTCGCAAAAGTATCTATATCGATATTCCAGTACGCAAACTGTTTTTTCAGAATGAACAGGTTGATTTCATTGTCGTCCAACACCAGTATTCTACGTTTACTCAGGTCCTGCAATGGCAGTGGTTCCTGTACCTGTACGGCCGGCCCTGTGTTTTGCATCACGTCGATCGTAAAATGAAACGATGTCCCAACGCCTTCTTTACTGTTTACCCATATCTTGCCGCGCATTAGTTCTACCAAACGTTTCGAAATAGCCAGCCCCAGACCGGTACCGCCATAACGCCTTGTGGTGGACGCGTCTACCTGGGAGAAATTACGGAACAGACGGTCGAATTTATCTTCAGGAATACCAATACCGCTGTCCTGTACTTTGAATTCCAGCTCTACCCTGCCATCCGGTGTACGTTTATTGAGCTGCACCGAAATATATACTTGCCCTTTTTCGGTAAACTTAATACCGTTAGAAACCAGGTTCACCAATATTTGTCGCATACGCGTAATATCGCCTACAATTTCAGCCGGCACATCCGGTTCCATCAGATAGAGTAAATCGAGTTGTTTTTTATTGGCCGTTACCGACAACAGATCAAAAGTCTCTTCAATCACGGCGCGCAGCACGAATGGTTGTTGTTCCAGCTCTAGTCCACCCGATTCTATTTTCGAAAAATCGAGCAGATCATTAATCAGCGTCAACAGCGTGTCGCCACTCAACCGTATGGTGTCTACAAAATCTTTTTGCTCTTCATTGAGCGGCGTATTCAGGAGCAAGCTTGTCATGCCGATTACGCCATTCATCGGCGTCCGGATCTCATGACTCATATTTGCAAGAAATTCTGACTTCGCTTTATTTTCACGGTCGGCACGTTCTGTTTCCTGGTGCAGTTTTACGTTGAGATCGGTGAGGTGTTCATTGGCGAGATACATCGAGGTAATATCTTCAAACACCCAAAGCCAGCCTTTCAGATAAGCTGAATTAATGGGCACGCAAGAGACGTTTAAGATATGTTGCTGCGGTTCATCAAACCGCCAGATCCAATCTTTTACCGCACCTACACCCATGCCAAAAAGCGCTACCGCGCGCTGGTTAATCTCATCGATATTGGCTGCTTTACTACGCCAGGCCGCCATTGCGGCAGCCAGGGCTTCGGGCTTTTGCGGGCCGGAATGATCTAGTCCTAACATATTGGCCGCATGGGGATTCACCCAGCCGCTTTTACCTGCGTTGTCGATAAAAATTACCGATTGCGGAATAGTATCCAGTATCGCGTTAAAGTGGACCCTGGTATTGTCTAATGAAATACGCAGCTCGCACTGCCAGAGTAATTCGGCAATACGATTACGTGCATGCGTTATAAAACTTCGCAGCCCTTCATCGGCCAGGCCCGTATGTTCCCAACCCAAAAAGAAAACAGCCTGAAGATTTTCTTCATTGATATGAAGCAGGCAGGCACGTGCAATATGATTAAAGCTGCCGGAAAACAAGGTTTCCGCCGCTGACTGATCTTCCAGGAAATAAATATCGGAATCATTGTCCTGAAATAATTTTTGAATCGACTGTGGATTTACGATCAGGTCGTTCCATCTCGGTGGATTAGCATAGACGGCACGCGCCGTATACAGATCATCAATCCGAAAAATCAGTGCGATATCGGCACCAGCCATATCTTTCAGCAATAAAATGGCTTCTTCCAGGACTTTTACCGGGCTGTAATCCATTGCCCATTTACCTGTCCGGAGCATAAAATCTAAAGTCTGCGTCTGCCAGCTATTCAAGATAAAAGCGTATTAACGTTTATAAAAAGGACTGTTTTTAGATAAATGAACGTACGGCATCGATCACTTCTTGTGGCGAACTGATCTGCGGGAAATGGCCCTTTGCTTTTACTTTGGTCAGTCGGCTACCGGCAATCGAGGCATTCAGATAATCGCCTACACATTCCGGTACTGCAACATCATGGGTGGTCTGCAAAATATAAGTCGGGATATTCACCTTCGGCAAATCGGCTCTGTGATCGGTCTGGAAAATAACTTTTGCAACAGAAAGGGCGATGTCTGGTCGCACCGCCGCCAGTGTTTCCGCAAATTGCGCTGCCAGCTCGGGGCGGTCATGATTATCCATTACCAGTTTCGAAAATCCGCTTACCCAGGCATAATAGTTGGCGTCCATTGTCTGGTACAATGCATCCAGGCTTTGCTGATCGAACCCTCCGGTATAGTCCGGCAGATCGTTCAGGTACCGCGGCGATGCACCGAGCAACACCAGTTTGGAAAAATGTTTCGGCGATTTGATCGATGATAACAAGCTCACCATTCCGTTTACCGAATGACCTACGTAAATAATATTTTCAAGCTGGTATTCCTGAAGTATATCCAGCAGATCGGTCACGTAACCATTGAGTGTGCTGTAACGCGCCGGGCTGAAGGCATTAATATCTGCGTTGCCACCGCCCACATTATCATACAACATCACGCGATAATCATCCGTAAATCCTTTTACCACTTCCGTAAATGAAGTTTGATCCGTACCAAAACCATGTCCGAACACGATTGTCTGGCCGGCATGTTCGTTGCCCATGATACGAACATTGTTTTTCGTAGTAATATTCACCGTATTGTTTTTTGTATGCTAAAAATCGCTCCTGCTTAAAGGTAAGGGACAGAAGCAATACAATGATTATACGAAGGTGAAGAATAACCGGATTTTTCGCTGGAAATAACAAATTTTGGGGACTGCAGTCCGAGATAAATTAAACAAACCTACTCGATCCTGGTGCAATCGCGCGATGCAATATGCTAAACGACGACTATAAAGCATGAAACCGAAGCTTCACATAATACACTCCGTTTTTATAAACCCTGGTATAGGTACCGGCAATATTTTGGTAGGCTTTAGAACCGCCAGTAATGGGAAAATCGTGATCCGGTGCTATGGTGGCATCCGGCTGCAACTGGAAAATACCATTGGCGGAAATGGTTCCGTCCGGAAATGAAAAAACGGTGGTCGTTACACAATCATATTGCCTGGTTGCGAAATTCAGGTACATGCTCGAAAATACATCTTGTGTAATCTTTCTATCCTCATGTACACTATCATGGCAAATCGCCAGTGCCTGCTCCAGTAAGCCGTTATAAAACCCGGAGTCTGTTTGCTGATGATTGTATAAAGTATCAAACTGTTTCTGGATGTCCGGCTGCGTGTATTGCAATGAGATCGTGGTTTCGCTATGTGGCGGTTTGCAGGCAGTAAAGAGCAGCAGGCTGAAAACAAAGAGCAGCAGGTATTTCATGGTTTTGCGTTCTGAGTGTTGAATTATCAGTTCTAAGATATAAGTTTTAAGTTATTCTCAGATCTGCCATTCTGCTTCTGATTTGGAGACGCTCCCGGCCAAAGGTCGTTTACAACAAAACCTAGTACGTCAACAACTTTCGCAACAATATATTTCCTTTTTTGTCTCGGAAGACCAAAAGATAGGAACCTCTTGCCTGATTGCTGATATTGAATGTATGCAGTTGTGCGATACCAACAGGTTCCCGCAATATCATGGCACCATTGTTGGCATACACTTCCAGGAAATAATCTGCCTGCGGGCCGTCTGCAGCCGGATGCAGCTCGACGGAGAATATACCACTCGGACTTGGATTTGGATAAACAGCTACTGCTAATCCTGGCATGTCAGACTGTGCGACGCCATACCCGAGAGGGTCTGTAGCCGTTTGTGAAGAATCGCCGAGCACACGACTGGTGGTCGATGTTGGTTCCAGGGTGACGGCGTTGATTTGTAGTTGCTGATTGCCACTTGCAGTGTAAGAGAAACTATTATTACAGCTGACCACCGGTGCTTTTAAATATATTTTTTGCAGGTTGAGATCACCAGCGGGATCGATGCTTCCGGAGGCGCTGATCGACAGCCCTGTCACCAATGTGCTTCCAGGATTATCGGCGGTATAATCCGCATCTCTCAGGGATTGCAAGCTGCCGGTGCCATTAATCGTTCTCATCATGCCGTAATGATCCAGAAATGCCGCATTACTGACGATGAGTGATTTTTTATAATCGCCGCTCGATAATAAATCTTGCTGCGTACGATTTTTCCAGCAATGATATCGAATTGCATCTTCCAGCATTCTGATCTTAACAGATCCTTGTTCACCGTCAAAAATGATATTGGCATCGCGGCCAACATATTCATCGTCATCAATCGTTACATCCGGCATGCCGGGCGAGAAGAGGCCAGATATTACAATGCCAACTACGGAAGTGTTGTTCGGGTCACGGTTTATCAATGGGGCGCCGGAAGAACCCACACTTGTAAAGTTTCGCTCAGGCGGACTTATCGTATAAAATCTCGTCCCATTGGCATCATCAAAATCACCACCATCTCTGAGCGGGTTACTGCCGAGCGAATCGGCAATACGCATCGTCATGCCCAGGGGGTGGTGAAATGCAGCCACCTTTGCATCCCGGGGAAGCGTTGCCGCGAAATCATAACCCAGCATCGAATAGTTGGCAACGGGGATGTCCTCTTTATCGATCAATAACAGCACTGCATCTTCGTCTATATCAGAAACCACAACACCGTTAAAAACGGAATGATAGCCAGTCAGCACCTGGTTATATTGACTGGCATTGGGATTGGGCCGACCGTAGTATTTCCAGTATCCATCCAAATCAAATTCATCGCCGATAAGCTGTGCCTCCGAGAGCACGTGTTTGGCGGTACAAAAACAGACTTTATTGTCATTTCTGAATGTCCTTATCAGAAATCCAGTGCCGCCCTGGGGATGTAACCTGCCAGAAGATCCAAAATGAGCGCCGCCTTCAATACCTATCACGCCTTTAGGAACCTCCTGCAATGACAGCGGCAGTGTTGTAACACCAGGTGTATAATATTTAAAGTATTGGTCGTAGGCTCCTTCGGGCATCTTTGTCATAGTAGATTGGGCATTGCAATAATGCAACGTCAAAACGCCGGTAACAACGGACAATAGCCGACCGATTAATTTCTTCATTTTTTTATTTTTTAATAGCCTTTCGTATTCTTTTTACACGGCAGCCCCACGACGTTACGATCATGCGCGATTGCTACTTTAGTAAAGCCTATGACGGTTTATTGCCACAATTGTAGCAGGTCTTTTTTGGTTGGTAAGAATGGTAAAAAGCATGCGTGCTAACACGCAGCAGAATATGGCGAAGGGGTTAGTGGTATTCCAAAAGAACACCTCAAAACAAGATAAAATTTCAGGAACTACCAACACCTTATCCTGTTGCTTGTTCAAAACAAACCGGCAGTTTTCGGCAAGAATCTCAAGGCAGGCTATAAAACAGCGATCCAAAAAACTTCATAAAAGATGATCCGATTTTATCGCTTATTGAAGAAAGCGCGCAGATCGACGATTTATCGGACCGAATCCAGGCACACCAAACGAACATCGAAAAATCAGACATGAACAAATAGGATCGTAACTTTAGGAATGGCTTTTATGAAACTGCAGCAGTTCTACGAAAATGTAAATCAGCGCCCGGACACAGTTCATACCGGCATCGGGCATTTCAATATCTTTAAAGTGGAAGACATGTTGCTATCTAACAACAAACCGGTGACCTACAGTCGTCGCAGCTTCTACAAAGTAAGCCTGGTAAGTGGTCACAGCAGGATTCACTATGCCGATCACAGTATTGAAACCAACGGCGCCGTCCTCGTATTTACCAACCCGATGATCCCATTTTTCTGGGAACGCATCAGCGAACAGCACACGGGCTTCGTCTGCATTTTTACGGAAGATTTTTTCAGTCGCTTTAGCACCATTAAAGACTACCCTGTTTTCCAGTCGGCCGATGCAGCTGTTATCTCGCTCCATAAAAAAGAAACCGGGCCGTTTCAAAAGCAGTTTGAAAAAATGTTTCAGGAATTGCAAGGTGATTATGCCTTCAAATACGATCTGCTGCGCAGTATGTTGCTGGAAATAATACACGATGCGCAAAAAATGCAACCGGCACAACATAGTCCTTACGCCGCTTCCAACGCGGCTGAAAGAATCACCGGCCTTTTTGCAGAATTGCTCGAAAGACAATTCCCGATAGAATTAAGCAGTCAGGTGGTGCAACTCAATACCCCCGCTGGTTTCGCAAGGCAGCTAAATATTCATGTCAACCATTTAAACAAAGCGCTCAAAGAGATTACCGGGCAAACTACTACGCAATTGATCCAGGAACGACTGGCCCAAGAAGCTAAAATCTTGTTGAAAAGCACCAACTGGTCGATTGCCGATATTGCCTGGAGTTTAGGCTTTGAGGAGGCCAACCATTTCTCCAGCTTTTTTAAAACAAAAACCGGGCAAACACCTAAAAATTTCAGATCGGCCGATGTGCGTGCCGGTAAGTTGTAAGCGCTCCAGTTGTCAACATAAATTGCCTGTTGTGAGGTCGTTGACCATTCACTCCATTGATTGATTTCTGTAGTTTTTGCTTTCGATTTGGTATGGCCGGCGTTCTCTCCTGAAGGAACTTTGCTTCCTAAAGCAACAATATTTTATGTGGACAAAACAAAATATACCGGACCTCTCTGGCAAAACGGCACTGGTAACGGGCGCTAATACGGGCATTGGTTATGAAACAGCACTGGCACTTTACGAAGCGGGGGCACATGTAATACTCGCCTGTCGCAACCAGGAGAATGCAGACAAAGCGATGGCAGCGGCACAACAAACAGGTGGCAAAGGAACGCTCGAAACGGGCCTGTTAAATCTGGCCAACCTGGCTGCGGTAAAACAGTTTGCTAATGAGCTAATTGCCCGGCACGACAAACTCCATTTACTCATCAACAACGCAGGAGTGATGACGCCGCCGGCATCGAAAACAGACGATGGTTTTGAATTGCAATTTGGCGTAAATGTGCTCGGACATTATGCATTAACCGGCCATTTATACCCTTTGCTCAACAGTACTGCTAATTCAAGAATTGTCACTGTCAGCAGCCTGGCTTATCTCCGCGGCGCCATTGATTTTGACAACCTGAAATCAGAAAAGAATTATGACGCGATGCGTGAATATGCACAGAGCAAACTGGGCAATGTACTGTTCTCACTGGAATTGCAACGCAGAATAGAAAAGACGCAGGGACAGCCAATGTCAATCGCAGTACAGCCAGGCGCTAATAAAACAGATCTTTCCAGGCATATGACCGATGCGGAATACGCAGCAGCGCTAGATCGTATCGGTGAGCTGATGGAACCGTGGCAAGGTGCATTACCTTCATTGTACGCAGCAACCGACCCGCACGCAAAAGCCGGCGCGCTTTATGGACCGGATCAGGACGGGGGCTATCGCGGTTATCCGGCGGAAGCCGTTATTGCGCCAAATGCGACCGATCAAGTAACTGCAAAGCAGCTATGGGAATATGCGCATACGGTTACAGGTGCATTCTCCCTATAAGATCGATACCAGACCTGGCTGACAGCCATATATATGCTACCGGATTTCCGAAAATAGAAAAAGCCTCCCGGCGCATACGTCGGGAGGCTTTTTTCAATTGCTTTCCTATTCCTTGATTTTCTGTAATGAAGCAATGACTGCTTCGATCAATTCGGCCGAAATAGTTTTGCTGTGCTCGTCACCGTTGATGGCGCGATAATTCATTTCGTCGTCGCGTTCAAAAACCAATTCCTGTCCTTCGATGATCACATAAAATTTGTACGCATAGCCAAATGTCACCAACCTTCCACGAAGGTTCAGTTCTTCATTCTGGTAAGACACAGGTAAATCAAAAAAATGCTCCATAAATATATTCGGGCGCAAATAAACCTAAATTCTGGCTAATCGTGGATAGAATTTTTCTGCGCAATCATAAAGGAACGCTTGTCAGTAGTTTATAAATGCGGGATCTTTACTTGCCGCCTGTATGCAGTCAAAGTCTGCCACCGGTCAGTCATGCCAATAGTTGGGCGAATCGAAGCTGCCAGGCCCGTTTTCAAATCTACACCCATATGGATCATTATTCCGTCTGTATGGACATTTTTAAAAATTCTATCCGGCTGATCTTTGTATCAGAAATCCAAACGGGGGTTCTGGCTTTCTAAGTCGTTTTACGATTTGTTTTCATAGTTTTTGGTTAAATGCGAAAGAGGCGTCCGGGTGGACGCCTCTTTTTTATCTTTACTCTTCCTGATATAAAAGATCAGCCCCGAGTCCGTTTATCTCATAAACATCCAAAACATCAGACGACTTGATTCCTTCTGAACGGCCACTTGTGAATCAGCCAATCAGCGATCAGCAGTCACGATCAATGCATTCAGCGGCACCGAAAGATTTTCCCGGCCATATACCTTTACTATTTCGTCCACAAATTTTTGTTTGATTGCCGGTAATTTATCCGGGCTTTTCTCGTTGATAAAATTAATTATCGGCGTGCCTTCCAATAAGCCCCTGGCCGCATTTTCGGCTGATATATTATACCCTGCAACCGAAACATCCTCTAGCTGAATATTGTGAAAACCAGCGCCAACCAACTCATCGCAGATCTGATCTTTATCGTAATAGGAAAATGGCACATTGAAGAAACCGGGCGGATCTTCCGGAAAAAAGTTCCGGACCACATCGTTCGCCATTTCGGAAATACGGTTATCAGCAAGGGATTTCCAGGTAGCAAAAATAAATTTTCCGCCGTGTTTCAACACACGATATGATTCTTTATAACCTGCTAGTTTATCCGGATAAAACATCACGCCAAACTGTACCGCAACACAGTCAAACTGTGCGTCTCCATACGGCAGGGATAAAGCATCTGCTATTGCCCACTGCACATTCGGCAGCGCGCTGAACCTGCTTTTTGCGAACTCAAGCATTGCCGGATTCAGATCCGTTGCAGTAATGGCAGCCTCCGGCAATTGCTCCGAAAGGTATTTCGTCAGCCTTCCGGTACCACAGGCTATTTCCAATAAAGCCGCGGGTCGCAGCGCAGCAATTCTGCCGGCCATTTCTTTCGCGTAAGGTTCAAAAAACATAGCTCCCATCCCCTCATCATAATTGACCGGGATAGACCCCGAAAAAGAAATGTTTTTAGCCGCCTGTTCCATATTAAAAATATTTAATACAAAATTAAGAAAACGGGTCGACTCATTATAAAATAAAAGTTAACAGGTTAATGATTTGATAGGTTACTACCTATAAAGTGCAGCAATAAAAAAGCAAGAGACGCCCGGATAGACATCTCTTGCCTGCATTTAAATTTTACATTTTGACAGGGGTAGTATTTTTATTAAAGTCCAGCCTCTTAAAGGCGCTGCGCGGTACAGGGACAAACCGTTTTGATTTTTTACTGAATCAGCGGTCCAGCGATTTAAAGTCTTTCTTTTCTTTGGCGTAAGAAATAATCAGTCCGAGACCGCCGCCTAGTGCGATTAGTGCAAAATACAAAGCCGGCTCCCGTTCGTCGATCATGCTGGTAGCTATATAGCTGCCTGTATTTCGCATTTCATAAGCAACCTTCATGCTGTGCTGCAGTAAGGCTACATCTACCAGGTAGGCTACCAGCAAACCCATTCCGGCGCCGGCCAGCAGCAATCCATACTTCAGGCTGACATAAGCCGAAGCCCTTTGTTTGCGCTCTTTAGGATTAAACCCATGTTCAATGAGCGATAGATTTTCTTTTGTTCTGAAATAATAGATTCCGAAAACGGTAGCACAAATAGAAAAGACAATAGCTATCGGAATCACGGCTTCTGTTGCGAGCATAATATTTCTGTTTAAATTGTAAGTGTTATTTGTTTTAAGGCGACCTGCAGGTGGCTACAGATCTAAGACGCAACGGGCAACAAAAAGGTTACAGGCTGAAAAATCTTTTATTATCTGTAACCAGTTCCGCACAAACAGCGTCATATAACCTTACATGAATTCGCAGATCCGGGATAATGATATCATACAACAGGTATTGAATGGGCAGAAAAACGCCTATGCGATACTCGTGGATCGTTACAAGAACTATGTGTTCACGTTGGTGTTGCGCTATGTAAATAACCGCGAAACTGCGGAGGAACTATCGCAGGATGTGTTTGTAAAAGCGTTTCGCTCGCTGATCGATTTTAAGGGCAACAGCAAATTCAGCACCTGGCTTTATGCGATCGTCAATACCACCTGCCTGTCCTACCTGCGAAAAAAACAGGAGCATGTCGCATTTTTTGAAGAAGCAGAGCTGATCCGGCTTTCGGAAAATAACGGTACCGATCACCACCTATCCATAGCTGCGAAACAAAATCACCAACTCATCTACCGGGCGCTGGAGCGCCTGCCTCCCGCGGATGCACAATTGCTGCAGTTATTTTACCTTGCAGAACAGCGCATTGAAGAGATGGCACTGATTACAGGCATTTCGGCCAATACCATAAAAGTAAAATTGCACCGTGCACGCAACCGGCTCAAAGACGTACTGGAACAGCATTTTAAAGAAGAATTACAATCCTATCAATCTACCTGATATTAACGAAAAAGATTTTGGTCATGCAGCAATATGAAATAGAACAGCGGATATGGTCCTATATAGATGGCCTGGATACGGCTGCGGAGCGGCGGGAAACAGAACTGCAGGTTGCCGCCGGCGGCATATGGAAGGAAACTTACGACCGGCTCCTGGCGATACAGGCTATGTTGGGCGATAAAGACCTGCTGGAGCAACCATCGATGCGCTTCACGCAGAATATCATGGACGAACTGGCCACCGTGCAACCGGCGCATAAAATGCAACCGCTCGCAAAAAGCTGGATCGTAAAATTACTGGGTGCGTTTTTTGTACTGACCACTATCTTATGGAGCGTACTGATCTTTACCACCAAAGATTCGGGGAATACTAAAATTCCGGACTGGGCAAGCATCAGCGGCAGGCAAAATCACGAACTCCTTTTTTATGGCGCAGCCATCAATATCGTAGTGCTGCTGGTACTGGCCGACCGGTACCGGAGCTTCCGCAAGGCTCGTGCCCGGAAATTAGATTTCAGCAACTAAGGTATGCGGTCAATTACCGGCAGTTAGCGGCTAACTGCCGGCAGCTTGCATCCGTAATAATATCAGGTCTCTAGCGCAGGAGGTCGAGGCTAAAGTCTTCCATACTGCGCAATTTTACATCGGCAAGTGCAAATCGTGGGTCTTCGTAATGTGCTGCGTCCGGCACTACAATTACTTTCATCCTCGCCGATTTACCGGCAATCATACCATTTACGGAATCTTCCAGTACCGCACATTGCAAGGGTGTAGCGCTAAGCTCTTTTGCACAGTGCAGAAATACGGCCGGATGTGGTTTGCCCAATTCTACCGAATCAGCGGAAGTAATACAATCGAAATAATGGGAAATACCAAAATAATCGGTCAGGGCTTGTATCATCCGCATCGGAGAAGAAGACGCGAGCCCGATCTTGTATTTATTTGCCTTGAGCAGTTCCAACGCGTTTTCTATGCCCGGCAAAACCCGTCCACGCTGTTTCGACAATTCAATAATATCATCGAGGATCTCATCGGCGACGAAACTAGCGGTCTGTCCTTCCCAGGGATATTTCACGGCCCAGTAATCGGTTACCTCGTAAATGCGTAAACCAGTCGTCTCTTTAAATCGTTCGGCGGTGATCGGAATCCGGTGTTTACCGGCAATGCGCAGCATACTTTCGCCCCACAAGGGTTCGGTATCCAGCAGTAATCCGTCCATGTCGAACAATACGGTGTTTATCATAAAGTCAAAATTCAAAAGTTAATAGCCCGATCAAAACTCATTAATAGTGAATGGCAAAGTGAAACGTAAAACCGTTCAACTACCTTTTATTGCCCGGAGCGAAGTTGAAGGACGCTACCCCACGGCCCTAATGCCGCCGCAAAATTACGGACTATTATCTCAATACGATGGTTCCGTGATGCGGTAATGCGACAGTGCGGCGAAATCAACAACCAGGGTAGCATTATTGGAAATGTCAATCGCCTATTCCGTTTCATGATAAATTGTCCATTGAACATCACTTTACAACAACTTTCAACCGCCATTCTATGCATTTTACCGCCTTAGGCGTGAATTTTCAATAAAAAATGGCTTCGATCGTAGGCAAACCTTATTTTTGACCGCAAATTCCAATTCTTTATGAAGAAGCGCCATGCTTTTTATGCTTTTTTGGTTGGTGCATCACTGCTCAATGCTGGTGCGCGTGCTGAAGGCAACATTAAATTTACAGAATATGACATGCCCAACGGGCTGCATGTAATCCTGCACGAAGATCACGCTACTCCCATTGTAGCAATGTCTGTAATGTACCATGTTGGTTCAAAAAACGAAGATCCGCAACGTACCGGCTTCGCTCACTTCTTCGAACACCTCCTGTTTGAAGGCAGCGAAAACATCAAACGCGGTGAATATATGAAACTGGTGCAGGCAAACGGCGGCGAACTGAATGCCAACACCACGCAAGACCGTACTTTTTATTATGAAGTATTACCATCTAACCAGCTGGAACTGGCGATGTGGATGGAATCGGAGCGTATGATGCATGCAAAGATCGATACGATCGGCGTGGAAACACAACGCAAAGTAGTAAAAGAAGAAAAGAAACAGAGCTACGATAACCGTCCTTACGGCCAATTGCTCAACGTAGTTTACGAAAACTCGTTTACCGTGCACCCTTACCGCTGGACGCCAATCGGTAAAGAACAATATATCGACCAGGCTACACTGGGCGAATTCATGGATTTCTACAAAACCTTTTATGTGCCGAACAACGCGGTAATCGTTATTGGCGGGGACATCAATATCGAGCAGAGCAAGGCGCTTATTACCAAATATTTTGGTGACATTCCCAAAGGTACTAAGCCTATTCCTCGCCCAACTGTGGTAGAACCGGCTCAGACGGCTGAAAAACGCGTGACCTTCTATGATAACGTGCAGCTGCCTGCAATATTGCTCTCTTACCACACACCCAAAATCGGTACAGACGATTATTATGCTATTCAGATGCTGACACAACTGCTGAGCCAGGGCAACAGCTCCCGTTTCCACAAAGAAATCGTAGACAAACAGCAAAAAGCAGTACAGGCGGGTGCATTCGCACTGCCGAACGAAGACCCTTCGGTTGCGGTAATGTTCAGCATTGCCAATATGAACGTAAAACCGGCAGAGCTGGAAACGGCTATGGAAAATGAAATCGAGAAAGTAAAAACAACGACGCTTTCCGACGAAGAATACCAGAAACTGATCAACCAGGCGGAAACAGATTTCGTAGCGAAAAACCAAAAAGTACTGGGCGTAGTAACCAACCTGGCCACTTACTGGACATTCCAGGGCAATGCAAACCTGATCAATACAGAACTGGACCGTTATACAAAAATCACGAAAGAAGATCTGAAGCGTGTCGCCAACAAGTATTTCACGAAAGAAAACAGACTGGTCGTTTATTATTTACCTAAATCTGAAGAAAAGAAATAAGCGATTGCTCACAGCTTCAAACTAATTATTTATGAAAAAGATCACACTCTCTATACTTACACTGGCGCTGCTTTCTTCTGTAAGCCGTGCACAAACACTGGATCGCAGCATTCGCCCGAAAGCGGGTCCGGCTCCTGAAGTAAAACTGGGCAAAACCGAAACTTTTACATTGTCAAACGGCATGAAAGTTTTCGTGGTAGAAAACCACAAATTACCAACGGTCGAGTATTCCATCCAACTCGATATCAAACCGGAGCTGGAAGGTGATATGGCCGGTTTCCGCGACATGTTCTCCGAACTGATGACCAGCGGTACTAAAACACGATCCAAAAACAAGCTGAACGAAGCAATCGACTTTATCGGCGCCGATGTTTCCGCAAGTTCCGAAGGTATAAACGGCAGCTCTCTGAAAAAACACCAGGACCAGTTGCTGACGTTGATGAGCGATATCGCGATGAACGCTGATTTCAAACAGGAGGAACTGGATAAAATCAAACAACGTACCCTTTCTGAACTCGAAGCTGGCAAAAACGAGCCGGATGCAATGTTGAAAAACGTTGCCTCTGTTATGAACTTCGGCACCAAACATCCTTACGGTGAAGTGGCGACAGAAGCGTCTGTAAAAAAGATCAGCCTGGATCGCGTAAAAAAATACTACAGTACTTATTTCCATCCGAACGTGGCCTATATGGCGGTAGTAGGAGACATCACCGCGGCTGAGGTAAAACCGCTGCTCGAAAAATATTTCGGCAAATGGGCTAAAGCAACCGTTCCGGTGGCTACTTATTCAAAACCAACTGCGCCGGCAGCAACCGCTGTTTCATTTGTACCGCGTGAAGGCTCTGTACAAAGCGTTATCAACGTTACTTACCCCATCGAGTTGAAACCAGGCACACCAGATGTGATCAAGGCAAAAGTAGCGAGCACCGTCCTCGGCGGTGGTTCACAAGGCCGCCTGTTCCTGAACCTGCGTGAAAAACACGCCTGGACTTATGGCTCTTATGCTTCTATTTCACAAGACGAACTGGTGGGTAATTTCACTGCATATGCAAAATGCCGCAACGTAGTTACCGATAGTTCTGTGGGCGAAATACTCAACGAAATGAACCGTCTGCAAAATGAAAAAGTAGACAACGAATCGTTGCAGAATACGATTGCTTATATGAGTGGCGGTTTTGCAATAAGCCTGGAAGATCCTTCCCGCATCGCACAGTTTGCCATCAACACAGAACGTTACCACATGCCGAAAGATTATTATCAGAACTACCTGAAGGATCTGGCGGCCGTATCTTCTGACGACGTAATGGCTATTTCTAAAAAATACATCACGCCAGCCAATGCAAATATTGTTGTGGTAGGCAGCAAAGATGAAGCTCAGAAACTGGCTAAATATGCTAAAAACGGCAACATCGCCTATTACGACGGCTACGGCCGCCCGCTGAAAGAAACGGCTACAGCTGCGGCTCCTGCAGGTGTGACTGCTGATGTTGTTTACAAAAAATATGTAGCTGCTATCGGTGGCGAAAAAGCACTGAACGGTCTGAAAGATGAGAAAATCGTAATGGAAGGTTCAATGCAGGGACGTACACTCACTTTGACTTCTATCAAAAAAGCGCCCGGCCAAATGGCTATGACTTTTGCAATGGGTCCTATGGTTTTACAAAAAACAGTTGTCAACGGCGACAAAGGTTACCAAATGGGACAAGGTCAGAAAAAAGATCTGAGTGCTGATGAAATTAAAGAACTCAAAGCAGAAACCGATCTTCAGAGCGATTTGCATGCAGATCAGTACGGCATTAAGCGCAGCCTGAAAGGCATGGAAAAAGTAAACGATAAAGACGTTTACGTGCTGGATGTAGTAAATGCAAAAGGAGATAAAAGCACCGAATACTACGATGCCGCTTCCGGTTTACTGGTAAAAAGAATAGAAATATCAGAGCAAGGCGCTGCTGCAACTGAGTTTGCCGACTACCGTGAGATACCGGGTGCTAACGGCTACAAAATTCCGTATGCACTGAAGATACCACTGGGTCCTGGTATGTCTATCGATGCTAAAGTAACCACTGTAGAAGTGAACAAAGGCGTTGCCGACAGCGAATTCCAATAGCAGATTTATTTAGGATTACAGAAGAGGTTGTTCCACATTTCGGGACAACCTCTTTTTTTTATGCCACAATTTTCCTTGACCGATTTGCGATCGTCTATTGGGAACTGCGGCCACAAAATCGTTGCGTCGCACATTTAAAATACCGCGATGGCCTGCTTTTTGCATTCCATTCCTTATATTTAGTTCTATGGATTTTAACGTAAGAATTCACCCGAATAGAGTACGGCAGGTACTTTTCCTTTCACTGTTGTTACTAATCCTGGTGGTGCTGTGCATCCACTTCTTCTTTTTGTTGAGTGCATTGCTCGGCGCCATTACCCTGTATGTACTGCTCCGCAAGCCTATGATCCGGATGACACTGCACTGGAAATGGAAAAATTCACTGGCTGCACTCTCTTTAATGCTGCTCTCTTTAGTCGCTATAGTCCTCCCTTTTGGCTGGCTTGGCTCTATCGTCATCGATCGCATTTCCCCGTTTCTGCAAGATCCTAATGCCATTCAGCATTTCTTCGAGCAGATCGATGGCTATCTCAAACACCAATTTCATTTTAACCTCCTCGATAAAGAAAACCTGGCCAAGCTTACCAACGGCATTACCAGTTTCGCTCCCAAAATACTCGGCTCAACGATCAATATGCTCACCAATCTTGTGGTCATGTACTTCGTCTTGTACTTCATGCTGACGAGTATTACCTCGCTGGAAACCTGGGTACGGCGGAGTCTTCCATTGCGGCAAGACAATAAAATTCTCGTCCTGAGCCAGGCAAAAGCCATTATTTCAAGCAATGCGATCGGCATACCGATTGTAGCCGCACTGCAAGGATTACTGGCGGTTTTGGGCTATTACCTGTTCGGTGTCTCCGATCCGGTAATGTGGGGTATCATGACCGGCATTTGTTCCGTAATTCCTTTTGTAGGAACGATGGCGACCTGGGTTCCGATTGCTATTTATACACTGGCGCAAGGAGATGTCGGAAACGGTGTCGGACTGATCGCATGGGGATTTATAATAATCGGGCTTAGCGATAATGTGCTTCGTTTTATCCTCCAGAAAAAACTGGTGGATATTCACCCGATGATTACGGTCTTTGGCGTCATTGTGGGGTTGGATATGTTCGGATTCTGGGGCGTTATTTTCGGACCGCTGCTGCTGTCGCTATTCATTTTGCTGGTGCGGGTATATATCAATGAATTCGTCAACGATGAAGTAGCCGTCGCCGCAGTGACAGAAGAAAACGAAAACGATAAAAAGGATCAATAAGCAGGAAAGCTCCTTCACTGATCCAGCGGCATAGCGGCGATGGTGCGGTCTTGTAAAACATGCGACTATCGCCGCCGCGTGGATTTTTTAATAAACTGCAAACCGGGTGGTTCTGAGTCGTAGCCGCCTCAGACTGGCACATAATGAAAAAGAGCCCTGCAACGCCGTAAAATGCCGGAAATACGAAATCCGGAATTTGCGTAGTTCTAAGATGGTGGTCCTGTGAACTGGCCGTAAGATACAATTTACCAGATAATAAATTCTTTTTTTATATATACGACAGCGTTTTTTTAAACCTATCTAAATCTTTTATCCCCAGGTCGCAAAAATCTAACACATCGGGCGCTTGGATTAATCTGAGAATTGTAATTTAGCAGCCGCTAACTTTCATACAACAACAAAAAATAATCGATCCTTCATGGCTAAGATCAAAGTAGCAAATCCGGTGGTAGAACTGGACGGGGATGAAATGACCCGAATTATCTGGAAATTTATCAAAGACAAATTGATCCTTCCATATGTTGAAGTGGACATTAAATACTTTGACCTCGGCGTAGAGCACCGCGATGCAACAAACGACCAGGTAACGGTAGATGCTGCAAACGCGATCAAAGAAGTTGGCGTGGGCATCAAATGTGCAACCATCACTCCGGACGAAGCCCGCGTAAAAGAATTTAACCTGAAACAGATGTGGAAAAGCCCGAACGGCACCATCCGCAACATCCTTGACGGTACTGTATTCCGCGAGCCGATCGTTATTCAGAATATTCCGCGCCTTGTTACCAACTGGGATGCTCCGATCATCGTAGGCCGTCACGCGTTCGGCGATCAATACCGTGCTACCGATTTCGTTACAAAAGGAAAAGGTAAACTGACCATCAAATTTGAAGGTGAAGACGGCACTGTGATCGAACACGAAGTGTACCAATTCAAAGGCGATGGCGTGGCACTGGCAATGTACAACACCGACGAGTCAATCCGCGGTTTTGCCCGCTCTTGCTTCAACATGGCACTCAGCAAAAAATGGCCGCTGTATTTGTCTACCAAAAACACCATCCTGAAAAAATATGATGGCCGTTTCAAAGATATCTTCGAAGAAGTGTACGAAGGCGAATTCAAAGCTGAATTTGACGCTGCGGGCATTACTTACGAACACCGTCTGATCGATGACATGGTGGCAAGCGCACTGAAATGGAACGGCAACTTTGTATGGGCTTGTAAAAACTATGACGGCGATGTACAAAGCGATACCGTTGCACAAGGTTTCGGTTCTCTGGGCCTGATGACTTCCGTACTCGTTACTCCCGATGGTAAAACAATGGAAGCGGAAGCAGCGCATGGTACCGTAACTCGTCACTACCGTGAACACCAGAAGGGCAAGCCTACTTCTACCAATCCAATCGCATCTATCTTCGCGTGGACTCGTGGCCTGGCTTTCCGTGGCAAACTGGACAATAACCAGGAACTGATCGATTTCGCCAACGCACTGGAAGCTGTATGTATCGAAACTGTAGAAAGTGGCAAAATGACGAAAGACCTGGCTGTTTGTATCCACGGCAACAACGTAAAACACGGGGAGCATTACCTGTACACCGAAGAATTCCTTGATGCACTGGATGCTAATCTGAAAGCTAAACTGAACAAATAGTAGCTGTTATTTCATAAAGGAAAGGTTGTCTCCACCCGGGGACAACCTTTCTTGTTTTTGGTAAATTCCGGAACATACATTTCTCCAATCGCTGCAGCAGTCTTAAGCTGCGTTATGCAGATATCTCTCCGAAAAAATAAATTACTGATTCATAAAGCAAATGGCATGGTAATTGCATCTATAGAAACGAGCCATTTCTAGCATGAGCTTTCCTGTTTAAATCTGAAAACGGTTTTATGAACAGGAAAGCTCGCCAGACCAGGTTACCTAAATCGATTACTGCAATGCTGCACCCGATAAATATCTTTTCCGAAAATGGGCTTGTCCTGGAACTGGCTAATGTATTCACAGAAAAGGATGCGGAATTGGTTAATAATAAATTTGAGGAGCAACTAAACAAAGATGGCCGGCAAGTCAACTTGTTAGTTAAGGTCGAAAACGGAGCGGTAATAAGTCTTATGAAATTCAAAGCTTTCCTTGAAGGGGCACTCTGGGGCTTTCGGTACTTCGATAAAATATGCCGTTGCGCTATTGTAGCCCATCTTGACCTAATCCATTCATTAGCTGAAATAGAAAGCAAAATACTGAATCTGAAAGAGGCAGGATTTGAAGAACGATACTTTGAACAAGACCAAATGGATGAAGCATTGAATTTTTTAAAATCCTAGTATCCGTTTAACCGGCCGGGTAGCAAACGGGATCAGACACTAATTAAACAATAAATTAATATATAATTTAAAAATAATTAAGCCCGATAACAAACCATTAGCAAAAGCAGAACTGAGAATGAAATATTTTTGCAGCATCAGTTTCCCTCCTCGAAAGCCTGTGTAGACAGTAGCATTATTAATAATTTTAATCAATTATTTACTTTATTTATTTTGAAAGCCGTTGTAATAACAGGGAGTACCAAAGGTATTGGTTTGGGTCTTGCGAAAGCATTTTTGGCCAAAGGCTGTTCTGTCGTTATCTGCGGCAGGTCCATAACCTCGGTAGAAGCCGCGCTGGAAACATTACAGGCAAAATATACAGCCGGCAGGGTTGTCGGAATGGCTTGCGACGTGGCCAATTATGAAAGCGTACTCGCACTCTGGAACCTGGCGGTAGATAGCTTTGGCAAAGTACATATCTGGATCAATAATGCCGGCCAGAGTCATCCCCGGAAAAGTATCTGGCAGCAGACTCCTGAACGATTAAAATCTGTAGTGGACACCAATCTGCTCGGCACGATGAACGGTTCGGCTGTTGCTGTTAAAGGCATGCTGGAACAAGGTTTCGGCAACCTGTATAACATGCTCGGCCTCGGCAGCAATGGAATGAAGGTAAAGGGATACGGTTTATATAGCAGTACTAAATATGCGGTTGCCTACTTTACGGAAACACTGATCAGAGATATGGCAAAAACGCAGGTTCAGGTCGGTACGATTGCTCCGGGCATGATATTGACCGATCTGCTTCTGGGCAATGACACAGAAGACCCGACCCAGATCAAAAAACTAAAATGGATTTTCCGCGTGCTGGCAGATAAAGTGGAAACCGTAGCCCCCTGGATTACAGAACAACTGCTGCTCAACAATAATACGAATGGTTCACATATTGCCTGGCTTACGAAACAGAAAATATTGTTTCGTTTTTTAATGGCGCCGTTTAAAAAACGTAACCGCGAGATTTAAAATCCACACGGTCCGACAAACTATTTTCATTGGCGGCTCCCTACTCAGTTCCCTTTACAAACTCATCGTAATAAAATACAGCGCGGATCTCCGTGTATGTGATATTTTCGTCCAGCTTTGATTTGATTGCCGATGCAGACCGGTCTTCACTTTCCTCCATTATCTTTAGAATCTGATCGCGAACAGCATCCGATACAAACATAGAAACACTGATCTCACCGGTTTTTATGAACTGCAACAGATGTCCTTCCACAGTGCTGTTAGATAGTCCACGCTCAATAGCAATTTCATTAATCAGCTTTCCTTCTTTAAACATGTGGTAGCTGATCGTCTTGCTGTCTTCTTTGGGCTTTTGCTCTTCTTCCCCGCTCCAGGCTTCTACCACAGGCGGCACCGCCTCTACCTGTTTCATAATGGTTTCGGCATCCGTTTTATCCATCAGCCCCTGGGCAATAATCCCTCCCTGGTTCAACTGGCGTTTTTTGCGGAGCAGGTTATGACGCAATGCCTCTAACGCACGCAGATAAGCTTTTGCATTTTTACGCACTTTGATTTCATCATAATGCTTCTGCAAAGAATATAAAATTTCCTCGTCGATGAGTTTAGTAAAATAAACAATGGCAGCGGCAACACGTTGTTGCATTTGTGTAAAATCATCACTGGCCGTAGCTGCCAGAAAATGGATCTGCTTTACGAATTTATCGGCCGTACCCGCAGCATCGGAAACCCGCTCCATAAACCCGGCCGACCATTGCATGGCGAGTTGTTTATCGGCCAGCGTTCGATCTTTATATGCTTTATGATGTTCTTTTACTTCATCGAGCAGATTGTTCCAGTCAAACAACAAAGCGAGCCGGTCGATCATGAACGCTGTCTGATCCTGGCGCAATTGCTGCTGAATACGCTCTTCGGCCATTTCAGTATCGTAAAATGCGAGGATGCGCTCATCGGTATAAATAGCGTCTGCGTTGATTCTCGAATGCAATACCAACCCTTTAAGTGAAGTAAGACGACTTAATGCCACATATACCTGCCCCGGCGCAAAAGCAGCACCTGCGTCTACTATAGCTTTCTCAAACGTAAGCCCCTGGCTCTTGTGAATGGTTATAGCCCAGGCCAGCCGAACCGGGTATTGGGTATAGCTTCCTACCTCTTCTTCCTCTACTTTATCATCTTTTTCGTTGTATTCATAACGCACATTTTTCCAGATTTCTTTTTCCAGCAAAAACGGGTCATCTCCCGGGGCAAAACGAACATAGATACCGCTTTCGGTAATGCTATCTATAGTAGCCAGTTTACCATTGTAAAAACGCCTTGCTTCTCCTTTATCGTTTTTGATAAACATGATCTGTGCTCCTTCTTTGAGCTGCAGATCCATATCCACAGGCAATGCTTTATCGCTGAATTCACCTTTAATAGCCCCAGTAAATACATGCGCTTTTCCTTTAAGTCGTTCCAGCTCCCGCTGATTGACCTCGTCGGCCCTGTAGTTATGTGTGCTCAACAAGATATACCGGTCCTTTTCGTCAGGAATAAAATCCGGACGGTAATAGTTGTTGAGGGTATCCAGGTCTTGCCTGGTAGCACAGTTGTTACGTACATTGTTGAGCAGGTTGATAAAATCAGCGTCGTTCTGTCGATATATTTTTTTCAGCTCAATAAACAAAGGCGTTGCTTGCTGCATTACGTGTGCATCAAAGAAAAACGGGCTTTTATAATAACGGCTTAGTATGCCCCACTCTTCATTGCCCACCACCGGCGGCAATTGAAACAGGTCACCGATATACACCACTTGTACGCCACCAAAAGGCTGGGTATATTTTTTGCGAAAATGACGCAGAATAAGATCCACCGCATCCAGCATATCGGCCCGCACCATCGAAACTTCGTCGATAATCAGCAATTCCAGCTCCTGCAATAGCTTACGCTTGTTGCCGTTAAACCGGATGTTCTTAAACAAACTATGCTGGTCGGTAGCGGCATCGGCTGCACCATCGAAACCGCGACGCGAGCCAGGTATAAAGGGCCCGAATGGCAATTGAAAGAAAGAATGCATCGTTACCCCGCCGGCATTGATCGCCGCCACGCCGGTTGGCGCTACTACTACTGTATTCTTGAGCGTTTGCGCCTGAATTTGTTTCAGAAAGGTAGTTTTTCCCGTTCCGGCTCTGCCGGTGAGAAACAAATGCCTGTTGGTATGATGTACATAAGACGCCGCGAGATCGAACAGCACGTTGCGGGATTCATTCATGGGTGTAAAGATACTAATTGGCTATGTCCGGCAAACAAGTCTGCGCTGTGTTTTGTAATATTGCCTGCGTAAAATACGGCTCCAATTTTTTCTTTATGAGTGAAAAACTGCATGAGAACACGGTTTATGAAAAACTGGATTATACAGGACAAACTTACCGTTTTCATGAATTTATTTCCTGTACTTTTTCCGGCTGCAATCTTACCGGTACCGATCTTTCGGACAACCAGTTTCTGGACTGCAAATTTGAAAACTGTAACCTGAGCCTGGCAAAATTTAAAAACAGTAAACTAAACAATATCCGTTTTGAAAACTGTAAGATCACAGGTGTTGATTTTGGGCTTTGCAGCGAAATGTTTTTATCATTCACGTTCAGCGGTTGCATTCTCGACTATGCCAATTTTCAGGAGCGTAAACTCAGGAAGACATGGTTTAGCCAATGCAGCATGAAAGAATGCGACTTTACCGGCGCTGATCTTACACAGTCTGTATTTGACTACTGCGATCTTTCTGCTGCAATTTTTCAGCAATGCAATCTCGAAAAGGCAGACTTCCGCACCGCCACTTATTTCATGATAGATCCCGAACGCAACCGTTTGAAGAAAGCAAAATTTTCTTCAGACAGTCTTGCCGGTTTACTCTATAAATATGATCTCGAAATTGACTAAACGCGTTGCAGCATAGACCCATTGCCAGTTTCAGCACATGCACGGCCAAGGAAAGAACCCGCAGTTCTGTTTAAAAAAAACGGCCAGACGGCCCGGGCGGGCCTCTGACCGTTAATAGGAGTGCTTAACTAAAGCTTAGTTTTTCACAAATTGTAAAGTCTGCATTTCACCGGCATCATTCATTGCTTTCACGAAATAGGTCCCAGGCAAGAGATTAGAACAATCAATAGCCGCCTCGTTTGTTACCGGCGTCTTCATCGTGTACAATACATTGCCCAAAATATCATATACCTGAATGGCCAATGCATATTCTGATCTGATGTTCAGGTGCACAATATCATAGACCGGATTAGGCGCCAATGTTACATGCAATGGGGTAATGTTTGCGGATTTCAGACAAATAATTTTGCTGAACGTTTCTGTACCGTCCTCATTAATCATCCTGAGTCTGTAATAATTAATATTGCGTGCCGGATTCATATCGGTATACGAGTATTCACGACCACTACCAGCAACTGCTACTTCACCAACTGCAGTGAATTCTGTTCCGTTTGACGCATACTCCACAATAAATGATTTCGCATTTTTTTCTTCAGCTGTATGCCAATTCAATTGTGCATGACTGTTCACCAGGCTTCCTCTAAAATCTGCAAGCCTTACAGCCAACGGAGTCATTAGCGGAATACGATAATCTTCTACCTCGCCATCATTAAATGCGCCACCAATATCGGCCGTTGTAATCGTATCAGTAGTCAGCCTGATACGCGCATAAGTGGCAGTTGCGCCGCCCACGCCAGTCAGCTGTACGTTGTTCCAGGTAAAGCTGACGTTGCCATTACTACTTGCGGCAGGTTTAGTAGCAGTCTGCGCCTCCGAAGCTTCGAAGGTGCCATTGCCATTCCAATCGATCCAGCAAACATAATTGGCCTGTCTGCCGGTATTGTTTATATAAGTAGTTGTGATCGTGTAAGTCGGAAGTGTTTGTACGGCCTGTGTCGAGTTGACAATAGGACTAATTGTTGCTCCATCGTCATCAATATCAAAATTGGCCATTGCCGATGGCGTTCCATCCAGTTTTTGCTCATTGAGCGCTCCAAGTGACAGCCCGGTCAACACACCATGTGAAGGTCCTCCGGATGCGAGCAATGTTTTGTAGCTATCGGGAGCGTCTCCAAAATCCGATTTTACAGATACAACAATCGGGCTCACACCAGAACGTTGCTGTCCACCGACATTATTCGTTTGAGCATATAAACCCCACATAAAAAAATAATCCGTTACAAGGGCTCCCGCTGTAGCTGGGTTAAAAAAGACCTGACTAACCGTATCATCAGGGTCGAGGCCATTATTGCCGGCATACTTCACCGGCAGTGTCGACGGAATATTTGCTGCCGCCGTAGCAGAAATCTTATTTGTTACCAGTGTCCGCCAACTGTGATTAGCCCCAAGCGTAATATTTGCACTGCTTAAATTATTCCCTGACTTTATCTGGTTAAATGGCACGAAAGTGTTTCCGTTAAATGCTATTGAAGATACCCATTCTGCATTACCAGGATTGTTTGCGCCGTTGTAAGCACCATCTATATCAACTCCAAGAAAATTAATATTCGTGGTGGGCCGGTCAAAATAGATCCTAAACCCGATACTTGCCGCGCAGTTAGCATTTACGCCATTGTCGATTGTCTGTACGTTGCCCTGAATAACAGTAAACTCTGTTGGAATTTTAGACCCGGTATATGCGGCTATTGTTTTTCCTGTAAACGTACCGCCCATATTCGTACCCGTCGCGGCCGTGCCACTTGTGTCGGTATAAACGCCGGTACCAGTACTTATCTTTTCAGCCTTCACGGTAGTCCCATCAGGCAATTTCATACCGGTGGGCATTGCATTAACAATAGAATAGAGCGGAAAACTGTAGTAGTAGGTTTGTGCTTGTGTTAAAGAATTGACACCACACAAGAGAAGTGGCAATACCAGAAAACTGATTTTCATACTCGTTTGATTTTATTGGTCTGCTCATCACAAAAACAAACGGCATGCCAAAAAACCGGCCGGACATTTTCCGAACTCACTCCCACATGAAATCTCAAAAGAAATATACATGACCATAAATGACATTAACGACGAAATAAAAAACGTTTTGTCAAGGACGGGAAACACGATTACCTGAACTGGCAACACCCTGTGTCGATTGTTCTATTGATTCAAGAAAAGCAATTCGGCTAAAGGCGGTTACCCGATCGAATATTCGAAAACAAAATCCATAAAAAAAGTAGATCTTTTCTTCACCGGTGCTTTCTTCGAAAAAAACCTGGAAATTATCCCGGTTTATACCACAACTTTTATCCTATTCGGTGCTTATCGAAAAAGCATAATTTAATGGCAAAAAATAGTTGCTGTACCGTAAAACAATGATTCAAATCAGGAGTTCGCGAACAATGCCAGTCTCAGGAAATAAGAAACAAAAATCACCAGGATGAAAATAATAGCATAGACAAATAGCCGCTTGTTTAACCGGCGAATGACAATGCCATTTTCGGCAAGTTCGTCGCCAGTATTGTTTTGCCAGTTTTACGATCTTAATAACATGGCGCGATACAGCAATGATATAAACTATAAATAATACGAGCAGGTAAAAGGTAAACATGTGCGGGTACTATTCGTTTAAATGGTGGTTCTTTCGATGGTAGCACAACATTATAAGTTATTCCGATAATTTGAGGATCTGGCAACTCACAGAGATGCCAGATACAACTCCACCGATTGCACCGCTTCCCGACTCGTGTTGTTATTATATGCCCAGACGTCATCGATTATCAGAATTATCGAATTATCGAATTGATTATTATCTTGTCTACCCTAAATCTACTCCATGAAAAACATTAAAGTCCTGTTACTTACAGTGCTCTGCCTTCCTGTATTTGCCAACGCGCAAAACAAACATTCCAAAACCAGCCATTCGCACGCCAGCAAGCCAAAAGAACAAAACGAGCGCACAGTCCGTGGCATTAGCTACGATTATTTTAAAGCTTCCGTATCCGATTTTTCAGACAGCACTAAGGCGCCTTTGACCGATACGGCATGGACGCTCTGGAAAACAGAAAAATGGGCCGACCTCGAAAAATTCTTCACTCGCGACAGTCTCAATGGCGGCTGGCCTCCGGCTCGTGGTGCAGTGAATATGAAAATTGTAACACTTTCTGCCGGCATGCTGGTAGACCGTTATGGCGGTTATTACGATGCTGACAGTGTGTTTCAGGACAAAGGCAGTTTTGTATCGCCGAAAAGCGTGCCTTATGCGCAACGTGCATTGCCAGCGGGCACACAAAACAAACCTTATCGTGTTTATAAAATCGCCAAGCCGATCCCAAATGTAAAAGAAGGGCAGATCATTCCATGGTTCAGTCAACCAGGACTGGGCACACAATATGAGTTGCCTTATACTGTCAATGATCTGAAAAAAGAGGGCTACCTTCAAGAAGAAAAACAATAATTATGGTGCGGAAACTGGCAATAGAAAAAAAACTGGTCTTCGACGGCCCTGAAACAGAATTAGGCAAGATGCAGATTTTGCTGGATGATGTAGACGTAGATATTCATGAACCGATTCTCTTTGTGGATTTTGGTGAGCAGCCGTTTGAAAAGCTGCAGCATGAACTGAACCCGGAAGATTTCTATGGCATTGCAAAAGACGGTGCATTTAAAACAGACGAAGGCTTTCTGCACCTGTACAAAGGTTCGGAAGCGCTACGTTTATATTACATCCGTAAAAACAATGTGATCGTCGTTTTTGCCTGCGGCGAATTTCAGCCGGCACGGTACCGGTTATATTTCGAAGGCGCCTGGGAGCTAATTTCAGAGCGCTGATGTTCCTGATCGCTGATGCCTGATTTGTTTGCAACTAAAATCAGGCATCAATGGATCAGCGATCAAAATGAAACAACGCTGCTGCTTCGTTTTTCTTTCCCAAAATCAGATCATGGATAATATTTGCAGCGATCTGGCTAAAAATAATTCCGTTGCCACCGAAGCCCAGCGCAAAGTAAACGTGCTTATTACTTCCATAATTTCCGATATAAGGCAGGCCATCTTTTGTAGATGCAAAAAGACCGGCCCACCGGAAATCGGTCTTAAAATTTATACCGGGAAAAAGCTTGAAGAAAGAAACTTCCAACGCTTTGGCTTTTGCCGTCAGTGCCCGGTTTCTTTTTTGTACGGAAGTAAAATCATCGTCTTTACCGCCAATTAAAATACGATGATCGTCTGTTGTGCGGAGATACAGATAAGGATGGGCTGTCTCCCAGATCAGCGAGTTATGGTGCCAGAATTCATGTTCGGCAAAAGGTTCGCTGACGATGGCATAGGTGGTCGATAATTTTTCTACCTGCCTGGGCAAATACTTACCGGACTCGTAGCCGCAGGCGATCACTATTTTTCTTGCAGTGATGGTGTATCCGTCGCGTGTTTTTACCGATACGCTTCGTTTATGATCGTTGATAGAAACTATTTCTGTGTGATCGTAAACTTCAAGTCCTGATTTCAAACCGTCGAGCAGGAGCGCGTGCGTTAGACTGTAAGCATTGACCACAGCGCCCTTTGCAGAAAGTACCGCCGCCGGCTTATCGAAGCCGTAGTATCTTTTCACATCTGCTTTTTCCAGCCATTCTATATCGATCCCAATCGCTTTACGCATCTGGTATTCCGTTTTCAGATCCTCGTAGTCTTTCTGAAAAGAAGCATACTGCATGCTTGGTCGGGCCTGAAAACCTGCATCCGAGAACCGGTTGCATATTTTTCCGATCTCGTCTATTGCACGAATGCCCAGCAGGTAGCTTTCGGCAGCATTCCGCTGACCCACTTTCCTGGCTAATGTATGTAAGGGCACATCTACTTCATATTGGAGCAAAGCGGTGCTGGCAGCAGTACTACCCATGCCTACATGTCTTTTATCTACAACCGTTGTTTTGACGCCCGCTTTGCACAAACGCCACGCCACCAATGCACCGCTGATGCCCGCGCCTATCACCAGTACCTCGGTATGCACGTCCTGTGCCAATGAAGGATATGTGGCTATAATTCCTTTTTCAAGCAACCAAAATGGATAGTCGGTTCTTAAATCCATAACTGATGTTCTATTTTAATTTCCTGACATGCCGATCTGCATGAATAAAAAATAAAGACGTCCGCGCACTACTGCAGGGACGTCTCTAACGTTATTGTTTCTGTCCTTCTTGTTGTACATACCGGACATCGAACAATCAGCGATCAGCGATTAAGCTGCTCTTTGTTGATCACGCATCATTTTAATGCGGTCATGCGAGCTCTTCAGTTCTTGTTTTTGCTTGGTCACCAATTCCCTGGCATCGGCAGAAAGTCCGTCTTCTGCAAGGGCGTCGCGGTATGCCTGCTGGGCTTTGTCTTCGCCGTATTCGCAAGCTTCCAGCATCGATTTGCGATCGTCACCCGAGAAAGTGGCTTTTACGCCCATCCACGCGCGATACAGTTTGCCGGCATTGGTTGTTTCATTGGTCCGGGCAGCATCTGTGTTTACATAACGCTGCAGTTCGGTGACATTTTTACGGCTCTGTGCAGCCATTTCATCAAACGTCATGGCTAGATCTGAATCTGTAGGATCTGTCAATTGTTCTTTGGCTTTCTGATAACCCTGGATACGATCATTGTTGATCAATACCAGGTCGTTCAGTACTTCGCTGTTTGCTTCATTGTTAGTTTGCATAGTTATTGTTTTATGGTAGTGAATAATTTGAGTTAATCCGGTTTATTTCAGTTTGTCCAGCATTTTTTGTGCTTCATCCAGATGATGGTGCAAGGTTGGCAGCTGGTCTGCAGCAAATGCTTTGATATCGGAATCTGTACCATTTTGCGCTTCGTCTTCAAATGATTTGATTACGTCTTTATGCCCGTCCACCATTGCTTTTGCATAAGCTTTATCAAAGTCTTTTCCTTTCTTGTCCTGCATTTTATTTTTCTTATCCTGCGACTTATCAGAGAGTGTTTCAGGCAATGCGAGATTTTTAGATGCGGCAAGTTTTTTCAGCTTATCGCCTATTTCAGTATGATCTTTTACCATCAGGCTGCCGAAGTCTTTTACGTTTTGGCTCATGCCATTGGCCTGTGCCACTTTACCCAGCTCTACTTCCAGCATGCCTGCGTCAGCAGCATTTACAACAAAAGAGGCATCTGATTTGGTGAGTGAATCGGTCATTGGGGCCGGAGGCATTGCCTGCGGCGCGTTTTGGCTGTCGATCATGGCATTGTTTTCGGACTTGGCTTCTTTTACGCTGTCTGTAGAATTATTATTACAGCTGGCCATAACAAATAAAGCTGCAGACATGCTCAATAAGATGATTGATTTCATAATGGATTGTTTTTATGGTTTAAACTTTAGTCCCTACACTGGATAAAAATTGATGCCAAGGCGGAGACAAGCTGTAATCTTAACTTTTCGGAATTAAAAATCACGTGGGATAAAGGCAATTTAAGCCCGCGGTTCCCCATTTTTGGGAATTGGGAATTGTACCGCAACCACGAAAAAAACTGTGGCATAGTTTTGTAGAATGGGAACGATCGAAAAACGGAACACGAAACGAAAGGGCTTCCGTTAGCAGTTTGCTTTATTGCCTCAGACCGCAAAAGCGGCAAAAACTCCGTTTTACCAGGGATAAAGGCACGGTGCGTTCACACCGCGAATACCGCACAATAAAACTAACATACTTGCAGGCCATTGCTGGCTAACTGCGCTTCGCTAAAACTGCCGGTTTCATCGATCCATGAAGGAAGACAATAGTATAGTTTGCGGCTGCCAGAAATGGAACACCCGGCGATGACTTCCCGTTTCTGCGCGTGCAATATTTTCTGATACATGTATTGTTTCGGATTAGTGATTGTATCCGGCACCAGGTGCTTAGCGTTAAGTTCATCCTCAATTTCTTCCCTCGTAAGCGGGCAGCCGGCTGCTGCAATAATGTCTGCTATGGCAGCATCCCATTCGTTGCCGTGGTACCATTTCCGCTTCGATACAGCTTCGCAGGAAAGTGCCGCCGTGAGCTTGTCTATTTCGTTCGCAATTAATGAAAGCGCATAATTATACTTGCTGACAACTTTTTGAAATTGAGCTTGCTGATTTCTTTTTACATCCAGTTTTTCTTTCAGGCTGTCAATCGGATTTTTCTGTTCCATAAAACGCAGTTTCTATAGTAAGTAATTGTTACTACTGCAAATTTGCCGATAGCATAAAATAGAAAGGGACTCAGAAAGACGCAATAAACATCCAAAAAGGCGTTTTTAAGTTCTTGCTCTGATTAGTGAAAGAAACGATGCAGACCTTCCCGATTTAGAAAGTACTGAATCTCACTGATGTTCTTGATTAATTGCGGTTATTGATAACTGATCCGGAAATGCTGGTTTTTCAGTTGGGCATCTATATGTTTCCAGTCAACATCGTCGGTTGTTTTAAGCAGATCTTTTGGTAGCACATCATAAGCCGTTTTAAATTGCTTGCTGAACTTGCCGCTGTTTAAAAAACCAACCATACCGGCCACTTCGGCTACCGAGTATTTTTTAGTCAAAAGCAGTTCCCTGGCTTTATGCATACGGCGTTGCTTATAATAGGCATAATAACTGCCGCCAAATGTTTTCTTGAACAGCTCTTTAAACTTGGTGGCGCTCATATGCACCTTTGCAGCTACTTCATCGATGGTAGGCAATGGGTCATCGAAGTGCTGCTCAATTTCAAAATTAATGTCCAGTAATGCACGCACGTCTTTTAAATTAGCAATGCCGACCACATCGCCATGCCGTTTTTCTATCTCAATTTGCAATACCTGCGAAATCAGTTGCAGCACGCTTCCCTTTAGATAGATGGCCAGTGCATAATCAGGTAATTCTATATGACTGAGATCATCGACAACTTTGAGGATTTTATCATTGCAGGCGCCGTAAAGCACCAATGGCCTTAATCCAAACAATCGCTGCCAGACCGCAGCATCGACCTGCAGATTTTCCATGGGCACATTGTCGGTAAAAAATTTCCGGGACATATGTACGATGATATTGTCGATCTCGCACACCGGCATATCCGTATGCGCACGTGTGTTGGAAGACATGACGATATAAGAGTTTTTTTCTGCAATGCCGATGGGTGTTCCGTCTTCTTCACCGATTGCATGTAATCGCTGCCCTAAAGCCCTGTCGAAATAAAAATGGTAGTGAAATTCCTGATCGCTGCTTTCATGATATACCTGGCAGGGTTGCTTTACCGCGAGATTCACAAAAGTGATACTGAGCCCCTCGTCTATCGCAAAATCACGAAACGCGCCATCCCATATTGCACTCTGGACCGAGAGTCGGTTATTGTGATAATGGACCTGCCCTTTCCATTTGTCCTTTATCTCCTGCTTTAAGTCGCGCAGGAAATTATGGGGATCTCCTACAGTCAGTTGAATCGGTGGAGTGGAAATCATAGGTATGAGGCTTTTGGTTCCTACCAATTTACATATATTTTTTACCAATATCAAATACTATTCTCTTTATACCCCAACCATTTAAAAGCCGCAGCGCAGGCAAGACACAGGCTGGCGACCAGCCACCAGAGCATTTTGAAACCAAATTGCTGGGCCAACCAGGGGCCAGCTCCCATGCCCGCTATTTGCGCGACAGACCAGGCTACCGTATAAAGTCCGGCATACTGGCCGCGGTTTTCGGGTACACACCGGCTGGTCCAGAAAGAATTCATGAACGGCATAGAAAAGATTTCACCGACCGTGGCCAGTAAAACGGATACAATAGCCACAACATAGCCGTTATGCCATAAATTGAACACGCCGTAAGACGCTGCAATCAGTACTACGCCATAAAAGATATAGTACAAATTGCGCCGTTTGCCTTCCAGCGAATAAACGGTCACCATTTCGAAACAGGCAATGAGCATACCATTAATACCCATCACGATGCCGATAAAACTTTCGTCCAGGTGCAGCTGTTCCTTATAAAATAGCGGAACCGTACTGAACAATTGAAAAAAGCAGCAAGCAAAAAGAATGGTCAGCAAAATGAAAATGATATAAACCCTGTCTTGATAAGCGGAGCGCAATTGCGTATTGTTGCGGTGCGTTGCTATTTCTTGTTTTGTGGCGGTATTCTTGGAAGGCGCAAGAAACAGCCATAGCAATATAGCAGCGGTGATATTGCTTAAACCATCTACCCAAAACAATAAATGATAATTATGGGAAGCCAGAAAACCGCCGATGGTACCGCCCAGTGCCCAGCCCAGGTTAACTGCAAGCCGGTTGAGCGAATATGAACGTGTTCTGTTCTCCTCCTTACTGTAATGCGCAATCGCCGTAGCATTGGCCGGACGAAAAGATTCGTTGACCACGCTGAGAAAAAAAGTAGCAACGCAGATCAGTGGATAACTATCGATCCTGCCAAGGAAGATAAACATCAAACCGCCGCCTAACAAGGCATACAGCTGTATAAAATAAAATCCGATCTTGTCGGTGAGTTTGCCGCCAATGAAGCCGCCACATACCGCTCCCATACCAAAAATGGCCATTACCAAACCGGCTTTGCCTAAACTGACATGTTTGCTTTCGGTAAGGTAAAGTGTCATGAACGGCACCACCATAGTACCGCAACGATTTACCAGCATCACGAAGGAAAGAAGCCATGTAGCAGGAGACAAACCGCTGTATGCATTCCGGTATAAACGCAGCGCCTGACTCATAACACGAAAATAATGCGATACTCCGGGAATGCGCTATTCCGATAACCTAGAAATTTGAAAAATCCAGTGCTCCGGCAAACCGATTTTCGAATTTGGCCCCTATAGATTCCGATTTTTTGAATCGTTCAACTGCCGGATGAAAACACTTAGAATTATATTCTCGCTATCATCAGCTCGCTTTTCTTATATTGATTAGACAACAAGTCTTTGCCAACAATGGTACGAATAATGTCGGCCAGCGCTTTGATAATTCTTTGCCGGGCGAATGGCCGGGCATAAACCAGGCTTACTTCCCTGACAGGAACAGGTGTGCTGAAAAAACGCACGTTCTTCTTTTTTGCTGTAGCAAGCGTCTGGTAATACAGCTCCGGAATAAGTGTGAGTCCGCCAAATGTATCTACCATACTCAGCAGCGTGTCAAATGAATTGGCTTCAAAGCTGAAGTTTTGTGGCACATCTTCTTTTTTTCGGAGCGCACAAAGCTTGATAAATTGTTCCCGGATGCAGTGCCCTTCTTCCAGCAACCAGATTTTGTGCTCACGGATCTCTTCCGGAACGATATACTGCGCCTGATTCGTTTTTATATCGCCATACACCATTAAGGTCTCGTAATACAATATTTCTTCTTCCAGTTCGCCAAGATCGACGGGGGTGGCCAGAATTCCCATATCGATCCCGCCCTCCTTCAATTGTTTGACCATACTGTGAGTTGTAATCTCCGAGATCTCCAAATGCAGCTTGGGATAAGCTTTCAGAATCGGCTTTATGATTTTCGGAAGCAGCGAATTAGCAACGGTAGGGATCATCCCGATCCGGACGCTACCCTCAACAGCTCCACTCGTTTTCGCCTTATCTTTCATCATACCCGCCTGAAAGACGACTTTCTTCGCATCTTTAATCAGTACAGCCCCGATATCAGTAGTGATTACAGGATTCGATTTACGGTCAAAAAGCGTGACACTTAACTCTTCCTCTAATTTTTTTACCATCGTACTCAGTGTGGCCTGTGTCACGTTGCAGTATTTCGCCGCCTTACTAAAGCTTTTCAGCCGGTCTACCGCTATTATATATTCCAGTTGTTGCAGGTTCATCCGATTGACAATATCAATATCGAATATAGACATTTTCAGTTTCTTCAATACTCCTGTTTCATTGACTTTCGCGGCAATTAAAAATTCAGTCATGCAAAAAAAGACGTTACTGGTGCTCCTTGCCACAATTGCGGGCAGTTCTGCCTTCGCACAAAATCTTACCACGAATACGGGGGCGCCTGTAGGCAACAATCAAAATTCTTTAACCGTAGGCAACCAGGGCCCGGTATTGCTGGAAGACATACATCTGCTCGAAAAACTGGCATCGTTTGACCGGGAGCGCATTCCGGAGCGGGTTGTACACGCCCGTGGCGTAGGCGCATCGGGAACATTTGTCTGTACCGCCGACATGTCACGGTTTACAAAGGCGAAACTCTTTGGACAGGCGGGAAAGAGCACACCTGTATTTGTTCGTTTTTCAACAGTGGTACACGGAAATGGTTCGCCGGAAACCCTTCGCGACCCAAGAGGATTTGCCACCAAATTCTATACGGAAGAAGGCAATTACGACATCGTTGGCAACAACCTTCCTGTTTTCTTTATCCGGGATGCGATGAAATTCCCGGATATGGTGCATTCTTTTAAACCTTCGCCGGTCAATAACAAACAAGACCCGAATCGCTTTTTCGATTTCTTCAGCCATATTCCGGAAGCCACCCACATGTTTATGCGTGTCTATTCGGATTACGGGATTCCCGCCAATTACCGGCAAATGAACGGCAGTAGCGTACACGCGTTCAAATGGATCAACGACAATAATGAAGTGACTTATGTGAAATACACCTGGAAAACGAAACAAGGTGAAAAAAATCTGAGTATGGAAGAAGCTGCAAAATTACAGGGTGAAGACTTCCAGCACGCAACTGTTGATCTTTATAATAACATTCGCAAGGGTAATAATCCGCAATGGGATTTGTATGTGCAAATGATGAAAGCGGCTGATTTTGACAAACTCGATTACAATCCGCTGGACCCGACTAAAATATGGAATGAAAAAGATGCTCCTCTGGTGAAAGTAGGTACAATGACTTTAAATAAAGTACCGGACAATTTCTTTGAATATACCGAACAATCGGCATTCTCGCCTGCAGACCTGGTGCCCGGTATTGAGCCTTCGGAAGATAAATTATTGCAAGGACGGTTGTTCTCTTATTTTGACACCGAGCGCTACCGCATTGGCGCCAATTTCCAGCAACTGAAAGTAAATGCACCACTCGTGCCGGTCAACACCAACAACCAGGATGGTGCACTGAATCGGAGAGGAGCAACAGGCGAAGTAAACTATCAGCCATCGAGAATTGCAAACAAGAAAGATGACGCGCAGTTTCAGCATTCCAAAGCCCGGTATGGAGATGTTGTTATTACACAAGCAAACCTCAATAAACCCAACAATTTTCAACAGGCCGGCGAATTTTACCGTAGCCTGGATGAGCTGAACAAAGCACACCTCCTGAAAAATCTACTCTCGGATCTCGGCCAGGTTGAAAATAAAACGACGAAATGCATCATTACCGGTTATTTCTATATGGCAGACCGTGACCTGGGCAAAAAAATAGCCGATGCACTTAAACTGACCAGACAGGAAGTAGAACAAGCAATGATGAACAGCAATTCTTAATCTGACGACAGAGGCTGTTCTCGCTTGAGGCAGCCTCTTTAAAATTTTAAACGATGCGGCAATTTTTAATTTTAATACTACTGATGATACACTTCCAGCAAAGCCAGGCGCAACGTAATATTTTTGATGCGGCCCGGAACAATGATTTGATGACGATTGAAGCCTGTCTGTCTCCACATAATATTGATACCATAAATAGTGAAGGCCATACCTTACTCACGCTATCTATCTATAACGGATCCGGGAATGTTGCAAAATATTTATTGGTCCATGGCGCCAACCCTAACCTCAAAGATCATGCGGGCAATACCGCATTGATGGGTGCCTGTTTCAAAGGATACGACACAATGGTTTCGCTCCTTTTGTACTACGGTGCTAATATCAATGACATCAATTTCAATGGTGCTAACGCACTGTTTTTCGCAGCGACATTCGGTCATATCGGCATCGCAAAATTGCTGCTGGAAAAGGGTATTAATACAGCACAAAAAGATCAGTTCGAAAAAACAGCGTTAGACTATGCCGTCATCCAGGGAAATGAAGAAATGATCGCATTGTTGCGGCGTTATTGAATAGCGAAATTACAGCAGCGCGGGAATAATATTATTCAAACGCGTACGCCACTTTATCCATATCATTTGTATTCCTCAACAGTGAGCCGCTCCTTACAAAAGAAATATTCGCGCACATCATTGGAAGCAACGATGACCAGGCGGTCTTTGGCATATTGCGCCATCCAGTCGGTGTATTGCTCTACCCCAGCCTGATCGAGATTGGTACAGGGCTCATCGAGCAGCAATACCGGTGTGTCTGCAAAAATAGCTTGTGCCAGTTTTACCCTTTGTTTCATGCCAGAAGAAAATTCTCCGATGACACGATCGGCTGCGTCTTGCAAACGGCATAATTCAATGATGGTAGAAATGCTGAGACCAGGCAGCATTTTTTTAAAAGAGAAATGAAATGCTAAAAATTCGCGGAGCGTAAATTCCTCCACAATCTCAATTCCCGGTGCGCAAAAACTGATATAGGGAAACAGCGCGTTGCTTTCAACCAATTGGTCTTTATCAAAATGGGAAACCTTACCGAGAGAAGGATTTTGCATGCCGGCTATAATGCGCAGCAGTGTAGACTTTCCGCTGCCATTGGCGCCTAATAATGCATAGGCGCCTGGTGCAGAAAAAGTATAATTGATGTCTTTAAATATCCAGTGACGCAGGAAGCGTTTGCTGGTGTGCTCAAGGAATATCTTCATTGTGGCGGCGCGTATAACCTCTCATAATACCGCGTCCGGTCTCACGGATAAATGTTACGATCTCATCGCGCTCATCAGACACCGGGATTTCAGCTTCGATAATACTCAGTGCTTTCGAAACATTATAACCGCGAACGTACAGAATACGGTAAATATCCAGGATGTGGTTGATCTGGTCCAGGTTAAAACCGCGGCGTTTCAGCCCTACCGAATTTACACCGACATAAGAGAGCGGCTCACGTGCTGCTTTTACATAAGGTGGTACATCTTTACGCACCAGCGACCCACCGGTTACGAAAGCATGCGACCCAATGCGAACAAACTGCTGCACGGCTGTAAGCCCCGCCAATACTACATTATCGCCCACCTGAATATGACCGGCCAGTGTAGTGTTGTTGGAAAAAATACAGTAATCGCCGATTTCGCAATCGTGTGCAATATGGCAATAAGCCATGATCAGGCAATTATTACCGATTTTGGTATGATTGCGATCTGAAGTACCTCTGTTGATCGTTACACATTCACGGATCGTGCAGTTATCACCGATAATGGTAAGCGTATCTTCTCCTTTAAATTTCAGGTCTTGAGGAATACCGGAAATAACGGTGCTTGGGAAAATGCGACAATTTTTACCGATGCGCGCGCCCTCCATGATGGTGACGTTGGAACCGATCCAGGTCCCTTCTCCGATCTCTACGTTTTTATGTACGGTAGTGAACGGATCTATTTTTACATTAGCACCGATTTTGGCGTCTGGGTGGATATATGTAAGTGGGTGAATCATTTTTTGTCTTTTCTAATGATTTGCGCCACCAGTTCAGCTTCGGTAGCAATTTTATTACCTACATATGCAGTGCCGCGCATTTCGCAGATTCCACGACGGATCGGGCTCAGTAATTCAAGCTTCAGGATCAGGGTGTCGCCTGGTACTACTTTTTGCTTGAATTTTACTTTATCGATTTTCAGGAAATATGTATCGTAATTTTCCGGGTCGGTATAATTATTCAAACCAAGAATACCACCTACCTGCGCCATTGCTTCGATCTGCAATACGCCCGGCATTACCGGATTACCCGGGAAGTGTCCCTGGAAAAAATGTTCGTTGAAGGTAACGTTTTTGATACCTACCACATGCTTATCGCTAAGCTCAATGATCTTATCTACGAGCAGGAACGGATATTTATGCGGCAGTGCTTTTTCAATAGCGGTAATATCATAGATCGCAGGCTGGTTCGGATCGTAATGCGGAATATCGGAAAGGTGCTTGTTCTTTTTGATATATGCTTTGATCTTACGGGCAAACTCTACGTTAGAAGCATGTCCCGGCCGGCTGGCTATTATATGTGCGTTGATGGAATACCCGATCAGTGCCAGGTCGCCCACCACATCCAGCAATTTATGGCGTGCCGGTTCGTTCGGGAAATGCATCTGGATATTATTCAGGATTCCTTCGTGTTTTACTTCGATGGTCGGCTTGTTGAAAACAGTTGCGAGGCGCGCCAATTCTTCTTCTGTAACCGGTTTATCCACCACTACGATCGCATTGCTCAGGTCGCCGCCTTTGATCAGGTCGTGCTGCAGCAGGTATTCCAGTTCATGCAGAAAGCAGAACGTACGGCAGGGAGCAATTTCCGATTTAAAATCGGAGAGCTGCTTCATCTGCGCGTGCTGCGTACCCAGAATCGGAGAATTAAAATCAATTAGTGTCGTGATCTGGTAATTGTTGGCCGGAACGATCAGCATATCCACATTTTTTACCGGGTCGTAAAAATGGATATTGGTATCGATCGTATACACTATTCTTTTGGCTTCCTGTTCCTGGATGCCTACATTCTCGATCGCCTCGATGAATTGAATAGCACTACCGTCCATGATCGGAATCTCAGGTCCGTCGAGTTCTACCAGTACATTGTCGATGCCGAGCCCCACGAAGGCAGCAAGCAGGTGTTCGATAGTGCTTACGCGAGCGCCGTTGTGCTCGAGTGTGGTACCGCGTGATGTGTCCACCACATAATCCACGTCAGCTTTTACGATTGGCTTTTCCGGTAAATCAACTCGCTGAAAACGGATACCGAAACCCGGGTTGGCGGGTTTCAGTGTCATATTTACTTCTGATCCGGTATGCAAACCCACACCAGACAGTTCGATATTTCCTTTGAGCGTTTGTTGATTTTGAGCAGAGGTATTTGACTGCACAGCTTATATAATTTTTTTATCCTCTCTTAAATAATGGTTTCCAATCCGCTTGCTACTTTTCCTCGATGCCGTTTTTTTCGTTCAGCATGTCAGTAAGCATCTGTACCGTTTCTTCCAATTTAGAAAGGCGTTGTTGTAATTCGGGCAAATTTCTAAAAATTGCCTGACTTTTTAATGAACTTTTATAATCGAAGGCTGGTGAGCCGTTCAATGCCGTGTTGGGTACGGTTGTAGATTTCGACAAACCGCTTTGCGCATTTACTTTGGTGCCGTCTGCCAGTTGAATATGGCCTACGATACCAACTTGTCCGCCTACTACACAGTTTCTGCCCAGTTTTGTACTGCCGGAAACACCCGTTTGCGCAGCGATCACGGTATTTTCACCGATTTCCACATTGTGCGCGATCTGGATCAGGTTATCGAGCTTTACGCCTTTGCGGATAGTGGTGGCCCCCATCGTTGCACGGTCGATCGTGGTATTGGCCCCGATTTCCACATCGTCTTCAATGATTACATTGCCGATCTGCGGTACTTTTTTATAGGTCCCGTCTTTTTGCGGAGCAAAACCAAAACCATCCGCACCGATTATGCTGCCGGCATGGATAACCACGCGGCTGCCCAATGAACAACCGTTATAGATTTTGGCACCGGGAAATACCTTGGAATCTTCGTTAATCACCACATTATCGCCAATATAACAACCCGGATAAATCTGTACACGATCACCGATCATCACGTTTTCGCCGATATAGGCAAATGCGCCGATATATACATCTTTACCGATAGATGCTGTTTTGGAAACATAAGAAGGCTGTTCTATGCCGTTTTTTCCGCTACGCGAAATAATCTCGTTATATTTTTCCAGCAAAAAAGCAAAGCCGCTGTATGCGTCCTTTACCCTGATAAGTGTCGGATTAACTGGCCCGGTCAACTCCAGTGATTCGTTAATAATAATAACGGATGCTTTGGAAGTATAAAGAAACTCCTCGTATTTCGGATTAGCCACAAAGCTCAGAGATCCATCTCCGGCTTCTTCGATCTTGGCAACATGACTTACTTTGGCTTCAGGATCGCCCTGAATTTGCCCCTTCAGAAGCGTTGCGATTTGTAATGCTGTAAACTGCATGAATCAACGAAGTTATAACTTATTGTTGATATTAATATATTATGAAAACCTGGTAAGGCTTAGCCTTGCAAATAGCAAATGTAGTTTTTATGTACGGGCCTTGCAAGCGTTTGGTTGACAAGCGCGTTTTCCACCTCCGAAATGTCCCTTACAGAGCCGTTCTTCATGGCTATTTGAATATTTTCGTCATTGATGTCGTAAGTACTGTTCGACGTAGTACCTGTAAATACAAAATAGTACAGATCTTCCGGCAGGATACCATATTTCCGCATGGCGACTTCCTGTTTTTCGGCCAGCATATGATCTAACGGTTCCGCACTCAGCAGCACTTTATAAAGCTTCCGCTCGATCATCATTTTGCATAAAAGCGACAGCGTATAGTCGCTATGCGTTTGCCAGACTTTAATGGCGCTTACAATATCAGCATCGTCCAGTTGGCAAAACAGCTCAAGGTGTGCGGGATCTGCCTTGAAATTTTCTCCGTCTACCTTATTATACAGGAAATAATGCAGCGCCGGTGTGCAAAACAGTTTCTCGCCATTTTGTGCCAGGTATTTCGCTCTGCGAAGTATGTTATTAATCAGGTTTTCGGCCCCTAAAACGGTTTTATGCAGGTAAACCTGCCAGTACATCAACCGACGGGCAATAATGAATTTCTCCACAGAATGCACGGCTTTTTCTTCCACCATCAATGCTTCATCACGCACGGTCAGCATCTGCAAAATACGATCATAGCCGATCACCCCTTCCGAAACACCAGTGTAAAAGCTATCACGGTTGAGGTAATCCATACGGTCCACGTCGAGCTGGCTGGAAACGAGCTGATGCAGGTATTTACGCGGATAAGTATGCTGAAAAATCTGGATGGTTTTGGAAAGCAGTCCGCCGGTAAGCTCATTAATACGTTCCATAATGAGGCGGGAAATTGTTTCGTGCGTCACGCCGGCAACGAGACTATATTCCAGGGCGTGCGAAAACGGCCCGTGCCCGATATCATGCATCAGAATGGCTAACCTTGCTGCAACGCATTCTTCTTTGCTAAATTCAATGCCCTTCGCTCTTAGTTCATCCAGCGCTTTCCCCATCAAATGGCTGGCGCCGAGCGAATGATGAAAACGGGTATGCACCGCACCGGGATAAACCAGGCTGGCCATACCCATCTGCTTTATATGTCGCAGGCGCTGAAACCACGGGTGCTCAATGACCTGCATTAGTTCCGGCTCCGGGAATCTTAAAAACCCGTATACCGGATCATTTATAATTTTTCCTTTCAAAAGTTATCGGTTGTGAGTAGTCAATTGTGAGTCGCTCATGATTTTTCGGATGTCAGTTTGCGAGTTGTCAGTTGCGCGTTACCCACGTTATTTATCGTCGGCCGTCTATTAAACGTACCGCATAGCACCTGGCATTTTACTGCCCATAGTCATCTACACCCGGCACAATCGGCGCCTGCTCCGTTTCAGAACTATCATTTGGGCCGCCGGTATCATTCAAGCCGGAACGCTCCAGGCTGGTAGGATCGGCGACATTGCAATCGTCAAAACCTTCCGGCTCTTTGAAACGGATGTCTTGTTTTATATCAAGTGATTTGTCGTTGTATACACGGTTCATAAAGAAAGCCCAGATTGGGAGCGCCGCTGCAGAACCCTGGCCCAAAGCCTCACTGCGGAAGCTCAGGAAACGGTCGTCGCAACCTACCCATGCACCGGCAAGAATCTGCGGTGTATAACCAATAAACCATGCATCGGCCTGGCTATTGGTAGTACCTGTTTTACCGGCAATATCACCACGCAAACCATACATGGAGCGCATCCGGCGACCGGTACCGAAATCTACCACACCACGCATCATTTTTACCATTTTAAAGGCTGTATTCGGATTGATGATTTCTTTCTGAACCGGCACAAAGCTTTTCAACAGGTTGCCATTTTTATCTTCAATCTTGGTAATATATAATGGCTGTGTATTCATTCCTCCCGAAGGAAACATTGTATAAGCGCCCAACATTTCGTACAGTGAAATATCGGAAACGCCCAGAGCGGATGCCGGCACTTTATCGATATTGGCCTGGATACCGCATTTATGCACAAAATCTACAAAAGCGTTGATGCCTACCTGTTTCAATAAATACAAAGCCGCATTGTTGATGGAAAATGCCAGCGCACGACTCATGGTGGTTTGGGTAGAACTGCCGCCACCTGCATTGTACGGTGTTTTATAACCGTCGAACAGCTGTGGCAAAGTAGAAACCGTACCGCAAGGAGAAAAACCGTTATCGACCGCAAGGCAATACAACAATGGTTTGATGGTAGAACCAACCTGACGTTTGGTATTGATATTTACGTGGTCGTACTGATAATAATCGTGGTTGATGCCACCTACCCAGGCTTTTACCTCGCCGGTATAGGGATCCATTGCCATAAAACCGGCCTGCAGGAACATACGCATATATTTGATCGAATCGATCGGGCTCATTACCGTGTCTTTCAGATGCGTTTTATTCCAGGCAAAAACTTTCATTTTAATAGGCTTTGCCAGCTCTTTCAGGATCTGATCTTCCGGCATGCCCTGCTCTTTCATATCATCATAGCGGTCGCAGGATTTGATCTGCTGCGTCAGGGTTTTAGCGGCTGTCGCATTTTTGGCCCAAATGCTTCCGTCTTTATAACCCGACTGTGCGATGAACAATTTCTGCAGCTGGGTCATATGTTGTTCTACGGCCTGTTCTGCATAACGCTGCATGCGCATATCAAGCGTAGTATAAATTTTCAGGCCGTCTTTGTACAAGTCATAAGTCTCGTCGCTACCCGGTTTTTTAATGTCTTTGAGTATTTTCTTCACATCCTGCTCCACCACCTGGCGGAAATAAGGCGCAATCCCTTCGTGGTAATCGATTTTATGATAGTCCAGCTCAATCGGTTTTTTCTGCAATTCACTCGCCTGTGCACTTGTGATCTTTCCGTTTTTCGCCATCAAAGCCAATACCGTATTGCGACGGTCCAATGCGCGCTCCGGGTGTGTGCGCGGATTGTACAATGTGTTTCCTTTCAGCGTTCCCACCAGTACGGCTGCTTCGTCGGCAGTAAGTTTGTCTGGCGTTTTATTATAAAAAGTAAGCGCGGCATTTTTGATACCATATACGTTGTCCGGGAAAGGAACGGTATTCAGGTACAAAGTGATGATCTCGTTCTTGGTCAGGTTGCGCTCCAGTCGTACCGCCATTACCCATTCTTTCAGTTTAATGAAAGGCATACTGAAAATATTGGCATGCTGGCGGCCAAACAGGTTTTTGGCCAATTGCTGTGTAATAGTGGAAGAACCGCGTTTACCCCCTTTCAGGATATAAAACGGAATGGCTACCGTTGCGATCGGGTCTATGCCGGAGTGCTCGTAAAAACGCTCGTCTTCAGTGGCCACCAACGCATTGATCACATTCGGAGAAATCTCGCTGTAGTTACTGTTGGAACGATCTTGTACAAAGTACCGGCCCAACAACGTACCATCTGCCGCATAAATTTCGGAAGACAGTGCACTACTCGGGTTTTCATATGCCTCTTTTGGCGGCATGTACCCCAGCAGACCAAAGTTGATCAGCAGGATAAAGACGTTAAAACAAATAACCCCTATAATAAATGTCCGCCACAATATGCGCACCGAACGCTTCATTCGTATCTATTTTTTTGAATCACAAAACTACTTTTTTTACAGGACAGATGCTATATAAGATACCGGAGACACTAAAGTCCGGTATTTAACAGCTGCTTTACCTTAACACGCCATCGTCTTTGCGGAACAATCCGGTGCTATGCACTAGCTTCTGTCTTCCGCAGCCGGCTGCACAAAAAAGCCGATACTTCTCAGCGGATTCAGGAAAGCTTTCATGCGGGCTCCTTTTTTCACCTTCGACTTCACCGTTTTTATAAACCCGGCCATAAAGCTGCCAAGGAACTGCCGCTCCTGTGTGCTCGGTTCTTGTTTGGCATATTTTTGTTTCAGGTAAATAATCATAAAACCAGTAAAATTGGTACCAAACTCCGGATCAATTTGGGTACGGGCGTACTGCATCGGTGTTTGATCACCCCGGAAAAATCCGAGCTGATGCATATAGAAGCTCATACCACGATAACCCCAATACGCTTTGCTGCCGTCTGTTTTCGCATTACGATAGCGCGACTGGTAATAGTTAAAAATCAGTGTCGGCGCCAGCAGGCAAAACAGTAGCAATACCGCCAGAATAATACCGGCAACCGTCAGTACATGTTTTGCCGAAACCGGCTTAGCTGGCGGTGGTGTGACCGGCTTAGGCTCCGGTGTGTTTGTGTCTTTGCGCTTCAGGTATACTTCGTCGATCGGCGCAGGATTCGGTAAGCGGCGGCTCAGCGCTAGCGCCGATTCACCATTCTTAGCCTCCATACTTTTAAATGCTTCAGCGTAAGAAACTGCGGTTCCTTCGTCACCCTTTTGCACCGAACTTAAAGGTACATCTATACTGTCACGGCGAATAGCCGCAATATGCACATCCATTATCACCGTCAAAGGTGTATCGGGCTTGTATTCCTTGTCGTGAAACACAATTTGTTTCACTTTCATCACCATTATCTTACTGGCGGTATCGATGCGCTGAACGATGCCATCGGCGGCGAAGTAAGCTTTCGGCGGCTGCGTTGGCGGCGTCTGATCCGGCTGCGGACTTTCCTGCGCATCACTATTGCCCACCGTCGTATCAAAATCCAGCCAGCCGTAACCCGGAAAATATACTTGCACCCATGCGTGTGCCTGATCGGCATAATACCAGTACCAGCCTTTATTTTTATCACTGCGATCTACTGTCAGAAAACCGACGGCTATACGGGAAGGAATACCCAGCGACCGTAGCATGAAAAGTGTGGCACCTGCGTAATAAGCACAATATCCCTTATGACCTTCAAACAGGAAATTCATCAATTTGGAGGCGCTCGGAATATCTGGCACCCCAGGATTATCAGTGTATTTAAACAGTGGCTCACCATTTTCATCTTTGGACAGGAAATAGTCACGGATAGCAATGACTTTATCTACCGGCGTTTTTGCATTGGCCGTCACCTTCTCGGCCAGAGCACCTATATTCTGAAATTTGGCGTCTCCCGGCATATAGGTGTAGTATTTCATAAAACGGCTGTCTGTACCTTCGTATGTCAGCACCTTCCGCAGCACTTCAAATCGTTTTTCCTGAAACTGGCGGATCTGCGGGTCTGGCGCATTGTACACAAAATAGGCGCTGTTGAGCTCGCTGACATAACTTTTTGCGCGGAAAGCCGATTTAAACTCTTCTCTGAAATCTTTATCTACAGTGATCGGCTGCACAAAAAATCCGGTGCTTGGCGCCAGATAAGTACTGGGCGACAGCTTTTTGCTATAAACTTCCATCTCTACCGTTCTCCGCAGCTTTTCACCCAGGCTGTTTCCAATTACAGTAGAATCCGTTTTGGTAGCAAACAACGGCAACGCAGACGGGTTCGGCTCAAAAAGATCGTTTTTCGGAATGGTAGAGTCGCGCTCAAATGTCTCGGTCAATGTATCAAACTTCGTATAATAAAATGCCGTGAGGTAAAGCGGATTCGGAATATCGGTACCCGGAAAAAAATTATCGATATGCGCACAAAACAACAAATCGTTGCTTCGGCCCAAACTGCTGCTCAGACGCGAATAATCTTTCAGATCGAACGTGCCGTCTTTATTTTTCTTCAGCATGCTGTTCTTTCCTTCTTTACCGCCCCCACCATAATTATCGATGGTTTCTTTGATGGTGCCGCGCATCAGGTAAAACACGCCAGCCATCAGCCCCACGGCAAGCAAGCAGAAAAAGAATAAACGCCGGGTAAGGAACCACCAGAATTTTTGAGACTTGTCCTTATAATTATAGATCTGCTCGGCAGTAAATACAATATAGATGGCATAAAGTACTACAGGCGCAAACAGCCGCAACAATCCATTGACGCTGTCTACATTCGTTTTTGCAATCAGGAAAATACAGCAGACCAAAACGGTGGCAGCAATTCCTACCGACCAGTAACGTAAACGGATAAATCCCCAGCCAATAAGCCAGCCAACGGTAAATAGTATAGAAAAAACAAGAAATTGTACCGAAATAAAAAATGCGTCAAATTCTCCGACCGCCAGCCTGTCCAGTCCTTTATAAATCGCAAAAAGCCCTAGCATCAGGGCGATGAACGTGGGCAAAAACCGGAACCGGAATGCATATAGAATGGCGCCGCCTGCCATGCCCGCCACCAGGTACAAGGTCTGGTTGATCTCCTGGTTATTGAGAATGGTATAGTAATGGTTAGCGCCCATTAAAAGGAAATACCCTACTACCGCTGTAGGTAAGATCAAAAACAGGAGCTTGGCTAAAAATTCGTTGAATGGAGTGGCGCGCTGGATATTCATAGTTCAGTCTCAGTCCGTACCGTGGTTGTTCGCTTTTTAAACCGGTAGCATTCAAATGTAAAGAATAAATGTTGATAGGAATTCTTAAAAAATGGCCGATGGTGAATGGCCAATCCGACAAATGTGAACCGTCCATCTCATAAATTACCGACGCATTTAGTCCATTTTCCATATTTATCACATTTCCGAATTATGATATTATTTTCGCCCGCACAATGAAAAAAATTCTGACAGTTTCTATCGGCACTATTAGTCTTTTATCTGCTTGCAATAAAAAAGACGACAGCCCTTCTATCGACAAAAGCAAACTATACGGCAAATGGACGGAAATAATTGATGTCGTCAAGCTTCCGGGCCAAGCGTCAGACTCCACGTTCTACGAGGCCAACAAACCATTTTTATGGGATTTCGAGCCGGATTATTTTGTTGTTCTGGGCTTTCCCGGCGCGATTCCTGATACCGGTAAATACACTATTAACGGGACAATGATGAGCTGGTTGGACTCTAGCGGAAATACCATCTTAAAACAGAATATTGATGTGCTCAATGATACACTGGTGCTAGGTCAGCATTCTTCACAAAGCGATGTGCTTTATATATTAAAACGCATATAAGAATCAAGAGTCAATTGACTAAAAGTTACAGCAGTAGTAGGCGTTGCGCCGCTCAACTTACCAACCTATCAACTTTTCAACGTATTTTGCCGCGTTTTTTAAACATCCGCAAATGTTAGATCAAGTCAAAATAGTGACCGTTATTGGTTCCGGACAAATGGGCAATGGTATTTGCCATGTTTTTGCACAGAAAGGTTTTAAAGTGCACATGATGGATATCAATCAGACTGCACTCGACAAAGCACTGGCAACGATCGGTAAAAATATGGATCGCCAGGTTACAAAAGGTGCGCTCACAGAAGCAGAAAAAGCAACTGCACTGAGCAATATCCTTACTTATACAGACATGGCTGCAGCGGTTAGCGATGCGGATCTTGTGATTGAAGCAGCTACCGAAAACGTAGAACTGAAACTGAAAATCTTTAAACAACTGGATGAGCTGGCCCCGGAAAAAACCATTCTGGCCTCTAATACCTCTTCGATCTCCATCACTAAAATTGCGGCGGCTACCAAACGCCCGGCAAAAGTGATCGGTATGCACTTCATGAACCCGGTTCCGGTAATGAAGCTGGTTGAGATCATCAATGGTTATGCAACAGATGCCGCGGTATCTACACTGATCCACGATCTCTCTGTATTTATTGGCAAAGTACCGTCTGTAGTAAATGACTATCCTGGCTTTATTGCCAACCGGATCCTGATGCCGATGATCAACGAAGCGATCATTAGTCTGCATGAAGGCGTAGGCGGCGTAAACGAAATCGATACGATCATGAAACTCGGTATGGCACATCCGATGGGCCCATTGCAACTGGCCGATTTCATCGGTCTGGATACTTGCATGAACATCCTGAACGTAATGTACACCGGCTTCGGTAATCCTAAATATGCACCGTGTCCGCTGTTGGTAAACATGGTACAGGCGGGTTACCTCGGCATAAAATCAGGTGAAGGTTTCTATAAATACACGGCAGGCAGCAAAGACCTCGTAGTGAGCGACCGTTTCAAAAAATAAACATTTAAGCTTGTTATAAAAATCCCTTTCAACATTGTTGGAAGGGATCTTTTTTGCTCTATTCTCGTTCCAGGACAACATTACAAGGGCTACATTTCATATGCGGCACGCTTATTTCCCAAACAGTTCCTATCGGCTGTTTTCCCCGTTTTCTGAAACAGTATGGCAACATCTTCAGAACTTATCATGGCTTCGGCCACAGAACGCGTCAATACCGACAATTGCCGATAAATCCTAAACAACTCATGAATATCTACATGTCTATCAAAAATCAGCTCAGACACCGAAATACCTTGCAATGCTTCGGACATCGCTTTAAGCCCGTTATTAATTTGGGTTTTATGTTCGTTTGAAATAGCAGCGACACTGGAACGAGTGTGTATCATAATAATTAAAATTTACACAGCAAAGATCCAGCGACCGATCCGCCCATCGGGTCTCAAAAAGACACAATTAGTGTCCAAAACAACATTTTCAACGGTGTGCCTCGTGCTGGTGTTCCGAAATTCCTCGCACCAGTTGGAAATTATTCCACATACATTTTTTTTGTTTTCTTTGCGGCCGATTTAGTCAACTATATAAAGAAAGTCCTGATCCATTGCCGTTTTACCGACTATAAACCACTCGGCCATTGATTGCCTGCACATGCCTTGCATTATTGCCTTCCATTTTTTCAATCTGCATGATCTGGTCTTCCGAAGCTTCGAGCACATGCTTTACAATTACCCAGCGAACGCTTTCCGTAAACGGAGGCGTCGTCAATGATCCTTTGTAGGCGTAATAAGATTTTAATTCATTTTTTGTGAACTGGGCTACCAGATCATCCAGCTTTACCTGCCCGGGTTGTATTGCCATTTTCTGCCCTTCCCTGGCTGGTATTTTGTTTAAAAACTCCTTTACAAATTTGTTTTCAGCACCCATTTTAAAAAGTACAGCGATCACCACGTAGCCGTCTTTACCGGTACTATCGTGCAATACATTCACAATATGCATTTCCATCGGAAATGTTGCCCCGTCGATCAGATGTTCAGAGGGCGTATGAAAATGAAATTGCCGGCTTGCATAGTCTTTACCGTTCACCGTGCATTTACTTCCTTCTTTAAATTCGAGCTCGATGGTATGCCCCAGGTTTTCGGCAGTATCAATATCGCAATGGAAAGCAAATGAAATCTGGTCTGATCCTTTCTTGTCCGTTTTAGCGGAGATGATATCAATTGGCGATTGTGCCTGGTTAACTGTGTTTCGGGGAAACGCATAACCCTGTTCGGTTTTGATCTCGGCATCAGGTGCTACCGATTTCACTTCATTATTACCGGAAACCGTGTCTATCGGATGATGCGCATCCTGCGAAGTATTTGTATGAACCGTTTCTTGTCGCGTACGGTCCGTACCGTGGCAGCTGAAAAGAAAAAACAGAGCCGCCACTAATGTAGCTGCTAACAATTGACGGCGCTGTGTTGGCTTCATAATATCGCTTTTAAGGAAAGGTACCTTACGCTATGCAATACAATTTAAATATTTATAATATTATAATAAAATGTATTTCGGCAGCATTATAATCAGAATTGTAGTGGACGACACTTTATGTTTTGTCGATATTGCAACGGTGAAACCGGCAGACTTTAACCCAATAGTCATCTTCTGACTTTGACCTTACCGCCCTGCATCAAGTTCCCGACGTATCAACATATTAACCCGTTCACCAATTAACCTTTTCAGGGATTTGCAGTACTTTGCAGCCGTTAATCTGAAAATATGCAACGCGATACCGCTTTATTTGATCTCATCCACGAGGAACTGGAACGCCAGCGTCGTGGCCTGGAACTGATCGCTTCCGAAAACTTTACCAGCCAACAGGTAATGGAAGCGATGGGCAATGTAATGACTAATAAATATGCTGAAGGTTATCCTGGCCGTCGCTATTACGGCGGTTGCGAAGTGGTAGATAAAAGTGAACAGTTGGCCATTGACCGTGCAAAAGAAATATTCAATGTATCGTACGCCAACGTGCAGCCGCACAGTGGCGCGCAGGCAAATGCCGCTGTGATGCTGGCTTGTCTGCAACCGGGCGATACCATTCTCGGTCTTGACCTGAGCATGGGCGGCCACCTGACACATGGTTCACCGGTCAATTTCTCCGGCAAATTATATAAAGCAGTTTTCTATGGTGTGAAAAAAGAAAACGGCCATGTAGATTATGATATGATGGAAGCGCAGGCTTTAGCGCATAAACCAAAGATGATCATCTGTGGCGCATCTGCTTACAGCCGCGACTGGGACTATACCCGTATCCGCCAGATCGCCGACAAAGTAGGCGCATTGGTACTGGCCGATATTTCGCACCCGGCTGGCCTTATCGCAAAAGGTTTACTGAGCAGTCCGTTTGAACATTGTCATATTGTAACCACCACTACGCACAAAACATTGCGCGGCCCGCGTGGCGGTCTCATCCTGATGAAGAAAGATTTTGAAAACCCTTGGGGCATTACCGGTCCTAAAGGCGAGGTCCGTATGATGAGCGCGCTGATCGACCTGGCTGTATTTCCGGGTACACAGGGCGGCCCGCTGGAACACGTCATTGCGGCCAAAGCGGTTGCTTTCTTCGAAATCCTCTCTGACGAATACACTGTTTACGCGAAACAGATCATCAAGAATGCACAGGCGCTGGCTAAAGCATTTATCGATAAAGGGTACGATATCGTTTCAGGCGGTACAGACAACCACCTGTTGCTTATTGACCTCCGGAACAAAGGCATCAGCGGTAAAAAAGCAGAAAATACCCTCGTAAAAGCAGATATCACACTGAATAAGAACATGGTTCCGTTCGATGACAAATCACCGTTCATTACATCCGGCATCCGTGTAGGAGTTCCTGCCGTTACCACACGTGGTTTGAAAGAAGAGCATATGCCGCAGATCGTAGAATGGATCGATAAGGTATTGATGAATGCCGATGACGAAGTTTTGATCGATGCGGTGAAGACCGAAGTGAATACTTTTATGTTGAGATTCCCGCTGTACTAATGGAAAGGCTGATGATGATTAGCAGCTGATAAATTAGAAACAAATTTTATTGCATCCCTGGTCGCAACGCCGATCAGGGATTTTTTTATTATACCCGCGTTATGCCGGTAATCTTAGACTTGTTTCGTCAGAAAAAATGCCCAACCAATGATCCGAAAAGATAAAAAAAGGGCCCAGTCAGACACCAAGAGCTGTTATTCCTTCGTTAAACGCGGGCCACTTCGGACGAGTTTCGTTTTGTTAAATGTTAACAAGTTCTATTAACAAAATCTATAAAACCCGCTACAGTTCATAATTTCCATCGATAAACCTTTTATTTGAACTTTTTCAGTTTACAATTCGTTTGCGAGCTGTTAACCAAGTTTTTATATTAAAAATTTACGCTATTTCTGGGTAAGATTTGCGGTTGTTATTTCGCATTGTCAATCAGCCGAGCGCTTGACGAAACATTAGAAACAAAGCAACCAACCAACGAAATGCAACCAAAATTTTTTACCCACGTTTTTGCCACTTTGGCGTTAGCAACTGCTACTTTAACTGCATCTGCTCAAACTTGTCCTACGGTAACGATCGCACCGGCCAACCAAATCTCCGCATCTACTACTGCCGGTTATTCTTTTTCCGGTACCGGTAAAAAAATCGGAATCGTAAACACTGGTTCCGGCACCCTGACATTCAGCGGCAATATCAACTTCCAGGCACACGATACATTATACATCGGCGGCAATGTAATCCTGAACAGCTATATCAGCGGTTTTACCAACGGATGCGCTATCATTAACTGCGGTAACGCAAACCTGCAAAGCTTTAGCAGCCAGGGTGGTCAGATCGACAATTACAATGCATTAAGCGCTAGCTACATGGGCCTGACTAATACCACAATCAATAACTATGCGAACATGAGCACCAGCGGCATGAGTGTAAGCAACAACAGTATCGTTACCAATACCGGTACGCTGTTGATCCCGGCTTATTCTTCTGTAGCAGGCAGCTTTGTAAATAACGGCACTGCGCGTGTTGACCAGATGGATATCACCGGCAACTTTACCAATAAAGGCCTGTTCGTTTCTACCGGCAGCCAGTTTTCTGTCGGCAACAATGCATCTTTCCTGAATAGCTGCCGCGTAGTAGCTCAGAAGTTTGTAAACAGCAGTACTAATGCTGCCAATTACGGTTTCCTTTGGGTAACAGGTTCTGGCTGGGGTGCGTACCAAAATGGTGGTACTATGATCAACGCCGGTTATCTCCGTACTAACACGTTCGTGAATAACGGTACGATCAACAATGTTGCCAACAACACCAATACAAACAATACCAACCGTAGCGGCTATATCCGCATCGAAGGTGGTTCTGGCACAGACGAATCGCAAAACAACGGTACAATGACCGGCGGTTATGTTTCCGATGCCTATAACCATTATAATATGGACAAAGCGGGCACCAACACGTTCACCGTTTATGCCATCAACGCTTACGACACTACCAACTACCAGACTGCGTCTTTCCTGATCCTGAATTGCTATAGCAGCTCTAACAACAACACCGGTGGTGCTACTCCACTTCCGATCCGCCTTGTAAGCTTTACCGGCAAAGTGTGCAGCAGCTATAACGAACTGAACTGGACTGTGGCTGATGTAAAAGACATGCAAAGCATGGAGCTGGAATATTCTGCAGACGGTCAGAACTTTGAAACACTGCAACTGATTAGCCTTGAAAATGCGGAAGTAAGCAACGAAGCATATAGCTACCAGGATTCGAAAGCTGCAAACGTAGCGCTGTACCGTATCAAATTCACAGACAACAGAGGCCTGGTTACTTACAGCAGCATTGTTCGTCTCGTATCCGAAAACAGCGGTGCAGGCAACACGTCAACCGTTTCTTACGCGCCGAATCCATTCAGCAGCAACCTGTCTGTAAATGTCAGCCTGAGCAAAGCACAAAATGTGCGCCTGGAAGTAATCGACCTGTCAGGCAAAACCATCTCTGCCACAGTAGAAAGCAGAGAAGCCGGTACCAACGCTTTCAACATCGGCGGTCTTGAAAACCTGACACCGGGCATCTACCTTCTGCAGGTCACAACCGGCACGGAAGCTTTCAAATACAAAATCGTAAAACAATAACTGTCAAATAAGCAGCCCCTCTTGAAGCTTGGAGCCGTCTTCCCCAGACGGCTCCTTTTTATTTGGTGTATATTGCGGTCGCGCTAAGTTTTATAACAAAATGCACACAATAGGAAACGCTATTTTTGTGTTCTAATTATTTGTAAAAGATGGGTTTTGGCCAATGGCATGAGATTTGTACAAATTTGTTCCGGTATCCCAAAAGCTCATTTCCGCCTAAAAAGAATATTTATTAATGAAACGACTCCTGCTCGCTTGTTTTTGTATGTGTTCCGCAGTATTGCTATTTGCCGATAAGCCGGTTCATGCTCAAAAGAAAAAGAATAAAAAAGTAGAAAAGAAAGAGATCAGTATCTATGATATTGATACGTTGTCGCATCCGATTCCGAACAACCGGGCCAGTTTCCATATTAATATAGATAAAGAGCAAAAGCATGCCGATGCGATGGACGGCAAGGTGGACGGCATAATTGTTTATGCTGCCGATACAACCCTGACAGCCATGCTATCGCGTACCATATTGCGCGATATCGACCAGATCCAGGTGATGATCGAAAACATGCCGGTAAATAATACCGACAAAATGATGGAAAACCAGACACGCATCCGCTACCTGCGTGCGGTTCTTTCACTGGTACGCCATTATAATAACGACGCCCGGGCAGATGCCGTTTATTACAAACGTGCAGTAGCCAATCTCAAACAGCTGATCATTGCCCGCAACGAAGACCGGCTGATGCCTTTCGTAAAGGAAAATACCAACGAGTACACATTGGCAAATGCCGAACTGCTGGACGGTTATCCGGAGGCACGCAACTACCTGTACACGGAGATGGGCAAGCAGAATCCAAAAATGATGATCAAAAGGCTAGGAGAATTTGCCAACGAGCCGTTTGCCGATGATATTATTGCCTCGGCAGCCAGAGTGGTACCCAACGAAGTGTATAACTACGCGGCTTCTACTAACTATACCTTGAGCAACGCGGTAAAACGTTGTAAAGACCCGCTGGTACAAACCATTGTGCGCATCAACGCAGAATCCAAAGCGCCGCTGAAGGCAATGCCTTTCCTGAGCGATATTTACAACAAACGCAAAACGATTGCGGAAATCGACAAAATCACTTCTGACCCGGATCTGTTCTATAAAAACCTGGTTCGCCTGAAACTGCAGAACGACAGCCTCGGCGGCGATACTTACACGGACGAGCTCCAGTACCGCGGGCTGAAATACGTGCGCGACATGAACGATCTGCATGAATCGCCAGACAATGTCCGTTTCAAATGTATCGATGGTTTTACGCCAGAAGAACTGTATTTCCTCATGGTTTACGGCCAGGATGAAATCTATACCAGCAGCTTCCTGGGTACTTACAACCGTATGCTCGAACGCATGAAGCCTACAAAAGGCGACGAACTACTGGCAAAAGTCAACTATGACCACTTCCGTACGTTTATCCGTATGTGCGCGGGCTACAATAAACTGAGCAGCTTTCTACAGACAATGGATGAAAACAAGAAATCGATCCTGATGAAAGATTTCGTATCCGGCCTGGAAAAAGGTAAAGAAAATGAGTTGGAAGATGCAGTAGATGTGGCTGATGCCTTCGGCAGCATTGCTGATTCTGCATTATCAGACTTTCTTTTGGCTGAAGTTCGTGCGAACTATGAACGTTGTGCCCAGATCAGAAATAAAAAAGGGGTGATCGTTTATGGCTTGCTGGCCACACTGTTTAAAGGTTCGCAAGGCGGCGATAACAATGTAGGCAATGTCTCTGCAGAACTGAATCTGCCCCCGATCAACCTGGTATCTTATAAAAGCCTGATTAACGACTCAGGTGTGATCTATGAACAAGTGTTTTTCTTCGGCGACGAAGATGGCAAAAACTCGTACGCCAGTTTTATGGGCAACTTCAAGGATGGCAAATGGAAAGTGGCTAACGATAAATATTGGACAACTATTACATCTACTTCCGGCAAACCGATTGTAATCTATGCAAACCTTCCAATTCCGGAACCAGGTGATGAGGAAGCACAGGATAAATTGCAGCAATACCTGGACGCCCGTAATATCCGCCCCACTGTAATCATCCACCGCGGTCATAGTTACCACTTGCCGCTAACCATCGATAAAATGGCTCCCGAAAATAAGATCGTAATGCTGGGTTCCTGTGGCGGTTATCATAATCTGGCAACTGTACTGGATCATTCACCGGAAGCAAATATTATTTCAAGTAAACAAACAGGCGCGATGGCGATCAACGAACCGATCATCAAAGCAATCAATACACAATTGCTGGCAGGCAACGATATTGAATGGGTATCTATGTGGAACAGCCTGAAAATGTATTTTGATACCAAAGGTGCAGACAAGGATCGGTTTAGCGACTATGTGCCTCCTTACAAAAATCTCGGCGCCATCTTTATCAAGGCGTACCGCAGAATTTCAAACAGTACAGAACGGTAATTACTGGTAAACAATCGTTAAAACAGGGCTGGTCTTTGCAGACTGGCCCTGTTTTGCATTTGGGGCGCAAAATGTAGCAATTGGGTACAGCCAGTGTAAGAATCTCTACAAAAATGGGCGCATCCACCGATGTTTCCAAACCTTTGGATAACGTTTGCCAATCAGTATCCGCTGTTTACAACCATTTACAGATAACCTTTATTTAATTACTTACCATCTAAAAGTTCTGGCACAAGTTTTTTAATTATTAGTCTACCAAACCGATTTACGATATGTAACGTATATTATTTACCTAACACTAAAATCTGAAAACTATGTCACAGAACAAGCAGAATCCGCAACAGAACCAGAATCAGAATCCTGAAGATCAAGAACAACAAAAAACACCTCAGGATCTGGAACAACAAAGTTCTAACCGCGAAGAGGGAATGAAGACAGACAAGCAACAGACAAACAAAGAAAACGATCAGAGAAAAACCGACGACAAGTCTCAGAGTGAAAAAGCAAACAGGCCGATGCAGCCAAACCCTAACCAGGGACAACAGCATACCGGCAACCGACCTGCTTCACGCTAAATAATTTTTTTAAAATGTTTTGATGTGTGTGGTTATGAAAAAAGTGCGCTATTCCTAGCGCACTTACCTTTTTTTAGGCCTACGGCAATGCGATAATGTGAAAAGTTTCGACAATACGGTAATTAATGTGTTGAATTTGGGAAATGTGATGCATGTGATTCCCTGGCTATTTATATAAGATTCCTTGCCTCTCCACGCTAGCTCAGGACAACAAAACATGAGTAACTGTCAATTGTCGATCTTTTGTTTTTGACTTTATAAAGCATTCGCCACCTTCCGCTGCATATATTCCATGTAAGGAATACCGATCACTTTACTTTCCAGCCAGCCATAATAGTTGAAGTAAAGGAAATACAGATTTTTTACCGGATCGTTTTTGTAGGAATCCAGCTTTACCAGGAATCCCTGGATCAGTTCCACCGCGCTGTTTTTGGAGCGGGCTGTGGGCAGTCTTTTGAGAAACAACATCAATTCTTTCTCGAAAGGATGTAGTTTTTTACGGGAATACAGCAAATGGTAAGCCGCTTCCACTGCGTTATCCAGCCGGTACCATTCTTTTTTTTCGTAGAGCACCAGTAAGTGAAAGACCAGCGTAAACAGCATAATATCTTCCCGGTTGGTCTCGCGGCTCAGACTTTTACATTCGAGCAATATTTCATCAGCTTCCCGCCATTTGTTCAGGACAAAATAGGAGATGGCCACCGATGTCATGATCGGTAAAGTTTCCGAAGGAGAAGTAACATCATGCGCATACTGCAAAATTTTTTTTGCAGCGTCATCGATCAGCATGTCAACTTTGTCATATCGAGCTGTTTTATGGTGAATTTTCAGCGTGGTATTGAAAGAGATAATCTGCCACTGCTTTTGATAAAATTCATTTTTGATATGCAGATCGGCAAGCCGTTGGTAAGTATTGAGATCATGTGCTACCTTCTCCACTTCCTGCATTGCAAAACTGTTGTAAAAAGTAGTGTTGGCGGCGTTGAGAAAATACGTGGGGTAAGCGTTGATAAATGCTGTATTATTTTTCCAGAAGTCTAGCAGCTGCATACTGTATTGGCGACATTCTTCGAAGCGGAACAACATGTATGCGCTTAATGCAAGTGCATTGTAATAAAGAGCCGCGGTCCAGCTGTCAGAACGGCCGTTCATATGCAACGACAACAAAGAATTATGAATGGCTTTTACTTCTTCCACCTGTTCATCGGTAAAGCGCAGCAGGGAAATTTTTTTCAATATCTGCAATTGCTCAAAATGAAAATAAACTTGTTGCTGCACGTGTTGCCGCAGCAAAGTTTCGCGCATCTGTGCCGTTATATCGAGCGCTTCGGTTTTATATTCTTTATACGATTTATATTCTAAAATCCGGTTTTGCATCTGCAGCAATTGCAACTGCACATCGAAATGTTCAAATTCCTCGGCCAGCTCCCAGGCTTTTTTCAGTAAACGACGCGCAAAATGCAGCAGCTTTTTCTCCAGCAATTGTTCCAGCTGAATGACAATAAAACTCAACTGCACATTGATATCCTCATTGCGTTTCATGAACACGATAGAGTCGAGCACATCCTTAGTGAGATAGTTTTTAAGACTGGAAAACTGCGCCGGATTAGTAATCCCCAATTGTTGCAATACCTTCTTCTCGTCTTTAAGCTGTTCTCTGTCTATCAGGTCAAAGAGCCGGAGATGTAACGAATTATTGTTGGCAGCATGACGTTTGGCGAGCTTCTTGTAGTAAGATTTCTCATTACCACTCAATCCTTTAATTAAGAAGAAAAGGTCATTATTTGGTATAGATGATGCCATGCGCGAAAAAGATTACAGCTAACGTTTCTCCTCTGAGATATAAATTTAGCAAAAAATAATATAACTATTATAATTGTGTGTCAATATGCTATTATTATTTAATGACAGGTATTACCTGAACCGATTTCTAAAAACAGCGGTTGGAAATAATTTTTATTCGTAATCAGACAGATTATTTTTACAGTCCCATTACAAATTTTGAGATGGGTCTAAAAACGCAAAGCCAGTCCCCGTAGTACGCACTACCACCATGTTTACCTCCATCTGCTTTGCCGGTGCTCTTGCTCCCTGGTACCGGCATTACCTGGCGATGAAAATCGGGATCGGCAAAATATGCCGCACCGAGTCGATGGTCTCTCCCAACAATAAATCTTTAATTCCCCGGTGTCCATGACTGCCCATAATCAGCAGGTCTGCATTTACATCTTTACTGATGCGCGCTATTTCTTTGGCGCGGTCGTAAAAGCCGAGCATACCATTAACGAGGTACCCTTTCTCCGCAAATAGCTGCACATACTGGTCCATCCGCTTTTGGTCCTCAACAGTTTCAAAGTCCTTTACTTCGGCCCCGATCATTTTGGCGGAGGCACTTTCCACAATATGCATCAGCACAAAACGCGTGTCTTCGTGCGCCAGTTGCCAGGCATACTGGATCACCTGCTCGTCTTTATCAGAATAGTCGAGTGCCAGTGCGATCACTTTAAAAGGTTGTGGCTTGCTGTGTTGCAGCTTATCCATGATCAGTTCGCCGTGAATATTGATAGAATGCTCTTTCCTGCGTAATACCAGCGGGTATATAAAGGTAACCAACAATAAAATGCAAAGCGCCGCAAACCCAGCCCAGATCAGTATTTTCAATGCCAGATGTGCCGTCATCGCCTCCCATTTGACAACCGCATCATACACGAGTTGCAGATTGAGATAAACAATTACAATGGCTACCAGCCAGGCTACAGTCTTTGTAACCGGTCCGATGGCAAATTGCCCCATACGCTTACGGTCGCTCACAAAATGAATTAAAGGGATCACGGCAAACGCCAGTTGCATGCTCAGCAAAACCTGGCTAAATACAAGCATGCTGTCTACCTCTTTATCGCCCAGCCAGAGAATAACAATAATGGCAGGAACAATTGCCAGCAAGCGCGTAATGAGTCTTCTAACCCAGGGATTGAGCCGCAATCTCAGATAGCCCTCCATCACGATCTGGCCCGCCAGTGTACCGGTAACGGTGGAGCTCTGCCCCGCTGCTATCAATGCGATGGCAAAAAGATGGGAGGCCCATTTACTACCGAGTAAGGGCGCCAGCAACTGGTGCGCATCCTGCAAAGAAGCCACTCCGAAATGTGCTGTTTTAAAGAAAACCGAAGCGGCCAGGATAAGAATGGCAGCATTGACAAAAAACGCCATATTCAGCGCCAACACACTATCGATAATATTGAACTTGATCGCCTTTTTCAGCGAGGTCACATCCCGACCAATCTTACGCGTTTGCACCAACGCTGAATGTAGATAAAGATTATGCGGCATCACTGTCGCACCGATAATACCGATGGCAATATAAAGTGCAGCCGTATTGGGAAGAGAAGGAACAAAACCTTTGGCTACATCTCCGAAATCAGGTTTGGAATAAAACATTTCGATCAGGAAACAAATACCGATAATGGATATAAGTGCAATGATAAACGCTTCCATTTTCCGCATACCCAAACGTTGCAAATAAAGCAGGAGAAATGTATCCAGCAAGGTAACAGAAACACCCCATATCAGCGGCAGACCGATCAGCAAATTGAGCCCTATAGCCATTCCCAGTACTTCTGCAAGATCGCAGGCGGCAATTGCTATTTCTGCCAGTAGGTACAAAATGAAATTGATGCCTTTAGGATAGATGGCCCGGTTACATTGTGCAAGGTCTCGTCCCTGAACAATGCCCAAACGTGCGCTGAGCGATTGCAACAGCACGGCCATCAGGTTACTCATCAGCAACACCCAAATAAGCCTGTAGCCAAACTGACTGCCGCCTGCAAGGTCGGTAGCCCAGTTGCCCGGATCCATATAACCTACACTGACCAGGTAGGCAGGACCAAAAAAAGCAAAAATTTTACGCCATTTACTTTTGGCTTTGGAAGGGTCTATACTCTCATGTACATCGCTGAGTGAGGTATGTGTAATCTTAGAGTTCATCAGCCTGGCGAAAATATTTTAGACAAACCTAAATCTTTATTTGCTAATTAAAGTTTAAACTTGAAAAAAATTATGCCTATGGTAACGACGGTGGATAATACTAAGATTGGAATTGTTTTACAGGAAATACAGACAAACACAGACAACAACCGATACAACGAACTATTCAGAAGTTTAGTACAATCGCTGCGGCAACGCGGCCTTACCGGTGTAACCGACGGCGTTAATTATATAGCAGACCGGCTCGCCAACGAGCATAATTTGCGGGAGGCATTTTCGAAACTATTGTCCGCATTGCTCAATCAGCGCGATTGCCACACCTTGTTCACACAATCGGGCATATCAACGGGATCCGGTTTTTTCACGCAATTCTTCCGACAGCTCAAACACCGGGTATTACCACCACTTGCGGACAAACGCAGCCTCAATTATCTTTTACAAAAAGCCTTTTATAAGCAGAATGACTACCGTTGGGTAAAACAGGTGCCGGATGAGGTCTGGATGCGCCTGTTCGATAATATCGCCATCGATGTTAGTTCCGCCAAACTACCTTTGCACCGGTACCTTACCAATGCGCTCACCATTCTTTCCTACCGGGTTTCTTCTCTGGGTATGGAGGATGACATCAACAAGCGTTTCCTCAGCGATCAGAATTTACAGTCTCCTTTCCTCGAACAGAATAGCCTGGTATTGCAATTGGTGCAGGCAGATCCTGCTGCTACCGAAGTCGACAAGGCCTTGCTATCTGATAACATTCTGTTGAAGCTGGACGAATGCGAAGCGGTATTAAAAGAAATTAAACGCGCAACACATCGCTTTGGTACCAGCCTGGAGCAAACCTATCTGTTAGGACGTACCGCACAGCAAATTCAACGCATACGCTATATCGTGTATTTGCTTTCCAGCCATGACGACCGGACTGAGGAGCTGCAAACAACGGTTCGTTTTTTTAAGGAGATCATCGAAAGTGAAAGTCGCCGCTACAATATATTTGATCTGTTGCAAAAAAACATTGGCTCGCTCGCTTACCAGATTGCCGAGCACAAAGGCAATACGGGCGAACATTATATTACCACAACGCGGCGGGAATATGTAACTTTCTTCAACACGGCGATGGGCGGCGGCGCTATTATTTCGGTGATTGCGATATTCAAGACTTTATTGCATCATGTACCGTTTCCGCCATTCTGGGAATACTTTATGTATGGTCTCAATTATGCAATCGGGTTTGTATTGCTGCAGGTCACCCACACTACGTTGGCTACGAAACAACCGGCCATGACCGCGTCAACGCTGGCCTCCTACCTGGATGAACGTAAATATAAAAACCCGCTGGAACACGTAGCACAGGCTTTTGTGTTGGTCTGGCGAAGCCAGACGGCTTCTTTTGTTGGCAACCTCATCATTGTATTTCCGCTCTCCTATTTGCTCGCTTTTGGCTGGCATCACCTTTTCGGGCATAAGCTTGTAGCGGGCCCAGCCGCGTGGGACTACCTGAATAATCAAAACCCTACAAAGTCATTGGCCTGGTTGTATGCTTGTTTTACCGGTCTGTTTCTTTTTTTATCGGGACTGGTAATGGGCTATGTCGATAATAAAGTAAGGTTCGCTAATATAGCGGCTCGCGTGCGGGAGCAACCACTGCTGACAAGAATTTTAAGTGGCCCTTCGAGAAACAAACTGGCCAGCTATATCGATCATAATCTCGGTGGCTGGGCCGGTAATATTTTCCTGGGCTTCGCTTTAGGTTTTGCGCCTGTGATCGGCAAGGTATTCGGTATTCCGTTTGACATCCGTCATATCACTATCTCTACGGCGCAATTTGCGATAGGCCTTTATGGTTTGGATAACAATGTTCCGCTACGCGAATTGATGACTGTAATCATCGGCGTGCTGGGCATCGGGTTCTGTAATTTTATGGTGAGCTTTGGGTTGGCATTCTGGGTGGCCTTGCGTTCGCGTGGCTTGTTTATGCGTCATTATACGCAGTTAATTCCTTTAGTGCTGCGCCATTTCATTATGCGGCCATTCGATTTCTTTATGCCACCGCCTTCAAAACAAAAAACAGAAAGCGTAAAACAGAAAGCGAAAATTTCTGATCTCTGATATTTTCCCGTGGTTGTCATCAACAGGCGTCACAAATCTTTTGCCATCGCGGGTTGTCACCAATCTTTGTATCACCTTTGTCATCCGGGATCGCCGCGAAATCAGATTGCGACCTCCCCATGCGTCGTCTTCGCAATGATCCGCGTGCGTGCTTTTACAGCGCGTTTGTGCCAATCTGAGCGTCTTTGCGTGGAGGCTTTTTGCCGACCTCGCAATCCGATTTCGCGGACTGCACTAAAACATGGGCTTAAGGAAATAACATCGAATCTTCAATCACAAATATTCCAATCGCAAATAAAAAAGGGGCGGTCCCAAGAATGAGACTACCCCGTACATACAAAGCATCTTTTAAGCAGAAAGCAGCGAACTAAGATTGTTTCTGTATGTATTCACAGAAATGTTTTAGCCCTTATGCTTTGCGTTTATGCTATTTCTTGATCAATTTTTCGATCTTGATCATTATGTTTTCTGCATTGCGGATCTGCATAAGATAAACGCCTGCAGGCAGATTTTTCAGATCAATGTTGGTTGCCTTGTTTTGCTGTATCAATGTTTTACCCTGCAGATCGGTGATCGTCACATTTACTTCGAATGACGCTGAAATATGCACCTGATCATTGGCAGGGTTTGGATACACTGCAACTGCTGTCTGAGCGGGCACATTCGGCACGCCAACATTGTAATTATAAGGCACAGACGTTGCCGTACAACCGTTGCTATTGGTAACCGTAACCGTATAGCTGCCACCTTGAGTCGGGATGTAACTTTGGTTTGTAGCGCCACTGATAGCTGCACCGTTCAGATTCCATTGATAACTGGCGAATGTACCAGTTTCAAATTGTGTACCATTATCTGTAATGGTTGGTGTTGGTAATGGATTAACGACCAGGTTTACCGGAGCAGCGGTTGCCGAACATACGCCTTGCGTCACTTTTACCGTATAAGCGCCTGCATTGTGTGCGGCGTAAGTCTGGCCGGTCTGACCCGCAAGTGTGTTGTTATTGAACATCCATTGATACGTATAACCCACGCCGAAAAGTGCATTCAGCATTAAGCTGTCGCCCTGGCAAATAGAAGTACCAGTTGTATTAATAATTGCCTGCGGTACCGGTGCAATATGAATTGCCACGGAGTCGACCGCCACACAACCGCTGACATTGTCTGTAGCTGTGATGTGATACATAGTATCTGTAGCCGGTGCTGCGATGAGTGTGCTGCCTGTTGCTGCAACCGGCGCCCATGAATAAGTGTAGCCACTGTTGGCAGAAGTAACGGTCAATGTATCGTTGCTTCCGGCACAAAGATCAGGTGCAGCGCTGGCATGCAGTTGAATAGCCGGAGCTGGCGTAACAGTAGCCACTACTGGCGTACGCGCGCTGATACAGCCCGGAGTTACCGACCAATTATAGAACCAGTAATATTCCGATGTGGTAGTGGTACCACCTGTAGCACCGGCAGTGATAGAAACGGAGTTGGAAGCAGTAGTGTACGGGAATACCGCATTGTATTCGTTGTACAGTTTGGTGATACCGGTTGCCGTCATCGCCATTTTATAATTGCCGGGGGCTAAAGCAATGCCTACCGGTACCGTCTGTACTACCGCTGTAGTGGGCGCCGTAAAGTTATACACAGGACCGGTTGCCACCACATTATTAGACATGTCTGTGATCACGATCTGTAAGGTTGCCGGGCCCGATGTGGTACTATAAGGGTACATTTTTACACTATTGATCGTAGCTGGGTTATTTACCGTAAATACAAGACCCCAGCCGACCGTTGCGGTGTAGAAGCCAAAGCCGCTGTTATTGGCTGGCGGCGCCGGCGTTGTTTCAGCTACATTGCTGCTCGCTGCTACGTAATAAGTAGTGGTAGCGCCGATTGTAGGGGTGGTGTAGGTACTGCCGGAAGCCAGTAGCGTACCGCCAGTTGCTGCATTGTACCAGTTGATGGTTGTACCAGCAGAGCCCGTTGCACCCAGGGTTACCGAGCCTATACCGCAGCGGGAGGCCGGGGCCGTACTGATAACGGTTGGATTGGTCACCGATACGGCTACCGGCGTAGACGTCGCTACCGGTGTGCCGCTACAGCTCAGGATTGCCTGGTAGCTTGCCGTACTGTTTACCGTAGCTGTATAATTTACAGCAGTAGCGCCAAAAATATTGGTAAATCCAGTGCCATTATTTTCCTGCCATTGTATGGTAAGACCAGTTGGTGCCGGTGTGAGGTTCAGATTGGTGATACCACCTGTGCAGAAAAGCGTCTGTGAAGCAGTTGCGGTATAGGTAACCGGGGCTACAATCTTATACCCGCTGGCTACCGGTGCAGCACTCAATGGTCCGGCCGCTGGCGTGAGATTTACACTAGAAGCACAGTAACCAGGCGCAAAACCAACATGGCTGACACCTACCTGTACAGCTGATGTAATATCCTGCGCCATCACAAAATAAGAAATAGAATCGTTTATTGCCGGCGCAGAAGCCAGTTTGCTATAGTCGATCGTAAAAGAAAAATTAGGCGCGGTACCCGTCGCTTCTACATATTTCCAGCCATTGAAAGTGCTTGTATTATCTGCAGGATAGTTGCCGAATGCATTATTTTCTGATGCTTTTTTGTAGTACAAACGAGGTGCTGTACCCGCTGTGGTGTTGACACCTGTAGCATCTGTAATATTAGCGTTTAATACCGGCGCTGTAGTACAGTAAACCACAGCTGGCAAAGCAACGTAAGTAATTACCGGAGGGGCAATATCGACCGCCGTGCCTGTAAACTGCAGTGCGCCTGCATCCGGCGTATTTGCCGGCCGGGCCACACCTGCGTAATCGGTTGCTGTTTGAGAGAGGTTCGTAGGTATACCGCCATTTTTTGCGAATGAGCCGCCTGCCGGAACGAAAGTGCCTATGACAGACCCGCTGGTCAGATTGTTTTCGGTATAAGACGTGAGGTCTTTTCCCATAAATGTCTTGTAAGCACCGCAAGAGCTGTTGAAGTTCGGGTCATTGGCCGGCCCGAAGAGGTTGGCCATGCCGGCAGCAGTAATTCCTTCGCCATAATACAAACATTTCAGACTGCTGTTTGGTACATAGTAAATATTACCGCCACTGCCGGCGTAAAAATTGGCAGGTACCGTACCTTGGGTACCCGAATTACGGCGCAAAGCGGTGGTATAACCCGCACCTACAGGAGGGCAGTTGATGTTGAGAATATTATTGCGGAGATCGAAATAAGTAGCACTACTGCTGTAATACACACCTGTAGCACCAAAATTGGTACCGGTTGTAGTGCTTGCAGCAATATTTACGGTGTTATGATAAATTCTGTACTTACCACCGCCAGAAGCGTCGATGCCATACAATGCAGGCGCCACGCCGGTACCGGAAGTACTGAACGCCGGGCTTACCGTAAAACCGGAGATATTGTTATTGTACGCCATACCAGTGTCCGCATTACTTGTCATGCTGATACCGTATGCGCCGCCGGAAGTCCCCGCGAGATTAAGGTTGTAGATCCGGTTATTATATACCTGGCCCGTACCACCGGTAATAGTTACACCGTAAAGATTGGTAATGCCTGTATTGGTCATCGTGTTGATCAGGTTGTCGTGCACCAGTGAAACCACATACGCTGTGTTGATACCATAACAAGTGGAGATACTGGAGATATTGGTGATCGTATCGTTCGCGACAACGCTATTTGTTCCGCCGCTTGGACCGTAAACGCCATAAATCTGGCCAGCACTTTGAGAGGTGGCGTTAGATGTCAGATTTTGAATGCGGTTGCCGGTTATGTACACCATCCTGGTTGTAGCAGCGCTGCCGTAAATACCCAGTATAGAACCGCCGGTCGTAATATTATTCACATAATTGTTCTGAATAAAAGTATTACCCAAACCTGAGCCATTAGCGTAGATACAAAAGGTCTGCACGTTCGTATTGCTTAATGCAATGCCGGTTACACGGTTGTTCCTGATATTGATATTGGCAGTGGCGCCGGATGTGCAATAGATCATATCATAGGCCGCAGTTACCGGTGGAAATCCGCCCAGAGAAGCAGATACACCGGAACCGCCAGAGATATTGCTCACCACATTGTTCAGAATACTAACCGTATCCATTGCCAGCGAGGCAGCATGAAAGATACCATACATATTGCCGGTAGTCATAGTGGTATAGGTCCAGCTATTAAGCGTATTGTTGCTGACCAGGTAAGTAGCCCCAACAGTATTGTCCGCATGACCGGCATTATAAATACCTGCCAGCGTTTGTGTGGTACCGGTGCTTTGCATGCCGGTAATTGTATTACCTGTTACACTGGCATTTCCTTTCCCGGTGCCCAGATAAATGGCGTAGGCATTGTCTGCGTTAGTTGCTGCCGTGCCGATCGTATTATTAGCGATGCTGACGAGGCTATCATATTTTACAGCGATCCCAAAACCATTGGTAGCAGTGCCCGTAAAGCTGATCGTATTGCCCGCAGCAGTGCCGTAGGCGTTGTTGTAATCATACACACCGGCAGCATTAAAACCCGTCATATTGATACCTCGATGGCAATTGCTGATCGTATTCCCGAAAAAGCTGTTGTAGCTGTTTGCATCTGCGGCAACAGCCGATGCAGCCGCAAGCGCCGTCGTGCTGGAAGCCGTATGAGTGTTGCCATAAATACCCGTCACCTCATTGGCAGCAGTACCCAGCGAAATGGTACAATGGCTGATCGTTACATGCTGGCAACCATCATAGGGTGCAGTGCTGTTTAGTTTCAGTAATGCATACCCCCATTCCATTTGAGTGGTAGCAGTAGTGTTCGATACGCTTTCCGACAAGTTCAGACTGTCGATAGTCAGGTTATCGGTTCCAAGAATTTTAAAAACACCATCGGTGGTACCGGTACCTGCAAAAGCGGTGATTGTATTGCCTTTACCGTTGATAACAAGTGGCTTGCTTGCCGTAACACTTGCATTGAGCAACGTGCTGCCGAGCTGATAGCCACCGGCAGGAGCGGTTTGTGGATTTCCGGGAGTAATGTTTACGGTAACGTTTCCGGCAGTACCCTGCGTATTGAGGGCACTGACTACAGACGCAAGATCAGGGTAGCTGGAGCTGGGAACAGTGATGGTTCCGCTTAGCTGGGCCAAAGAACGCATGCCCGGCAATGTCATTGCCATTAATAGGGCGCAAAGACGTAGTCTGTAACTCATAAGTTTGGAATAAATGATTGAACAAGGGGTCCTATCAGGATCATTTCAAATATATTTAGTCCACAAGCCGAGTTATAGAGTAGAACTACTCCTATTTTAAATATCAAAAAAATTAAATGAACTTCTATCTTTAATCCCTTCGTTTTATCTCAACGTGAACGTGCGATGCGGAAGCTATTTTATTTGTTTTTTATTATTTGCCAGCTGCTGTTTGCGAAGGCGAACATCAGGGCTCAGGACTTTAAAAACGTCCGGCAGCAGACATTTAGCGACGTGCAGCCTGCCGATACAGCTTACATAAAAAAGCTCATCAACGCAGGTATTAAACTGCGCTGGATTAATCCGGACAGTTCTATGGTGCTGTTACAGAAAGCGGAAACCCTCAGTACCCAGATTCATTATACCAACGGCATTGCCAAATCGCTGATGAATATGGGCATTACGGCTATGAGTCAGGACAATTACAAGCAGAGTTATATTTATTATCAACAGGCCTATCCATACTGTAAAATATCTAACAACAAATCTTACCTCACCACACTTTACATCAATATCGGCACTACCTATTTTTACCAGGGAATGTATGACAAAGCCGCCGCTGTAGAATATTTCACGTTGCAATACCTGAAACAGCAAAATATTATCGACGCCAACCATGCAATCATCTATGCCAATATTGCTGCCGTAATGCTTACTTCCGATCAGTACCAGAAAGCGCTGGATTATGCCCGGGAAGGTGAGGCAATGGCCCGCAAATACAAACTTTACCATCCGCTTACCTATATCCTCAATAACGAAGGCACTGCCTATCAGCGACTCCATCAGCCGCAAAAAGCATATCAGAATTATTCGGAAGCGCTGGATATAGCCCGGAAACACGGATTCAAAGAAGAAGAACAAGCGCAACTCAATAGCCTCGGTGATTTAATGCTGGATGCCAATCAACCGGAAAAAGCACTCGCCTATTTTGAGCAGTCCCTGCGTGTCAGCGACAGCACCAACCCGTTCTTCGGTTCCATTCAGCCCAACTATCATATTGGCCTGGTTCAACTGAAATTAAAGAATTATCCGGAAGCAGAAAAAGCTTTAATGAAGGCTGAAAAACGGCTACATCAGTCGGGCATTCATGACAACGAAGCCGATATTTTTAAAGCGATCGCGGAACTTTACGAGCAGACCGGGCGTTACAAAGAGGCGCTGGAGCAATATCACATCTACACGCGGTTAAACGATAGTTTGCTCAGTAAAGACAAAATGAAAGCGATTGCCCAGATTGAAATGAAATACAATTCTGCACAAAAAGATAAGTCGCTTGCTGAAAAAGAGTTGCTCATCAACACCCAGCAAAATGAGTTGCAGCAAAAAAACATCTGGATCGCTATCGCGGTTGGCAGCATTGCACTGTTGTTCCTGTTTATCATCGGCATTTACCGCAATTACCGCAACAAACAGAAAATACAATCAGACCGTATTCACATACTGCAACAACAACGGGAAATCCTCCAACTAAAATCCATTATGCATGGCGAAGAACAGGAACGCGCCAGGCTGGCCCGAGAATTGCACGATGGCATTGGCGGTATGCTGGCAGCGGTACGCATGCACCTCAGCATTACCCAAAAAAGAGCGGCCGACGGAAAAAATGTGGACGCAACGCCCATCCTGCAAATGATTGACGATACGATCAGTGAGGTCAGAAAAACCGCACACAACCTGATGCCCGATGTACTGCTGCGCCACGGCCTGATACAATCTTTGCGTATTTATTGTGCAACCATCAGCTCGGGAACCGGCATGCATGTGGACCTACAGGTGCATCACGAAATCAGTGCATTTGATACTTCAATCGAATTACACATCTATCGCATCGTGCAGGAGCTGATTCAAAACATAATCAAACATGCACAGGCTACCGAAGTAATCATTCAAATACGCCAGGTAGAAAAAGTGCTCGTCATTATGGTAGAAGACAACGGCACCGGATTTGACAAAGATGAAGCCGCCGGCGGTATTGGCATGAAGAATCTGCAATCGCGCGTGCAGACTTTACAGGGCGTTTTTTCCGTTGAATCGGAAAAAGACCACGGCACCACTACCTATATCGAATTTAACCTGCATGAACTCTTAAAAACAGCAACGGTATGAATATCCGGATCAATATAGCAGACGATCACCCAATGGTTATTAACGGCATTAAAGAAATGGTATCGCATTATAAGCATATCGAAATAGTCAACACCTATCAAAACGGGACAGACCTGATGAACGGTTTGAAAAATTCATTGCCGGATGTATTGTTGCTGGATATTCAAATGCCCGGCCAGAGCGGCGATGAGCTCACACCACTGATTCTGAAAGCCTATCCTTCGGTACGCATACTGGCCATCACCAATTTCGACAATACGCTCTATGTAAATAATATGCTGCAAAACGGTGCACTCGGCTACCTGCTGAAAAACACCGATGAGCAGACGCTCATCAGCGCAATTGAAACGGTCTTCCAAAACAAACAGTTCTTAAAACCAGAAATGGATGAGAAGCTGAAAGAGTTTCGCCGGCAACTGAAACGTCAGACGTCTGCAAAATTTTCATTAACCCCGCGTGAAAAACAAATCCTTCAACTCATCATCAATGAATGCAGCAGCCAGGAAATCGCGGAGCAACTCAACCTCAGCTTGCGTACTGTGGAGAATTACCGATTAAATCTTTCTTTGAAACTGGAAGTAAAAAACATGGCCGGATTGGTGCGGAAAGCAATTATGATGGGATTGGTGGATAAGTGAGTTTGGGAAGTTGACAGTTAAAAGTCAAAAAGAGACAAACCTCCAATGCAATTCATCAAACCAGCGTACATTAACTCGTCGCGAAATCAGATTGCGACGTTCCTCGCAATGCCCCTCAGGTGGGCATCCTACGCGAAGTCTCTCTCTTTTATCATCCTGAACGCGTTTCGAAGGAGACAATTCCTTTGTCACTATCAAGTCAAAATACAGCAAATCCAACCCGTGCCTGCACGTGACCACATGATTACAATAAAAAAAATTAATTTTATAGAAACCTAACCACATGACCTATCGATACATCCTTACCATCTGCTTTTGCATTTGCTTCATGCAGTTAAAAGCGCAAACGCCTTATCGTTGCCTCATTCCCGGCGATACTTCTTTTTTTATGAATAAGTCGACCCATTATCTCCGCGCCGTTACAATCGACAGTATTGCAGCTTCCGGCACCGATACTTTGTACTACCCCTTTCGTTCGCTACGAGGCGCATATGATCAATTCCAGCTACTGGACAGCAATGGCGGAAGCTGGTTGGGGAAACAAGTAGCTGCTCAAAATGACGGCACCTGGCGTTTCGATACCTATTGGGGCGATACCGTTACTATTAAAACACAAGCTGCTATTGGCGCCAGTTGGATTTTCTATAATGATAGTTCCAGTGACTTCTACACCGCTGCTATTTATGCCACAGATACATTTTCTTTCGGCAATGTTTTAGACAGCATCAAGAAAATACGCATCACCGCATTCCATGCTGCAAATGCCAATCCAAGCGATCCATTGAATAACCTGGAAATATGGCTCAGCAAATATCATGGCTTCGCAAAAGTGCTGAATCTACACCTGTTCCCTTTTCATGCCCCGGGTCAAGCCGTAACACCATTCCGGGCTGACCTGTATATGGACGTTTCAGAAGAAAGCCCCTACTACTGGGGTAAGGTCAATACGGGTTTTGACTACATTACTTATGTACGCCCCACTAATGCCCGGATCTATGATGTGCATCCAGGCGATGTTTTCCAATACCAGTATCAAAATGGCAGCAGTTATTATTACGAATACATTACAGACACAGTGACCGGCGTGGCCACTACTCCTTCAGGCATTCAAATAAATCTAATCCGCTGGTCATATTACAATACACCTTCCGGCATAACGCAACCCTCCAACGGATCGCTAATTTATCCCTGCAGAGACTACAACCAGTTTACCCACTATCTTCCGGAACATGATAACCCGTGGGCCATTTATTATTATCCTGTCCAAAACTACCTCGGCTATGCTGACATCGGATACCGTTTTTATGCCATTCCTGTCGGCAACCTCCAAAATGGCGGCTACCAGGTAAACACATTTGAACCCTGCCCTTATATCGGCCTCATGCAACCGCTTAGCGGCATTGGCGACGTCGACCTCGAAGGCTGCATCAGCCCCGGCGTTGCGGGTTGGATGACCAGAATGACTTATGCCGGCAAAAACGGACAAGCATATGGCACTTTCAGCCCCGTTCCGTTAGGTGTGACCGATGTAAAACAAAATCTGCCTTCCATTAAAGTCCACCCTAACCCAGCTAGCGATGAAATTCATTTCACATTGGCAGCAAGCATTCAAAAAGCGGTGTGTAGTATTAATGATTTAACAGGCCGTATGCTGTTGCAAAAAGAAATTACCACATCAAAAAACACCATCGATGTAAGTATGTTAGCTCCCGGTCTCTATATCCTGCACCTGACCAATGGCGATCAAACCACTTATCAGAAGATAGAGATTAAACATTAAATGGGAGCAAATGATTTCCGGAGGAATTAAAGGCGGGCTACGCTCCAAATAAAGACAACTGCGCCGCAGGCATCTCTATCTCATTTACAATGTCAGTTCCGATATGAAATACCGGCGAAGCGGCATGCCTGGAAGCGATCGCGACTTTGATACCCGGCGCTGCTTCGTTAAACAGGTTCAAGACCAACTCCGGATTATTGTTGTCGTGAGAAAGATGCGACAACAACAAATGCGTCATAAATGAAGGCCGGTTTTGCAGCAATACATCCAAAGCCTGCGTGTTGGATAAATGCCCTTTGCCGTTGGTAATCCGGCTTTTCAGAAAATAAGGATAACGCCCGTTGGCCAGCATTTCCGCATCATAATTCGACTCCAGGAAAGCCGCATGACATTGCCGAAAATGCGTTGCAAGATTTTCACAAGGCACCCCGATATCGGTAAACACGCCGATTGTTACCCCATTGCCCGAAACCGTAAAACTGTGCGGATCGGCCGCATCATGCGCTTTAGAAAATGACTTGATGGAAAGTCCGCCGATTGTTACTGTTTCATCCGTTTCAAAAAACAGGATCAGCTTTTTGTCGAGATACAGTTTACGGCTACGCAAAGTTCCTTTAGTGATATACACCGGCATCTGGTATTTTTTTACCAGGGTTGGAATGCCCGTAATATGATCGGAATGCTCGTGCGAGACAAAGATCGCTTTCACCTTATCCATAGAAAGCCCCAACTGCTTCATGCGCAGCTCTGTTTCACGACAGGAAATACCTGCATCAATAAACACGGCCTCACGATCGTTGCCAATGTAATAGCAATTACCGTTACTACCAGAATTAAGCGATGCGATAAAAAGTGACATAGCGCCTGCAAAAATGCAGCATTTTTTTTAAAGCCGAAGGCTTTCTCTTACCTAAAGCGTACAGCCTTCACATTAGCCTAAAACTTAAGCTTTAAGCATTCCCGTATTATGATTCTGTTATTTCTCGATACCGGCCTGTAGCGCAGTTGTTATTGTCCCTTCCTTTGCATTTCAGCGCAAAAATATTTTCGATTTATAAATAATTCTTTTTCTATCGTGAAAAAAACACTGCTATTAATGGCGGCTTTTTCAGCTGCGTTCTTATTTCCTCAATACCTTTTCGCCTGGGGAAAAACCGGTCATCAGATCGTTGCGGAAATTGCAATGGCTCATATTTCCGATGCTACCCGACAAAAAGTACTGGCTTGCCTCGGCACTACCACACCCGATGAAGCCAGTGTTTGGATGGACGAAATGCGATCGAACCACGACTACGATTTTATGAAGCCCTGGCATTATATCAATGTAGAGAAAGGGGCGGCGTACACACCCGGCAACGAAGAAAATGTGGTGAACCAGATCACCATCGCGATCAATGAACTGAAGCATAAAAAAACGATCTGCGCCGAGCAGGCAAAAACAGATGTCATGGAATTGTTTCACCTGATCGGGGATCTGCATCAGCCATTGCACGTGGGTTATGGCGCCGATCATGGTGGCAACAGCGTGCAGGTAAATTTTCTTTCCAAACCTACCAACCTGCACTGGGTTTGGGACGATGAAATAATTCAGCAGCAGAAAATTTCGCTGGCCGATGTAGAAGATTTGTACAAAACTATGTCTACCGCCGAAATAGAAAAAACAAAAACAATTGATGTGGTGGCCTGGATGAAAGAATCACAAACTTTGCTTTCCGAGGTTTACCAGTTTCAAAACAACACCATCGATGAGGCGTATTGTGAACGCAATAAAGTCATTATTGAGAAACGACTGTTAGAAGCAGGTTTACGGCTCGGCGCCGTATTGGAGCTATTGTTTGGCGATACAGCGCAGGCACAGCCAATGGTTCAGGCAGCAGCGCCTACAGTCAATATTACGCCCGAAGAAGCGACACAACACATCGGCCAGCAGGTAACCGTATGCGGAAAAGTGTTTGGCGGCAAATTTCTCGACAAATCAAATGGCACACCAACCTTATTGAATATCGGCGCGGCTTATCCCGACAGCCCGTTTACCGTAGTCATTTTCGGCAGTGACCGTGCACAGTTTTCCTACAAACCGGAAGAATACCTGGATGGCAAAACAATTTGCGTCAAAGGAAAGGTAAAAGAATATAAGGGCAAGGCCGAGATCGTGGTCTCCAATCCCGATCAGATCAGGATTGACCACTGATGTTTTATTTATCCGCTACAAAGGCACTGGCCACGAAATCCATTGTTATAAATGTTGCGCCATCGCGAAATCAGATTGCGACGCTTTCTCACAATTACCTTGTTTTGGTACACGTATCATGCATAACCGACGAGCAGAAACGAGTCACAATACAAATCCTTAGCTGGCAGCACGGTACTAATATTGTTCAATCGAGCGACTGTCGAAACCACGGAGTTTTTGGATTCGACGGCCCTTTTTTGCCTACTTTTTTTGGCAAGAAAAAAAGTAGAAGAACGCATGTGCCACAATTCTACTTGAAGCATGATCGCTGCATCAAGATATAGACCTACTCGTTTATAAGGGTATTACTTCGTTAGAAACAAGTCGCACTTTAAGATTCTTAGCCCGGCAGTACAGTCGTAATATTGTTCAATCGAGCGACCGTCGAACCCACGGAGTTTTTGGTTTCGACCGCCCTTTTTTGCCTACTTTTTTGGGCAAGAAGAAAGTAGGAGAACGCATATGCGACCATTCTACTTGAAGCATGATCGCTCCATCAAGACATAGCCCTACCCGTTTAAGGGTATTACTTCGTTAGAAACAAGTCGCACTTCAAGATTCTCAGCCTGGCAGCACAGTAGTAATATTGTTCAATCGAGCGACCGTCGAAACCACGGAGTTTTTGGTTTCGACTGCCCTTTTTTGCCTACTTTTTTTGGCAAGAAAAAAAGTAGGAGAACGCATATGCGACCATTCTACTTGACGCATGATCGCCGCATCAAGACATAGACCTACTCGTTTATAAGGGTATTACTTCGTTAGAAACAAGTCACACTTCAAGATTCTCAGCCTGGCAGCACAGTAGTAATATTGTTCAATCAAGCGACCGTCGAAACCACGGAGTTTTTGGTTTCGACTGCCCTTTTTTGCCTACTTTTTTTGGCAAGAAAAAAAGTAGGAGAACGCATATGCGACCATTCTACTTGAAGCATGATCGCTCCATCAAGACATGCTCGTTTACAGGTACCACGTCGTTACCAGGAATACTGTCCTGGCCATCCCTCGAAGGCAGCTTATTTCCCATGCCAAATAAAACAATATTTCCTTCCGGAGAAAATACCGTTTTTCAACGGGGGGCAGCCGTTCGTTCAATGAATATGTTTGCAACACCAAACCCACACAGTACACAGCGTTTTTCAAAGGATAACAATCGCCCCTACACCATTCGCCAAACTAAGGACCCGCCCCTTAAACCGCTACAGCCTTAGACCCGCCAGTCTCCCTAAGCCCTGTCAAATTTCTGTTGTTTATTACCATTGATCTATCAAACCCGCTGCTAAAAACCGAAGTGTTATACCTGCATTTCGGATAAGACTTATGACTTATTTTATCGTACTCGCTATTTATGTGCTGATGCTTTTTGTAAGACGGAAAGAACTTTCGGCTGCAGAAAAATGGCTGCTGTGGCTAGCTCCGCTTACCTTATCGGCGGAGCTTCTCAGCAATTTTATGGCCCGTAGATTCGGTAACAATATGCCGGTCTTCCACGTGTATACCGCTATTGAAACATTTTTTCTTTTTCGGTTTTTTAATGAGGCCGCCCCCAGCTTAAAAAGATACCGTGCCGGCAAATGGCTGGCGTTTGGCGGGCTGCTGCTCGCCGTGCTGGATGTTGTTTTCTGGCAACCGCTTTTTACCATAAACTCGGTCGTGCTAATATTTGAATCCTTCTTTGTATGTGTCTGCTGCCTGATCACCTGCTCCGACCTGTTGCGTTGCGAGGCTATTGATGCCGCGGACACACGGCTATTCCGCGTCACCGGCACCATGCTTATTTATTACGCGTTCACGTTTTTTTACTGGAGTTTATTCCCGATGTTTTTAAAATATCTGACTCCTTATATGGTGCAGGAGCTTGTACCAAAAGCACTGTTATGGAGCAACCTGTTTTTTTACACCTCACTTACCATTATTTTTGCCCGCAGAAAGAGACTGTCCGCCCTGAAGCGGCTGCGACAGGAATATTGACCGCTACCGCTATGTCTACAAACAATCTGCAGGAACTGAATACGATCTTACTTATTGGGATAGGTGTCTGCATTACCTTCAAAAAGCGGAGACAGTTAGTTTTTTCATGATCTTCCTGTGAAATGTGTTTTATTACACTGTCTTTGCAATCATTTTTATCAACTACAAAAAACGCATCCCTTCCGGAACAACGGAGTAAATGACAAACTTTCTCCCGATTTTTGCAGGCAAATCAAAAGAAGCACCCGGTGAATGAGAAATACATACTGTTGGTTTACCTTGTCGGCTCGCTGTTGCTGGTGATCCTGGCACTGAGCCTCACGGCTTCCCTGATTATCTATAAGCAAAGACAGGCCAAACATAAACTCGATAAATTTCAACTGGAATACAAACACCAGACCGACCTGCTCCATACCCGCCTCGATGTTCAGGAACAATCCATGTCGCTGATCTCAGGCGAGATTCATGACCATGTGGGGCCGCTGCTAAGCCTCACGCAAATGTACCTGCACACCATCTCGGCACAGGTAACCGAAACACGCGGCGCCGAACTCATGAAGCGATCAAAAGAACTGGTAGGCATGGCCATAGATGAATTGCGACACATCAGCCATAGTCTGAACAGCGACCTGATCCAGAAAGTAGGGCTGGTTAAATCACTGGAGCGCGAACTGGAATACCTTGAAAATACAGGATTGCATACGTCCTTGGAAGTTAGCGGAACACCGCGCGAACTCACCAGGGAGCAGGATCTGCTGATCTACCGTATCGTGCAGGAATCTATTCAGAATGTGTTGAAACATGCCGAAGCAAAAAACCTGGTTTTAAGATTCGCTTACTCCGATCAATTTTTATCGGTACAGGTGCAAGACGACGGCAAAGGGTTCGATCCGGTTACCGCCACTGAAAGCCATAGCCTCGGCCTCCGCAATATAAACATCCGCGCCGGGCTGCTCGGCGGCAAGGCCGATATTGAATCGCAACCGGATCAGGGTAGCCTCCTGCGTATTTCGATTCCCTTAAACGCTTAATTCATGCCAGCAAAAAATATAATAAAAATTGCAGTCGCCGACGACCATACCATTCTTCGAAAAGGCGTAATAGAACTGATCAATGCATTCGGTGATTTTGAAGTCATCCTCGATGCTACCAATGGCCGGGAGCTTATTACTAAAATACAGCAATCTCCGGTTTTGCCTGATGTATGCCTGATCGATATCAACATGCCGGTGCTGAATGGCTATGAAACAGCGGAAGAACTGCGCAAAACATGGCCTGGAATAAAGATCCTGGCGCTTTCTATGTACAATGCCGAATACACGATTATCCGGATGTTGGCGAGCGGCGCTAACGGCTATATCTTAAAGGAAGCAGACCCTATGGCATTGCGCGAGGCGCTGATTGGCGTGTATGAAAACGAGTATTATTATTCAGAACAGCTTTCTGGAAAGATGGTGCATACATTGCTGGAAGGGAAAAAGCTGAAAACGCACATTACCGAAAAAGAATTGCAATTTCTGAAACACTGCTGCAGCGAACTCAACTATAAAGAAATCGCCGAAAAAATGTTTCTGAGTCCGCGAACGGTGGAAGGCTACCGGGATGCCCTTTTTGAAAAACTTAATATTAAAACGCGTACAGGGCTGGTAATTTTTGCACTGGAAATGGGCTTGAATCCAAAAGGCTAAAAAGCTGTTTTATCCTGTTATTGCAATGGGTGACGCTGAACGTCCCCATTGCAAAAGAGTAGTAATTTTTTAGTAGGTCCGCACATTAACAAAGAACTTCTGATTTACATTACCAGAAAATGAGCTTTGCTCCAGTTTAGCACCTATCGACGTATTTACATCCGAACCTCCGGCAACCTGCACATACTTTCCGCTAGCGAGATTACGGATGTACACGCTATTGTCTGCATCGCCTGTTGGTTGAAAAATGAATAGCTGATTATTCTGCGGCTTGCTCGGCCAGGAAATGATAGGTGCTCCTTCAGCCCAGGACGCATATTCAACATCCCAGAATTGGTTGTTCAACGTATAAGGTGTAAGACTACCCCATTGGATTTTATACATCGTATACGTGCCTGGCTGGAAAAATGCAGGATTCGTTACTGTACCAAAATAACAAATGGTCAGATCCGCTTTTGATGAGGGCTCATTACCCGTCCATACCAATTCCGTCTGCTCCAGCTGTGTACCTTCCGGCACAATGGTAATAGCTTTGTTAGCAATTTTGGACAAGATATAATAACGGTCTTGTAAACCGGAGTCCGGCAATACGGTTACACCTGTCGTGAGGCCTGTTCTATGGCTGGCACTCTGACTGTTTTTACCATTCTGATCTGCATTTTTTTTCACCATTGGCTCCTTCGTACAGGAAACAACAAACAATGAAACTGACGCCAGTAAGGCGATGCTCAATAGAGACTTTTGTTTTAGCATAACACTATGTTTAATTATTAAAAAAAAGAGCCGAAGCTCCATATCTTCATTAAACAAGAATTATACAGCAGAGCGTTTTTAGGTAGATTTTGAATTGCAGAACGTAAAATGAAAAAAGCTGTAATCCTTAATTGGCCGCAAACATAGGACTTTAAACGAGAACAAAAAAACATCTTTTTCAGCTCAAAAAGAGACAGAGAACAATCACATTTTCCATACTCTTACTGCCAGCACCGTTTCAGAAAAAACAACTTTCTTCTGAAGCAACAAAATTTATTTTACTATTGCATACACAAATACCAAACGATAATGGAAGCAATCCAAACCATTCGTAAAACCAGGCAGTTTTTGCTGGATACTATTAAAGATCTTTCCGCAGAACAGATCAATACCATCCCACAAGGCTTCAGCAACAATATCATCTGGCATCTCGGCCATATGGTAGCGGCCCAGCAAGGCGTCTGCTATATACGTGCAGGCATTGCGCCGGTGCTGGACCAGGCTTTTATAGACCGCTATAAATCGGGCACTAAACCGGAACATATCATTACGGATCAAGAGATCGGGCAGATTAAAGGTCTGATGTTTTCCAGCCTGGACCAATTACAACAAGACTACGATCAAAAGGCGTTTGAAGGATATACCGCATGGAGTACACGTTATGGCAATACCATCAGTAACATACAGGAAGCAATAGATTTTCTGCCCTTCCACGAAGGCATGCATATTGGTTATATTATGGCATTTAAAAAACTTATCGGCCAGCCGGCTGAAAGTCTTAAATAATTAAGATAACGAAGAGTCGCAAGAAAACCTTGCGACTCTTCGTTCTTGACCTTAGGATTAACTTTCAGCTATTCATTTCTGGCTTTGATTATTCGTACCGCAGTGCCTCGATCGGATCTAAGCGGGCCGCTTTCTGCGCCGGATAGTAACCGAAGAATACACCGGTCAGCGCACACACCAGGAAAGATATCACGATCGACGTCTCAGAAATAATCACCGGCCAGTGCAGAAATGATGCTATAAAAATGGAAGCGGCAATACCGAGTATCACACCGATCAAACCGCCGGTAATACTGATCAGGATGGCTTCGATAAGAAACTGAGACAAGATATCAATCCCCCTTGCGCCGATAGACATGCGTAGCCCAATTTCACGCGTGCGCTCGGTCACGGAAACGTACATAATGTTCATAATACCAATACCGCCTATCAGCAACGAAATACCCGCCACTGCGGTAAGTAATACAGAAAGCATAGAACTGGTAGAGCTCAGTGTTTTGATCAGATCGGCCTGGGTGCGCACCACAAAATCATCCTCCTGACCTTCCCGTAACCGGTGGCTTTCACGGAGCGATTTGGAAATCTCTTCAGAAGCGAGATCGGAAACTGATTCCGAATTGGCCGAAGCATAGATTGCATGAAAATAAATGGTGGCGAGAATTCTCTTTTGTACCGTCGTATAAGGCGCAATAATGATATCGTCCTGATCCTGGCCGAACGTATTGTAGCCTTTGGGCGACAGCACGCCGATTACCTGCAACGGTATCTTGTTGAAACGAATAATCTGGCCGACCGGATCTACGTTGGGTCCAAACAAATTGTTTACGACTGTTTGTCCCAGCAAACAGACCTTTGCAGAACTTCGCACATCACTTTCCGAAAACTCGATACCAGAACTTACGGACAGTTTACGGATACTGAGATAAGCAGGCGCGACACCCTGGATAGTCGTAGGCCAGTTGGCTGTTCCCTTGATCGCCTGTCCTGACGCGGAAGCTGCCGGAGAAAATTCGGTTGCATCCGTCACATCTCTTTTTAGTTTTTCTACATCGGCAATAGTGAGACTTTGTATGGAAGACGCGCCGAGTCGCACGCCACCGCCGCCGCCCGGCATATTGTTGTAGGGCATCACGGTAATCATATTCGTACCCATTGCCGATAAGGACGACTGAATGCTGTCTTTCGATCCCTGCCCGATCGACATCATCGTAATCACTGCGCCTACGCCAATAATTATACCGAGCATTGTGAGAAAGGCACGCAGCTTGTTTCTCAGCAAGGCTCTTAAAGCAATTCGTATGAGGTTAAAAAAGTTCATCGCATAGATTTCTAATAGTCATCGGAAACGGGAAGTGCTGCCAGCGCATCTTTGGCTGCTTTTTTATTAGTGTTCTGCGCATCTTTAACCACCTTCCCGTCCCGCAGAAAAACAGTACGGCTGCTAAAAGCGGCGATATCCGGTTCATGTGTTACAAACACAATTGTTTTCTGTTCTTTTTCATTCAGCTCTTGCATCAACGCCATGATTTCGTAAGAAGTGCGTGTATCCAGGTTGCCGGTTGCTTCGTCGGCAAGAATCATTACCGGTTCGTTTACCAGCGCCCTTGCGATAGCCACCCTTTGCTGCTGTCCTCCCGACAACTGGCTGGGTGTATGTTGCTGCCGGTCTGCGAGCTTCACCGCTTCGAGTGCGTGCAGTGCACGTTCTCTCCTTTCCTTTCCCGATATTTTCGAATTATAAAAAAGTGGCAGCTCTACATTTTCTAATGCAGAAGTACGCGGCAACAGATTGTACGACTGGAATACAAACCCGATCTTAAAATTGCGCAGCCGCGCCAGTTGATTTCTATCCAGCGTCTTTACGTCGATGCCGTCCAGGAAATAGCTGCCAGAAGTCTGCTGATCGAGACAACCGAGCAAGTTTAACAATGTAGACTTACCGGATCCGCTGCTACCCATAATGGTGACAAACTCTCCCTTCGTAACATCGAATGTAACCCCCTTGAGCGCGCGCACAATCTCACTGCCCATCACAAACTCGCGTTTCAGCTCTTTTATTTCCAGGATTTTGTTGCTCATTTTCTTCTGCTTGGGAATTTTGGCATGAATGGGCTTGCAGATTGGCCCTGGGCCGATGTTTCCGCTTTTCCGCCCGCCATATCCGTTACTACCGAATCTGTTTTATTTAGTCCACTCAAAACTTGTATATGCGTATTATCATTCAGTCCTGTTGTTATTTTCTTTTGTTGCAATACTTTCCCGTTGAGCACCCAAACCGTTTTGGCATGCGCACCTTTTTCCACTGTTTCCTTTAAAGGCACTACAGTGTATTCTTTTCCAGGATCTGCTGTAAGCGTAAATTTGGTCGCTTTGACCGGGATCAGCAAGGCGCTGTCTGCCTCTTTCGAGAAAATGGTGATCGTCGCCGTCATGCCCGGCATCAGCTTCTCGGCAGAATTATCCACATTGATCAAAGTCGGATAGGTTACCACATTGGAAGAAACAGTAGGGTCGATACGAATCGTACCAACCGTTCCGTTAAAAGTATTATTCAGGTACGCATCTACGGTAAAAGTAGCTTTCTGCCCTACTGCCACATGGCTGATATCAGCTTCGTCCACGCTCGCATTTACCTGCATCTTGGTAATATCCTTTGCAATCACGAAAAGGGTCGGTGTATTAAAGCTCGCTGCCACTGTTTGTCCAACGCTTACATTCCGTGAAAGCACGACGCCGTCCAGCGGCGAATAAATTTTGGTATAGGCGAGATTCTGATTGGCAGATCGCAATTGCGCTTCGATGCTCTGTACATTTGCCCTGGCCGAATTAAAGGCACTCGCGGCATTGTCATAGTCTGATCTGCTGATCGCTCCGACCTGGTATAATTTCTTTTGACGATCGAAATTAGCTGTTTGATAAGTTAGGTTGGCCTGCGATTGTGCCAGTGAACCTCTGATCTGATCGGCAGTTGCTTGCAGCAAGGTCGGATCGATCTCTGCAAGCAACGCTCCTTTTTTTACTTTATCGTTAAAATCAACATGGATCGATTTAATGATGCCGGAGACCTGCGTACCCACCGTTACCGTATCTACAATCTGAACCGTACCCGTAGAGGTCACAGTCTCTGCGATATGCCCTATAGTGGGCCCAGCCAGCGTAAAATGTACTTCCTGCTTTTCTTTTTTCAAAAAGAAGAACCACACCAGGAACAAGAGTACCAAGGCAGTGACCGACCAGATAATTATTTTCTTTTGCTTCATTGTTCAAATCTTTTCGTTGGTTTGATTTGCTTCCTTTAATTAAGTGTAAATGGGTCGCCTTTGTAGAACTTGTATATTTTTAAAGACATGGCTGCATTATATTTCGCTTGTACAAACTGCTGCAGCGATTGCACATAAAGATTGCGCTGCTGGATATAACCAACCATATTCAAGGAGCCTATTTTCAATTCTTCGCTGGAAATCCGGAATGCCTCGGCATTATAAGCCAACTGCTCTTTAGCACTTACATACTGGTTTTGCGTATTGACCGCGTTGATATATGCTTGTTCCACCGTTTGCGATAATGTGATCTTCGTATTCTCCAGATCCAGCGCAGCCTGCCTGATGCCAATCTTCGACAGCGCTACATTTGTTTTGTTGACACGCCGTGTAAAAATGGGCACGGACAGCGAAAGACCTGCCTGCTGATAAAAACTGTTATTCAACGAAAAACCGAGGCTGTACGATGTAGTGTTACCAATATTGGTACCGATGCCACCCGAAAAACCAAGCGTCGGCAAATAACCAGCTTTAGCTTTGGCCAAACTGAGTTGCTCCGATTGCAGTGAAAGCTCGCTAATCTTTACTTCGGGCCTGATGTTAAGTGCCGTGGCCTGCACATCCTGTAGCGGTGGTAATAACTCCACAGAAAAAACAGTGTCTGGTTTCTCAATATCGAAATCAACTTCAGAAGGCAGCAACAACAATTTCTTCAAGGTCAGCTTATCGGTTCGCTCTGTACTTTTTGCAGTAACCAGGTTGTATTTATCCTGGGCCAGTTGCGCCTCCAGTTGTACCACATCTTTTTTTGCTGCACTGCCTACGGAAAAACGCTGCTGCATCTGCTCCAGCTGCGCCTGCGAGGTCTTCACGAGGTCTTCATTGTAAATGATGGTTTCTTTGTCGAGTAATATATAGAGATAGGCCTGCGTAACCTGCAGTGCTACATTATTGATATTTTCATCAATGGAAAGACCAGCTGTCTGCACCGCAATTTCTTTCTGCCGAATGTCCTTACGCAGATAGCCGCCGTTAAATAAAGTCCAGGCGGAATTTACAGAAGCTGTACCCGTTGTGGAAGTAGTAGCTTCTTGCGTTGGATTGGAAATGCCGGCGCCGGTGTGATTTACGCTGAAACTTCCATTGCCGTAGAGATTGGGCAATAATGCCGATTTCGATAAAAGCAGGTTTTGCTGGCTGCTTTCTTTGCTGTAGCGCTGGGTATTAATATTATAGTTGTGCGCATTGGCATATTCAATACAGTCATTCAAGCTCCAGATTCCCGGTAATGTATCTGCTTCGCTCTGCGCCCCGGCTCTTATTCCGCAGAGCAACAGCAGGGCGCTGACACCATATTTCAACCAACCATTTTGCATCATTTCCTGTTTCTTGCTTTACAGTTCTTCAAACAAAGGAAAGATGATCGGTTTATCTATAAAAAACAACTATACCAAAAGAAAGGGATTACCGACAAAACGGACCTTTTTGCCGTCCAGACCGTTGACGAAAGCCTTTACAGATAATAACAAGCCGGCGAACGGTAAACCTTCCGGGTACATCGAATAAAATGGCTGAAACAATACTGTTTGTATAAAATTGTGGTATGAATGCCCAACCGATAAAAAGATACCGGGCCCGGCACTATGTACTGCTGTGGACGATTGTAGGGATTGTGTTCTTACTGCTGCAACCGCTTACCTGGGGTGTAAAATTACCGCAGGTATTCTGGACCAAACAAGTTTACCATCTGATTATCCTTGTTGCATTGTATTACGCCAATACCAACATTGCGGCGCCTGCATTGCTTTTCCGGAAAAAGATATGGCTTTTCATAGCTTGGGCCTTTACGAGCGTAACCCTGGTCACTCTTTTGGGACAATGGATCAATAACCAGTTGCATTTTTTTGAAGCCATGTCGCGTGCCTTGGGGCGGCCGCCACATAAACCCGGCAATTTTGATGGATTTATGATGATTACCTCCCTGCTTATTATGGGCATTAGTACGTCTATTGTTGCCTATGAACGCTGGCAGCAAGTTACCGCACTGCGCGAAGAACTGGAGAAAGAGAAGATCAGTGCCGAGCTGGCGTTTCTGAAGGCACAAATTAATCCGCATTTCTTTTTCAATACACTCAACAATATTTATTCGCTTTCGTTTATTGACGTCAATGCATCCAGAGATGCACTCCAAAAGCTTTCCCGCATGATGCGCTATGTACTCTATGAAGCGCAGCACGACACCACACTGCTCAGCAAAGAGATTTCCTTTATCGACGATTATATAGAGTTGATGCGATTGCGACTCAGCGAAAACATGCAGGTTGTTTTCAGGAAACCACAATACTTCAAAGATGACGCTATCGCACCTATGCTGCTTATGCCGTTTATAGAAAATGCGTTCAAACATGGCGTCAGCAATATCGACAACGGAACGATCGAAATTGTATTAGCGGAAGAGGACGACCTGCTTTTGTTGACCGTCACTAATCCCTTAATTGCAGCCAATCCGAATAAGGTTGCGGAAGACTATGGTGGCATTGGATTGCAGAATACTGTACGTCGTCTGGAGCTAACCTATCCCGGCCGTTATACACTCAATACAGAACGGGAGAAGGAGCAAAAATATATTGTACATTTAAGTATAAAACTGAGCTGATGTTGCGTTGTATTGCTGTAGATGACGAACCTTTGGCGCTTCGCCTGGTGAGTTCCTATATTGAGCAAACCCCTTTTTTAGAACTGGCAGGCAGTTTTTCTAATGCCGTAGCTGCGCTCGCCGCCATTCGCAACGACAATATTCAACTGGTTTTTCTCGATATACAAATGCCCGATTTAAGCGGTATCGAACTCGCCCGGGTATTGGCAGGACACGCCAATGCGCCACGTATTATTTTCACCACCGCCTTTAATAATTTCGCGATTGAAGGATACAAAGTGGACGCGCTCGACTATTTATTGAAACCTTTTAGCTACGAAGAGTTTTTAAAAGCAGCAACAAAGGCCGAGGCTTATTTTGAATTAGTACACAGCCCCAAAGCAGTCGCGCATGCAGATAATTTCATGTTTGTGAAAGCGGATTATAAAATGGTCCGAATCGATTTTGAGCACATCGTTTATATTGAATCGCTGAAGGACTACATTAAAATTCATCTTACTGAAGGCAAAAAGCCGGTGCTCACGTTGAGCAGTTTACGCTCTATCGAAGAAAAATTGCCTCCTGCAAAATTTATCCGTATTCACCGGTCGTTTATTGTCGCGCTCGATAAAATTGATGCCGTTACCAAGAATGCCGTACACCTCGCCGATGTAACTATTACCGTTGGCGAACAATACAAAGATGCATTCCGCGATTTGATGAACAGATGGATTTGATTGCCCTTTGTTGCTGATTTGCGAATCTATGCTGCTTAGCTGTTTGCAATCGCGGCGCATACCGTAAAACATATGCACCGTTTAATTGAAACGGCACAGTTTTTGCAGGCTCCAGGTCAATGGCAAATAATAAAATACCCCAAACGAACAAAGCATTTCAATTGATCAATACACATTTTAGTGTTCGATCTTTACCCGCTAATGATCTCCTCAAAAGAATCATAAACTATCCTAAACTGTCGTTGCTGACGCTAATGATGTTATCGCAAAACCTGTCCGTAAAAGGGCAGGAGCCTGCCGGAGTTCTTAAGGGTTCCTACACTAATTATTACAAGTATTATACCCCTGCCCCTGGTTCCGGAATGCCGGCGGGCTCTGATATCGTGAGCCGTGGGGTTGTGCTTTTAACCGATCAGGAGAATGAAGACAATGACCCCGAGCGCTTCGCCGGTAGTGCATTTATCATAAATACATTCCGGAACGATGATACGCTTTGTGTTTGTACGGCAGGACATGTAGCAAAAGCTGTTATGAACGATGGATACGAATTTTTAGGCAGCCCTCCGTATACCACGTATCGGTTTAACATGTATATGGATTATATAGGCCAGGAAAACCCGCTCATCCCCCGGCTTAACCAGACACTCACCGCTTATAAAACACCGGTACCAATAGGCGCCAGAGTAGTAAAAGTCGTTACTAATGCCCGGGGTTCTGGTGACCAACCAGACATCGCGCTGTTTCTGATAGACAGACGGCAATTACCTGCAGTGGCAAACTATGCAACATTGGGATATGAGCTCAGCACCTTTTATGGAAAGCCGATCGGTAGTTTCTATCAGATAGGTTATCCGTTTGCGATGCCGCAGCGAATTACCACAAACGCCAAAACCCTCCAAAATGAAACAAGTTTCGAAAATATGCTCGGCGTATTTCCGGTAAACCCGCCGGTTGGATCAGGTCCCGGAGCTTCCGGTAGCCCTTTTGTAATTCAAACATTACCTGATGGGCGCGTCAGTAATACTGGTACCGTTGCGGGCGTCTATTGCAGTGGGTCAACCGAACCCGGAACGGCGATACCGGAAGATGCAGGTGTCGCGATCGTCTATGCCGACGAGCTTTATGGAACAGAACTTTCCGTTATTGCAAACGATATTAAAACGCATTGCTGGAAATCAAAAACAGAAACGGAATTGATGCAAAGCGGAGCATATAAAACCAGTGTAATTGTAAATAACAGCAACAATATTCAACCGTTCAGTCAGTCTCAAACGCTTAGCCAGGCTTCTGATCTGACAAACATTGCTGCTCCTAACAGCTATACTGTAAATACTACCTACAATACTACACCTGTTACTGCCACTTACCTAAAGGCCGCCATTTGCAAAATAGGCAGTCTGAGTTTTCCGACAGTTTCGTCGGCCAACAAACCCTGGCAGATTAATATAGCGGCAAAAGAGATTATTGTTACGCCCAGTTCCACCACTACAGGCTTTAGTTATAATGCCACAAACGGTGCAGAATTAAATCTGGCATCAGTGCTCGTGGAGCCGTCCAGTTCCTCTGCAAGATTGTTATCTCAAGATAATCCTTTGCTCCCTGATTCCAGCACAACCAAGTCAGAAGGCGTATATGCCATACGCCCCAATCCAAGTACAACCGGGCGTTTTTCAGTAGATCTACCTACCGGGGCAAACGATGCGGATAAAATTTATGAAATACAGATTTCGGCGCTTGGCAGTGGAAAAACAATTAAAAAAGAATCAGTACACGTGGGAGGCGTATATGAAATCGATCTTAGTGCTTATGCTAAAGGCGCCTATATTATCACAATATCCAGGAATGGTATAATGGTATATTCTTCAAAATTAATCTACAGATAAAATTCCTGGCAGCCGGTCCGCAAAATTGATTAACTATAAACCCCTCCACTGCTCACTGTCTGTAATTTGAAATGACAGCACATTACGGTACAATAAATAGCCATCCAAATGACGGATTAAGAACTACCGCTTCTTGCCTCTTTTCTTTGGCTTGCCGTATTTCGCCATCATTTTATCAGCGTGGCGAACTTTTACGTTTATTTTTTTATTCTTGGCAGACTTCTCATGGAAAGCGCCTTTTGATTCCTCGATCTTTGGCAGCTGAATCAGCGAATTCCGCATAAACACCTTTGGCAGCTCCGAATCGATGAGCACATCGGATACAACAAGTCCTTGCGGCAATTCCATGACCGGAATTTTATAATTCATCAGCGCTTCAATATCGTCTTGCAGCGCCTTTTCCTTTTCGGTTACAAAAGCAATAGCGATACCTTTTTTATCCGCACGACCCGTACGTCCAATGCGATGTATATAGTTTTCCGGCGCTTCCGGCAAATCGAAATTGATAACGTGCGTTACCTCCGCAATATCAATACCACGGGCTACGATATCGGTAGCGATAATAAACCGGTATTGACCGTTCTGGAATTGTTTCACCGTATTGAACCGGTGATTTTGCTCTTTATTGGAATGAATAACGCCCAGGCGTTCCGGAAATATAATCTCCATACGCTCATAAAGATCATCGGCCAGTTGCTTGGTACTTACAAATACCAATACTTTGCTCATGTCTTCATTACGACGCAGCAACAATTCCAACAAATTCGCCTTTGTGTTGAAATTAGCAACCTCATACACGATCTGGTTGATATTTTCGAGTGGCGTACCCGCTGGCGCCGCCTCTACTCTCTCCGGATTCTGGAAGAAAATATTCATCATCGCCTCCACATCCTCGGTAATAGTTGCTGAAAACAAAAGGTTTTGGCGTTTTTCCGGCAATAATTCAAGAATACGGGTAAGCTGTGTACGAAAGCCAAGGTTCAGCATTTCATCCACTTCGTCAATCACCAGGCGTTTAATATTTTTTGTTTTCAACGAACCATTCAGGATCAGGTCCATCAAACGGCCCGGCGTTGCTACCACGATATCCATGCCGTTTTCAACGGCCGCCGCCTGGGGCTTCATGTTTACCCCACCATAAGCCCCCACAACCTCCAGACTCATATATTTTGTCAGCTTTTTTACCGTTTCCACCACCTGGATCACCAATTCGCGCGTGGGCACCACAATCAGCATTTGGGCAAAACGGTCTTTTGAATATTTCATTAAACGTAGTGTAGGCAACAAATAGGCCAGCGTTTTACCGGTACCAGTCTGTGCAATACCACATACGTCCCTGCCCGACATAATAATCGAAAAAGCTTTCTGTTGAATCGTTGTGGGATGCTTATAACCCATGTCATCCAGCGCATTCAATAATGGAGTCGTCAGGTTCAAATCTTCAAAAGTCATGGCGCGAAGATACTCTGTTTGATTAAAAGGTTAATCGGTTAAATCATCAATTGGTTATGTTTACTATCAGGTGCAATGACCTATTTCACCCTTTAACGAATGAACCATTTGCCCAATTAACCGTAATTTCGCACTCTAAAGTTTCCTGAATAGTGAGTGCCTCCGTTTTCTTAATAACACCTCCTTTTACTCAATTAAATACTCCTTACCCGGCTACTGCGTATCTGAAAGGCTTCCTGAATACTAAAAATATTTCTTCTTTTCAGGCCGATCTGGGTATCGAGGTTACGTTGGCTTTATTTTCCAAACAAGGTCTTACTCAACTATTTGCAGCTATAGACGAGTCGGCGGAATGGCCTGAAAACATCTGTCGCATACTGACGTTGCGGGAAGACTATATTCAAACAATAGACGCAGCCATACAATTTCTGCAGGGAAAAAATCCGACGCTGGCGCACCTTATCTGCAAGCGGAATTTCCTTCCGGAAGCTTCCCGTTTTGCGCAACTCGACGATCTGCACTGGGCTTTCGGCACTATGGGCATCCAGGACAAAGCCAAACACCTGGCCACCATGTACCTCGAAGATCTTTCTGATCTGATCAAAGAATGTGTGGACGATCATTTTGGTTTCAGCCGTTATGCCGAGCGCCTGGGCCGTTCCGCTAATAGCTTTGATGAACTGTACGGATCATTGCAGCAGGAATATACTTTTATCGACAAGATCCTGATCCAAATTCTGGCAGACCGTATGGAAACCGTACAACCAAAGCTGGTAGCCATTTCTGTTCCATTCCCCGGAAATCTCTATGCTTCTTTTCGTTGTGCGCAGTGGATCAAAAAAAACTATCCGGAAGTAAAAGTCGCTATGGGCGGTGGTTTCCCGAATACGGAACTGCGCGCTCTGTCTGACGAGCGTGTATTTGAATTCTATGATTTTGTTTCGCTCGATGACGGAGAAGCACCACTGGAAAACCTTTTAGCCTTTATCGGTGGTGAAAAATCCTTGCAGGATCTAAAACGCACATTTACGATTGCCAATAATGCGGTCACTTATATCAACAATGCCTCTTGCCATGACTATAAGCAAAGTCAGGTTGGGACGCCCGACTATAGCGATTTCTGGCTCGATCAATATATATCCGCCATTGAAGTGGTTAACCCGATGCACCGCCTTTGGAGCGACGGTCGCTGGAACAAACTGACAATGGCGCATGGTTGCTATTGGGGCAAATGCACGTTCTGCGATATCTCTCTCGATTATATCAGGGTTTATGAGCCAATTGCAGCACAACTGCTTTGCGACCGGATGGAGGAGATCATGGCTCAAACGGGGCAAAACGGTTTTCACTTCGTAGATGAAGCGGCGCCGCCTGCTTTGATGCGGGCGTTGGCACTAGAGATCATCCGAAGAAAGCTTACCGTAAGCTGGTGGACAAATATCCGTTTCGAAAAAGCTTTTACACGCGATCTCTGCCTGCTCCTGAAAGCCTCCGGCTGCATAGCCGTTTCCGGCGGACTGGAAGTAGCTTCCGACCGATTGCTTGAACTCATTCAAAAAGGTATTACCGTTGCGCAAGTGGCAAAAGTAAATCGCCATTTCACGGAGGCAGGCATTATGGTGCATGCTTACCTGATGTATGGGTTTCCGACCCAAACCGCACAGGAAACAATCGATTCGCTGGAAATGGTTCGTCAGATGTTTCAGGCGGGTATCCTGCAATCGGCATTCTGGCATCAATTTGCCATGACCGCGCATAGTCCTGTGGGGCTGAATCCTGCGCAATATGGTGTGCTAAAAGAAACAGAAACGATCGGCACTTTTGCCAACAACGACATTGTGCATATTGATCCGACAGGGGCAGAACACGATAGTTTCAGCTATGGCTTGAAAAAATCGCTGCTCAATTATATGCATGGCGCTTGTTTCGATTATCCGCTGCAAAAATGGTTTGACTTTAAGGTACCCAAAACAAAAGTGGCGCCCGACTATATCGTGAAGGCATTGGAACAGGACGAAGAGCTGCAGGCCAAACCGACTACAAAAGTGGTCTGGCTGGGCAAAAAGCCTTCTTTAGAAATTACCACCAAATCAAAGAAAGGCGCTACCTGGGAAGTAGCTTCCCTGACGTTTCAAAGCAAACGTGATGTAATGAACATTAAAGTGGACCCCGAAAAAGGAACCTGGCTGGCAAATATGCTACTGGATCTATCCGCTTCTAACACGAAAACATTTACCCTGCAACAAGTAAAAGAGCACTATGAATCGGCCGGCTTCGATGACTTTGAGCTTTTTTGGGATAATAAACCCGTGAATAGCTTGTATAAATTTGGCCTTCTAAAACTCTAATGTATGGATGGCTGATGCTGTCCAAACCATACAATGCCTGACAGCCGGTTATTTGAAGTTGAAACACGGTCTGGCGTCGGTTGCCGGTGTCTACCATTTTAATTTACCACGAAACGTAGATAGATACATTTCCGACAGTATGGTGATGAAATGTGCGCAGGTCTGAGTTCTGGAGCATCGGGGCAATAATATTTTGCGAAAAAGCCAAGCCAAGATTTTTCCAGGTGAGCACCGCACCAAGTCCGAGATTTCCTTCCACACGCTTATTCGTGTTCGGTACATTTTCCACTCCATCCGAAGTCTTGTAATAATCAGATTTACCCCGGAAAGCAGCACCGTCGACCATCGCGTTATAGCCTAACCAACGCAACTCGGGACGAACAAAGAAATAAAACTGAAATTGTTTTTTACCGGAAAACTGCCCGATGCTGCCATCAAAATAAGGATTCATTTTCCCGAAGCGAATAGTACCAAATGCGGAGAAACCGTCGGTCATAGTTCCAAGTGTACCCGTGCCACCGCCAATAATTTCCAGCCAGTTCTTTTGATGAAACAACATTTTTTCCAGGCTGAAATTAAAGTTGATCAAAGCTGCATTCGGCAATTGGTATTGCCAACCCATCGGACGATCGTTATTAATCAACCGGTGCACTAATATTTGCGTACGATCGGCTATGGAAGCCGGGCCCATCACACCGATGAGCAGTTCAGATTGTAAATTGTATTTTTTAACAGGATTGGAAGAATGGAGGGAATGCGTGGCAAAAAGAGCGCCCGCGTAAGGGTAATCGTTGATATCAGGATGTGTTTTGGTGATGTGTTCTGGTGTAAACATAAGCTGCATCGCGCTCCAACCAAAGGTATTCACCGCATTCTTTCCTGCTTTCGGCAGCCACCGATCAAGGAAAAACCGCGACTTATGGTCCTTAGTATAATAATAATCAAGCCTCAAACCATTTGTGTAGGCATCATCCGTTGCATCACTCATTACATTCAACAAATCATTATCTTCATACACCCGGATCATATGATCTTGAGCCTTGGTGCCAACACTTGCTGAAATTAGAATCAGTAGAAGCAAAACATTGAGTATCTTTTTCATATCCCGTGCTTAAACCTGTATTCACCCATAAATTTTATCGAACCGCCAAATCAGACTTTTCGACTAATATTGTATTTTGGTCAAAATTACGACTGATTCCAGAGCTTGAATATCTATTGACTCTATCGTGTTATAATGAATTAAATTAAACGCATGCCAAAACAATTTCGCTGGTCTGATGAGATCGAACCGCACAAAGCAAGAACGAAAGAGATCATCAACAAACATCCGGAAATCCGCACCCTGATCGGGCGCAATCCTTACACTGCGTTGGTGATCGTGTTCTGTGTGGCTTTACAATTATCGCTTGCCTATTTTCTTCGTGATGTATCGTGGTGGTGGATATTTATCGCAGCTTACCTCATCGGTGCATTTGCCTGTCATACTTTATTTGTATGCATTCACGAATGTTCGCACAACCTGATTTTCAAGAACCGGACGTTGAATACGGTATCGGGGATTATTGCCAACCTGCCGCTTGTATTTCCAAGCTCTGTTTCGTTTCAGAAATACCATCTCAAGCATCACTCCTATCAGGGAGTTGAAGCATTGGACGCCGATATGCCTTTTCGCTGGGAAGCGCGTCTTATCGACAATCATGTAATCGGTAAAGCACTGTGGTTATTGTTTTATCCGGTGTTTCAACTGTTGCGGCCCTTGCGTATGACAAAAGAGATTTCCATTTTTGACGGCTGGACGCTGGTAAACTGGATCGTACAATTTAGCTTCATGGCTGCCGTAATTTATTTCGGCGGCGCTAAACCGACTGTTTTCCTGGTGGCGAGTTTCTTTTTCTCCATCGGTCTTCATCCGTTAGGTGCACGCTGGATCCAGGAACATTTCCTGACACACGGCGACCAGGAAACCAAAAGTTATTACGGTGTACTGAATTCCGTAAACCTGAATGTCGGCTTTCACAATGAGCATCACGATTTTCCGTCAGTGCCCTGGAATAAGTTACCACAGGTGAAAAAAATGGCCGGCGCTTACTACAATCATCTGGGCCATCACACTTCCTATACGATATTATTGTTCCAGTTTCTTTTTGACCGGAACATATCTATTTACTCGCGTACCGCACGGTCTAAACGAGGGAAATAATCTTATCCTCTGACAGCTCCGATGAAAAATATGGGATCGGTGCTTGTTGATATCTGAAGCTTAAAAGAAAACGGTCAGGCGGCATGAAGCCGTCTGACCGTTATACATTATTGTAACCTGCATTGTGCAACTAGCGCTTCCGCAGGACTGCTGCTATCCTAAACCTGGTTATTGTTTATACAACACGTCTTATCACATTCGTCATTTAATGACGGAAACCAGGGCTACCACTGTTTTCTTGGCTTTGGTCTATTATTGCGTGGCTTGTTGCCGCCGGGTTTGTGGCTGCTGCCGATGATTGCATCAGGCCGTACCACTACCTCTTTATTCTTAGGAAGATTGATCCTGATCGTCTGTGTACTCGCGGCCGGAAACGGATGGTTTTTAATAACCGGGATCTGGAAACCGATCAATTTCTGAATACCTTTCAGATCACTCATTTCCTCATCATCGCAAAAAGAAAGTGCCATACCAGAGGCACCAGCGCGACCTGTACGGCCGATACGGTGCACATATGTTTCCGGTACTTCGGGCAATTCATAGTTAATTACCTGCGGCAACTCGTCTATATCGATGCCACGGGCTGCAATATCTGTTGCGACCAATACACGAATATCTCCGTTCTTGAAGTTATTCAATGCACGTTGACGCGCATTCTGAGATTTATTGCCATGGATCGCCTCTGCATAGATGCCCGACTTCGAAAGTTCCTTCGCTACCCTGTCTGCACCGTGTTTGGTGCGGGTAAACACCAGCGCACGTTCGCGCACCACGTTTCTAAGGATAAAATCCAGCAGTTTGCGTTTATCTTTCTTATCAACAAAGTAAATCGATTGCTGAATTGTTTCAGCTGTGGAAGAAACCGGCGTCACTTTTACTTCTGAAGGATTTACCAGGATAGCATTTGCTAGTTTCTGAATTTCCGGCGGCATGGTTGCCGAGAAAAAAAGCGTCTGCCTTTTGGCAGGCAATTTCGCAATCACTTTTTTCACATCGTGAATAAAACCCATGTCCAGCATGCGGTCTGCTTCATCCAATACAAAATGAGTGATATCGTTCAGGCTGATAAATTTCTGATTCATCAGATCCAATAAACGGCCCGGTGTTGCGATGAGAATATCCACACCGCTTTTCAAGACCTTTACCTGTGCACCTTGTGGCACACCACCAAATATTACGAGGTGTTGAAGCTTCAGATTCTTACCGTATGCGGTAAAGCTATCGCCGATTTGAATGGCCAGTTCCCGTGTCGGCGTAAGAATAAGAGCCTTTATTTTTCTGGGGCCTTGTGTTTTTTCTTCGCTTAATAATTGTAAAACCGGGATTGCAAAAGCTGCAGTTTTTCCGGTTCCTGTCTGTGCACAACCCAGCAGATCTTTTCGCTGCAATATTACGGGAATGGATTGTTGTTGTATAGGGGTTGGCTGCACGTATCCTTCGGCCTTCAGCGCGTCTGCGATCGGGCTGATGAGATTTAATTCCTCAAACGTCATTATTTTTTTCAAGTATTGCGCCATCCTGTAAAAAAACAGCACAGCGCCTGTTTATAATCAGCGTGAAATTACGCTACTCAATAAAATTAAAGCATGCTCGAAAGCATGCTTTAGGGAATGTTCAAATTATATAACTTAATTAGATAACTCGCACATTAACGGCATTCAAGCCTTTTTTGCCATTTTGTACTTCATAGCTAACGCGGTCGTTTTCACGAATTTCGTCTTTCAGACCTGAAACGTGTACGAAAATGTCTTGACCACCATCTGCTGGTTTAATAAAACCGAAACCTTTGGTTTCATTGAAGAATTTAACTGTTCCTTCTTGCATTGTAAAAAATTAAAAACCGAAGGTACGTGTTTTTATTATCAAAAACATTACCTAAATGTTATTCTTTAAATTTTAATAGGATATATTTTTACTTATCACTAGAACATAGGTCGCTACAGATCAGCTATTTGCACTAAAAATCATGTACACTGGCGTCCAGAATACGCTTCCAATCCGGATGACGTTTTAAGTAAGCTCTAACAAATGGACACTCCGGCACCAGTCTTAAACCCTGTTTTTCGATGTAATCCAGTACTTTTTCGATCAATGCGGATGCTACTCCTTTTCCTTCCATCGACTCCGGAACTTCTGTGTGTACCAATGTAATTACAGGTTCGTTAAGTCTGTAAATCAAAAAGGCAATCGCTCCGTCGATATGCATTTCAAAACGGTGATGCGCCTTATTATCGACCAAAGGCAAGTCTTTATATGCGTCGTTCATAAGTTTCGTGTTTGTTTAAAATTAAGTCAAAATAATGGACTGGCGAGCCTTACAAATACAGTCATTCATAGCCCACACTGCCTGCAGATGACCAACCAGGAATTAAAGGCTTCCATACTTGCCGCTCTGAAACTCTCTGATTGCTTCAAAGATTTCTTCTTGCGTGTTCATCACAAACGGACCGTAGCTTGCAATTGGTTCATTGATTGGTTCACCAGCCAAAAGCAATACTACACTGTCTTCGGTCGCCCTGATGTCAATTTCTTCGCCTTCATTTTTAAACAGAACAAAGCTGTGTTCGGGTGCGCTTGTGCCATTCACGACTACATCACCACTCACTACCAGTATTGCAGCATTTTGCGTAGCTGGAATGGCTGTACTGGTCGCACCATTTGCATTCAGCTTGATATCAAACAAACTTACCGGAGTATACGTTTCTGCGGGGCCAGCCGTACCGTTGAAATTACCAGCAATGACATTCACGATACCTGCATTGTCCGGCAAGGTTACTTTACCCATATCACCGGCCGTGATTGATTGATAGTGCGGCGCTGTCAACTTATCTTTTTTGGGCAGATTTACCCACAACTGTACCATTTCGAATGGCCCGCCTTTGCGTGAAAATTCCTGTTCGTGATATTCTTTATGTAAGATACCCGCGCCCGCAGTCATCCACTGCACATCGCCGGGATTGATCACACCGCTGTTACCAGCACTGTCATGATGCGCCACACTACCCTTGTATGCGATGGTTACCGTTTCAAAACCTTTATGCGGATGCACATCCACGCCTCTTATTTTTTCGGAAGGACCGAAATCGTAAGAAGGATTGAAATCCAGCATCAAAAACGGACTGATCCTGCGTTGCAGATTCAAGCCACCCGGAATGTAATTATATACTCTAAAGCCGTCTCCCACCATTCCATATTGAGCGGGACGGGTAAATATGTTATCGATTACTTTTTTCATAATTATTTTCTTTTTTTAATTGAATAAACTACGTGCACCGTCAGACTTAGTTGCGACACACCGTTCATCGTTCTGTTTACTATTCAATGATAGTGATATTACATTGCGCGTTGGCAAAAGCATTGTCTGTAAACGAATAGTTGTTATTCGCAGCATTGTGCCTGGCAATAGCTGCTTCAATTTTTGTTTCCAGCGCATCGAGATCGGCATTTTCCACGATCAGCATATCGCGGTGTTGTATGTTGAATATTCTGCGCATTTTCCGGATTTCATTGTCGTCCATATCCGCAGCCAATACCACCAGGTCGTAACTATGATGATGATATTTTTCAATGGCATCTTCATCACTTGAAGCGCCTGTTGCCATCCAGTCTGTATGGTTGTTGATCTGCTGCATCATCACTGGAAGTGTCTGTTGATCTTTGCTTACTACCAGTATTTCTGTTGTGTTCATATTGCCTCCTTTAAAAGACAATACAAATTTACGACGCCACTATACGGCTTACCAATAAGATAGATTAAGAGAAAAACTTAAAGTAGATTAAGATGATTGGCCCTCGATCGAGAGACATTAGCCCCTCAATTGCTGGAAATCTAACCGCGCCTTTACTGCCCAATAAAAAAAGTCGCAAAGCAACATGGGCTTTACGACTTAAAACGAGTGTCTCTTTTTAGCGTTTGGGGCTAATTCGGGCAGCTCACTTCCACCAAAATATTTCCCGGCGCGTGGAGATAGAACCCATACGAACCATGCATGTTTCTGGGCGTATGTTCTGCAACTTCGCCACCGGCTATCAACTCCTGATATTTTTGGTCTACGATTTCCGCAGAATCTACCACAAAGCCTACATGAAATGCATCCGGAAAGCGATTATTGCCTAAACGGTTAAATGCATTGGTGGTAATCACCATGCAAAACCCGTCTGCACCATAAAGCACTGCCAATGCATGATCGCCCTTTACTTCAGTACATTTGAAATGAAAGTATTGTTCAAAAAACTGCACCGTTTCTTTTACATTGGTTACAGTAAGATTAATGTGATTTAGTTTCATCTTTTTCGTCTTTAAAAAAGAATGATTGTTCTTTTAATTTTTTAAAATTTTAAGGCGTCAAAGCAATCAGCACCTGTGACAAAGCTTCTTTCACCTTTTCCGCCGTCAGGGTAAATTTCATTCCCGACATACTTCTTTTCTGCTGGTTGAATTTCAGTAATTGATACAGCGGCGCATACGCGATAGCCCAATACACTTCTTCCGTCAGCGGTTTTAATTGTTTTTTCTCAATGGCATTTGCACAAAACTTTCTTTGTATCCGGGCAAATTCCTGCCCTTGCCTTCCCATCGCTTTTTCGAATAACGGAGAATAACGAAGCTGCTCGATAAAATGGATTTCCGTCGGATGTTTAATATAGTATTCCAGCCGGTTTTTCCATTGTATGCGCAGTCCTTCGGCAAAGTCCAGATCTTCATGAAAGTTTTTGAGCATTTGCGCTTCCATGCGTGCAACTACACCGGCATAAACCTCCACTAAAAGATCTTCACGGTTCTTAAAGTTGAGATAAATGGTATTGACTGATACGTTGGCCGCTTTTGCCAGTTTGTGCATACTGAGGCCGTCAAAACCATGCTTTACAACCAGTTCCATCGTCTTCTTCCGAATGAGCTGTTCTTTTTGTGTGTCTTTTACGCGCATTAATGGCGGCAAAGATAAAAGAACGATTGTTCTCTTAAAAATTTGTTTTTTCGATTGAAGGCGGACAAAGGATTTAGCTTTTCTCTTTTGATTTTTTAAAATCGATGCTCCGAAAACCAGCCAACTCTAATTACCATTAGCACTAAACCTTTTAGCGCACCTAAAGTCTAAGGGGCAGCTTAAATCACAACTATGGGCGTCTGCCCATTCTTTTTGTAAGTTCTAGAAAACAATGGCCGGAATATTCTTATTCCGGCATTTTTCATTTTTAGCGCGCCCTTAAACGGAAAACGGGACGCACTGGCGCCCCGGTTCTCATGGTTTGGTGAAAGTAAAAAAGCTTAGACAGTTACTGCTTCGGTGTGTGTAGTTGCGTTCTCGCGAACCGCTTGTGCAATTTTTCCGAAATCTAAATTTTTCATTTGCAGTCCAAGCCCGATCGCTTTTACTGCGGCTTCCTGGTGCATTTCCTCTTGCGTTTGTCCGTCGGGGTTATTACTGTCTAAAATACTGGTATATTCTCCTGCAACGGTTGGTATTCCTAGCATAGAATCGTATGCTATCGTATGTTGGTAGCCCATCTGAACAATAAAGCGGGCAACGTTTGTAAAATAATTTTCGTACTGCGACATTGCCGTAGACAAGTTTAATTCACCCAGAATATAGGTGATACCGGCACCGTACTTAATATCCTTTCCGTAGTCGAAACTACCTGTAATTGGCGTCCAGGGCTGCGCCTGCTGATAGTTATTGTTGGTAACCACCGGCAGGATAGCGCCCATAGTGACATTATAGCTTCGCAGAATGGCGCCGGTTGCCAATATTCCCAATGTTACGTCTTGCGGCGTGCCACCTTTTACCGGAGTGATATAACTATCGTACAGGGTAGGAATGGTGGATAAAGAAGTCTCCATCCAGGCTTGCGGCACTACGTCCAATGTATTGTAACGGCTTGTATAATTCACCATAGTTGGCAAATAAGTAGCAAAATCAGCATTTCCAGGTGTTGGTCCTGCTGTAGGCCAGGCCGATATCGTACTTACTTTTTGAGACGTGTTCCAATTCAGACTGCTGTCCGATTGTATGTCCGACAAATACAGCGCCATAGCGGGAGACAGTGCTCCACCCAGGCTATGGCCGCAAACAGCCAGTTCGAGGCCAGAACCAGTATTCGATTCTGCCAACAGGTTGGTCAGCGCCGTAATCATGGTATGACCATTGCTGTCCTGCATACTCAGCAGCTTTTCCAGTCCATCGTTGGTACCTGCAGAAATAGACGCACCTGACGGCACCGATACATTGTTACCGACTACCGACTGCCAGCTAACCGTTGTTGCAGCATTAAAGTCTTCGGTAAGCCAACCGTAGGAAGAATCTATATTAGTGCCCGCGATAGCCACAATAATGAGATTGTTAGAAGGGCTGTAGACCATCATCATCGCATTATCGACCACAACAGTATTAGCATCCGGTGTATTTGAAAACACAATTGGTCCCCAGGCAAGCGTCCAGTCAGTACCAATACAGTTTGTAATTTTCGAATCGGCCAGGCAAAGTCCTACTATTTTAGCCACATATGCTTGCAGGGCAGACTCCGTATTATAAGCCTTTACGCCGTAGCCAGCATTAATAAACTTAGAGAAACTGTGAATGATCTGTTCTTTAGGATACGGAATGGTTTCCGTAAATGGCGGAATCGGTGTTTGCGTGGATGTACTTGTGCTCATACCGCTGTTTTTATGGTGAAAAGTTTGAATCGGTTGACAAAGCAACTATAATATGACCTTCCAGAATCAGGTAGTTTTACCTGTTTTTCCATCACAAACGATTTTTTGTCGGTTCGGGCCGTCCTCGTTATTTTTACGTAAACAACTTTACCATTTAAAAATAAATTCCATAATGAAACGTTTTTTACTGATCATCGCACTATTTACGTGCACCGCCGTTGCAAATGCACAAACCACAGAATGGCCTGCGCTTAAAACCTTTCACGGCGTTATTTCTCAAACCTATCATCCCAGCGAGGAAGGCAATCTTGCACCTGCCAAACAAAGAGCCAAAGAAATTTATGAGGATGCCAAACAGCTGGCCAGTTCTACCGTTCCGGCAGCTTATCAATCTCCCAAACTGAAAGAAGCACTGGCCAATCTGGAAAAAGAAGCAGCCAAGTTTAACGATATGGTGACTAAAATGCGTCCCGATCCAGAGATAAAAAAACAGCTCTCTGTCGTGCATGAAGCATTTCATGAAGTTGCCGGACTTTGTACAGAACAAAAACACTAATTAATTTATGGAAAAAGAATACTGGTATCTTATAATCGGCCTGCTGGTAGCCGGCTTAGTTGCAATGTCGGTTCGGTTGTTCCTGACAGCTAAAAGAATCAACAAGCAGACGAAACTGTTACCGCCGCCGTTTCAATCGATTTAATTTTTCTTCGAACGACGCTGAGTCGCAACGGTGTTGTTCTAAATGAAAATTTTTACGATTCAGGCTTTGCGCCGTAGCGAATGCCGCGAGAAATCTCCTTTCGCGGCATTCGCTTTTTTATAAGACTAAAATGTTTTTCTCGAGGCGCGCACCAAGTCGCCACGGTGTGATTCCAAACACGAATTTTCCGGTATTGTGCCGTTGTAACCACCGCGAGGAATTTTTCTTTTTACAGACTTACTATTATCTTAACTGTTCAAAATCTTACGCCATGCCTGAACAAAACGAAGACAAGACCATTTACCTGGTGGTCATGAATCATGAAGAACAATATTCCATCTGGCCGGAAAGCCGTGAGCTGCCGCTTGGCTGGACTGCCGCGGGCTTTAAAGGTCTGAAAGAAGACTGCCTGAACTATATTAAAGAAGTATGGACTGATATGCGCCCGCTGTCGCTCCGGAAAGCGATGGAAGAAGCCGCGAAAAAGCAGGATAATTAAATTGACGGTGGACAATTGGCAGTTGTCCACCTTTCCACGATCTCTATTATCGGAATTTTTTCTTTTTCCGCGAAATCAGATTGCCACGTCGTCCCCACAGCGTTGCTAATTGGGCTCTCCTCGCAATGACCCAGGTAGGGCACATGAAACACCTTATTCACATTCACACATTCTCATTACCGCATTTTTTCACTTATGCGAAATCGGATTGCTACGTCATCCCCACAGCGTTGCTCTCTGGGCACTCCTCGCAATGACCCAGGTAGGGCACATGAAACACATTATTCACATTGATCACATTCACACATTCCTATTACGGCATTTTTTCAGTTATGCGAAATCGGATTGCCACGTCGTCCCCACAGCGTTGCTGTTTGGGCGCTCCTCGCAATGACCCACGCAGGGCACATTAAACACATTATTCACATTCACACATTCCCCACAACGTTGCTGTTTGGGCACTCCTCGCAATGACCCGGGTAGGACACATTTCCCACATTATTCACATTCACACATTCCTATTACCGCATTTTTTCACTTATGCGAAATCAGATTACCACGTCGTCCCCACAGCGTTGCTAATTGGGCACTCCTCGCAATGACCCAGGTAGGGCACATTAAACACATTATTCACATTAATCACATTCACACATTTCTATTAGGGCATTTTTCCAGTTATGCGAAATCGGATTGCCACGTCGTCCCCACAGCGTTGCTGTTTGGGCACTCCTCGCAATGACCCAGGTAGGGCACATTCCCATTATCTCCCAATCTTAAATTGTGCGGTCAAATAAAAGCTGCGGGCATCTGAAGGAATAATTCCGGGGCCTGGATAGCTGTCTGCACGGCGGGTGAAATACATTTGATTCATGAGATTATTGACGGTGCCGGAAACTGCAAAATATCTGTTGATAATATATTCTGCCGAAAGATCCATGATCGTATAAGAAGGAATAAGCCCATTAATAGCGTTGGTGGTATAAACTGCATTGGTGGCATCGGTATATTGCTCGCTGGTATAAGAGAACTGGTACGAAGCACGCAGCTTGCCTACCTTCACCGCTACACCGGTTTTAAAAATCACATCGGGAGCCAGCTCTACTTTTTTACCTTCTACAGCCGGATCTTTACTGTTGATATAACGGGCATTAATCAGAGAAAGATTGGAGAATACAGTCACACTCATTTTAGCACCACTGCCTTTTATTAAACGCCAGATATCTGCTTCCACAAAGGATTCCATGCCGAGGTGACGTGATTGAGACACATTGGTTCTGTAGTTGTAAATATTAAACGTTGCAGAATCGACACGCAGTACCGTACCGATCTTATTGTCGTAATTGATCAGGAACAGGTTGACATCATAACTTAAAATGTCCTTAATCCGGCCACGTACACCCAGATCGGCAGAATAACCTTTTTCATCTTTCAGATTCGGATCAACTTGCAGGTTTGGATTTACGACCCGCATATCGCTGAAATTAATTGCCCGATAGTTCTGGGAAAAGTTGGCGTAAAACTGAACATGTTCCCCGGCATTGTAATTCACGCCCAGTCCGCCCAGCACGAATGCTCTCGAGTTTTTACGATAATCATCGTTGCGCTGACTGTAAATAATATTTCCGGCGAGGTCTTTATTTACCGTATTATAAAATCCATCTGCTTCGGTAATGATCTTTTCAAAACGTACGCCTGGCACGATGCTCCATTTTGGCGACAAACGGAAAATGTTTTCAGCGAAGAAAGAAAGGTTATGATTTGGAAACGTGTATTTCGAATACTCCAGCGAATCCGGGTTGTTAAACTGAAAATCAGATTTTGCACCACCGGAACCGTCATTACCCAGGCCTTGCTCACGCTGTGTATGGCCTTCATAATAACGCACACCGACCAGTAAGGTAGAAGGGTTTTTCCCGAGATTGTAGCTATACAATAAGCGGCTTTCATTACCCCAGTTGCGATAATTATCCGTCCAAAGATCACGGTCACCACCCGGATCGGCACGATTGATATAAGTGAGAATACCAAGTGCAGAGCGGCTTGCAGCCAGCCCGAAGAAACGGGAATTAAACTTCAGGTGATCGGAAATTTTATAATCGAGTACCGCTGCGGCCAGGTTCCATTTTACTTTAAACCAGTTGCGTTCACGGATAGATTGATGTGGGTCTTCTGCAAACATTTTATCGGTAAGGCCACCCGGCTGATGCGCGAGATAGTCCATGTATGTGTAATTCAGCGTTACCGTCATCTTTTTATTTACCTGGTAAGCAGCGCCGGCATAGGCCGTGTTCACGTCAAATTCAGAATTAGGGCGCCAGCCATCACCAGATTTATGCTGATAGTAAGCGTAATAATTCAACTTTTTATACGTACCACCAATGCTGCTAAACGTATTAAAAAAGCCCCAGGAACCACCAGTAGCATGTGTTGTAAATTCAAACTGTTTATCTTCCGGACCCTGGTTGATTTTGAAATTCACCAATCCGCCAAACTGCGTACCGTATTGCAGTGAAGCGGCGCCACGCACAATTTCAATTCTATCCACCGCTTCTGTTGCCGGAGAATAATAACTTTCCGGATAACCGAGTGCATCGGCGCTCATATCATAACCATTCTGGCGGGTATTGAAATTCGTAACGCGGTTCGGATTCAGTCCCCGGCCACCGATACCCAACTGAATGCCGGCGCCATCGTTCTCCCATATATTCAGACCGGCCACTTTCGCGTAAATCTGGCGGCTGTTGTTAGTAGCTTTGTTGGCAGTGACGTCGTTCAGCACTATTACTTCACTCTTCTTGCCTGCATAGATGGCCGTCCCCTCCACATCTTTAAGGCGTGTAAAACCAGAAGAGCCATCTTTACCGGCTTTCACCTCTACAGTCTTCAACTGGCGCGAGTCAGCAGTCATTTGGATATCCAGAACGAGATCGTCCGTAATATCTATTTCTTTCTTTTCCTCGTGAAAACCCATCGCGGAAAACACAACCGTATAATGCCCCGCCTTAATGCCCGACAATGTGTACCGGCCATTCTGGTCGGTTATGGTACGGAAGGAAGCATGTGGGATCATCACTGCTGCAGACGCAACAGGAGTTCCGTCTTTGGCACTCGTCACTTTACCTTTCAACGAAAAAGCATTTGCATTTGCACCAAACACAAGCACGACTATCAACGTAAATGCAGTATAAAGAAGTTTCATTTTTCTATTTTTTCTTTTGAAACGGAAGTATCCATTTCTTAGTTTGAAAGCTTTCGTATTCTTTAGCGAGGTTTACAGTGCTGTCAATAAATAATCTGCTGCCGCTGCCATTCAGCGTCACATAGCTTTCAACCGTCACTACCGGGTCTTTAATGCCTTTCTTTTTATAAGTCTCCGCCAGAAAATGCGCGTATTGCAGGATCATATCGGGCTGCGTTTCCATCATCAGTTCCTGCATCGGCGTCAGGTAGCGGCTATTATCGATTTCCGATCTGCCACCCGTTGCCGGATCTTTTACATAGAAAAAAGCAGTACCACCTTTCTCCATCAGCATCACGCGCCATGAAAAACGATACCCTTCTTCGGTCCACAATAGCGTGCCGGGGTATAAGAGATAACGAAAAGGGAGTAGCAACTGAAAGCAAAAATAAACGGCTAGCAGAAGGAACAAACGCTTTTGGGCGGCGGATTTCAGATGCCAAATTACGATAGGTTCTCCGGAAACAGCTTTCCCAAACAAACCGCGGATGCCATCAATCATTTTCTGATGCAATTCCGGCGAAAAGAAAATCACCGTCACACAGATCATGATATAGGGAAACATGCCGATCTTGAAAAACCACCCGGTGAGCACATGAAACACCAACACGAAAATGTAAGCGTATTTCGTAGTGCTTTTTTTCAGAAGAAAAATCCAAACAAGCAGGTCAAAAATGGCGCCGAACCAGCTAAATAGATACGCCACCCACGCCTGTTGCAACAAGCCACCAATCAAAGGCATTTGTGAATGCGCCGGCAGCCAGATCCGTAGTGGCATTGCCTGCATCATCCATTCATACGTAAGCTTCGACAGCCCTGCAAAAAAATAAACAATACAAAGCTGTGCTTTAAAAATATCGATTGTCCAGCCGGAAACGTGCGTTGCTTTGAGTGAAGGCTTACGCAGTACATCCAGCGAAAAATATCGATTGGCCGGAACGAGCAATAACAGGAATGTGAAGATGCTGACGAAGTAATAATGGTTGAGATAATAGGTTTTGTCGAGCAACTCCACATAGCAGAAACAAAGAAAATAAATACCAACAGCCAGCCGGTAAAACAACCCCGTCATGATGCAAAAACATGCAATCGCCATCAGGGCAAAAACGCCGTACATGCCCACCGCACCCATCGGTTTGAGCCAGTCGAAAAAAGAAAAGAAATATTTAGGTGCGATGTAGAAATCGTACACCCAGCCTTTCAACACAAAACGGATCGTGCTGATAAGCATTATTGCCCCAAATGCGATACGCAGTACAGCAAGTGGAGCAATAGGTCTTTCTTCGTTAAAGGAACCAATAAGCTTTTTGGTAAGGCTTTGCAACATGTTTAGTCGCCGTCGTTATCGTTGTACGTAATCATTACACCCAATGCCGAAGGCATATCTGTCTTCAGCAACACCAATAGTTTCTGCACTTGTGTATAAGCCGTTGCCGCAGCAGTACTGCTTACGTTGGCCGAAAACGGATCAGCCACGGCCTGCAGTGCACCGATTGTAGCGTCAAACTGAGCTTTGATGGCATCATTCAGCGAACCGCCGTTATACTGCGCGTTGATCTGTACCAGGTAATCATCTAAACCAAGACCATCGCCCTGCGCACTTTTTCCAAGATAGATATTCTGAATTGCCTGTACTTGCGTCACCATCAGCGATGCAGAAACACCGGCATAATATGCTTCTGTTTTTTCAGGAAACAACTGGCCCATACTTTGTTTGCCCATCGGGATCCCCATCTTGGCATTTTTGAGCAGATCCATGTCATAGTCCATTTTATTGATCATCTGACCAAGTGAACTGCCCACGTCGGTGCCCGATGCATTCACAAAATTATTGATTGTTGCACTGCTGCTCCAATCTGCGGAAACAGCACTCACCATTGATTTGATATCAGCGGAAACATCCGCCAGGTATTTTTTCCTGTTGGCCGCGTTTGCATCGGTTGTGTAGGCTGCGAGAATGTCTATGTTTGTTGCTCCGGTTCCAAACAGCAGATAATCCAGCGCCGGAAAACCTTTTGCAGACAAATTGGAAACGGCTGCCAGATTGTAACTGCCGGCAGCAATGTTATTATTGATCTGCGTTACGCTCGTCGGGAACGTATTGGCGTTTACATTCAGCAGGTTTTGATCGGCAAGCCCCAATTCCATCGGCTCGCAAACTTCCCATTTCTGATAAACATTTTTCAGCTTGCTTTGTAAAGTTGCCAGCTTCGTACCGTCGGGCGCCTGGTTGAAGTCTGCGATTGCAGCATCCAGATCGGCTACCGCCGTATTCAGGTTCTGAAATCCGGGAGCAATAATGTTATTACCCCAGTTCGTCAGCATTGCTTTTCTGTCGAATTCCGGCGTCGATGTTTTATTGTCATCGCTTTTCTTATTGCAGGAAAAGATAGCGGTAGCAATAGTGAGCGCGATTCCGGCTGTAATATATGAGGTGAAACGTTTCATACAAAAGTGTTTTTCTTAAATGGCAGAAAGCTGATGCCCCGAAAGGCAGCAGCTTTGCTGTGTTTGTTTTTAAGGACAATTAAAAAACATTAGATAATGTTCTTCACTGAGTCAAAACCATAAATGCTGCTCAGCGTGTTGATAATATTATTGATATCGGCAATAGAAATATTGTACAGATTGGTACCATAATAACCAAGCAGCTGGTTGATCTGCGCATCTGAGATCTGCTTTTTCGGATTGTAACGCATAGACGCTACAAATGCCATCGATTCAGAAATAGTGCTGACCGATTTAGTCAGATCTGAGCTGAGGATCAGTTTTACCGCGTTCAGTTCGTGAATAGCCGCAGCTGCCTGCATTTTTTCGTAAGTCTGACAGATCGTAGTGATCTGCGCATCTCTCGTAGCCATGTCCTTATTGCTGATTGCTGCCCGCCCTGTCAGATAAGCGGTCATCAGGGTTGCATTGCAATGCAGGCCGCTATCTACCTGGGAAGAATAGCTACCCCAGTATTTTACACCTGTTTTGTTGGTCGGGAAATCGACCGGAACCATCCACAGGCCAAAAGCCAGATCCCAATTATGTTCCATTGCGGTACCTTTTCCCGTTACAACCGTGTTATTATCCACACCGCTGCCCATTGTAGCATCGCTGAACGCATTATTGATGATCTGATAAGTGATTACGCCCATCAGCGTCTTAGAATAAAATTGCGCATAGTTGATGCCGTTTGCGGACAACAGGTATTTTTTAGTGGCATCTGCCGCACTCACACCGACACCGGCCACGCCGTTTGCGGCCTGCTGGGTAGAGTGACTGGCTGCTTCCAGGCTGTCCATATAGGCTTCTACATCAGTTAGCGCCGGTGCCGGAAACCATGATTTCAGATTGAGCGTAGAGGCATTGTTTGCAGCAGCAGTAAACGGACTGTTTACGTTGGCCAACATATCTTTGAGTTTCTGCGCGCTTACTACCGTACCGGTAGTCGTTCCTTTTTTCATTTCCGCTTCAATTTCCGCAGACATGCTGAAACGGGTAGTCTGATCGGAATAATCTACGTTTGAAAAATTATAAGTAGCTGGAATAGTGTAAGCTGGCGTTTTAGTTCCTTCGCTATTGTCTTTTTTACAAGACGTAAAACCTGCAGCCAAAAGAGCTAATCCGGCAATGGTACATAATTTCTTCTTCATTGTAGATGGTTGTTCTGAATTTGGACCGCAAAAATAGGGGTTGCCCTAACAGACCATTTACATAATCGGGAAAAAACGGTTTATGAAAACCGGAAACAGGCCGATGAAACAGAAAACTAAGCCCACAAATGACATACATATGACAGAAAAACATACAACAATTCGATCGAAAGAAAACCGGCGCATTATTTGTTCCTGTCAGTCGTAACCGACACAGATGCCTCATTGTCCCATATAGCCAAACGCGAACAGGCCTCGTAGCTTTATTGCTGCACCCCAGAAAATTATTGTATTTGGGAAAGCCATCCCGCCACAAACCCTAAAATTTCGTCCCGCTCCGTATCTGCGTGGAGCTCGTGAAACGCGCCGGGCCATATTTTATAAGACAGGAATTGCGCTGGTGCTTTGGCGGCAAACCGATCGGACCCTTTAATGCTGGTAAATTCATCGGCATCACCATGCATCAATAAAGTAGGTATCCGCAACAAATGGGCGTTTTCAATGCACCATTCACCATTCGCAACCATTTCATAGGCCAGCTGCAGACTTACTTTATCGAAATGTAACGGATCATTTTTTAAAGAATGAACAACTTCGGGCAAATGCGAAATCTTATCGATATCGACGCCCTGATCGATCCGGAAATCCGGAGCAATTTTACTCAGCGCACCTACTGTCCTGGTCAGCAGCTTAGACGGTTCACGGGCGAGCAATAATGCGGGAGCAGAAAGTACGGCTGCTAAGATATCCGGCTGCCGCGTTAATAAATACCCGGCGACAATACCGCCGCCCATACTATGTCCGTAAAGGACAACCGGCTTTCCATACTCTTCTTTCACATAACGGATAAAAGCATCGAGATAATCGAAATTGAAATCATACCCCTTGGTAGTACCCCGTTTTCCTGCACTATTCCCATGGCCATAATGATCCACACCAGTCACTACATAATTATGCTGCATAAAATGATGAGCGAAATAATCATAACGCCCCATATGCTCACCAATCCCATGCACCACCACTATTGCCCGGTCGGTCGTTTCCGGCTCCCAGGTAGTCCCCGCCAGCCGCACACCTTTATAGAACCACTGGAATGTTTTCATCTTTAAAATTACAAAAGTCAAAAGTCAAAACCGAAAATGGGAACAATGAGCAGTCATTCTAACCACCAACTGGCCAATCGTTTATTGTGCTTATATAAACAAACTTAAAAACAATGTCAAAACCAGACATGCTTTTGTAAAGTACACGACAAAGAGCGAGATTTCTCTTTCTTCGAAATGACATGTGAAGGTTGATGCTATTAGAGCGCAATCTCAAATCACAAAATATTCAATCACCAATAAATCCTATTTTCGCGCTCCTGTTCGGTAAAATTTATGAGACAAGACATACGGCATGCATTACAACATTACTTTGGGTACAGTTCTTTCCGGCTGCACCAGGAAGCGATCGTTGAAAACGTGCTGTATGGCAATGATGTGATGGCCATTATGCCCACTGGCGGTGGCAAGTCGATCTGTTATCAATTACCGGCATTATTGCTGCCCGGTATTACCATCGTAGTCTCACCACTGATCGCGCTGATGAAAGACCAGGTGGATGGGCTGCGTGCAAACGGGATTTCGGCTGCTTACCTCAATTCTACCCTGCATCCGCAAGAGCAGTATGATGTGCTGCAGGCAGCGCGCCACGGGCAGATTAAACTACTCTACATTGCACCGGAAAGATTGTTGAACAACGAGCAGCATTTTCTGAATTTTCTTTCACAGATTCCGCTGTCCCTTTTTGCAGTCGATGAAGCACATTGTATCTCGCAGTGGGGGCATGATTTTCGTCCCGAATATTTACAACTGGCGGCGATAAAAAGATATTTTCCGAAGTTGCCGGTCATTGCGTTGACTGCCAGCGCAGACCAGATCACGCAGCGTGATATCATGGAAAAACTAAACCTGAAATCGCCTGCACATTTTGTATCCAGCTTCAACCGGCCGAACATTCACTATTTCGTTCGTCCCAAAAAAAATACGCTGCAGCAAATCCTCGATTATTTACACGACCATCCCGATGACAGCGGCATTATATATACGCTATCGCGAAAAGGTACTGAAGATATTTCCGCAAAGCTCCGCGCTCATGGCATCTCCGCTGAATTTTACCATGCCGGCATGACAGTAGACCAGCGCAGTAAAGTACAGGATCGTTTCCAGAAAGATAAGACCAAACTCATGGTTGCTACTATAGCCTTCGGTATGGGCATCGACAAATCGAACGTACGCTTTGTGATGCACTACGACGTACCTAAAAATATGGAAGGCTACTACCAGGAAACAGGCCGCGCCGGGCGTGACGGTTTGCGCAGCGATGCGTTGCTCTTCTATTCGGCGGGCGATATCATGAAGCTGCAAAATTTTATTACGGTCGAAGACAATAATGAGCAAACGGAAGTATTGCAAAAGAAACTCTTGCAAATGAAAAACTTTGCAGAGCATGAAGGTTGCCGCCGTCAATACATACTTCAGTATTTTGGCGAGCCTTCCACCGCTTATTGCGGCAGTTGCGATTATTGCCTGAGCAGCCTGGAACCGAAAGAAGTGACGGTGGAAGCACAAAAATTGCTTTCGGCTATTGTGCGCACCGGCGAACGCTTCGGCGCCAATTACCTGATCGATTTGCTGCGCGGCAGTAAAAGCGATAAAATTCATGCCCCGCATAAAGACTTGCCTACATTTGGCGTGGGTAAAGACACCAGTAAAGAACAATGGCAGGAAATTGTCCGCCAGATGGTGCAACAGCAATTGCTCACACAAGATAGCAGCGATTTCCCGACACTGAAGCTCAACAGTGCCAGCAAAGCCATTTTGCGGGGACAAATGCAGGTGATGCTGGTTACCAAAAAAGCCGTGCAGATCACAAAAGTTGCAGAGGAAAATCATACTTACGACACAGGGCTGTTGCGCGCGCTCAAAGGCGTACGCCGCATGCTGGCAGACGAAGAAGATGTACCGGCTTATATGATTCTGTCGGATGCAACGCTGACCGAAATGGCGACGTTTGTACCGTTAAGCATGGATGCGATGCGCAAGATTTCAGGTATGGGCGATTATAAGCTGAACCGCTACGGTATTGCCTTCCTCGGCGAAGTGCAGGACTATGCGGATACCAATAAACTTATCAGCAAAATACACCTGAAACGTCCGAAGAAATTGGCAACAACGATGACCCGGCTTAGCAGCTCGAATGCCTCGGCCAAAACCAATTCCCAACAGGTTACGCTGGATTTATTCAAACAGGGACTCGACATCTTTGAGATTGCCGATAAACGTGGCATGTCTCCTGGCACGGTCGAAAACCATCTTACCTCTTTCATTCTCACCGGTGAAATAAAAGCGGAACAACTCGTTCCCAAAAGTAAGTTGAAGGAAATGCTTGCTGCATTTAAAAAGATCGGTCATGCCAAAGCCCTGAAGGCGGCAAAAGATATGCTCGGCGATGATTATTCTTACGGCGAATTGCGCATTGCCCAAAGACAATGGGAACGACAGGAGTTACAATAAGACCTCCTTTAGTTCCTTCAAAGGTTAATCTTGCTGTTTCCCAATTACTCAATCTCGACATGCCCATTGGTCATAAAATCACAAATATTGTGTAATCACAGCTTTATACTTTCTGCTTGATACTTGCCACTGCCAAAGGCCAACCCCGGCATGTTTTTTTAGTAACTTTAAGTAAAACGAATCATCATGCGTGCCATTTGGACAGGGACCATTGGCTTCGGCCTCGTCAATATTCCCATAAAAATCTACACAGCCATTCAATCGAGTACTTTAGACCTCGATATGCTCGATAAAAAAAACCACGCGAATATCAAATTCCAGCGCGTCAACGAGAGCACCGGGCGTGTGGTTGAATGGGAAAACATTGTCAAAGGCTATAAATACGGCGATGACTATGTGGTGCTGGACGACGCTGATTTTGAAAAAGCAAGTCCGGAAAAAAGTAAAACGATCAGCATCACCGAATTCGTAAAAGAGGAACAGATCGACAGTAATTATTTCGACACGCCTTATTATTGCGAACCCTCAAAAGGCGGCGAACGAGCATACGCTTTGTTGGCAGCAGCTTTGAGAGAAACCGGGAAAGTAGCGCTGGGCACATTCGTGATGCGCACGAAAGAAAATTTCTGCATGCTGAAAGCGGAAGGCGATTTAATAGAAGTGATAAAGCTCCGCTTCCCGGAAGAAATTCGCGCTACCTCCGAATTAAATCTGCCGAAACAAACCGAAGTAAAACCTGCCGAACTGAAAATGGCGGTTTCCCTGATCTCTCAGCTTACACCGAAAAAATTCAATATCGATAAATATAAAGACACTTATTCTGCCTCACTGATGAAGATTATAGAAGCAAAGGCAAAAGGAAAACGTATCAGTCAGCCGAAATTTAAGATGGTGCAGTCTAAGTCTAAAGACCTGATGGATCAACTGAAGGAAAGTCTGGAAACCCGTAAAAAAGTAAGAGTATGAGCCTGGCAAAGTATAAAGAGAAAAGGAATTTTGAACAAACGCCGGAACCAGAGGGAAAAACACAGAAGGCAGGACCAAAGCTCAGTTTTGTGGTGCAGCGGCACCATGCGAGCCATCTTCATTATGATTTCCGGCTGGAGCTGAACGGCACTTTGAAAAGTTGGGCGGTGCCCAAAGGTCCATCATTAAATCCGGCAGATAAACGATTGGCCATGCAAGTAGAAGACCACCCAATTTCTTACGCAACATTTGAAGGCAATATACCGGAAGGCAATTACGGGGCAGGTAACGTTACCGTCTGGGATCATGGCACCTACGAGCCGATCGATGAAAAAGGCAAAGTAATTACCGCCGCTGCTTTTAGCAAAATGCTCCAGGCCGGCAGCATCAAATTCAGGATGAAAGGCCGCAAGCTTAAAGGCGATTTTGCCTTGGTCCGTTTAAAAACCGATGAGAAAAGCTGGCTGCTTATTAAGCATAGAGATAAATATGCCATAGACGAACCCTACGATAGTGAAGCGTATGCAACTAAAGCGGCATTGGCCTATACCGAAACACGTAACGCCAAAAAGAAAACTGCTGTAAAAAAAAAGCCTTAAAGGACCCCGAACCACTGCCGCCCCGCGTTCCACATTATAAACATGCATTTGCCGCTACTAAACCAGGCAAGTATAAAGACTTTATAAAGCCGATGTTAGCAAAGCTGCATGATAAGGCGTTCGATGACCCCAACTGGATCTTTGAGATCAAATGGGATGGTTATCGGGCTATTGCGGAGATCAACGGAAAAAATTCACGTTTGTATTCCCGCAACGGTCTTTCTTTCGAGAAAAATTACCCTTTGGTGGTAGCAGCACTTTCCCATATACAACACAACTGTATTCTCGACGGCGAAATAGTGGCGCTCGACGATAATGGCGTGCCGCGTTTTCAGCTATTGCAGCAATATGGCATGGAGGGCGATGTGCCGCTCCGGTATTACGTTTTCGACCTTCTGAGCCTTGACGGAAAATCTACCGAAGGCTTGCCGCTGCGCGACCGTAAGGAGTTGCTTAAAAAATTGCTGCCGGAAAACGATACGATTATTTATTGCGATCATGTTGCTGAAGACGGCATCAACTTTTTTAAAGAAGTGAAAAAAGTAGGCCTGGAAGGCATGATTGCCAAACGGCTGGACAGCACTTATCATGAAAACACGCGTAGCAGCGACTGGCTGAAGGTAAAACATATGCTCACAGATGAGGCTGTAATAGCGGGATTTACGGCTCCACGCGGTGGCAGAAAATATTTTGGCGCGCTGGTGTTGGGGGCATTCGAAAAAGGAAAATTGAAATACATAGGCCACACGGGCACCGGTTTCGATGATAAAACACTGAAGCATCTGTATGCGCAGCTCCAACCTTTGATCACAGAAACAAATCCTTTTGGCGTGAAAGTGAAAGTAAATGCCCCGGTAACCTGGGTACAACCTAAACTGGTTTGTAACATAAAATTTACTGAAGTCACCAGCGATGGAAACCGCCGTCACCCAGTGTTTGAAGGGATCCGAACCGACAAGTCGCCGAAAGAAGTGAAACTCGAAGCGCCCGTAGAGACAGAAAAAGAGGAGCCGGTCACCGATAAAAAATCTATCACCAAGCAAAAAGATACCATGAAGACTACACCCAATACCGGTGCGAAAAAAGTCAATTTCACCAACACCGATAAAATATTCTGGCCCGACGAAGGTTATACAAAAGGCGATGTAATCGATTACTATAACCGGATGTACAAATACATTATCCCTTATCTGAAGGGCAGACCTGAATCGTTGAAACGCAATCCCAACGGCATTACCGGACAGGCATTTTACCATAAAGATGCCGGCGAACATGCGCCGGATTGGGTGGAGACTTTTAAAGTCTGGTCAGAAAGCACAGAGAAGGAGATTGATTATATTGTTTGTAATGATAAACCAACCCTGCTCTATCTGGCCAATCTTGGCTGCATCGAAATGAACCCCTGGAATTCGCGGATAACGAAACCCGACCACCCGGATTATTGTATTCTGGACCTGGACCCTTCTGACAACAATACCTTCGACCAGGTGGTGGAAACAGCGCTGGCCGTGAAAGAGGTGCTGGACAAAGCGGGCGTGGCCTCTTATTGCAAAACTTCAGGCGCCACCGGATTACATGTTTACATTCCATTGGGTGCTAAATACGATTATGAACAATGTCGTCAATTTGCGCAGATCGTCGCTCAAATGACGAACGACCTGGTACCAGACTTCACAACGCTGGAACGCGCGCTCAGCAAGCGTCGTAAGGACCAGTTATATATCGACTACCTGCAAAATAAAAAAGGACAGACCCTGGCTGCTGCCTACAGCATTCGTCCGAAACCCGGCGCTACCGTATCCACGCCGCTAGATTGGAAGGAAGTAAAAATCGGTCTCGATCCGCATCAGTTCCATATCAACAATATTCAGCAACGGGTAGAAAAGAAAGGTGACCTATGGGCGCCAGTACTGAAAAAAGGTATTGACATGATGAAAGCACTGAAAAAATTGACGACGAACAGTTGACAATGAACGTTGCGCAATGACCGATTCACGTTACCTGAAACCTACCGGGGTGCTAACCTGTAAACGTGCAAAAAAAAGCCGTCCCTAAGAATAAGGACAGCCTTCTTTGAACATCTACAATTAATACTCAGCGGTTGTTAGTCTTCAATTTCTTCTTCACTATGTTTTGTAACAAGGATAAGCTTAGAACTCAATTGCTGTGTTACCAGTCTTTTCTTGGAGGTTTTGCCAAAGCCTAGTTTGTGCATCATGCCATCGATAATTTTATAAACTACCGGCACTACGATCAGCGTCAGGAACATCGAAGAAATCAAACCACCGATAATTACCCAAGCCAGGCCATGTTTAATGGCGCCCGTACCGCCTGCGGCAAATGCAATCGGAATCATACCGATCACCATCGCGATCGTTGTCATCAGGATCGGACGGAGCCGGGCGTTATTGGCATGTATCAACGCCTCGTCCGTAGACTGCCCTTCCGCTTTCATCTGGTTGGTAAAGTCAACGAGGATAATCGCATTCTTTGCTACCAGGCCAATCAACATAATAATACCGAGGATGGAGAAGATATTCAGTGTATTGTTGGTCAAAGCAAGTGCCAGTAAAGCACCGATCAGTGACAACGGTATAGAAAACAACACAACGAACGGATGCATATAATTATCGTACAACGCCACCATGATAAGATACACCAGCACAATAGAGATCAGCAAAGCCACGCCGAGGGTGCCAAATGAATCTCCTTGATTTTCGGCATCGCCGCCAAACAGGTAACTCACACCGGCCGGGCGTTTCAACGCATCAAGTTTCTTCTGAAATTCTGCGGTAACTGTACCGGACGGACGACCCACCAGCTGCGATTTTACCGATACAGAAGCTGTTTTATCTCTACGCTCCAAACGGCTCGGACCAGAACTTTCGGTTACCGAAGCGAACTGAGAAAGCTTAATAACTTCGCCTCTGCTGTTTACAAAGCTCATATTTGCTACGTCTGCAAGATTTTTTCGATTGAAATTGTCAAACTTCAGATTGATATCATATTCATAATCGCCCTGGCGGAATTTCATCTTAGCATCATCGGCCGTGCCACTAAATGCGGTCTGCATGGTACCGCCAACCTGGTCAAGTGTTAAACCTAATGCAGACATTTTATCACGGTCTACTTCCACATGAATCTCAGGGTTACCGTCTTCCACAGAAAGTTTCACATCACTGGTACCGTCAATTTTCTTGAGTTCCGCCATTGCTACTTTTGCAAATGCCATCGCGCTGTCCAGATCGGTGCCCATCACTACCAGCTCGATCGGGGCGTTCTGCGCAGTACCCAGAATGCTTACCGGGGTGGTCTTCACTTTAGCGCCAGTAAGTATGGCACTCAGTTCTTTCTTCATCTGGGCCGCATAAATATCGGAGCTCACCGAACGTTTTTCTTCAGGAACCATCTTCACATCAATTTCCGCTTTATAGGCTGTGGATTGTGTAGCGCCAAAACCGTCTTCGCTTGTCTGGCCAACGGTAGTTGTCAAAGCAACGATCTCTGGTTTCCGCGAAAGGTAAGCTTCCGCTTTATAAGCCATCTGGTTGGTCTGCTCTACCGATGCATCTTTCGGCAATTCTAACGAGAGAATAAACTCGCCGCGATCGCCCTGGGGAATAAATTCGCCGCCAATATAACCTTTACCTACCAGCATAAACGAAGCAACCAACAATACCATAGAACCGATCATCACATACCGTTTATGATGCAACGCCCATTTCAGAATGCCGCTCATCCATTTCGTGAATTTGTCCAGCTGTTTTTCAAACCAAAGGATAAATTTTTCAAATGCATTCTTACCAGTGATATGTTCCAGTTTACCAAAACGGGAAGACAGCAAAGGCACAACAGTAAAGGAAACCAGCAAACTCAGCAAAGTTGAAGTCATGACTACCACACAGAATTCGCGCAGGATTTTTGATACCAGTTCATTCGTCAGCGAGATCGGCAGGAATACAATCACAATTACGAGCGTGATAGATGTTACCGTAAAACCAATTTCTTTCACACCTTCAAAAGCCGCACGTACTTTGTTTTTACCCATTTCCATGTGGCGATAAATATTCTCCAGCACTACAATCGCATCATCCACCAGGATACCGACTACCAGCGACAAGCCGAGCAAGGACATCAGGTTGAGCGTAAAGCCAAACATTTTCATGGCAATGAACGTAGCAATCAACGACATCGGGATCGCGATCATTACGATGATGGCATTGCGAATGCTATGCAGGAACAGCAGCATCACCGCGGCCACCAGCACAATGGCCAGCATCAGGTCATGAATTACTGCGTCCGCTGATTCCAGCGTAAATTCAGAAGAATCTTTTGCTATAGTAATATGTAATTTCTGTGCCGCATATTCCTGCTGCAAGCGATCCACCGTTTTTTTCACTTCCTTACTTACTTCCACCGCATTGGCATCCGATTGTTTCTGGATCTGTAATACAATAGAATTGGTTCCGTCCTGCCGCGCTATACGTTCTGCATCTTTTTGTCCGTCCTGTACATCGGCTACATCTTGCAGGCGTACTTGCGTACCGTCCGGGTGCGTCGCGATAACGAGATTGCGCAGTTGCGCAACATCTTTATATTTTCCCGAAAGGCGAACCAGGATTTGATCATTGGCAGTTTTCACTTTGCCGGTTGGGAAATCCATGTTTGCATTCGTGATGATCTGGCGCAGTTGCAACAGCGAAATTTTATACGCATTCAGTTTATCCGCGTCCACGCTAACCTGAAATTCGCGTTCCTGGCCACCGATCAGTGAAACCTGCGCTACGCCGGGAAGACGGGATAGCTGCGGCGAAAGGCGTTTGTCCATCAAATCGTAAAACTGCTGGCTTTCCATGTTTGCAGTCGCTGCCAACGTGATGATCGGAAGATCATCGAGCGAAAATTTATTAAGAGAAGGCGTTTTTGCATCACCCGGAAGATCAGATACAATGGTATTGATTTTGCGTTGTGCATCCTGCAGGCCAAGATCTGCGTCGGCATTGCTGTTCAGCTCTACTACTACCGACGATACCCCTTCTGAAGATTTGGAAGTAAGCTTCTTTACATTCTCCATAGAAGCCACCGCATCTTCAATTTTTTTGGTTACGGAAGTTTCTACTTCACTCGGAGAAGCGCCGGGGTAAACCGTTGTAATGGATACCACCGGAGAAGAAAACTTCGGCAACAGCTCATAGTTGAGCGATTTATAACTCAGCCAGCCGAGCATCGTGAGGATAGTAAACACTACCACTACAATGGTTGGCCGCTTGATGGATATTTCTGTGATTTTCATCTGCAATCGTTTTTGAAATGATGAAAAGGATTATTGTTTTTGCATCGTTACTTTCACACCATCTGCCAGGTTCACCTGACCGCTGGTAATCACTGTTTCCCCTTCTTTGAGGCCATCTCGGATCTCTACTTTGTCCCCCATAATGCGACCAGCAATGACTTTGCGCGTTTTGGCCACGCCGTTATCAAATACAAAAATGCTGTTGCTGTTTACACCTCCGTAGAAAGCAGTGCGGGGAATGAGGATTGCATCTTTCTGCTCCGGCAGTGCAAAATCAGCAGTACCGTACATACCGGCTTTTACTTCCTTACCGGCAATATTGGTCACCTCCACTTCAACCGGGTAGTTCATCGAGTTGTCCCCCTTTGAAGCAATGAAAGTGATTTTACCTCGGTACACAGCTTCAGGAAATACATTAGAAGTAACTTTTACATCCTGGCCATTTTGCAACCGCACCACCTGTAATTCCGGCACAGCCACTACCAGCTTAAGTTTGGATACATCCACGATTTCAAACATCTTGGTGCCGGGAGAGAGATAAGCGCCCACTTCAATCATTTTATTATTGATGGTACCAGAAATCGGTGCTTTGATATAAGAGTCTTCTACTTTGCGGCGAGCAGCGGTATATTTCGCTTCCGCGTTATCATACTGCAGCTTCATATCATCCATCTGTTTCTGCGTAACGCCACCGCTCTGAAACGCTTTTTCGTAACGTTCCTTATCTACTTTCGCCTGACTCAGCGCGGCTTTTGCAGATTGCAGATCCGCATTTGCCACCTCGTTATCGATGCGCGCCAGCAGCTGTCCTTTCTTTACAACACTACCCTCTTTCACGTATAGCTCCGTAATCCGGCCAGACACTTCGGAAGGAAATTCGATTTCATGCACCGGTACAAACGTACCATTGGCCAGAATGTTCTGATCGAATTTAGTAGGAGCTACTTTCTCTGTCAGAACAGGAACCGCACCGTTGTTGCTTTCTTTTACGATTTCGGTGCGCTCATTGTTTTCTTTTTTATTGGCGTTCAGTTTCCAGAAGATCAATACGATGGCCGCTATTACCATTGATCCGTACAGCAATGCTTTTTTCATTGTAGTATGTATGTAGATTGAGTAGATTAATTGTTTAAGAGAGATTTGATATTTCCGGTTGCTTTCAGTGTTTCCAGCTCTGCCAGTTTATAATTGAGCAACGCTTGTGTATAAGCGTTCTGCGCATCTTCAAAAGAGTTTTCGGCATCCAGCAAATCAGTCAGTGAGGCAATACCAAGATTATAGTTCTGACTGCTGGATTGATACACTTCTTCTGCCAGCGAAACGTTTTCGTGTTGCGAACGGATAGTGTTGAGTGTATTGTATAATGTAAGTTTGGCACTGTTGTAACTGGCATTCAGCGAGAGCTGTGTGTTTTCTTTTTGTTCTGCCAGTTTCTTCAGGGCAATTTTATCCATTGCCACTTTAGAACGACGTGCAAAACCATCGAAGATCGGCACCTGCAATCTTAAACCAAATGCTCCGGTCGCATACCAAACGTCGTTACCGCCATTCTTGAACATATCACCAAAACCATTGCTCATTCCATTGTAAGAATAGTTGGCAAAAGCAGACAACTTCGGATAATATTCTGCCTGGCTCGCCTTCTTCTGCAGATTGTAGAGATTTTCCTGCACATCCAGAATTTTCATTTCGGTAAGATTGCCGAGGTTAAAATCGGCGACCATCACATTGCCGTTTACATTTTGTTCAATGTCTTTGAGCGGAATTTCCTCCAGCGCAATCTCCTGGCTAATCTGCATACCCATCGACAGTTTGAGATTATTTCCCAGAATGACCAGCTGATTTTCTTTCTCGGTCAATTGGGTTTTTGAATTTGTCAGTTTCACCTGAATACGCTGCAGATCAATCTTACGGGCCAGACCATTTTTATACTGGCCTTCAGTGGATGCTACCAGTTTTTCCAGATTACGAATGGTATTGTTTAAGACCTTGATACTTTCCTTTGCCGCACAGATCTGGTAGTAGAGTTGCGCTACCTGGTTAATGATCTGTTCTTCGGTAAGCTGCGTATTCAGCGTATAATAATGACGTCCGGTTTCTGCGGCTTTCAGCGCGGTGAATACCCCAACGTTCAGCAATTGCTGGCTTACATCTACACTTGCAGTCGGGTTGTAAGTTGTACCCATTTGTACGGCTGTAGTGGTTCCGGGGTTACCCGTAAATTCGCCGGGCAACACAATCACCTGCTTCTTAAAATTGTCTGTAAAGTTGGCATTGCCGTTTACCTGCGGTAATGCCTGTGACCGCGCTTGCACCACTTTCTGATCGCCTTCCAGTTGCTCATACTTTTTAATGGCAATATTCTGGTTGTTATCCAGCGCAAAACGCAAACAGTCTTGCAGAGAGAGGACTTGCTGGGCATTCGCAATACCCGCAGACAATAATACAATGGTCAGTACCAAAAGGAATTTCAAACGTTTCATCTGATTTTAATGTTCAGTTCTGCTTTTATAAATATTAGTTGATATACATACAATAGACATATCAACTATTTTTGGTCAAAAAAATTTGCTGTCTTTCTGCGCTTTTTACAGCTCACCCTGACAGCAGGTCAACAAACGCTCTACAAATAATAGTTGATGTGCATACAATAGATATATCAACTATTTAAGTACAAAAAAAATTAACTGTCTTCCAGCAGTTTGTGCATCTCTTCCAGGTGTTTGATAAAGGACGCCTTTTTCTCTTCCGAGAGGTTTCCGAACAATATATGTTCTATCTTAAATATTTCCTGCTCGATCTCTTTTGCCAGTCCTTTGCCTTTGGCAGTCAAATGCACAATATTCTTTCTTTTATCGTGCGGGTCTTGCGCAACCTGCACAATTTCACGTTTTAAAAGTGAAGAAATACTTCGCTGAATGGAGGACTTGTCGCGATCGCAACTATCTGCAATTTGTTGCTGCGATTGGTCACCTTCGTAATACAATACCATCACCACTGGTAATTGCTCCACCTGGATCGGGAAACCATTCTGCGCGATGATCTTATTAGCCTTGTTGAACAACGCTTTATTAAAGATCCCCATGTGGAATAGAATCGAATCAGGAAAGTTTTTTACCGAATTCATAAGGCAAAGCTATAATTAGTTGTGGTATCAACCAAATATTTTTTTAATGGTGAAAATAGATACCTAAAAAATGATCCCGACCGTACAATCACAGCACATTCCTGTTATCGCATTCCCCGCATTGTCGCATTATCGCATTAACTTGCGGCTGGGATGATACAGGATTCTTTCAACAGGACACACAATTATTTACGGATTTCACTTACAGACCATTGTAATCTGCGGTGTTTTTACTGCATGCCTGAAGAAGATTATCAGTTCACGCCTTCATCTAAGCTCATGCAAGCCGACGAAATAGAATCGCTGGCAAAGATATTCGTAAATCTCGGAGTTTCTAAAATACGCCTTACCGGCGGCGAACCGCTGGTGAGGAAAGATGTGGCGGATATCATCACTCGCCTCACCCAATTGCCGGTAAAACTGACACTCACCTCGAACGGCAGCCGCGTTCACGAATTCATCGATGTATTAAAGCAGGCCAATATCGGTTCTATCAACATCAGCCTGGATACGCTGCATGCGGAAAAATTCAAGCTGATCACCCGCCGCGACAGCTACGAACAAATCCGGCAGAATATTCAATTGCTACTGGATCACAACATTACCGTGAAGGTGAATGCGGTAGTGATGAAAGGACTGAATGATGACGAAATCAACGATTTTATCGACTGGACAAAACATACGCCGGTTCATGTCCGGTTTATAGAATTTATGCCCTTTACCGGCAACCGTTGGACAAGCAATAAGGTATTTACCTGGCAGGAAATACTTGAAGTAGCGGCACGACGCTTCGCTTATGAAAAATGGGCGGACGACCCGAATGACACTGCGAAACATTACCATGTACCCGGTTATGCAGGAACTTTTGCGGTAATCAGCACCATGAGCGCACCTTTTTGCGGCACCTGCAACCGCATGCGACTGGCCGCTGACGGGAAGATGAAAAATTGCCTGTTCTCCAAACAGGAAACAGATCTCCTCACTGCGTTACGAAAAGGTGAAGACGTGGAAAAACTAATCCGTACTTGTATCTTAGAGAAGGCTGAATCGCTCGGCGGACAATTCACGCCGAACTTCAGTAATATCGAAACTCAGACAATTCAAAACCGCAGCATGATTGCTATCGGCGGCTAACCTAATATTTATGATCTCTGTAGCAGACGCAAAGAAAATTATTCACGACCATACAACATCGCTGGCGCCAATAACCATGCCGCTAAAAGAAGCTGCAGGACTGGTGTTGGCAGAAGATTGTTTCGCAGGTACGGATATACCCGGTTTTCCACAATCAGCCATGGACGGTTATGCATTTGCGTTCGAAAGCTGGAAACAAAATCCAATGCCATTGGAAGGCGCAATACCGGCCGGTCGCGAAGATCTGGTATCACTAAATCCAGGGACGGCAATCCGGATCTTTACCGGCGCGGCAGTGCCTCAGAATGCGGATACCGTGGTCATGCAGGAAAAGACGCGCATTGAAAACGGACAATTGATTATAGAAGACAACCTGTTGGAAAAAGGCGGAAATGTTCGCCCGAAAGGATCTGAAATGACGGCAGGCAGCTTGGCAATACCTAAAGGAAACGTACTGACACCTGCCTCTATCGGGTTTCTCGCCGGGTTGGGCATCGATCAGGTAAGCGTGTATCCCCAACCTAAAATATCGATTGTAGTAACGGGTAATGAATTGCAGCAACCAGGTCATTCGCTGGCATTCGGCCAGGTCTACGAATCAAATTCTTATACGCTTAGTGCAGTACTGCAATTACTACATTTGCGTCCTCAAAATATAATCTATGCGGCCGATGACCTTGTCGCCCTGCAACAGATTCTGCAATCGGAATTAGAGACATCAGATGTTTTACTTATTACCGGCGGTGTCAGCGTAGGCGACTATGATTTCGTATCAAAGGCCCTGGAAAATTGTGGTGTGGAAAAACGCTTTCATAAAATAAAACAGAAACCCGGCAAACCACTCTTCTTCGGAACACTCGAAAACAAACTCGTATTCGGACTTCCGGGCAATCCATCCTCGGTCCTTACCTGCTTCTATGAATATGTATGGCCGGCATTGGAACAAATGATGCAAATGCCACATAGCAAAATTACCGTGCGGGAGCTGCCTTTGGTACAAGGCTATACCAAAAAACCGGGCCTTACACATTTCCTGAAAGGACTGCTATTAAACGATGCCGTGGTTCCGCTTGATGCCCAGGAATCTTACCGCATGCGCTCTTTCGCAACGGCCAACTGCTTTATTGTTTTAGAAGAAGACGGTACCGAGTATCATACCGACGACATCGTTACCGTACATATTTTACCTGTATAAAATGGCTGCTTCTCTGATTCTCTTTTATGCATTGCTTTTCCTGGTTGCCTTTTTGTATGCATCTGTGGGTCACGGAGGCGCCAGTGGTTATCTGGCCCTGATGGCGGTGTTTGGCATTGCGCCGGAAGTCATGAAACCTACTGCGCTATTGCTGAATCTGTTTGTATCGTTGGTTGCTTTTATACAATTTTACCGAGGCAATCATTTTAAGGCGAGGCTCTTCTGGCCATTTGCACTTGCATCCATCCCCGCTTCTTTTTTAGGTGGCCGGATGACGGTAGACGGCACATCTTACAAACGAATACTCGGTGCTTTTCTGTTCATTCCGGTAATCCGTTTTTTCTTTTTCCCGAACATTAAAGTAAATGAGATCAAAGAGAGCAATATCTATCTGTCTTTACTGATCGGTGGTGCTATCGGGCTGCTTTCCGGGATGATCGGCATCGGCGGCGGCGTTATTCTTTCACCGGTTTTACTGCTTCTGAAATGGACGAATCAAAAACAAGCTGCAGCCATCAGTGCACTATTCATCTTCGTCAATTCATTAGCTGGACTTGCGGGACAACTCACGAAAGGCATCCATTTTACTGCAGACATGTACCTTTATGTAATCGTTGCGTTCGCCGGCGGATTGGCAGGGGCTTATCTCGGCGCGTTGCGTTTTAGTCACAACGTAATCAAATATTTGCTGGCAACGGTATTGGCTATTGCCGCGTATAAACTTTTATTTACCGGGGCTTAAATCAACACTGCTTGAAAAAATTATACCTACTGTTCTTGAATACCGGCCGTCGCTATGTAAAATCGCTTGCTACAATCATTGTAAACTGTGTACTATGACAACTATTTCGATTATGGCTTTCGGGCAAATTGCTGAAATTACCGGGAATCATCTTTCCGTAGCGGCAGCCGATACAGATTCTTTGAAAAAAATACTGGAAGCAATGTTTCCAACGTTGCAATCATTACGCTACCAGATTGCAGTCGACAAAGAAATTATTTCGTCGAACACTGGGATTAGTGAAGGCGTACAAATCGCTTTGTTACCGCCATTTTCCGGAGGATAATTATAAAATGTTTCAACTCATGAGCGAACATAAAATCAAAAATATTTTTACGCAAGGACCGGTAAGTCCTTCATTCATCGCCGACAGTATCGCCAAACACAGTACCAAAACCGGGATTGGCGCACACAATATATTTCTGGGTCAGGTACGTGCTGATGAAATAAACGGGCAGAAAGTAAGCGCCATTGAATACACTGCTTACGAAGAAATGGCGCTGGAGAAAATGCATGTCATCCGCGAAGCCATCTTTGAAAAATACCCGATTACCTGCATGCACATCCACCACAGTCTGGGAACGATTGCTGTTGGAGCAATTTGTTTATTTGTATTCACTTCCTCCCCTCATCGCAAAGCTGCTATTGAGGCCTGCAATGAAGTAGTAGAGCGGATCAAGGCCGAGTTACCTATCTGGGGGAAAGAAATTTTTGAAGATGCAACACACCAGTGGAAGGTGAATCAATAGTTCGAGCTCGAATCTCGCCGTCTCCGCGGCATTTCTGAAGGAAAATAAAAACTAACACATGGTCAACATCACACATAAAAATACCAGTCTCCGCAAAGCGATAGCCACTGCGGTTGTCAGCGTTTCTAAACAGGAAACGATCGATGCAATCCAGAACAAACAGATTCCAAAAGGTGATGTGTTCGAATTTTCGCGTGCCGCCGGTTTATTTGCCATCAAGAAAACATCAGATGTTATTCCCGACTGTCATCCGTTGCCGGTAGAATATGCGGCCATTCGCCATACGATCGACGGCCTTCATATTTTAATTGAGGTTGAGGTACATACCATTTACAGAACGGGTGTAGAGGTAGAAGCCATGCATGGAGCAGCCATCACGGCTTTGACTATTTATGATATGCTGAAGCCTGTCGATAAAAATGTGGAGATCGGCAGCATTAAGCTGGAAAGCAAAAAAGGCGGTAAATCTGATTTTAAAGATCAGGTTTCGCTACGCTGTGCGGTCATCGTTTGTTCAGACAGTGTAGCTGCTGGCAGTAAACAAGACAAGGCCGGACAAGCGATCATCGAAAAACTGGGACAATACAACCTTGCTGCCGAGCATTATGAAATCATTGCCGACGAGTTTGTAATGATCCAGGAAAAGGTCTCGCAACTTGTCAATGAAGGTTTTAACCTTGTATTGTTTACAGGCGGTACCGGTCTTTCACCAAGAGATGTAACGCCAGAAGCCATCAGCCCGTTGCTTGACCGTGAAATTCCGGGCATTATGGAAGCAGCCCGCAGTTACGGCCAGCAACGTATGCCTTATGCCATGCTTTCCCGCGGTGTGGCAGGCTTCATCCAGGATACACTGGTTATTACAATGCCAGGCTCTACCCGTGGCGCTGAGGAAACAATGGATGCACTGTTTCCTTACGTGTTGCATATTTTCAGAGTAGCCAAAGGAATGCAGCATTAGCATTCAGTAATTAAATTTGAAAATGGCCAATTTGAAAATTTGAAAATAATATACACAACGACGCATCGCCCTTACCTTTCAGTTTTTGACTTTTGAATTTTGACTTCGAAGAATGATCGGATTAATTCTTTCTGGCGGACAAAGTAGCAGAATGGGCACAGACAAGGGTTTGCTGTCTTCGGTGGATGGCATCTGGATGCAAAACAGTTATCGCCTGCTCGCTTCCTTACCTATTCTGGTAAAGATCTCGGTAAATGAGCAACAATTGGCAGCCTATCGTAGAGCGTTACCAGAAGCGGATTTCATCGTGGATGAAAAAGAGCTGCTTGCAGGTGGGCCATTGAAAGGTCTGATGTCTGCACATCATCTGTTTCCCGACGAGGATATTTTTGTATTAGCCTGCGACATGCAGCGAATGCAGTCTAACGTGCTGGAGGCTTTGTATGCTGCGGCCTTTGCAGAGAACCGACCTGCATATATCTATCAAAACGGAACACAGGTAGAACCGCTTTGTGGTATTTATACTGCCCGTGCATTGCAGCAGATCGACTCATGGTATGCTACCGGCTCATTGCAGCGCCATGGATTAATTGCAGTGCTAGATCGGCTGGAAGTTTCTTTTCTTTCCCTTCCAGAACAATGGCAACCTTTCTTCGAAAACTTCAACTCACCCGAAGACCTAAAAAAAATGCCTTTGTAAAGCCGGGGCTCTTACAAAGGCATCGTTGGAATAACTATTCCGACTATTATTAAGCGTTATTGTCGCTGTTATCGTCGCTATTGGTATTGCTGTTGAAATTACGCTCGCGATTGAAGGTATCACGGCTAAAATTAGTGTCGCGATTAAAATTAGTGTCGCGGTTGTAATTGTTATCGCGGTTAAAATTGTTATCACGATTGTAGCTGCCACGGTTGCTGTCACTGCTCCAGCTATCGCGGGTGTTATCACGATTGTAGTCGCGGTTATAGCCACCGCCGCCACGGTTGTCTCTGTCACGGTTGTAACCACCGCCATTATCGCGATTGTAGCCACCACCACCGTTGTCACGGTTATAGCCGCCGCCATTGTCACGATTGTAACCACCGCCACCACGGTTGTAACCACCGCCATTGTCGCGGTTATAGCCACCACCATTATCGCGATTGTAGCCTCCACCGTTATCACGGTTATAACCACCACCGTTGTCGCGGTTATAGCCACCGCCGCCACGGTTTCCACCGCCGCCGCCAAAGCTTCTTCTCTGACCGCCGCCGCCACCATTGTAGCCACCGCCGCCAAAACTTCTGCGTTGTCCTCCGCCGCCACCCTGGCCGCCTTGAGGTTTTGCTTCTTTTACTGATATGATCTGACCTTGTAAAAAGGTTGCATCCAGATTATCGATTGCATCGTATCCATGAAATTTATCTTCCATTTCAACAAATCCAAAACCACGGGATTGACTCGTAGCAGGATCCATGATAACACGGGCTGAGGTTACAATACCGAATTCTGAAAAAAGATGGCGCAGGTCATTATCTGTTGTTTCCTGACTTAAATTACCGACGAATAAGTTCATAATGATATTTTTAAACAATTAATGGGATTTCATGCACAACAGTTGTATATAGATTTCTTAACCCTTCTCGGCTAAATGAAAAATCATAAGTTCCGGATAGGGGGTTGTTTACGCCACAAGTTAATTCATTTCAAATAAATTCCGGACTTTTTATCTCTATAACAAACGTCTAAAAAAATAATAATTGATCAATTTTTGTTAATCAATTATCTATATGCTTTATTGCCAATATTTATAGCACTTAAAAATGCCGGATCGGTACCGTTCTTATCTTAAAAGAGTCCAATAAAAAAGCACCGCTCGCTTTAATCAAGGAACGGTGCTTATTATACATTTCCAATTAAATATTAAACTTGATTCCCTGGGCCAATGGCAATTCTTCGCTCCAGTTGATTGTGTTAGTCTGACGACGCATGTATGCTTTCCAGGAATCAGATCCGCTTTCACGGCCACCACCCGTTTCTTTTTCACCGCCAAACGCACCGCCAATTTCTGCGCCGCTGGTACCGATGTTGACATTTGCAATACCGCAATCGCTGCCTTTGTGCGACAGATATTGTTCCGATTCACGCATATTAAGCGTCATGATCGCAGATGAAAGACCTTGCGGTACGCCGTTTTGCAACGCGATTGCTTCCTCCAGCGTTTTGTATTTCATAATATACAACAATGGCGCAAACGTTTCGTGCTGTACAATTGGCCAGCTGTTTTCCACTTCGTAGATACAAGGTTTAACATAACAGCCGCTTTCATAGCCTTCGCCGCTCAGCACGCCACCTGCAACCACTGCTTTAGCGCCTGCTTTCTTCAATTCGCTGATTGCGTTCATGTAATTAGCAACGGCATCTTTGTCGATCAGTGGCCCTACATGGTTGTTTTGATCCAGCGGGTCACCAATGCTCAGGTTTTTATACGCCGCTACCAGTTTTTTCTTGAATGCATCATATACGCTTTCGTGAATGATGAGGCGTCGTGTGGTGGTACAACGTTGACCAGCCGTGCCAACTGCTCCAAATACAGCGGCGCGCATAGCGATCGTCAGATCTGCATGCTGCGAAACAATGATGGCGTTGTTACCCCCCAGTTCCAGCAAAGAACGGCCAAGACGGCCGCCTACCGCAGCTCCTACGGCTTTACCCATACGGGTAGAACCGGTAGCTGATACCAGCGGAATACGCGTATCATTGCTCATCCATTCGCCCGTTTCACGACCACCGATAGCGAGCCCGTTTACACCTTCCGGAACGTTGTTTGCCTTAAACACATTCGCCACTATTTTCTGGCACGCAATTGCTGTCAAAGGTGTTTTTTCTGATGGTTTCCAAACACAGGTATTACCACAAACCCAAGCCAGGAAACTATTCCAGCTCCATACTGCTACCGGGAAGTTAAATGCACTGATGATACCAACAACGCCAAGCGGATGCCATTGTTCATACATGCGGTGCATGGCGCGCTCGCTGTGCATGGTAAGGCCATACAACTGGCGGGAAAGACCTACTGCAAAATCTGCGATATCGATCATTTCCTGTACTTCACCGAGGCCTTCCTGCAAGCTTTTACCCATTTCGTAAGAAACGAGCGTACCAAGCGCTTCTTTATTTTTACGCAACGCTTCTCCAATCTGGCGAACCACTTCACCACGCTTCGGAGCAGGCCACATGCGCCATTCAGCGAATGCTGCTTCAGCCTGACTTACTACTGCATCATAATTTTTACGGTCTACACCCGTTACGGCTGCAATACGTTTGCCATCAACCGGGGAGAATGATTCGATTGCAGCTCCGCCCGATTTGATCCATTTGGTTCCTGTGGCAGCGCCTTCGTTGACTTTGTCGATACCAAGCGTTGTCAATACTTTCTTAATATTCATAAACTATTATGGTGTTTGTTTTGCGAGCCGTTTCATCTTGAGAATGTTGCCGACCCCTAAACGGTAGTTACTAAAATGATTTGCAAAAATAACCTATTGCTTTGAAGTAAACATAAACGGACTATTGAATACGTCTATGCCGTCAAATGACAGGTCTCTGGCCGATATAACCGGCGCTGTTACTCCCCAGTCGAAACCGAAACTGTTGTATAAAATACCGGTATCGTTGGGCTGGCTGTATTCCGACGAAACGAGATAATAAGTGATCGCGTCGTCTGTTAAAGCTTTAAAGCCATGTGCAAAGCCTTCCGGAATATAATATGCTTTATGGTTTTCGGCAGAAAGCTCGTGTGCGAAATACTCGCCAAAAGTCGGCGAGCCCTTACGTAAGTCCACAATCACATCCAGGATAGCCCCTTGCGGACAAAACACGATTTTAGCATGTTGATGCGGCGGTGTCTGGAAATGCATGCCGCGGATCACCTCTTTTTTGGAGATGGAAAAATAGCTTTCCTTCAATTCAAACTGAATGCCGTATTGCCCGAAAAGGCTTTCATTAAACGTTTTAACAAAAGAGCCGCGCACATCAAAAAACGCAGGCAGCGTGATGAGTTTGGCGTCGGTAAGAATGTTTTCTATCATAACGGATTTTGTACGGCTTATCCTCCAAAATATTGTTCGATCTGGCGCATTGTTTTTTCTTTCGGTGAATGTTGCTTGTCCGCATACCATTCGGCCGTCCAATAAATAGCAGATGCAGCATTCAATGTAGGATGCCATTCCAACATCGTGCGCACTTTGGCACTGTCGAGCAGCAACAGTTTCGCTTCGTGTGGTGCATTTGCCGGCGGATCGATTTCGTAAAATCCTTCTTTGCCATAAGCGCTCAGGAATATTTTCGTCAGCTCTTCTACCGTTTTTTCATCATTTGCATCCGGGCCTACGTTGTAAGCGCCTGCAAAGCGCTCCGGATCTTCACTCATCCTGGCGGCCAGCATCAGGTAAACGGCCAACGGTTCCAGCACATGCTGCCAGGGACGTACCGAATGCGGACTGCGCAATACTACTTTCTCCCCACGGTCTAAGGCGCGAACAATATCCGGGATGATACGATTTTCTGCATAATCGCCGCCACCGATCACGTTACCTGCCCTTACCGAGGCAATTACTTTTCCATGTCTGGCGTATTCTGCCGGGTTAAAAAAAGACCGCTCGTAAGAAGAGATCACAATCTCCGCAGCCGCTTTACTCGCTGAGTACGGATCATAACCACCCAATTTATCGTCTTCTTTAAACGGCAATCCACGCTCCGGATTTTCATACACTTTATCGGTCGTGATCATTACGCCGGCGCAAGGATTTTCCAGTCCGCGCATTGCTTCCAGTACATTAGCAGTACCAATTGCGTTGATCGCAAATGTATCTACCGGTTGCTCATAACTTCTGCGCACCAGCGATTGTGCCGCCAAATGGAAAACAAAATGCGGTTGAAAACGGATCATCTCGCCCTGCAACGTATGCAGATCGCGGATATCAGCGATCACGGACGCATAGCACAGATCCGGCCCGTTGATCTCATTGTAGAGATCGCTGTCGTTTTCCGGCTTCAGCGCGTAACCTTTCACATCGGCACCCAGCCATTGCAATATCTGCAACATCCATGCGCCTTTAAAACCGGTATGCCCGGTTAAAAACACGCGCTTGCCTTTATATATTTTTCTGAGGTATTCTACGTTCATCTTATACTCAATTTAAAACCTCTATCCTCTGAAGGGGAATCCCAGCGCAAGTAATACGGCTCGCGATGAAAGTTCTCCTTCTTTAGGAGGAGCTAGAGGCGGTTTACCATTTTTTCCACAGCGGCTCGTTTTGCCACATAGCTTCGAGTTCTTCTTTATCGCGAAGTGTATCCATGCATTTCCAGAAATCGTGGTGTTTGTAAGCCGCAATCTGGCCATCGCGGGCAAGATCGTCCAGTGGCTGACGCTCCCACATCACATCGTCTGCATCGTTATGCAGATATTTCGCAATTTCCGGCTCAATAACAAAATAACCGCCATTGATCCAGGTGCCGCTATCTGCCGGTTTTTCTTCAAAGCTATTAATACTGCCGTCGTCTTCCATTTTCAGTACACCGAAGCGGCTGGTAGCCTGGATTGCCGTCATCGTACAAACCTTACCGGTGCTTTTGTGAAATTTGATCAGTTCGTCGATGTTCACATCCGCAACGCCATCCCCATAAGTCAGCATAAACGTTTCGTTGCCTACATACGGCAAGACTCTTTTCAAACGGCCGGCAGTCATAGTGTCCAGGCCCGTATCGATCAGGGAAACTTTAAATGGTTCGGCAAAATTCTGATGTACTTCCATTGAATTATTGGACAAATCAACGGTTACATCGGCGTTATGCATAAAATAATTAATAAAATACTCCTTAATCATCCAGCCTTTATAACCGAGACAGATGACAAATTCGTTATGGCCGTAGGCTGCATACGTTTTCATAATGTGCCAGAGGATCGGTTTGCCTCCGATTTCGATCATAGGTTTAGGGCGCAGTGACGATTCTTCTGAAATACGGGTTCCGCGTCCGCCGGCGAAAATAACAACCTTCATTAGGACATTTATTTTTAACTGTGTATCTGACAAAAATATAAAACTAGCTTGTTTCCTTTATGGCTTTCTCTGATTTGTTCTTTTATTAACAGATAATAGGGAAAGCCGCGGCCGAATATATTATTTTTGCTCGCCGAAAATGCATTATATGAGTTTATTTGACAAGATCCGGGCAACAGCCGATTTTATAAAACAACGTATTACTGTAGCACCAGAAGCAGGTGTCATCCTTGGCAGCGGCCTTGGCGGACTTACCGAACTGGTGGAGACGGAGTTGGAAATTCCTTACCATGAAATCCCGAATTTCCCGGTTTCGACGGTTGCAGGCCATGCCGGCAAAATGATCTTTGGCAAACTGGGCGGAAAGCCAACCGTTATGATGGCGGGCCGTTTCCATTATTATGAAGGGTACGATATGGAAGCAGTGACGTTTCCGGTACGGGTGATGAAAGCACTGGGTGTGCATACGCTGTTTGTGTCGAATGCGGCGGGCGGTATGAATCCGGAGTATAATGTAGGCGATATCGTGATCATCCGCGATCATATCAATTTATTCCCGGAACATCCTTTGCGGGGAAAAAACGACGAGCGGCTGGGCGTACGTTTCCCGGATATGAGTGAACCATACAGCCTGGAGCTGATTGCAAAAGCACAGGAAATTGCCAAACGCCAGGAATTGTATGTGCAAACCGGTGTGTACATTGGCTTGCAGGGACCAACCTTCGAGACACGTGCGGAATATAAATGGTTGCACATTATCGGCGGCGACCTGGTGGGTATGAGCACCGTTCCGGAAGTGATCGTAGCGATTCACAGCGGCATGAAGGTCTTTGGCGCCAGCATCGTTACCGACCTCGGTATCCGCGATGAACTCAATAAGATTACCCACGAAGAGGTGCTGGCTGCCGCTAACGAAGCCGCGCCGAAGCTGGCGAGACTGGTGGCGGAGTTGGTGGGTAGCTGCTAATCTTTAGTGAATAGTTGGTGGCAAATAGAGGCTGGCGACTCAATAATATTGTATTTAAAGGGCTTTTTACGAAGCCCTTTAATTTTTTGACCTATGACAAAAACGGCATTGTCCATTGAACTACGCATTATCGTAAGCAGCCTGAAGATCTGCAATTACAATCTTTTTCATTTTCATCATTGCCTGCATTACTGCCATCGATTTTTTTGTGTCTTTATCGTTCATCATACGCAGCAACGGTTCCGGCGCCACTTGCCAGGATACACCATATTTATCTTTCAGCCAGCCGCAAGGCCCTTCTTCCCCACCGTCTGCAATCAAAGCGTTCCAGTAATAATCGACTTCTTCCTGTGTATCCGGCTCAATGCAAAACGAGATAGATTCGGTGTATTTAGCTTCCTGGCCCCAGTTTAAGGCAACCATATTCATCCCGAAAATCTCAAAACTGGCGGTCATGACTGTACCGGCCATCATCGGTGAATTTTCCGGGTACTTTTTTACTTCCAGCATTTTTCCTTTGAAAACGGAAACATAAAATTTTGCTGCGGCTTCGGCTTCGGTATTAAACAGCAAAAATGGGGTGATCTTGGTTTGCATAGCTTTTAGTTTTATAAGACAAAGTTAAGCCGGCAGTTTTTAGCAGGCGGGGGGCGGATAGGACAAAGAATGGGGAGATTGCGACGATTGCAAGGTCAAAATATGTTCCGGGCGTTGCGCACAATCCACTGTTAGAAATACACGTAATTACTGTTCAGCGCCTCTTTTTTATGCTGATTTTCTTTCAGGAATTTCAATACCTGGGCTTCATCGCGGATATCCTCAAGCATAATGCCCGACCAAAAATCTATGATTTTACTGCCCTTCACTTTAAACAAAAGAATATGACCGGCACGACCAATGCCACCAGTGTAATTAGTCATTAAAATAAGGCTATCGCTGATGCCAATAAAAGCCAATTGGCGCTCTGGCAATGTTTCATCATAAACTACATCTGTAACTTGCCATTCTTCTCCGGGATTGGCGAGGGCATATTTCGTACCTTCCTGTCTGGCAGTGCATTTCAGAAATTCCATAACAAACGGAGGAATGCATTTTTGGTTGCGGCAGACCTTTAATTTGGTATGCTCCAGTTCCCGAATAAACGCTGGCAAACTCTTGTTACTTAATATTTTTTCAGTGTCTACAACACAGGCAATTTTCGAAACAGGCGGCATGGCGCTGTTGCTTTTCCAGAAGAAAATCAATCCAAGAAGCATCAGGGCGGGAATTATAAGTTTCTTAGTCATGGTACTGCAATCTATCTCTTTCTAACCAAATTCTAATTCCCCCTCAAAAGCTCAACCCACAAAGCTTTGACATTCGACATCTGATGTTTCGCCCATTTTTTGAATTTGACTTTTGACTTTTGAATTCCCTAAAAACGTACCTTCAGGAATGCGCAATTTGCTCATAATATTTTTATTATTATTTATTTTTCAAAGTTCTTCCGGGCAGCAGTCCTTGAATGTAAAATTGCTGGGAAACTGGAATGATACCGCTCATATCCGCGTCAATGTAGCCGGTCAGCGTTATAACGATGTCTGGGGTTTTGTATTGAACGGAAAAGAATATGCGGTCATTGGCTCTACCGAAGGCGCGCATATTATCGATATCGACCAATGCAGGCAGGTCGCTTTCTATCCGGGTCGTGCTACGGGATTCACCATCATCCATCGCGACTATAAGGTTCACAAACACTATCTCTATGCCGTTTGTAACGAAGGAATAAGCACGATGCAGGTTTTCGACCTCAACTATCTGCCAGATTCGTTGCACCTGGTTTACGAATCTTCCCCCTACGATTTTATGGGCTGCAACAAGATCGCTATCGACACCGTGAACGCGACATTATACGCTGGCACAGCCAAATCTTATACTTCGGTAGATCAGATGCGGGTTTATGATATTGCCAACCCGGAAAAACCTGTTTTAAGGGATCGTTACCAAAGCAAGGATAATATCCATGATATGTTTGTACGTAATGACACCGCCTATTGCAGCGCATCTTACTATGGCTACGAAATTGTGGATTTTACGCAGCCGGGCAATAGCAAAAAAATCGGCGATATGTCATTTTATCCGTACCAGGGTTTCAACCACTCCAGCTGGGTGGGTACTGATGGTATTGGCGTTATGACAGATGAAACATTCGGCATGCCTGTAAAAATTATCGACGTGCATGACGTAGCAGATGCCCATGTAGTCGGCTATTTTTCGCCACGGCCCAACGACCAGACCTGCATTCCCCATATTCCTTACCTGGTGGGCAAGTTTGCTTTTGTCGCCTATTATTTTGACGGGCTGCAGATCTACGATATATCCAATCCGGATACTCCGAAACAGGTGGGATTTTATGACACGTATCCCGGACCGTCGTTCAGCGGTTTTGGCGGGGCCTGGGGCTGTTATCCGTTTTTCCCCTCGGGCCGCGTAGTGGTAAGCGATATGCAAACCGGCCTGTATGTACTGGATGTACACGAGGCTACAGGCTGGCCGCAGCATAACAACACTGCATTTTCGGTGTACCCGAATCCCGCTACAGACAAGCTTTTTGTAAGTTTCCCCTCAGATGAAGGCGTGGAAAATGTAGCCATTCAGATTTATGATATCGGTGGAAAAAGAATTTTCGACGGTCGCTTTCCGGCAGCAGACTACGCCTATCAACCGATTCAATTAACTTTGCCCGGCAACTGGGCCAAAGGATCCTATTTTATAAAGGTCTCCACCGGCAGCCAGTCGCACATCAGCAAAATCACAAAATTGTAACCATTGCTACAAAACAGACCGCCGGCGGCCTTTTTATATATTGTTTGTTTCGTTTTCCTGTTTTTAGTCAACAGCAATACCGCTTTGGCACAATTCAGCAGTACGCCTCCGGGCTCCCCGGTCACGCTCAGCAATGCGCCACAGCGCGATACCGCCAATAAAACCAATACCAGCTCCTGGCACGACGAAACGGCCAATACCAGCTTCCGGACACAGTATTCGCTAAAAGAATATTACCCTGATACTACCCTGCACACATTTGCCCGACGCCCGTTTTCACAGCCATGGAACCGCGATCTCGGCAACTCGGGCAGTCCTTCGCGCAGCATGCTGTTTACGCCGACCAATGTTGCGGGTCCTTCATTGGGCTACCATACATTTGATGCTTACCGTTTTAATCTGGACAGTCTTTATTTCTACAATACAACCAAGCCCTACTCCGAATTTACCTACCAACTGGGCAGCAAGCTGGAACAAATGACGCGTATCATGATTGCGGACAATATTAAGCCTAACTGGAACGTTGCGGCCCAATACCGTAAAACATACTCACCAGGCTATTATAAGATACAACGTGTAAACGACGATAACGCCAGCCTTTCCAGCCATTACCAAAGCAAAAAACAGCACTACGAATTGTTTGGCTCATTTGTATACAATAACTCGCAACAGGATGAAAATGGCGGTATGCTGGCCGATTCTTTTTTGACACGCAGCGATTATGGCAATCGTGCGACTATTCCGGTTGCCTTCCAAAACGATGCCTATAGCGCAACTCGTTCTTCAGTGACTACCAAGTTCCGCGACTGGGGCTTTTTAGTCAACCATAGTTATACATTTGGCCGTACCGACACTTTGTATAACGAAGATTCTTCTCAATATTATCTGAAACTGAAACCACGCTTCAGCATTGGTCACCGCATGCAGCTGACGAGCGAAAAGTATCAGTATAAAGATGTTCGCCCGGACTCGGCACGTTATGTTTCATTATTTACCGAGCAATATATTGCACCCAATGATTCGGTTTTCATGCAGCAGAAATGGATGAAATTTGAAAATGCGGTTACACTCAACGGTTTTGCCGGAAAGGAAACAAACCCCTTGATATTCTCTGTGGGTGCAGGTAACCGGATCGATAATTTTGAAACTTATTATGCAGCGGGCAGCAGTTCGCTGAGCATTATCAGCAATTATCTTACAGGAAGCATCAAAAAAGAAGCGTTGCAACCGGGCCAATGGCAATATGAAGCCAATACCCAGTTTTTTGTAACAGGCGATGCGGCGGGCAATTTCAACCTCGCGGCCAATGTGGGTAAAAACCTGGGCGGCAACTGGGGCAATATTACCATCGGTTTTCAGCAGCAACTGGCCAATGCGCCATACAATTACACCATTCACCAAACTAAATTCGATACGATCCTTACTTCATTCAACAAGGAAAGTATTACACAACTATACGCCAATCTTTACAGTCCGAAACTGCGCTTTGCGGCCGGCATCCGCAACTATATCGTCGGCAATTATATTTATATGAATGAAGCGCAGCGGGCAGCACAGTATTCTTCGACATTCAATCTCACGGAAGCCTGGATACGCAAGACTTTCCGCTGGGGCATCCTTGTGCTCGACAATGAGTTGGTATACCAGCAGGTGACTGGCAATGCCCCGGTACATGTACCGACGCTGCTGGGCCGCGAACAATTCGGCGTGGAAGGAACCTTGTTTAAAAACGCCCTGAGAGCCGCTACAGGCATTATGGTGGAATATCATACCAGGTACGATGCCGATGGTTATTCGCCGTTTTTCAACCGCTTCTATTATCAAAGCAGTTATTCGGTGAGCAATGTGCCATCCATTTCCTTGTATTTCAATTTTAAAGTAAAACGTTTCCGCGCTTACCTCATGGGCGATCAGCTCAACCAGCTTTTCTCCCGCAATATTATTGTAGCACCGGGTTATGCTGCGCAGAATGCAATGATCCGGTTTGGATTTACATGGGTGCTGATCAATTAAAAGACAGCATTCAAAAGTCAAAACATAAATCGCTAATGGCTGATTTTCTAAACTCGTTGTCCTGAGCAGCGCCAAAGGATGTACGTAATGAGTAGTCGGTTGCGCGCGCACTCATTTTCAAATTTTCAAATTGGTATCTTTTCAAATTCATTGTCGAATTGCCGACTTATCAAATTACCGAATTATTGAATTTGCGGACTACACATTAATCACATTCACTATATTGAACACATTATATGCTCGCATTGTCCACATTCCCACATTATCGCATTACGGAGTTTGGTAAATAGCTATTAACTTTGCGAGTCGCCATGCTTCTGGTGTGTGCGATTGGTGTATATTCAACTTAAAATAACCAGCAATAAATACTTAAAATGCAAGACTTTTCGTACGTGATGGGCTCCCATCCAGCATACATCGAGTCGCTGTACAGTGATTATGTAAAAGACCCTGCTGCTGTTGATCCTGAGTGGAGAAAATTTTTTGAAGGTTTTGATTTTGCGTATGCCAAGTCTCCTTCAAACGGTTCTAATGGTCAGGTGTCTGCCGCTACAGATAAAACTCCGGTGAGCAATGAGCAATTGGCCAAAGAATTCAGCGTGTACAACCTGATTCGCGCTTATCGCAAAAAAGGCCACCTGGAAGCTACGACCAACCCCATCCGTAAAAGAAAAGACCGTCATCCGCACCTCGCATTGCAGGATTTTAACCTGGGCGACGCAGACCTGAATACTGAATTTAATGCTGGTAGTTTCATTGGCCTCGGTAAAGCAAAGCTGAGCGATATCGTTGCCCGTCTGCAAAAATATTATACCGGAAACGTAGGCGTTGAGTACACTTATATCAACAACCGCGAAAAATGTCAATGGGTAGAGAAGAATTTCGAAGCAATGATGGAGCGCAAACCTTCCATCGAGCAGCGGAAGCGCATTCTCCAAAAGATCAACGACGGTGTGATCTTCGAAAAATTCCTGCACACAAAATATATCGGTCAGAAACGTTTTGGCCTGGATGGCGGCGAAAGCACTATTCCTGGTCTGGATGCCATCATCAATGCTGCGGCAGCTGCCGATGTAAAGGAAGTAAATATTGGCATGGCACACCGTGGCCGTCTCAATATCCTGGCCAATACCATGGGTAAAACGTACGAACAGATCTTCGCTGAATTTGAAGGTATCATGCCCGCAGATATGACGATGGGTTCTGGCGACGTAAAATACCACCTCGGTTTCAACTCAAATGTAAAAACACCAAGCGGCAAAGAAATTAACCTGCAACTGATGCCGAACCCATCTCACCTGGAAGTGGTGGATCCGGTGGTAACAGGTTTTGCCCGCGCCAAAGCTGATATTCTATACAATAAAGAATATGACCGTGTACTGCCGATCCTGATTCATGGTGACGCTGCCGTCGCAGGACAGGGTGTGATCTATGAATTGCTGCAGATGAGCAAACTCGAAGGTTATTTTACCGGTGGCACCATCCACTTCGTGATCAATAACCAGATCGGTTTCACGACTGATTTCGACGATGCACGTTCTGCAGATTACTGTACATCTGTCGCTTCCATGGTACAGGCGCCTGTATTCCACGTCAACGGCGATGATCCTGAAATGGTAGTGAAAGTTTGTGAACTTGCTGTTGCTTACCGCCAGGAATTCAATGAAGATATTTTCATTGATATGGTGTGCTACCGCCGTTACGGTCACAACGAAGGCGATGAGCCCAAATTCACGCAACCACAGCTGTATTCGCTGATCGACAAACATCCGAACCCACGTGAAATGTACACACAGTTTCTCCTGAAAAACGGCGAAGCTGATGCGCAGGAACTGGCAAAAGAAATGGAAAAACGTTTCTGGGATGATCTGCAACAGCGCCTGGATGAAGTAAAACAAAAACCACTTCCTTATACTTATCAGAAGCCGGAGCTCTGGTGGCAACAGCTGCGTAAAGCAACTACCGAAGATTTCGATAAATCTCCGGAAACAGGCATTTCCGAAGCGGATGTCAAACGCCTGGTGCCCGCGCTGATGAAATGGCCGGAAGGTTTCAAACCGCTGCGCAAAATCGAAAAATTACTACAGGACAAAATCAAGCTGTTTGAAACGGAAGGTAAAGTAGACTGGGCTACCGGCGAATTGTTGGCTTACGCAAGCCTGCTTACAGAAAACCATGACGTACGTCTGAGTGGTGAAGATGTAAAACGCGGTACCTTCTCTCACCGTCATGCGGTGATTTACGATGAAGCGACCAACCAATCCTACAACCGCCTGAACGGCTTGCAGGAAAAACAAGGTACGTTCCATATTTACAACTCCCTGCTCAGTGAATTTGCTGTACTCGGCTTTGAATATGGCTATGCAATGGCCAATCCGAACAACTTAGTGATCTGGGAAGCGCAGTATGGCGACTTTGCTAACGGGGCGCAAACGGTGATTGACCAGTACATCACCAGCGGTGAACAAAAATGGACAACACAAAATGGCCTGGTAATGTTGTTGCCGCACGGTTATGAAGGCGGCGGGCCGGAACACTCCAGCGCACGCCTGGAACGTTTCCTGCAAATGTGTGCCGAAAACAATATGGTGATCACCAATATTACTACTGCCGCCAATTTGTTCCACGCACTGCGTCGCCAGCTGGCATGGCAGTTCCGCAAGCCGTTGATCAACTTCTCGCCGAAAGCAAATCTGCGCCATGCACGTTCTTACTCAACGATTGAAGAACTGACTAAAGGTGGCTTCCAGGAAGTGATTGATGATCCGAATATAAAAACGGCCAGCAAAGTAAAACGCGTATTGCTGTGTTCTGGTAAAATGTACTTCGATCTGAGCGAAAAACAACTGGCAGATAAACGTGAAGACGTTGCCGTTGTGCGCCTGGAGCAATTGTACCCGCTGCCGGCAAAACAACTGGAAGCGCTGCGCGCGAAGTATAAAAAAGCAGAATGGATGTGGGTTCAGGAAGAACCACGCAATATGGGTGCTGTGGCTTATCTGGCACAGACGCTGGAAAATTTCCCGATCAGCTACCTCAGCCGTCCGGCAAGTGCTGCAACAGCTACCGGTTTCTCCAAAATGCATACTAAAGAACAAAACGAACTGGTTGAAAAAGCATTCACACTTTAGGCAATCATTTTAAATATTAATGCAAAAGCAGGATCATCTGATCCTGCTTTTTTGTTTCAGATGGGGACGCAGTAAGGCTAAGTATCAAGTATCAAGCCGCTGTTAAGCAGCACTCATTCTCAAATTTGGAGCTTTGAATTTTAAATCTGATTTCGCAGGCATATGATTTATGTCATATTTTTACATATAACATAAACACGCGACTATGCCCACTCTACTCGAACAGGTGAAAGACCTTTTTACGGAAAGTTTTATCACCAAAGCCGCTGCAATATGGGGAGAATCGGAACAGGGCATGCAGCAAGCGCTGAACGCAGCTGTACCGGCAGTATTTACGCGATTGGTACAAAAAACGGACAACGCGGCGGGCAATATGGATGTATATAACATGTCGGTGATGGCCGCCGAAAGCGGCGCTGCAACGAATCCTGCCACTTTGTTGTCTGGCGGCGATTTGCCGGGCATTTCCGAAATAGACACTAATATTTTCGGCGATAAACTGGCAGAAATCGGTCATGCGGTTTCGGGCTTTGCAGCTGTCAAACAATCGTCTGCTGTTTCCATACTTTCGGTTGTGGGCGTGACAACGCTGAGCTTCCTGGGTTTGCTAGCCCATACGAATGGCTATTCTGCCGGAGATCTCGGCCATATGATCCAATCTCAGAAAAACGAACTGCAATCTATGTTACCCGCTGGTTTCAATATGACCTCAGACCAGAGTGCTGTTCCCTCTTCTGTGTCTTCCATGCCCGCCAGCGATACCTCGCTAGCTACGGCCAAAAGAAGCAAGGGATGGATTGTTCCAACTGTTTTTCTATTGATCGTTCTGGCGTTGATCTGGTACTTCCTGAAAAGCTGCAATCAGCTATAAAACATCACCTGCCGCAGTGCAGCTCAAGCGGAAAGCGCGGTGCCCAAAACAGCGCTTTCGTGATATAAGAAACAAAAGGCCATGCAACAATTGCACGGCCTTTAATATTAGCGTATTGAGGAGCCGTAACATGCTACGACGCCGCAACGCATGATGGCTATTGAACGATCATTTTCAGCGTCCCTGTTGTGTTTTCCGCATCGAAGCTGAGGAAGTAAATTCCTTTTGCCCAACTGCTCACATCCAGCAGTTTTTCGTTGGTTCCGGCAGAGAAAACCACGTTATTTTTATATACCGTCTTACCCACCATGTCTACAATCTTTAAAGATCCATTACCGGCTTTCGCAGCCTGAAATTTAAAAGTCATTGCAGTGTGCCCGGGGTTCGGAAATAAACTCATAGTGCCCGTTACTGCCGCAGTAGCACCATTCACATTGGTAGAGCCACAAACATTTGGAGAAAAACTTACCATAATGGAACTTCCGGCAGAACATACATTTTCAAATTTCGGCGCTGTAACCGCTGCATAAGTTACCGTACGTGTAACACTCAAAGACGCCGCAGATGCAGTACAGCCAGCGGTGTAATTACAGTTGTAGTCGAATACCCGAACAGTCATCGCCTGTAATGGCGAACCTTTAATACCGGATAGCGGAATGGTATAGCTGCCATTTCCTGCAAGGCCTGTAGCTTCATACAAAACGGCATTGGCGCTGCTCAGTACTGTAAGGTACATGTGATTGGCGCGGCCGGTATAACCCGTAACTGCTACGGATAAAGAACTGACAGACGGGGTATCGAGCAGATCGCAGGCCGTTGCTGCACTAGTCTGATCGGTCAGCGATGCATAATTACCGAGCTGTGTGCTGCCGATAGAAAACGCACCGGCTGTAGCTACCGTTTGACTTATAGTATTAGCCGGTTTCGTATTCCTAGTTACGAAAGGCGTATAGTAATCGGTCGTAGCAGCGATACAATTTGCCGGAGCCTGAACAGTCAGCGTAGCGCCGGTAGTATTATTGATACTGGCTGCATTGGCAGCAGGCAAAATATCGTTCGCTGCCGCACTGTTGAAAGCCGTTTGCGCGGCACTTATACTGGTAATGGGCGTTGCCGTCCGCAACCATGATACGGTCTGGCAAGCGGAAAGATTCTGCGGAGCGCCTGCCGAAATTGTCAGCGAATAATTCGGATTCATACAACAGATCGGCATCGTTACCGCCGGAGCAATCCCGTCGCCCGGTTTGGTTCCCAGCGTTACTGTCGCCCCGCTAATCGTACTCGTACAGTTATTGGCATCTTTTACCGAAACCGAAAAAGTACCCGGTGTGGCGATATTGGTAAGATTCTGCGTAGTAGCGCCATTCGACCAGGTGTAAGTAAGCGGAGCTACTGCAAAATTATTTGCGCCCATCGTCAGAGTTACGGCACCATCATTGTTACAGATCGGAGTTGTAGTCAGCGTGCCACTGATGATGGACGACAAACAACTGCCATTCGTTGCACTGGTGCGGATTACAGCACCCGGCTGCGGACCAAATCCATTTGCGAGATTAATACCGTTGTTTGCCAGGTGGCAATAGCTCATAATAGTTCCCGCCCAGTTTGGATTAACCGTGGTATAAGTAGTCGGGCAAGTAGAACAGGTATTTGTCGATTCGGGCGTCCAGCAGTCGTCTATAGCACCACAAGTATTATTGGGACCGGTGTTCCAGCCACACCAATGTGTATGATGCGAACCAAAATTATGGCCGGTTTCGTGCGTGATGCATTCTACATCCCATGAAAAAGTGGGCACTGCCGAATAGCTGCCGTGCAGGTCGGAATAACCATAAGCGTTGTTCCGGTTACATAGCACATTTACATACGCTACACCGCCATTACCCTGATTATCGCGCTCGATAAGATGTGCCAGGTTGCCGTCAAATCCATTATTCTGGCTGTTCCAGTAGGCCTGGAACATATATAAAGCCGAAGAAGATCCGGTGGTAGTCGGATAGTCATCGGCAGATGTCCAGATATAAAACGATTTCAGTTCTACCGCAATATTTTCATTGGCATACAATGCCTGTACCTGGTTAAAAAGACCGGCAATATAAGTTTGTGTATTGGCCAGTCCTCCTTTATACGTACACAGATTGTTGGCTACTTCCCAGTAGAGTTGCACTTTTTTACAGATGGTAATAGACGTAGTACGCTCCAAACCCTTTAAATCGCTACCAGGAGTGGTCACATCATCACGTGTGGCGCAGGGTGTGCCAGGATGCTGGATAGTCATTTTGCGATCATTGTAGAAAATGTAGCGGCCCGTACTGTCCTCCATTTTACCAACGATAAAATTGCCTTCATCATTCGCAAACAGGATCATCACGTCGCCATTTGCGCCAATACTCAAAGTTGCCAGTGATTTTTCAATGCCTTGAACGGCGCCTTGATAATGTAAACCCTGGTCAAACGAAGCTAAAGCGTGACGGCCGGTTCTGTCGATATACCCTGCATTCACCTCATCTGCAAAAGGATTGGAACGCAGCATGGAAAGAACGTACAACTTGCCTTTACTGTCGGTAAGACTCAGGTTTACCGCCTGCGGTTTTGAAAGATATAACTGGCTGATCGCCGCCTGATCGGGTTGCAGCATTGTCGCCTCCTTTGTGACAGAAGGAATAGGACTAATATCCGGTTTGAATAAAGATATCTCCTGGAAATAAGTGTCGTGACTGGCCGCGTAATGAACCCTGCCGGAAAGTACATTCACAGTATCGGCTGCTGTGGCACGCCCGGTCTGTAATGTAAGCACAGCAAGGGTACCCAGCAATGCAAGTAAATAGCATTTCATGCGCATCAATGAAAAATTTGAAAAATGACAAGAAAATTAAATGGTGTACTACCTGGGTTGGTATTGCAAATTTTGTACAATTTTTTCGAACCATAGCGATTGATCACACCGCGTCTGTCATCTCAAAAACTTTTAGAACAAATATGCAAAAACTAATAAATAGATATAAAAATCAGTAGCAAGTGCTGACTTGAAAAATATCTAAAATATGAAACAAGCAATCATATATAAATTTTTTTTCCAGCTGCAAGGCCAGTAGGAAAGCAGCATTTCCACACGTAGATATTTTTCCCCATCTAAAAAGACCGCACCCCATCAAACTTTTTTAAATGTAGAAATAGTTGCGCACCGGACGTGCCGGCAGGCCGGTAAACAGCGCAACCCTATAAGTACACACTACAAAGCGCCGCATTGCTACAGCAAACAAAAAAGGTCGCGCAATAGCACGACCTCAGATATCATTTTGCGGCAACGCGGCATGCATTACGCAAGCATCTATTCCCATTTAAATACTCTGCCGGCCACCATATAGCCGACAAAGCCCCAGGCCAGCAAAATAAGTATGTCCCATTTTACCTCCCAGATACCAACACCCTCAAATGCAACTTTGCGCATAGCATCGTTGAGATAAGTAAGCGGCAGCGCTTTACTGATTGGCTGCAACCATTTTGGGAAATTATCGATTGAGAAGAACGTACCAGCCAGCAGGAATTGCGGCAAGGTAATCAGGTTGGCCAGCGGCGGGATGCTTGATTCACTTTTGGCAATACCACTAATGATAAAACCGAAACCCATAAACACCATAATGCCGATGGCACTGAGACAAAGCAACTGGAAGAAGGTCCAGAAACCGTGGATCAGCGTGTAATCAAAGGCATAATAACCGACACCTATAATGACCACTGAAGTAATCAGCTGAAATACCATACGGGCAATACCCTCGCTCAGCACAATTACCTCCCGGCGCACCGGTGTGGCAAAAAAGCGCTTCAGCACCAGCGTCTGGCGCATATTAAAAAACACAAAGGCGGTGCCGAAAATGCTACCGGCCAATAAGGAAAAGCCTAACTGACCCGGCAAAATAAAATCGATCGTTTTAAATTCACGAACCTCAGCAACCTGTACGCTGATCCTGGCAAGCGCTTCAGTGCGCGCCATGATCTCGGGATCCTGCCGCTGGGTCACTTCTTTCAGCACACTCTCCAACTGCGGAAGTTTATCCATTTGGGAAGAAGCTGCATGCAACACCACTTTATACTGGGGCTGAACACCTTCTGGTTGTTTTTGCACATCGATGGTGGCTACAATATTGCCTTCCCGCAGGTCTTTGGAAACTGCCGCAGTATCTGGCTCGCTTTTCCATTTTAAGACCGGCACATGCTGCAGCGACTGAAAAAATGGATTGGTAGTATCACTGCCCGGCGCTGCCGCCACATGAATACTAAACCCTTTACCGCCACCCAGGAAACCGAATACAAGAATAAAAATCAAAGGAAATGCCACACCAAATACGATGGACGAGGGACTCTTGGAAATAGATTGGAGACTGGCTTTCACCATTGCCCTCAATGCCCTCAGATTGCTATAACTGGCCATTAATGTGAAAATAGGATGCAAATATACTAATTCGGCCGTATTGGGTTTCTTTTCCATTGATGGGTTAAAGAAGTCCCGCTAGACAGCAATTGCCAATTCTTCATTGTCCATTGTCAATTGTTTAGTAATTTCCCATCAGTTATAAGATCATGCAATTTCCGCTCCGGTACATTACAATACTCGTCCTTACTACCCTGTTGTGTTGCGCAGGTTTCGCTGCGTTTGCGGCAAAAATCTTCATCCCTATGGATGCCGAGACGCAGACCAATCACCTGAAAGCTTATGGTGTGGCTTATGCTGCACTGAAACAGGGCATTGAGGTTGACTGGCTGCTCAACTATAAAGGCGGCAGTTTCGGGATGGAGCAGACGGAAAGTATAGAGCGGCTATGCAAGCTGCGTGGCGTAGACTACGAGGTAATGAGCGACGCCCAGTATGGCGGCATCCTCAACGAAATTGCAAATCCCGATTTCAACGGAGATGTGATCAAACTGGAAAAAGCACCCAAAATCGCCGTGTACACGCCGCCTAATAAATTACCCTGGGATGATGCGGTGACAATGGTTTTAACCTACGCCGAAATACCGTACGATAAGGTGTACGACGACGAGGTGCTGGATAATAAACTCCCGACTTACGATTGGCTGCACCTGCATCACGAAGACTTTACCGGTCAATACGGAAAGTTTTGGGGCGCTTACCGCGGCACTGCCTGGTACCAGGAAGATGTGCGCACCCAGGAGGCGATGGCTGCAAAACACGGTTATAAAAAAGTTTCCCAGTTAAAATTGGCGGTAGCTAAAAAAATTCAGGGCTTCGTAGCCGGCGGGGGATATCTGTTTGCCATGTGCTCTGCCACGGATAGCTATGATATTGCAGTGGCTGCACAGAACACAGATATCTGCGATGTGCCGTTTGACGGCGATCCGATTGCACCAAACGCGCAACAATCATTAGATTACAGTCAATGTTTTGCTTTTAAAGACTTTGTATTGTCTCAAAACCCTTACGAATACGAGTTTTCGAATATCGATAATACAAATTTCCGTAGCGTACCAATGGAAAGCGATTATTTCTCATTGTTCACATTCTCCGCAAAATTTGACCCGGTGCCTACCATGCTTTGCCAGGATCATACCACAACTATCAAAGGATTTATGGGCCAAACCACCTCCTTCCGCAAAGAAGTACTGAAAACAAGTGTACTGGTAATGGGCGACAATAAAGCGGCCAATGAAGCGCGTTATATTCACGGTGAATATGGGAAGGGCACCTGGACTTTCTACGGCGGCCACGACCCGGAAGACTATCAGCATGCTATTGGTGACCCGCCAACCGATCTCGCACTGCATCCTACATCTCCAGGCTACCGATTAATCTTAAATAATGTATTGTTCCCCGCAGCGAAGAAAAAACCGAGAAAAACATAGCTTTCTAATTTGAAAATGGCGTGATTAATTAGCCATTTCATAACCAATTTTCACGTTACCAACATGCATCGTTTTCTCAAACGCACCCTTATCGCGGCCTCCATTCTGTTCGTCATCATGAATATGATTGCCGCATTCCACGCTTATAAATTCACGCATTTTGCCACGGACAACAGAAGGAAAACAACCAAAGAAGAAGCCATTTCTTTTTCGGAAAAATGTAAAATTCTGTTTTTCGGGGTTGATCTTCCACGGCCTGTAAATAAGATGCAGCCTACAGTCGACTATGAAACCGTGCTATTGCAAAGCAACAAGAAACTGGAGTGCTGGTGGTTGCCAACCTCGAATGCCCACGGAACGGTCATTGTTTTTCATGGCTATGGCAGCAGCAAAGCAGGCATGCTGGACAAGGCTTACCTGTTTCGGCAGATGGGCTACAACGTGCTGCTACCCGATTTTATGGGTTCCGGAGGTTCGGAAGGCAATCAAACAACAATTGGCTATAAAGAGGCAGAGAATGTAAAGACTTGTTACGATTATATTCATCAGAAAGGTGAGTCAGACATTGTCCTTTTCGGCACCTCGATGGGCGCAGTTTCTATCCTCAAAGCATTACACGATTATCCGATTTCACCAGCAAGCATTATCATAGAATGTCCATTCGGGAGTACCTATAAAACCGTGGAAGCTCGTTTCAAAATGCTGCACGTTCCTGCTTTTCCTATGGCTGCATTACTTACATTCTGGGGCGGCGCCGAAAATGGTTTTAATGCATTCAAACACAATCCCACTACTTATGCTCAAAGCGTGCGTTGCCCTACCTTATTGCTTTATGGCGAAAAAGACGAAAAAGTAAGTCGTGCAGAGATCGGTAAAATCTACCAGAATCTGCAAGGCCCCAAACAACTGCAAACCTTTCCGGAAGCGGGCCATGATAATTATCTCAAACAGTACAAAGATTTGTGGTACGAAACTGTCAGAAGCTTCCTCTAGCTCACAAACACCTAACCCCTGAAGGGGAATCTTTGCGCGAGTATCATTGTTCCTTTGCAGCTTTGTTCCTTGCTCGACTTTGCGAGAAATCCATCCACACTGAGACTCCCCTTCAGGGGTTGGGGGTCTGGTTTGTTATAGTTATTTTCGGAGAAATTTTATTCCATAAATGAAACTGCGCTCCATCTGTACGCCATTACTTATGATGACAATAACAGCAAATGCTCAGAATAAGACAGCCTTTACGGGCACTTATCCGGCAACGAAAACAGTAACACAAACCGACGAATTTTTCGGCACAAAGGTATCCGATCCTTACCGTTGGCTGGAAAACGACCGGGCAGACGATACCAAAGACTGGGTAAAACAGGAAAACGAAGTGACCGATAAATATCTCGCCCGGATTCCTTTTCGCAGCGTCATCAAACAGCGCCTTACCGAACTTTGGAATTATGAAAAGTACACAGCTCCTTTTAAAGAAGGCGATTACACTTATTTCTACAAAAACGACGGGCTCCAAAACCAATACGTGCTCTATCGTCAGAAAGGCAATGGATCACCGGAAGTGTTTTTAGATCCGAATAAATTCTCGGCCGACGGTACCACATCGCTGGCAGGCATAGAGTTTACCAAAGATGGTTCACTCTGCGCCTATCAAATTTCCGAAGCAGGTTCTGACTGGCGAAAAGTATTTATACTGGATACCAAAACAAAAAAACAGATCGGCGAAACGCTGGTCGACGTAAAATTCAGTGGGCTGTCCTGGCGCAATAACGAAGGTTTTTATTACAGCAGTTATGATAAGCCTAAAGGCAGTGCACTATCCGAAAAAACGCAGGTACACAAACTGTTTTTCCACAAACTAGGCTCTAAGCAATCTGAAGATGCACTGATCTTCGGCGGTGAGAAAACACCACGCAGATATATTGGCGGCAGTGTTACGGAAGACCAGAAATACCTGGTGATCTCTGCGGCCAACGCCACTTACGGCAATGAGCTCTATATCCAGGACCTTTCTAAAAAAGACGCACCAATTGTGCCGATCGTAACCGGTTTCGAAAACGAACAAGATGTGGTATATGCTGAAAATGGTAAACTTTACCTGACCACAAATCGCAATGCGCCTAACCGCAAACTGGTGGTGACAGATGCGGATCATCCGCAACCGGAAAACTGGAAAGACCTGATCCCGGAAACGGAATTCCCGTTAACCATTTCTACCGGCGGACGAAAATTCTTCGCGCAATATATCAAAGATGCCGTTTCACAAGTGTTCCGATACAACCTCGAAGGCACGAAGGAAATGGAAATCAAACTGCCTGGATTAGGCACTGCGAGCGGCTTTGGCGGCAAACGCGAAGAAAAGGAAGTCTATTACACTTATACTTCTTACACGGCTCCTGCCACGATATTCCAGTACGATATCGCCACCGGAAAAACGAGTTTGTATAAAACCGCTGGGGTGAAAATAAACAGCGATGATTTTGAAAGCAAGCAGGTATTTTATCCGTCAAAAGATGGTACTATGGTACCAATGATCATCACTTATAAAAAGGGCATGCAGCTCAATGGTAAAAACCCGGTAATGCTGTACGGTTATGGCGGATTCAATATCAGCCTCACACCATCCTTCAGTGTAAGCAATACCGTATTTATGGAAAACGGCGGCGTTTATGCAGTAGCAAATCTGCGCGGCGGTGGCGAGTATGGCGACAAATGGCATAATGCGGGCACTAAAACCAGCAAGCAGAATGTATTTGACGATTTCATTGCTGCTGCAGAATACCTCATTAAAGAACAGTACACCAGTAAAGATTACCTGGCCATCAGCGGCGGCTCTAACGGCGGTTTGCTGGTAGGGGCTTGTATGACCCAGCGCCCGGATCTGTACCAGGTTTGTTTTCCTGCGGTAGGCGTTTTAGACATGTTGCGTTATCACAAATTCACTGCTGGTGCCGGCTGGGCTTATGACTATGGCACCGCCGACGATAGTAAGGAAATGTTTGATTACCTCTATAAATATTCTCCGGTGCACAATGTGAAAAAAGGAACGTGCTACCCTGCTACTATGGTGATGACAGGCGATCATGATGACCGCGTGGTTCCGGCGCACTCTTTCAAATTTGCAGCTGAATTACAGGCGGCACAAGGTTGTACCAATCCAACGCTTATTCGCATCGAGACAAAAGCAGGGCACGGCGCCGGTAAGCCAACCTCTATGCTCATCGACGAACAAGCCGATAAATGGGCGTTTATGTTGTGGAATATGGGACTGTCGTATAATCGCTGATAAAGTCAAAAGTTAAAATTCAAAAGCTAAACGTTATATAGGCACTCGCGTTTGTCATGTCGACGGAAGGAGACATCTCACGTAATTTGTATTCCCTCACTCCAATCGTCCACTCCTTCCAGAAGGAGCGAGAAGAACAAAAAAAGAGCAAATAGTACACACTATTTGCTCTTTTTCTATTTCAGACGCGAGTCGCTAACTTTTATGTCTTGACTTTTGCCTTTTGACGTTGAAATCTATTTCATCGTTTCTGCATCTTTCAAAAACTGCGCCAGGCCGAGATCGGTAAGTGGATGTTTCAGCAAACCGAGGATAGACGGCAGTGGGCAAGTACAAACATCAGCGCCGGCTTCCGCACATTTTACAATGTGCAGCGGCGTGCGGATTGATGCAGCCAGTACTTCTGTCATATAACCCTGAGCGTTGTAGATATTTACGATCTGTTCAATCAGCGCTACGCCATCCCAGTTACCATCGTCGATACGGCCGATGAACGGAGAAACATAAGTAGCGCCTGCTTTTGCCGCCAGGATCGCCTGACCGGCAGAGAATACCAGCGTACAGTTAGTTTGAATATCGTTGTCCGTAAACCATTTGATCGCTTTGATACCATCTTTGATCATTGGTACTTTTACCACGATGTTCTTATGGATCGCCGCCAGTTTCTTACCTTCTTCTACGATTTCTTCAAAAGTGGTACCGAATACTTCTGCGCTTACCGGACCGTCAACCATTTCGCAGATCTTCTTGTAATGGGCCACGATCGCGTCATGTCCTTTAATGCCTTCTTTGGCCATCAGCGAAGGATTGGTCGTTACACCATCCAGGATACCTAAATCGTGTGCTTCTTTAATCTGATCGAGATTAGCAGTATCGATAAAAAACTTCATAATTGAATATTGAAAATTGTCTATTGAATATTAATGTGATTAAACAGATTCCTTACTTTTTAACCTTGTCATTGCTGTGATGCGGGATGCAGCGATAATTTTTGTCAATTCTACCCCTTCTTCAGTAATTGCACAAAGCTGGTGCGAAGGTAACAGTTTTGTTTCATCTATCATTTCCAGCCAGAATACACTTTCGTCAATTTCTTCAAAAGCGATACTCAATTTAGCAATAAAAGATTTTTTTGTTTGGGCGTTACATGCGGCACGATAATTAGCCGCGGCAGAAAATGCAGATCGCAGGAGTTGATTACTAATTATTTTTCCTGTCTCATCCTTTGGAAGGTGCTTTTGAAGATTGACACATCTCAAAGCAAATGATTTTAATCTTAATTGCAATTCTTGTGAGTTCATTTTTCAACTATTACACAGGCAATCTAAGATCTTCAATTTAAAATTGGCCAATAAAAAAACTGGCAAGTTACTCACATCGCGCCGCTACGACCACCTACCCTTGCTACATTCCTGTCCTGGGGGATTCAGTAGGAGCTGGCCGTATAAGACTTGCCAGGGCTGCAAAAGTAAGTAACGTTTTCATAACACCAAATCTTTTTGAAAAAGTTCTTTGTATTTTTTATTTCAGAATGCTTCAAACCAACGCCAGTAAGCACTTTACCCGTGCTCCGAGGCAACCGGGATTTCTGATTTTTGTTTTTTGTTTTACCTCACTAAAGCATCTGCCCTTCAAAATCCCAGGTAAAGGGACGCGTGAATGTAGTGAGGTCTTTCAACTTCGGACAGTCAAAGCTGCGTACCTGCGGCTCCGGTTTTATCTTCTGATCTATATTCGCTTTGAGCACAGATATTTTCTTCGTCGAGAAATTGATACTTACTTTTTCCATCTCGCCGGAAACCTGTTTCATACCTACGGCATCATAACCTACCAATTCAAAGCGATCATTCTGGTAGCGAAATCTGTAAGCGCAATTGCAAGTCCGCGCGCTGTCTTTCATCCATACATGAAAATTGAACTGCACGATATCATTGCTGATTTTCATTCCTTGAAAAGGCTCATCGGCGGCAGGCTGATCATGCGGCAAAATGAACGTATTGCTTTGCAGCACCAGGTTATAACCTTTTGTAAGGCTGTCTTTAAAAGCAATCACCAACATCCTGGGGTTTGCGCCGGCACGACCGGAATCGCCGGCCGGCATTCTATTTCCGGGATCGGTGCATTGCAGTACCATTACAATATCTTTTTTATTATCGCAGTTGAGATCTCCCCACTCGGTTTCCATTATTCGCCAGTTTCTGGGAACAAATTCTTTAATATTTTTCGCTTTGGCTTTAACCGTCGGGAAATCGGTGCATTGCCCCAAAACAGGCAACGACAACAGAAGGAATAACCAAAAATATTTCATACTGTTCTCCATTAGCAAAAACAATACCAACTTTCGGACATAAAAAAAGAGCAGCACAGCGCTGCTCCAAAATAAAACATTTTATTTTATTGTTATAAAATTGTCTCCAGAACATCGTTCAGGATATCGGCCGTCTCTTCTTTGCTGTTTCCTTCGGCGTAAACACGCAGCAATGGCTCCGTTCCGGAAGCACGCAGCATTACCCAACCGCCGTTTTCAAGATGATATTTCACGCCATCGAGCGTTTCGATATTGTTGAAGGCGTATTTACCGAATTTAGTATATCCCCTATCCAGGGCCTTTTTGATGATGGCTTCTTTCTTGTCGTTTTCGATATGTAGGTCATTGCGGTCATATACAAAGCGACCTACTACTTCATAAACTTCTTCACAAAGCTGTTTCAGCGTTTTGCCCGATTGTGTCATGAATTCGTACAACACCAGTCCATCATAGATACCGTCGCGCTCAGGTATATGGCCTTTTACAGCGATACCGCCGCTTTCCTCACCACCTACCAGCACATCTTCTTTAATCATGATTTCGCTGATATATTTAAAACCGATTGGCGTTACCTCTACCGGCAGGCCATATTGTTCTGCCATGCGTTTTACCCGGTCCGTCGCAGAAAATGCAATGGCCACTTTACCATTCATGCCTTTGTATTTATGCAGATAGTGCACCAGCAAAAGAATGATATGATGCGCATCTACAAAATTGCCATCCTCATCGTAGAGCCCAATGCGGTCGGCATCGCCATCGGTTGCAAGCCCGATTTTCAGTTCCGGCGTGTTGCGGATTGTTTTGGAAAGCTCCTGCAGGTTACGATCCAGCGGTTCGGGTGCCTGGCCATTAAAACCAGGATTGTTTTCGCAATGCAGCAATACCGCACCAGGCATCAACCGGCGAATCACATTCTGCCCGGCGCCATACATGGCATCGTATGCCAGCTTGAACGGCGAATTGTTCAGCTCATCGAAATTAAATTTCGACTTCAGGTATTCGATGTACATATCCTCCAGGTTCACATATTCCAGCAGTCCCTCATCTTCCCAATGGGCAAGGCTTTCGGCCGGAATCTTCACTTCGTCTTTAATCAATGCTTCTACCGCTGCAATATCTTTCGGGCTGGAAGGACCGCCGTGTGCGCCTTTCAGTTTATAACCATTATATGATGGCGGGTTGTGGGAGGCCGTAATCACTACCCCTTGTTGCGCCCCAAGTTTCAATACGCCCAGCGAAATCATCGGTGTACTGATAAAACCTTGCGCCAGATAAACTTTGATACCGTTAGCGCAAAGCACTTTTGTGGCGGTTTCGGCAAATAATTCGCCCGCAAAACGGCAATCGTGCCCCACCACTACTTTTGCTTCTTTCTGATTAGAAAGCAACCAGTCGGCCAGTGCCTGACTTACGCGAGCCACATTGTAAACAGTAAAATCCTGCGCAATAATGGCGCGCCAGCCGTCGGTACCAAACTTGATCTTATCAGCGGTCATGAACTATTTTTTATGGATGATTTATTTTTTTGATTAATTGAACCACCGAAAATATTGCATTTTAACGGCAGGTGGCAAAAATAAGATTGAAATATCAAATGTGCATATCAAGAATAATCGCCATTTCGTAACACTTCTTTAAACCTTCACTTTCTTAATTTTACAAAAATTTTGAAGCCATGTCTGAAAAACTCCTTTCGATAAGTCCCACCAATGGTTCTGTTATCGCTACTTATGATATCTTCGACGAGCAAAAGGTGGAAAAAGCCGTAACGCTGGCACATAAGACTTTTGACAGCTGGCGCAGACTTTCTTTTCGTGAACGTGGCACTGTCCTGAAGAATATTGCTAAAGAACTCCGCAAACAGAAAAAATACCTGGCCGAACTAGCCACGGCCGAAATGGGTAAACCAATTGCACAAAGTATTGCCGAAGTAGAGAAATGCGCGAATACACTGGATTATTTCGCTAAAGAAGGCGCTCATTTCCTCGCTCCTGAAATCATAGCAACCGATGCACGCAAAAGCTATGTGAGCTTCCAGCCATTAGGAACGGTGCTTGCTATTATGCCCTGGAATTTCCCATATTGGCAGGTACTCCGTTGTATGGGCCCGATTTTGATGGGTGGTAATACGATGTTGCTCAAACATGCTTCTAATGTAAGCGGCTGTGCACTCGCCATAGAAAAAGTGGTTAAAGATGCGGGCGCGCCCAAAGGCATTTTCCAAACATTATTATTGCCGTCTTCCCGTATTGAATCACTCATTGCGCATCCGGCGATATCTGCGGTAACGCTGACGGGCAGTACTGCGGCAGGTAGCAAAGTAGCGGCAGCAGCGGGCAGTCATCTTAAAAAACTGGTATTGGAACTCGGCGGCAGCGATCCATATGTTATTCTTGAAGATGCAGACCTGGATCTTGCAGTGAAAGTTTGTGTAGAAGGCCGTCTTGTAAACAGCGGCCAGAGCTGTGTTGCAGCAAAACGCTTTATTGTGGTGAAGTCATTGCGGAAGGAATTTGAAAAACGTATGGCCGAGCAAATGAAGGCTGCGACTTATGGCGATCCAATGGATACTAAAAGTAAAATTGGTCCGATGGCGCGCGTAGATCTCCGCGACGAACTGCACAAACAAGTAGAAGCCAGTATAGCCAAAGGCGCCAAACTACTTTGTGGCGGTTTTATCCCGGAGGGCGACGGCGCTTATTATCCGCCAAGCGTACTGACAAATGTAAAAAAAGGGATGCCGGCTTACGACGAAGAAATGTTTGGTCCGGTAGCGGCTATAATTGAAGCGAAGGATGAAAAAGACGCAATTCGCCTGGCAAACGATAGTATTTACGGATTGGGTGCTGCCGTTTTCTCTAAAGACCGTAAACGTGCCGAACTGATTGCCGCCACCGAACTACAAGCGGGCAGCTGTTATGTCAATGCGCAGGTGCATTCTGATATGCGTATGCCTTTCGGCGGTGTAAAACAAAGTGGCTACGGCCGCGAGCTGGGGCAATTTGGCATCCGTGAGTTTATGAATATTAAGAGTGTGTTTATTCATTAATTCAAAGTCAAAAATCAAAAAATCCGCTCGCTTATTTCATTTCATTGACAATAAACGCCAATAAAAAAGGCCCGCAACAACAATGTCTGCGGGCCTTCCTGTTCAAAAAAACCATATCCGACTAAAACCCGAACATTTTCTTTGCATCGTCCAGGTCTACATCGCCGTCGCCATCTTTGTCTAATCCAAATTTAGCCGCAATATTGCCAATGCCGCTACCAGACAGTGATTGTGTAATCTGCGACAGATTAAAACTACCGCCCTGGAATTTTCCGAGTACTGACTGCAACACATTCGGAATAAGACTGGATGCCACATTAGATGCAGCACCGCTACTTAACCCAAACTTCTGCATGATATTGTCGGCGAAATTACTTTGCATTTGTTGTACCGCCGGATGAGACGGGTCCTGCAACATATTGCTCACTTCATTTGTCTGCCCGTTCTGAACCATGTTTTGCAACATTGACATCACTGAATTGCCCGCTTCATTCATTACCGCGTCATTATGTTCGTTCGGCACATCAGCGTTGTTGACTACCGCATCTTGTCCGTGTTGTTTGATCATTTGCATGATTTCTTCCAGCATAGCTTTTTGTTTTTGTTGTACGTAATTTAAAAAATATAACCGTCAAAAAATGGGAAGCTTTATGTTGATTTATTTAATTGCTTCCCGCTTCTTTAACGCAAGAAGTATGCCAACTACTTGTTTACGTTTGCCCTACGGCGGAAAAACCGCTTGTTTTGCAATCTGCCAGACCCACCGCAGCGCAAGATTTTTGTAATACGATTCGGCCAAAATGGTTTTAGCTCCAGTCAGTCGCCTCGTCTTTATCAAAAAGATTTATTTTTACCGCCGTCAAAAAAACACAAATGACCATGCTTACCTACCTGGCACTCGGCGATTCCTATACGATTGGCGAACTGGTTCCGAAAGAAGAAAACTTTCCGCACCAACTGGTGCAGCTTTTACATAAAGACAACACGGAAGTGACCGAACCGGTGATTATTGCCGTAACCGGCTGGACTACGGATGAGCTGGCGGCTTCTATCCGGGAACACGCACTGCAGGAAACATTTTCGTTTGTGACTTTATTAATTGGTGTCAATAATCAATACCGCGGCCGCGACTTGGACAACTATAAAAAAGAATTTACCGAATTGCTGAACCAGGCAATTGTTTTTGCAAACGGGCATACACAGCATGTTTTTGTACTTTCTATTCCGGACTGGGGGGTAACACCATTTGCGGAAGGCCGCGACCGGGCTCAGATCGCGAAAGAAATCGACGCCTACAATGCAGCAAATAAAGAAATAACCGGGGCGCATAAATGCCATTACCTGGAGATTACGGACAGCACCCGGAAAAACGGAACAAATCCAGCGTTTCTTGCGGAAGACGGCTTACATCCTTCCGGAAAAGAGTACACGATTTGGGCAGAGCGATTGGCCCCGCTCGTGGCTGCAGCATTAAAAGGTTAATAGTTAAACTGTTAAAAACGTTATGCCGTGCAAAGATGGATTGTTTAATTCACTAGCTTACACGTTTTGACTTTCAGTATCTTTGCTAACATGAAGCGTTATCTCGTTTTACCCTTAATGTTCCTTTACCTCCTCGCTGTAACCGGCGTGGTTGTGAATGCACATTATTGCGGCAAAAACCTGGTATCGTGGAATGTGTTTTTAAAGGCCAATCCTTGTGGTGGCTGCGATGACGACCAGGGCAAGGTTGTTCCCCATAAATGTTGTAAGGACAAGCAGGTAAACGCAAAAGTGACACATGATCAAAACAGTGTTTCCATTAACCTGCAACTGGATGCTACCGTACATCTGCCTGCCGATAAACCGGCAATTATTTTTGGCGACATCGCCGTTCCTGCTACACGCGAGGTGGCATTTACGTACCGGGCCAATGCCCCGCCCGGCCTCTGGCAAAATATTCCGCTTTATAAATTACATGCCCGTTTTACTTATTACGGATAATGATTCAGGCCCATTCCCGGGTTAATTAAAACACGTATGCTCATACGTGATTTGCTCCATCATTTATTCCTAACCTTAATAAGTAAACAATATGAAACGTTTCATCGTTTTTCTGCTCTTCATTATTTCTTCCTTTTCACTTGCCAGTGCGCAACAGAAAAAAGACATCGCTACCGAAAAAATGCGTGTGGAAGGCAACTGCGATATGTGTAAAAAACGCATTGAAAACGCGGCCTATATCGGCGGTGTAAAAGAAGCCGTTTGGGATCAGCACACGCATCTACTCACCGTTACTTACCGGCCTTCGAAAACCTCTATGGATGAGGTTGCCAAGCACATTGCGCATGCCGGTTACGACAATGAAAAAATAAAGGCAACCGAAGCCGAGTACAATAAATTACCGAAATGCTGCGCCTATAAGACTGCTACCTGCGATCACTAATGCAACGTAGTCGTTATTTGTCAGCCGCTCTGCTGAGTGGGCTGCTGTTGCTTTCGCCCCGATATGCTTCTGCGCAGGAAGCAGGGCGAAAGATAACAGGAACCGTATATGAGCAGGGCAAAGAAAGTAAAACGCCTTTAGCGGGAGCGGTAATTACTACATTAAATCGTAGTGCGGGTACACAAACCTCCGCTACTGGCCGCTTTGAATTGACAGTGCCCGACACTGTGCGACACCTGATCATTTCTTATACCGGTTATAAAACCGACACGGTTATGGTTTCCGGTAGGCCATTGGAAATTATATTGGCCCAACCACGCAACCTGAAGGAAGTGGTGGTCCGCGAGCGCGTGAAAAGCACAGAGATTAGTATGCTGGGCGCTATGAAAACGGAAAAGATCGGTGCGCGGGAACTGCTGAAAGCCGCTTGCTGCAACCTGAGTGAAAGTTTTGAAACAACACCTTCGATCGATGTCGCATTTACCGATGCGGTCAGTGGCTACAAACAAATCCAAATGCTGGGGCTCGCCGGACCTTACACTGTTATCACCAGGGAAAACATTCCGGAAGTGCGCGGATTGGCAGCGGTAACAGGTCTGACGTTTACTCCTGGCACCTGGGTGGAAGGTATGCAACTAAGCAAAGGAACAGGCAGTGTAGTAAATGGCTATGAAACCGTTGCCGGGCAAATCAACATTGAACTACACAAACCTTTTGAAGAAGAAAAAGTCTGGCTGAATCTGTACCAAAGCACACAAGGCAGAACCGAAGCAAATGCGGTGTATAACCATAAATTCAACGACCAGCTTTCCGGCAACCTGATGCTGCATGTAAAATCGCAATGGGCAAAAATGGATCAAAACAATGATGGCTTCCTGGATCAACCGCTCGGTAACCAGTTCGGCATTTTGAACCGTTGGTTTTATATGGGTAAAAACGGACTGGAAATACAGGGCGGAGTCAAGGCTTCCTTTATGGATAACCATGGCGGCCAATGGGCTTACGAAAAAGGGATGCCTCAGGTAGCCGGCAATCCGTGGGGTTTTCGGCAAAATACGAATCGCGTAGAAGGTTGGGCCAAAATAGGAAAGGTTTGGAATGACAAGCCCTGGAAAAGCGCAGGCCTTCAGCTATCCGGTTTGCATCACGAGCAAGACGCACAATATGGCGCCCGTGATTATAGCGGCACGGAACGTAGCTTTTACAGCAACCTGATCTATCAGAGTATTATCGGGAATACCAACCATGTCCTTAAAGCCGGGGCCAGCTTTTTACTCGATAATTATAATGAAACATTTGCCGGCAGTCAATACAAACGCAATGAAGCAGTGCCAGGTGTTTTCGCCGAATATGCCTGGAGTCATCTGACCAAATGGAATGTGGTAGCAGGTCTCCGTGCCGATTACCACAATATGTATGGTGCTTTTGTAACACCCAGGTTGCATATTCGTTATGCCCCATTCAATAATACATCGTTCCGCGCATCGGTGGGACGGGCACAGCGTACGGCTAATATTTTTGCAGAAAACATCGGCTATATGGCCAGTAACCGGCAGTTTCTGATCGCAAATCCGCAGGCAGATAAAGCTTATGGCCTGAATCCGGAAGTGGCCTGGAATTTCGGTTTGAATGCAACGCAAAAATTTAAGCTGAACTACCGCTCCGGCGCATTCAGCGTAGATTACTACTATACACATTTTCAAAACCAGGTGGTGACCGACCTGGAAAACAGCCACCAGGTTCGTTTTTACAATCTCGATGGGCAATCGTTTGCTCATAGCTTCCAGGCGCAACTCGATTACGAACCGATACGCAAACTGGATGTCCGTATCGCTTACCGTTGGTACAATGTGAAAACCACTTATGATGGTATTTTGAAGGAAAGGCCATTGGTAGCCGCCAACCGGGCATTTATCAACCTCGGGTATGAAACCAAAAATGACTGGCGGTTCGATTATACGTTCAATTGGATAGGTACGAAACGGGTTCCCGCTACAGATCATACTGACCAGACGGGAACACAATCCCCATCGTACATCCAGATGAATGCGCAGATCAGCAAAACCTTCCGTAACAACCTCGAAATATACGCAGGTGGCGAAAACCTGACCAACTATATGCAACAGGATCTGATACTTGGCGCCAGCAATCCATACGGCGACAATTTCGACGCTTCGATGGTCTGGGGACCAGCGACCGGTCGGAATGTGTATATCGGCTTAAGGTATAAGATTAAGTAAAAGGAGAACGGTTGTTTGAATCTCAGGCAACCGTTTTTCTTTTTATAACGACGACATAACCTCATTTCATTTACCCTTCGACAGCATTCAAACCGCTGCTTACTTTTCTTCGGCAATCGCGCAATCGAGCGGCACAACCCTGTCCAGCCACTGTATCGGGAACGCTACACGTTATTTTTGGGGGTCAAAGTATTGCTTTACCAGAGTAACTTTACAATTTCATAAACTAGATCATGGACACAGATACTATGCGTGAATTTTGTCTTTCGTTGCCACAAACGACAGAAGACATCAAATGGGACCATCTATGCTTTTGCGTCGGCGCTAAAATGTATATCATTACCGGCTTTGAGGACAACTCCCCTACGTCGTTTAAAGTGCCGGAAGAAGACTTCGATGCACTTACGGCCCGCGATGGCATTATACAGGCCGCACATTTGGCAAAGCGGCAGTGGGTAACGGTGCTGCAGCGTAATAAACTCAAACCAAAAGAATGGGAACATTATATCAACCAGTCGTATGAAATGGTGAAGCAGAAGCTGACGAAGAAATTGAGAACGGAGCTGGGCTTGTGAATGACCAATGGTGAATCAATGTCGTTTTCTTAAAAAAATTGATTTCGCGGACTGTACTAAAACATCGGCTTAAGGAAACGATATGATTGGCGAATGCTCGTGTTGTTTTGCGAAATACCCCGCCGCCTAAATAAAAATGGTCAGACGACTTGAAATCGTCCGACCATTCTATTCGAATATCTCTTTAGGGGGAGATAATGCTTATTCTGTGGTTACGATAAACGTATAATTTTTCAGTTTGGCGACTTTATCGCTCAGTGATAATGCTGCCATAGAACCGGTTGGTTTGGCAATCTGCAAACCTTCCACCATGCTTAAAAACGTGTTGATATAAGGAGATTTGACTGCATAACCTGCGCCTTCAGCACCTTGCAGTTTTGCATCTACGATTCCGATCACGTTTCCATTTTCATCAAACAACGGGCTACCGCTGTTTCCTGGTTGTACAGCCGCAGAAAACTGGTACTGTGAATTGGTACCCTTATAACCACTTTTTGCACTGATGATACCTTCTGTCAGTTTCACTTCTTCACCCATAGAGGTTGTCAGCGGGAAACCGAGTGCAAAAGATTTGGAGCCTTGTTCCGCTACGGAAACGCTGATCTGGTAAGGAATGTCGCCAATGGCAACGTTTTGATTTTTCAGTTTCAAAACCGCCAGATCAAGATCAGCATCATAAGAAACCACATCTACACCATAAGACGTCGTAAAATCATTACCGATACCTTTCACCTGCACTTTCTTCGCGCCTTTTACAACGTGATAGTTCGTGAGCAGATAACCTTGTTTGCTAATGGCAAAGCAGGTGCCTTGTTTCGGACCATCGCTATCGGCGGTCATGCCTTCCGGAAGTTTGCCTACCGGGTGCGCTTTGTCTTCTTCTACTTTGATAACGTTCTGCACTCTGTCAAGATATTTTTGGGCTTTCTCTCGAGTAAGAGGGTAAATCCAGGCACCATCCTCCGTAGTAACATAATATTTCTCTCCATTTTTAACATCGAGCACAGCGCTCATTCGTCTTGAATTACAAATAGCGACTACGGATATGCGTCCTTCGGAATACATTTTAAATTTCAAATTCTCATTCCTAGTTATGGATCCTACGAGATTATCGTTAATGTAAATACTTACAGGGAAAATAAGCTTCGGTCCAAGGATATTAATAATCGCATAATTCTTCTTCTCTTTAGGCTCTTGTTGCTCCTGCGCAAATAAATTAAGGGTTAACAGCAGCAAAAGCGCTGACAATAAAATCTTCTTCATTGAGTTTTTGGTTTCTGTGTGTGTGTGTATGAAAATTCAGATGCAAAAGAAATTCAATTTTATCATCCATGCAATAAGCAATTTGGGGGAAATGATGAAGGGAGAATGGAGCATGGTCAATGAATCAAACTCGTTTCCTTAAGCGTTCGCGCTGTTATGCCCCTGCGAAGAATGAAGCATGGTCATTGTAAAGAATGAAGCAACCACACGTAACATCGGATTCGTTTTATCGTGCAGACCGCTTCATTCTTCGCGGGGACGCGAGTAACAAACAATTTCATGAAAAGTAAAACGTCAAATGTGAAAACGCGTCACGAGGCTTTGACTTCTTAGACAACCCATAGAATTACACAAAAAAGAAACGATCCGTAGAGGCGTAGCATGCTACATTTCTACGGATCGTTTAACCTTTTACGTTTGACGTTTGCCTATCCGTTCACTTCGAGGTTCATTTTAGAACGCAGGTTAGAAGGAATCGCGTTTTTGTTCAGGAGGAACGCTGTGGTTTTATATTGTACATAAGCTTTGCTCACGTAGATATAACCTTTGTAGTCGTTCTTTTCGCCCCATGAATTTTTAACGATATAGTATTCTTTACCGGCCTGATCTTTTGCCAGGCCTACAATGTGCATGCCGTGATCATCGGTGGTTTCGTAGTTTTCAAACGCTTTCTGACGCATTTCGGGTGTGATCGTACGTTCTGTTTTCGGGCCGTTGAACAGTGCTTTCTGATCGGCTTCTTCCATATCATCCCAATCTTTTTCCGGAACGAATGCAACACCGTTTTTCCAGCTGAAATATTTTTCGCTCACGTCGGTAGCCCAAGCCACGGTATAACCATTTTTCAGTGCGTTATCGATAATCGTAGTGATATCATCCATTTTCACGTTGTACACTTTTTGCATCGCCCAGTTGTCTTGTACCATCAGCAGCGATTTTTTGTAGTACGGCATATCGGTGAAGGAAGAGATCTCTACGTAATCGGCCGGGTTGATGCCTACCACCTGATCTGCGAATGTACGTGGCGTATATTCTTTTCCTTTCCAGGTAAAAGTTTCCGGAATCGGACCGAGATATGCATCCAGCACCGCATTAAACGCTTTGTTCCAGCTGCTGGTCAGTTTGCCGTTCGGGTTTTTCACGATCGCATCCAGCATGCCTTTCAGCACGGCCTGCATTTCGCCGAATTTGTTTTTAGAAGTACCGTAGTTCAGACCCGTGTACAGTTCCTGCGGCATTGCACCATATTTCTGGTACATGTTGATCACGTCATGACATTCGCCACCATCGCCCCAGGAGAAATCGCCGTGCATGCGCACATAAGAAACCGCCTTGTCTTTGTACACGCAGTGTGCGGTGAAGATCTGAGATAATTGCACCGGTGTTTTACCCATGCGGATCATTTCGCTTTCTACAAATGAGTTGGTGGAATAACTCCAGCAGGTACCTGAACTCGCCTGGTTTTTTACTGAGGTAGTACCGAGATCGATCACTTTTGTAAAGGTGAAGGCTTTCTTTGCGCTGTCGCTTTTATTGTTGTCCAGCTTTTTAACAAGATCATCCTGTGCTGTCGCCAAAACTGGCAATGCCACAGCCATGAGCAGCATTAATTTTTTCATTATAAGATCAAAATTGAATTGGAAGCATCCAAGGTACGAAGTTGTCAATAAATTCAACTACCGTGAACGTGAAAATCCCCAAAAACCTCCCCCTTTGCTCCGCCTTGTTTAAACAAACGTCAATACCAACGCTAAAAGCATTCCCTTTGCTACAATAAGCACTGCGCGGGGCTGTAAACTACGATTTTTAGGTGTTTCGCCTTAAGCTTGCCGGTCCATTACCACTTTTAACTTTTACTTTTGACTTAGGCCCACCTATTTTGTTTTATATCAACGGCAAAAGTTATTTTTGTGCAGCAACAACACTAAGAGCGGCGTCTGAAACGGTTTTTAAAAATACTGCGCAATATTTTACTGGGTTTCGCAGGCTTGATCATTTTGCTGGTGATTCTCATTAATTGGACACCGGTGCAGAATTTTCTGGCCGGTAAAGCCACGGAATTTCTTTCGCGCAAGCTAAAAACTAAAGTCGCCATCCGGCACATACGGGTCGATTTTTTGAACCATGTACTGATAGAAGGTGTTTATATCCAGGATCATGCAAATGATACGTTGCTTTATGCCGATTTGGTTCAAACCCGCATCACCGATTGGTTTTTCCTTAAAAAAGAAGTACCCGTTATCAGTTATGTAGGGCTGCACGGCGCCTATGCCAATTTGTACCGGAAAAAAAATTCCAGCGAATGGAATTACCAGTTTATTATCGATGCTTTTTCCGGCCCTAAAAAGAGCACGGGCAAAAAAAACGATTTCGAGATCGATCTGAAAAAAGTGGACCTGAAAAACATCCGCTTCCGTATGGATGATGCCTGGGAAGGCGTCAACATGGATTTTGACGTAGGTTCGCTCGATGTAGCTGCCGATAAAATAGACCTGAAAAAGAAACTGCTGGATGTCGGTAATATCCATCTGAAACAGTTTTCGATGGTCTACTATGACTATGAAGCCGGCAAGCCAAAAGATTCAACGCACAAGAAAAAGAAACACGAAATTGACACGACCGCTTTCAATACCGACAATTGGTTAGTTTCGCTCGGGAAATTACAGCTCGAAAACTGTGCATTCCATTTCAAATCTGACGAAGACATTCCGGTCATCAACGAATTTGACCCGGCACATATGGATATCACCGGCATCGACATAGATGTCCGGAACATCCGCATTGTGAAAGATACCATTCGCGGACATATGAACCACCTCGCCGCCAAAGAACGCTGCGGTATCGAGATCAAGGATTTCAGAAGCGCTATTACCGTTTCGCCGAATGCCTCCATTTGCGACAGCCTCTACTTGGAAACCAATCACAGCAAGCTACAGCACTATTATGCGATGCACTATAAACGCTTCCCGGATTTCACCGATTATATTGAAAAAGTGGTGATGGTGGGCAAGTTGAAAAATGCAACCGTTGATGCGCGCGACGTCGCTTATTTTGCGCCGCAGCTGCGTAAACTCTATCCCGCAACCCTTAAGGTGAGCGGCGCTGCGGTAGGTACGGTGGCCGACCTTAAAGCGAAAGACCTGGATATAACCGATGGTACGAGCACTATAAAAGGCGATCTGGCCATGAAAGGACTGCCGGATATATACACCACGTTCATCGACTTCAATAATGGCGAGATCATGACGAGCGGCCCAGCCATGCTCAAATATGCACCAGAACTGCGGCAAAATCCGAATGTAGACGTACAGGCGTTAAAATATGCTTATTTCAAAGGAAGCTATAAAGGATACCTGGAAAATTTTGCTACCTCCGGCACGCTTACCACTAATCTGGGCACCATTGTATCGGATATAAAATTGTCTTTGCCGGACAGCAAAAAGAAAACGGCAAGTTATGCGGGCACGATCAAAGGTGATAAAATCAATGCCGGTGTGTTTTTCCGCCAGCCAGACCTGGGCACCATGACGTTTAATGCTTCGGTAAACGGTTCCGACTTCGATCCCCACAATGCACATGTGAATATCAACACTACTTTTTCACAACTTTATTTTCATCAGTACAATTACACCAATATCACCGCAGAAGGTGTACTGGCCAAAAAACAATTTACCGGAAAACTACTGGTCGATGATCCGAATCTGGCGCTGGCCTTTAACGGGAATATCGATTTCAGTCAGTCGCTGCCTACGATCAAAGCCACGGCCAACCTGCTGAAAAGCGACTTGCGCGCACTACATCTCACTAAAGATTCTATTCTGGCAAGTGCGGATTTTGACCTCAATTCCACCGGTAATACCATTGATAATTTCCTCGGTTCGGCCAAGCTGTATAACATCAATGTGATCCGCAAAAAAAACAGGCTGGACCTGGACTCGGTCTATATCAATTCCAGCGCCTATGACGAGAATAGGACCCTGACATTGCAGAGTAACGATATCACTGCACATATTGTCGGTAAATATGAGCTGTCGAAGATCCTGCCCTCACTGCAATATTACCTGGCGGGCTATCTGCCGGCTTATATCAAAAAGCCGAAGAGCGCGGCTCCCAACCAGATCATCAGTTTTGACATTACCACTCGTGATGTAGACAACCTGCTGAGTGTGGTGGTTCCCCAACTGCGCAATTTTAATAATGCAACGATCATCGGCTCACTGAATACAACGACGCAGGAACTGACACTCAATGCCCAGATTCCTGAAGGGCATATCGACAATATAGCACTGGGGCATATCGAAATCAACGCTTCGGGCAATTATCAGCAGTTGTCTTTAAGAACGGACATCGCAGATGTGGTTGTGAGCGACAGCCTGGTCAATGTATCGCTGAATGCAAACGCTACATTAGGCAATGATTCGCTTAAATTCAATATCGTAACTTCTTCACCGCTGAGTTATGGCACTGCCATTATCAATGGACATGCCTTTGCGTATAACGATTCACTTTACCTCAACATCCTGCCTTCAGAATTTTACCTGGGTCAGAACAAATGGCAGATCGACGGCGACAACAGGATCGTTTTCGCGAAAAAATATCTCAGTATCGGTCATCTTCACCTGCATTCGGGCTTCCAGGAAATTTCGGTAAATACGAAAACAACGCCGCAGAGCCAGGAAATTGCAGCGGATGTCAAAGACCTGGATCTTGCCACATTGGGTGGCATTGCAGGCTTATCAGCCTATCAGCCCGACGGCCGGCTCTCCGGTTATATTAGTGTCCGCGATCTTTTCACGAAGACATATGCAACAGCCAACCTTCGCGCTTTCGATCTGAAACTCGGCGCTGATACGGTGGGTGAAGTGCGGATTATCGGCAATTATGATGCTGCTAAAAAACAAATTGAACTGCAGCAGGAAACAGGCATTTTCAATGGGGACGCTTCTCTTACTGCAAACGGAATTTTTTCGCTCGACAGCACGCACTACCAGGCACTCAACGGACAAATCAAGTTCAACCATGCATCTCTTGCCTGGATCTCACCTTTTGTCACCGGGCTGATGAGCAATTTGGGTGGCTATGCAGATGGCGTCGTACAAGTAAAAGGAACCTCTTTACAGCCGGATATTTCCGGGCAGATAAAATTAGCGGATGCTCATTTGCATGTCGATTATCTGGGCACCAATTATACAATACCGACAGGCTCGATAAATATTACCAACGAAGCTATCAGATCCGATCAATTAATACTGTATGATGAACACGGCGGACAGGCAATTGTCAAAGGAGGAGTAACCCATGACCGGTTGCGCAATTTTAAATTTGCTATGTCGGCTTCTTCCAACTCGTTTGAAGTGCTGAACCTGCGCGATTTTGAAAATAGCAATTTTTACGGGCAGCTCATCGCCGATATAGAACGGCTGTCGGTTTCCGGGCCATTCGACAATATCTCGCTATCCGTTCGGGGCGCGGCTTCCAAGCCATCGCACTTGTACATTCCAATCACTACCACCGGGAATACGGGTAGTTATAGCTATGTAAGTTTTCAGTCGTATGGCAACGACCAAACCGTTGTAAAAAAGAAAAAGGGGATCAAATACAGCATCTCTATCGACGCGCAGATGACCGACAACCTGGAAACGACAATGGTACTCGATCCTTCAACCGGTGATGAAATCAATGCGAAAGGTAATGGTAGTTTAAACATCAAAATTGCCTCAAACGCGGATATGAATATCACCGGCACGTACAAAATCGATGAAGGCGATTATACATTTACATTCCGCCAGCTTTTCTTTAAACGGAAATTTATTATCAACAGAGGCAGCTATATTGTCTTCACCGGTCCTGCTACCAGGCTCAACCTCGAAATTGAAGGTACTTACCGAACCATGGCCCGCCTGTACGATCTCCTGAGTGAACAGGAACAACAAAACCAGATGATTCCTTCAAGCGAACTGGCAGATGCGAAAACAGCGCAAAACGTAGATGTGATCCTGCATATGAAAGGTTCCCTGCAAAAACCAGAGCTAACGTTTAAGCTGGAGCTTCCGGAAAAAAGATCGGTGGGTACTTATGCGTACACCAAGCTGGAACGCATTAATCAAAACGACCGTGAACTATTTGACCAGGTTGCTTCTTTATTGCTGGTCGGCTCATTTATTCCACCGGAAGGTCTTATTGGGACCACGGCTAAAACCGGCGCCATCAATAATATGAGCGAAATCATTTCTACCACAGCGTCTTCGCAGCTCACGAATATTGTCAACAAATTGCTGGGCGATAAAAGTCTGGCGATCGAGCTGAAGTATAAAAACTATAACCTGAGCGATCCTACCGTTGCGGGCGGTATCAATAGAAACGAACTGCGCTTCGGCGTACGTCAGAGTTTGTTTAAAGAGCGTGTGATTGTGGAAGTGGGCAGTATTTACGATTGGGGCCGGCCAACGTCTACCAATACGAGTACTTCAAGTGCCCTTACCTTAGCGGGCGATTTCCGCGTACAATACCTGGTAACAGAAGATGGTCGCCTTCGCCTGAATGGTTTCCGTACCAATAATTTCGATGTGGCTGTGGGCAGTTATATTACACGAGCCGGTGTGGGTATTTCCTGGCGCAAAAGCTTCGATAATATGAAGGAGTTTTTCCACGGCGCGCAATACAGCAATTATATCCAAAAACAAACGGATCGCACTTTGCTGAAAATTGATTCAGCTACGATTAAGAAAGCGACTAATTAAGTGGAAACGTAAAGAATATTGGACCAACAATAATAACCGATTTTTTATCGACTAGCCCTTTATCCATTCCGAGGATATTTTGGAGCAGACGAAAAGTTTGCATCAGGAAATCAGCGATCGGAAATAGCCTTCCAACTGCTTTGCAATGACATCCCAGCCAAAACGGGTGCGAACTATATTCATGCCTTTCTCGCCTACTTCCCTGCGACGGTCTTCAGAACGCAGGAGTTCAGTCACGCTATCTGCAAAAGCTTTTGCTTCGGTCTGCATAATTACCCCTTCGCCGGAGGCGATCCCTAAGCCCTTAAAGCCAATATTGGAGCACACCACAGGAATCCCCATGGCCATTGCTTCCAGCACTTTATTTTGTGTACCGGCGCCAAAGCGTAATGGCGCTACCACAACGCTTGCGCTGTTGTACACTTCGGCAAGGTCTTTTACAAAGCCGGTTACTTTGATATGATCATTTGCCAACGCCTGCACTTTGGGAATCGGGCGCTGACCGGCAATGATAAATTCAAGGTTGGGAAATTGCTTTCTGATTTCAGGCAGTATGTCGGCGGCGAAATAAAGCACTGCATCTACGTTGGGCGCATAGTCCATATTGCCGGTAAACAGCAAGGTATGGTTATGACTATAGTCGTGATTGCGCGGGGCAAAGGTTTTGAGATTTACACCGTTCGGCAGTAAGTTGATATTGCTTACATGATGTTCATAACGCAGGTATTCCAAATCTTCAGACGAACACACCAGCGACATATCGTACGATTCCAGTATTTTCTCATAACGCAACACTCTCCGTTGTTCCACATTTTCAAACAGACGCGTCCAAAAACCACGTGGTATTTCTTTACGGCGTTTCCAGTAAAGCGAAAACGCATCGGGCAAATCGAGAATGCGCGGTATATCTTTGCGTTGATACAGGTATGGCGACATGCGTAAATGCTGCACATGCACTGCATCGAATTTTTCCTTTTGCAGCAATTCATCCAGCCGCTGCTTCATCTCACCCGACTGAAAATAGAGTACCTGTACGGGTTTGCTATCCCACAATGCAGTCAGGCACTGAAGCGCCGATTTCCATTTGGGCAGATAAATAAAATGAACCTCTTTGAAGATTTTTTTCAGCTCCGCTTCATATTGCAAATCTTCTTTCGTTTGGGCAAAAGTGAGCAAATGGAGCTCGTGGCTATCTTTCAGCTTGGTAGCAAGATTGTAGATTTTGAGTTTATCTCCGCGGTAAGGCGGGTAAGGCACACGATTCGCTAAAAAGAGAAGTTTCATCTGAAGGAAAAAGACTTATTTAAGTTCCGGATAGTTTACAGTAAATGCTGCAAACAAACATTGATCCTGGTTACACAAGTGCAACCAGGATCAATCAATCATTACTATAACGGAATTATCGCAGGATTTCGTGTCCGAGCTTATCGCGTTTTGTCTGCAAATAAAATTCGTTATGCGGATTTGGCGCAATCTCAATAGGAACATTTTCTACGATCTCCAGTCCATAACCCAGCAAGCCGGCACGTTTGCGCGGATTGTTGGTCATCAGTTTTATTTTCGAGATGCCAAGATGGCGCAGGATCTGTGCACCGACTCCATAATCACGCTGATCGTTTTTAAATCCGAGCGCCAGGTTTGCCTCTACCGTATCCTTGCCTTCTTCCTGCAGTTTGTAAGCTTTCAGTTTATTCAGCAGCCCGATACCGCGGCCTTCCTGGTTCATATAAAGCACCAGGCCTTTCCCTGCGGCTTCTACCATTTCCATTGATTTCTGCAGTTGTTCGCCGCAATCGCAACGCAATGAATGCAGGATATCGCCGGTAAAGCAAGAGCTGTGTACACGTACTAAAATCGGTTCGTCTTTTTCCCATTCGCCTTTCTTCAAAGCCAGGTGTTGTTCGCCTGTATTGGTTTGACGGAACGCGATCAGTTCAAAATTGCCGTGTTTAGTTGGCATTTGCACCCGTACTTCCTCCTCGATCAATGATTCCGTAGCAAGACGGTAGGCGATCAGGTCCTTAATAGAAATGATTTTCAGATCGAATTTCTTCGCAATTTCCATCAGCTCCGGCAAGCGAGCCATTGTGCCATCATCATTCATGATTTCCACCAGAACGCCTGCAGGCTCAAAGCCAGCCAACCGCGCCAGATCTACGGTAGCTTCGGTATGTCCGGTACGACGCAGCACACCTTCGTTTCTTGCTCGTAGCGGGAAGATATGACCCGGGCGACCCAGATCTTCCGGTTTAGTATCAGGATTGATCAAAGCCTGAACCGTTGCCGCGCGGTCATGCGCAGAAATACCGGTAGTGCAGCCATGTCCGATCAGGTCCACAGAAACAGTAAATGGCGTTTGGTGTAAAACGGTATTATTCTCAACCATCAGGTTGAGATTCAATTCTTCACATCGCTGTTCGGTAATGGGGGCACAGATGAGTCCACGGCCGTGTTTTGACATGAAATTGATGATCTCCGGTGTGACATTGCGTGCAGCAGTTACAAAATCGCCTTCATTTTCACGATCTTCGTCATCCACCACAATCAGCAATTTTCCTTTTTTTAAATCCTCCAATGCGGATTCAATTGTATCAAGCATATTATAAGCCCTCCGACTATGATATTTTGGAAATGCAAAGTTACTATTTATTGCCGCTTTCACGGCATGCGATTCTCTATGATGTGATAGCTTTTCTTGAGGTATCTAACAGCACTAACAACTTGTCTAGCAAGCCATCCATAATATTTTTCTGGTTATATCGCTCCGTCACCAACTGTTGTCCGGCGGCGGCAATATGTTCCGCCTGATGTTTATGATGCATTGCATAATAGATGGCCGCTGCAAATTCAGCCTCCGAGTTGGCTTTCAGATAGTGTACACCGGGCTCGGCCGCAATACCCTGCATGCCTGTTTCAGTGCTGATCACCAACTTGCCCGCCGCCATGGCTTCCATGATTTTAATACGGATACCACCGCCCGAACGAAGCGGCACTATTAATATTTTTTTATCGGCAATAAACGCGTCGGCATCCTTCACTTCCCCCAGGCACTGTACGCCTTTCCATTGTGACGAAAAGAAGCGTTCGGGCATATTACGTCCGGCAAAACAGAACTGAAACCGCGGCATTGATTTGTGCACCAGTGGCCAGATATCGTTTAAAAACCAATCCATCGCTTCTATATTCGGCAACCAATCCATCGCCCCTATATGATAGCCTGTCCAATGTTCTTGTACGGCAACATGATCTTGTTCGCGCAAAGTGATACCAAATGGCGTGACCACCTGAGGTGTACCACACCCTGATTTACGGATAATATCGCCATCGGCTTGCGTAATCGGCAGTAAAAGATCAAACTGCGACCAGATCTGCATTTCGAAACGACGGATACGTTTAGCCAGGTTCTTCAGGTAAAAACGCTTTACAGGTTGTGCTGTTTCCTTGGCCAGGCGTTCCCATATCTGGTATTCCACATTATGCAAACGTTGTATGGTAAAAGCATGGGAAACTTCTTTGATCACCGGAAGATATACGGAAAGATAAATGCTCTCCATCTGAATTACATCCGGCTTAAAATGTTTGATAACCGAAAGCAATTTCTTCTGAAATGCAACATTCGTGAAGCGATCGGCGTGTTCTGGTTGGGTACTGAAAAAGAAATTATTTAGTGTAGCCAGCCATTTAACGTCGTTGTCTACATCCACCGTATCCAGCTTATAAATGCCGGGATACAGTTTGTGCAATTTTTCCTTGCCCACATGGTGCCGCGAGGTATTCATCGCCAACAGGTACACCTGCCAGCCTGCCCTGCGAAAACCTTCGATCATCGCGTCCATAGCAAGTGCGCCACCATCCTTCAGCGGGTAAGGAACACGGTTGGTCAGTATCAGAATGCGTCTGCCTGTCATAAATAAGACTACAAAAATATAAAGCTCTGCGTAAACGCTTATTTTTACAGCATGACAGCCAAAAAAATGGTATTTCTGGGCAGCAAACCTGTCGGATATAAATGTTTCGCGTATCTGTTAGAGCATAAAGATGAATTGAATATTGAGGTTATTGGCTTATTAACTCAAAAACGAAAAGAATTTGCCGGTTCGTATGATCTGGCAGATATTGCCCGGAAATATGACGTTCCTGTGATCGAAAACCTGGCGGAGATGCCGGAATGCGATTTTTTATATTCGGTTCAATACCACCAGCTATTAAAGGCGGCGGATATTGCCAAAGCCAAAGAAATAGCCGTCAACCTCCATATGGCTCCGCTGCCGGAGTATCGCGGTTGCAACCAGTTTTCTTTCGCGATCATTGATGGTAAAGAAGAATTTGGTACTACAGTGCATGTAATGGACCCGCGCATCGATCATGGTGATATTTTATTTCAAAAACGTTTCCCGATCAAAAACGATATCTGGGTAAATGATCTGTATCAAAAAACGGAAGATGCTTCGGTAAAATTATTTCAGCAAACACTGGCGGCACTGGTTCAGGGAAAATACAACCGCCTGCCGCAATCGGCACTGGTAGCTCGTTACGGCGCTTCACTCCATTTCCGCAATGAAATGGAAGCATTGAAACATATCGATCTTTCCTGGCCTAAAGAAAAAATAATCAAACACGTTCGTGCTACTTCCATGCCGGGCTTTGAGCCGCCCTATTTTATGCTCGACGGTCAAAAAATGTACATCACAGACAAGCGTTCATGAGTAGCAAAAAGCATATTGTGCTGACGGTCACTTCAGACCCTAATTACGACCAGCGAATGAACCGCATTTGTACTTCCTTGCACAATGCCGGTTATGAAGTAACGCTCATCGGCCGTGAAAGGCCTAACAGCAAACCACTGATACAACGCAGTTTCCGGCAAATCCGCATCAAGCAACGGATCGATCAGGGAAAACTATTTTACGCATTGTACAACCTGAAACTATTCTTGCGCCTGCTCTTCCTGAAAATGGATGCGCTTTGCGCTATTGACCTGGACACAATTCTACCGGTTTTTTATATTTCCAAATTGCGCCGCAAGCCGCGGGTCTACGATGCGCACGAGCTCTTCTGCGAAATGGAAGAAGTGGTAACGAGGCCCGCTACCCAAAAAATGTGGTATGCCATCGAACGACATACGGTTCCCAACTTCCCTTACGGCTATACAGTCAATAAAAGCTATGTAGACGAATATCATCGCATGTATGGCGTTGAATACGCAATTGTGCGCAATGCTACGGTGCTTCGCCCATTGACCGTTCCGGAAAAAAAGGAAAAATATATTTTGTACCAGGGAGCTGTGAATCATGGCCGTTGTTTTGAGCAACTGATTCCGGCTATGCTACAGGTAAATGCAAAGCTGATCATTTGCGGGGAAGGCAATTTTTATAAAGAAGCGCAGGAAATGGTGCAGCAGCTCGGCTTGCAGGAAAAAGTAATTTTTAAAGGTTATGTACCGCCTCACGAATTACCCGCATATACAATCCAGGCATACATAGGCATCACGCTTTTCGTTGCGACAAGCCTGAGTAATGAACTATCGCTGGCCAACCGATTTTTCGACTATATGCATTCCGGCGTACCGCAACTGGCAGCGCGTTATCCCGAATACGAAAATATTAACGGTGAATTTGAAATTGCTTCGCTGCTGGAAGCCATTACCCCGGAAACCATTGCCGCGGCCTTAAACAGGCTTTTAACCGATGAAGCGTACTACCAGCATTTGCAACAAAATTGTCTTAGGGCACGCGAGGTTTATTGCTGGCAGGAAGAGGAAAAACGTTTGCTGGCTGTTTATCAAAAACTCTTCGCTAATGCCTGATGCTGCGCCAAACATGATCCGTTTCAGTGTAATTATTCCCGCTTATAATGCGGAAAAAACAATTGCGCGTGCCATCCATTCATGCCTGCAACAATCTTATCCGCCTTTCGAAATTATTGTTGTCAACGATGCTAGTAGCGATAATACAGAAACCATTTTGCAGGCCAATTTTAAAGATCGAATCCGGTATGTGTCTCTGAAGAAAAACGGAGGCGCCGGCCACGCCCGCAATGAAGGATGGAAGTTTGCAACTGGCGATTTCATTGCTTTTCAGGATGCCGACGATGTTTGGCATAAAGACAAGCTGCAACTCATCGCAACCGAGCTGCAGCGAAACTCGTCTATTCGTTTCCTATACCATCCCTATACACTTGCTTCAATGGAGTATGACACGTCTGCACGAAGCTTTTCGGCAAGTAAATATCCTTTTAAAAAATTGTTGTGGAGTAATCCAATCGGTACGCCCTGCACCGTGCTGATCAATGATGGTGCATTACGGTTCAATGAATCGATGCGCTACATGGAAGATTACGATCTCTGGCTGCGTGCCGGCGATAAATATGGCATCTGGATACTCGATATCCCATTAACGCAGATTGGCAGACCTATACTTTCAGAAGGTGGCCTTAGCAGTAATCGCTGGCAAATGCGCCTGGGCGAAATTAAAGCTTACATGCACCTTGCCAAACGGAATCCGGTCTACTATATGCTCCTGCCTGTACTGGTGGGGTTTGGCTTGCTCAAACATTTTATCAAATCATTCAGCCCGCCACGAAGCAATTACTAAAACGCCGATGTCGGATTTTTTTAATCGCTGATTTATTCCGAAAACAAAAACGAAGACAAAGAGCGCAAATAGCGATGCCATTTGCGCTCTTTGTCTTGCCAGATTCTTATAATGTTTACGCGATTCCCGCGTGTGTTACATCCTTCATCTGACCGTGCTCAATACGAACCACTCTTGCCGGATATTTTTGAATGATGGTATAATCGTGAGTTGCCATGATAAAAGCAGTCTGGTAATCGCGGCAGATATTAAACAGTAATTGCATGATCTCATCGGTTGTGTCCGGATCAAGGTTTCCGGTCGGTTCATCTGCAATGATCAGCTTCGGGTTATTGAGCAATGCACGCGCAATATCCACACGTTGCTGCTCTCCGCCACTCATTTCATAAGGCATCTTAAAACCTTTACTCTTCAAGCCCACTTTGCTCAGTACATTCTCAATTTTTTCGGCCATCAGGTTTTTGTCTTTCCATCCGGTTGCTTTCAAAACGAACTCCAGGTTTTCCTGCACATTACGGTCTGTAAGCAGCCGGAAATCCTGGAACACGATACCAAGGTTGCGACGCAACAACGGAATGTTCTGCCATTTAAGATCTTTCAGATTAAAGCCCGCTACATTTCCCTCTCCTTCTTTCAGGTACAAATCGCCGTATAATGTTTTCAACAGACTGGATTTGCCACTGCCGGTCTTGCCGATCATATAAATAAACTCTCCCTTCTGCACTTCGAAGTTTACATCAGAAAGAATCAGATTTTTGCCTTGATAGATATTAGCCTGTCTTAAAGACACAATTGAATCGCTCATAGCCTCACTTTGTTTCCAACAAATATAAACGCTTAAACTTTAAGTCGGTTGGGCGATTTACTTAAAAATGTATAAAAATGCAAAGGGCGTCCTTAAAGAACGCCCTTTGCTATTTTCAGAAAGCTAATGATTAATAAACGATCAGTTTCTCTGTGTTAGTACGGTTGTCGCTGATCACCTGTACAAGGTACATACCTTTTACAGCAACAGCAGAAGATGGAATTTCAACAGCGGTAACATTACCGTTCAGTTGCTGTTGCGTAGCATATACCACTTTACCAGCGATATCAGTTACGCGAACCTGAGCAATACCATTGCCACCTTTGATGTACAGATTTGAGCTACCTGTAGTTGGGTTTGGCGCCAGTGTTACACCTTCTTTCGCCAGCACCGCAGCATTTACACCGGTAGTCATATCAGTGATCTGGATACGGTCCATGTAGAAGTTGTTGCCGGAACCAAGGCCAGATGCATCAGCGCCTGGTTTGTAACGGAAACGGAAGAATGTTTTGTTAGAACGGGCCAAAGTTGGGATCGAGATGCTTTGCAGTGACCAGTCGCCACCCCATGTAGGATGGTAAGAAGCTGCAGCAGTGCCTTGTGTATGCAATTTACCTTTAGAAAGGATTGTGAGCAATTTCCAGTTATTAGCGCAGTCTGTAGAGTACCAGATTTCCAGAGAGTCTTTCATGTCAGCAGCGGTCGTAGTACGAGTTGTGCTGGAGCTCATGAAGTTCAGGTTACAGTTTGCAGCGTATTTAGGATCGGAAAGATCGAATGCAGGTGTAAACAGATCATCGTAGTCACCTTGTGGTGTGCCCAGTATTTCCGGACCATACAGGTTGACTTTGTTACGAGCATCGAAGTTGTTGTAGCAGATAGAACTGTTATCGTACACACCGTAATTAGATGCAGACCATTTGAAACTGTTGCCAAAATAGTTGAACATAGGCCATTTGTCCAGGCTGCCGTTAAACTCTTCAATATAATTGTCAGGGTTCAGACCTACTGTATCCGCTACATAAACTGCCTGGCGTGTTACTGTATTACTTCCTGAGGTACCGTTACCGGTTGCAGTCAGTGTTACGGTAGCCCAACCCGGTTGAGAGAATTTAGTAGATACTGTGTTGAGATTGGAAGTCGGTACGCTCGCACCGTTAGAGAATGTCCATTCAACATTAGTGATGGTATCGTTCCAACTGCGGTTGGTGAAGCTGAAAGTATACTGATTCGCACAACCGAATACTTTATCGGCAGGTAGTTTATCCGTAATAGAACCGGAGATTCTGCCCAGAGAAAAATCTGCAACCGGAGTCAGATCAGGCCATGCAGCCAGAGCGCCCGTAGAAGCGAGGTTGGTAGAATCGAAAAGATGGTTACGGTTAGCCTGAGTGCTTAGCAATGCTGCGCGCATACGTTGTCCCTGACCATAGGTAAACATTTTGGAACAATAAGTGTAGTCCATAATGTTCTGCGCATTGGTCGTATCAGGATAATCGATGATAGACGTACTGTCCGTTGTATTAAATGACTGTGCATATACTTGACCATACAGAGTAATCATCTGATCATAAGTATACCTCTTGAAAAAGTTCATTGCACAAGTAGTATCATACAGGTTAGCCGGCGTACAACCATTCAGACCATTTGGCGGGTTATGGCCTTTTGTTGGCGGCGTATCATCTACCAGATCATCGCCGCAGGCAATACCAGGACTATTAGTGTTACCCCAAGGGTGTTGGAGGTTCAGCGTGTGGCCGAGCTCGTGCGCAATCGTGTTATCGACCATTGCATAGCTTGCCAGGGAGATGACACCATCGATGTACGGAATAGCTGCTGCTGCTGGCGGCTGGTAAGCATAAGCCGCTGCACCGGTATGTGCACCGCTGAATGTACGGATAAACCAGACGTTCATGTAAGAATCCGGCGCCCATTGATCAAATTTTGCATCATCACCCGCATTGTACGATTTGTAAGAACGACGACGGGTAATACCGTGCGTTGGGTTGCCGTTCGGATCTTTCGTAGCGAGGTGAAAGCGGATATTGATCTTACCGATATAATCTTTATCAGTACCCGGAATTTTGCCAGCGAAAGTTGGGATAACTTCAGCCAGTTGTGCGGTATTTGTTTTTGAATATGCTTCATTGATAGCGTCTACCAATGCGAAAATGGTAGTATCGGACAAATATTCCGTGCCATAATCGTGAACAATGTGAAACACAAGCGGCACATCATAAACAGTATCTTCATTTACATTCGTAGTCCTTGCAAATTTTTGCAAGTTCATATGCTTCATGTTTTGTTTAATGTCTTCCTCAAGCTGCTTTTCATAGATGGCAATTTCAGGATGCTCAGCTTTAATCTGATGATAAGCCTCGTCTGAGCCGCACATCTTTTGAGCGTTGGCCGCACTTCCGATAAGCGCTGCCGCAGACATTAATAGTATAGCTTTCTTTACCATTTTGTGTTATTAAAAGAAATAGATAACGTTCGTTGAAATCAAAGATAGAAATTCCCGTTAAAAAATTGATAAGAATTAGGGAATTTGACAATAAAATTATTATCTTATGACATTTCTCCCTAATACGCCAAGGAAGAAGGTTTCCGCACTTCTAAAACATACCGTGCAGCCGGTTTTTCTCGATAAGACTGCAACAATTTAATAGTAATATATACAAACAAAGAGCCATCTAAAAAATGGCTCTTTGTTATCTTCAAAATATCATAACCTTATTCGTCCAGCTTCAGAACTGCCAGGAACGCCTCCTGTGGCACATCTACGCTACCAATCTGACGCATCCGTTTTTTACCTTCTTTCTGTTTCTCCAACAGTTTCCGTTTACGAGAGATATCACCGCCATAACATTTTGCCGTTACGTCTTTACGCATGGCTGAGATCGTTTCACGTGCTACGATCTTCGCACCGATGGCGGCCTGGATGGCAATCATGAACTGCTGGCGCGGCAACAGTTCTTTCAGTTTTGCACAAAGCTTACGACCGAAATCCTGTGCCCGGCTGCGGTGGATCAATGCACTCAATGCATCTACTTTATCACCATTCAGCAGAATATCCATTTTCACGATATCACTTTCACGGTAATCGATCGGATGATAATCGAACGATGCATAACCACGAGTAGAAGATTTCAGCTTATCGTAAAAATCGAATACGATCTCTGTAAGCGGCATTTCGAAAATCAGCTCTACACGGTTCGATGTAAGATAATTTTGGTTGATAAGAATACCACGCTTACCCAGACAAAGGCTCATGATATTGCCGATGTAATCGGGCAGGGTGATGATCTGCGCACGGATAAACGGCTCTTCAAACATTTTGAGCCTGGTAGGTTCCGGCATTTCCGAAGGGTTGTTCACGATCAGTTGCTCGCCACTGTTGAGATAAGCAATAAAGCTTACGTTCGGAACGGTAGTGATGACTGTCTGGTTAAACTCGCGCTCCAGACGTTCCTGGATAATTTCCATATGCAGCATTCCGAGAAAGCCGCAACGGAAACCAAAGCCTAGTGCCTGAGATGTTTCCGGCTCAAACGTAAGAGAAGCATCATTGAGCTGCAGCTTTTCCATACACTCGCGCAGTTCTTCGAAATCGTCGGTCTCAACCGGGAAGATACCGGCAAATACCATTGGTTTTACTTCTTCAAAACCATTGATCGGTTCCGGGCTTGGATTATTGACCAATGTGATGGTATCCCCTACTTTAATTTCCTTGGCATCTTTGATACCAGTGATTATATAACCTACATCTCCGGTTTTCACTTCTGTTTTCGGTGCAAGGCCCATTTTCAGGATGCCCACCTCATCGGCGCCATATTCGTTATCGGTGTGGAAAAACTTGATCTTATCGTTTTTCTTGATAGACCCGTTAAAGACACGGTAATAGGCAATGACACCACGGAAAGAATTAAATACCGAGTCGAAGATCAGCGCTTGCAACGGCGCTTCAGGATCACCTTTCGGTGCCGGAATGCGTTCTATCACAGCCGTCATAATGTCTTCGATACCGATGCCCGATTTACCAGACGCATGGATGATCTCTTCTGGTTTGCAACCGATCAGGTCTACGATCTGGTCGGTCACTTCAGGGATCATCGCTCCTTCCATGTCAATTTTATTGATCACCGGAATAATTTCCAGGTCATTGTCTAAAGCCAGGTAAAGATTAGAAATGGTTTGCGCCTGGATACCCTGAGAAGCATCTACCAGCAGCAAAGCGCCTTCACATGCAGCCAGTGCACGGCTCACTTCATAAGAAAAGTCTACGTGGCCGGGCGTGTCGATCAGATTGATGGTATACTTCTGACCCTTATATTCATAATCCATCTGAATCGCGTGACTCTTGATGGTAATACCTTTTTCACGTTCCAGGTCCATGTCATCCAAAACCTGGGCCTGCATGTCACGCGCAGAGATCGTTTTGGTAAATTCCAGCAGACGATCTGCCAATGTACTCTTACCGTGATCAATATGGGCTATGATACAAAAATTCCTAATATGCTGCATTTGACTCATACAAGCCACAAAAATACATTAAAAACACGGGTATTAAAGGGATTTCTGCCGAAGGCTGTTTTAAATTTTAGTGCTGCCTCGCGCCACGCGCTCCGAAAACCCGCGCCAGTTCCCAAAAGCCTCACCTTGTTGCGTATCACGGCTACACTTACCTCCTTACGATTTATCTTCCAGTCACGCCCAACTGCCAGCGCACAAATCACAAATCAGCTATCAGAAAATCATCGATTCGCATGGCACGGTTTTAATTTCCTATTTCTCCAGAACCACAAATGAGAATGCTATGAAAAGGATATTACCAGGCCTGCTCGTTCTGACTCTTTTATCACTGAGCGGTTGCCAATTGATCGGAGACATTTTTAAAGCCGGGGTATGGTCCGGAATTTTATTGGTTGTAGTTGTCTTAGGACTGATCATTTTTGTTATTGCGAAACTATTAGGGGGCGGCAAATAAAAGCGGTTTCTTTTTTTCACTATATAAAACACAACATTATGAATAAGCTGTTGACAGGCGCATTGATCGGACTCGCCGTTGGGCTTTTGATTGCTCCGGAAAAAGGAGATGAAATGCGTACCGACATTGCCGACAAGGCCGACAAACTGAAAAGAAAACTCAACAAAATGATGGGCAGAACCGGACCGGAACTGGACGATCTCAAAAAAATACTCGGTGAAGAAATTGTGGGCCTCAAAGACGACGTACGTCGCCGCATGCTCACCATCCTTGAAGAAAGTAAAAACAGCATGAACCATATCAGAAATGGTATGGCCTGAAAAGCTTAGTTGCTGTACCGACGGTGAAGGCGCTCCCGTAAAGTCTTAGGCAGCTTTGGGATCAAGAGCAACCCTCCCGCGATACAACCAACGCTCCAAAAAATTCCGCAGTTTATGCGGAATTTTTTTTGTCTACATTCTCACATTTAATCATTTGATTAAATTATTTGTTTAAAACTAAACAACAATTTAAATTTACCCAATATTTGTTCCGGTATGGCTAAAAAAGCATCCATCGAAAAAGATATTTCTACAGAAGAAAAAATAAAAGAGGCTGCACGGAAACTCTTTACCACAAGGGGCTATGCCGCCACCAGAACACGCGATATTGCACAGGAAGCCGGGATCAATCTTGCATTGCTGAACTATTATTTCCGCAGCAAGGAGAAATTATTCCACATCATCCGCACCGAAAGTCTTCATAAAATAGGTGAAGAAATTGTCCGGATCATTTACCAGGAGGAAACCTCATTAGAAGAGAAAATTCAAAAACTGGTCGCCTACTATACAGAAACCTTGACCAAAGAACCGGACCTGCCACTTTTTGTACTTACCGAAATTCGCAATAACCCCGAGCAATTGGCAGATAAAATCGGCATCCGCGACAAAGTGATGCATTCCGTACTCATGCAACAGATCATGCAAGGTGTTATGGCTGGAAAATTACGACCGATCCATCCCGTTCATTTTATCATTAATACCATTAGTCTTACGGTTTTTCCATTTGTGGCAGGGCCCATGCTGAAACTAGTCGCCAACCTGGACGAGTCCGCGTTTGCTGCGCTGACGGCAGAACGCAAAGAATTGGTACCACAATGGGTAATGATGACGATGACGCAACCCGACAAACAGCAATAAAGCAATTTTCGCTCAATAACTATCTTATGCGAATCAAATATTACAGTCTCCTTTTACCGCTGCTACTGACGCTTTCTTGCGGTAAAAAAGAACAGCAGTTCGATTCATCCGGCACATTCGAAACCGATGAAACTATTATTTCAGCAGAGGCTACCGGCACCATCCGGATGCTGAACCTTGTAGAAGGCCAGACACTGAAAGCCGGCGAAATGATTGGCTATATCGATACAACACAACTTTTTTATAAAAAACGGCAGCTGGAACGTCAGATTGGCGCGAACCTCAGCCAGTTGCCCGATGTATCTGCACAGCTTGCCGCTCTTCGGCAACAATTAAAAACGGCAGAACACGAACTCAACCGGACCCGGAATGTGGTCACTACAGGAGCTGCCGTCGGCAAAGAACTCGACGATCGGCAGGCCCAGGTAGACCTGTTGAAAAAACAGATTGCAGCACAAGAATCTTCACTGGATGTTTCTACCAAAACAATCAAAACATCCGCCAGTCCGATACAGGAGCAGATTGCACAGATCGACGACCAGTTGCAGAAAAGTTATATCATCAACCAGGTGCCCGGCACGGTATTGACTAAATATGCGCAAGCCAACGAAATGGCCACAACGGGGAAGGCGTTGTACAAAATCGCCGACCTCTCTTACCTCAATTTGCGCGCTTATATTACCGGCAATCAGTTTGCCAATGCAAAACTCGGGCAACACGTAAAGATTTTTACCGACGACGGCAAGGGAACCTACAGAAGTTATGACGGTACCATCACTTGGATTGCTGATAAGGCCGAGTTCACCCCCAAAACGATTCAGACGAAGGAAGAAAGAGCCAATCTTGTTTATGCCATTAAAGTGCGGGTAAAAAATGATGGTTACCTGAAAATCGGGATGTACGCGGATCTTAATCTTACGGAGCATGAAAAATGAGGTCAACATTTCAGTTACTCCTATCGCCATTCATTGCGACCGGCTCCGGAAAACCTATGAAAAAGGATCAGTGACGGCGGTAGACGACGTCTCGTTCGAGGTGAAACGCGGGGAACTGTTTGGACTGATCGGCCCCGATGGCGCCGGCAAAACAAGCATCTTCCGGATATTGACAACCTTGTTATTGGCGGATTCAGGCACAGCAAGCGTAGATAGCTTGGATGTGGTGAAAGATTATAAAGCTATTCGTCAGCGTGTAGGCTATATGCCGGGAAAATTCTCGTTGTACCAGGATCTTTCGGTGGAGGAAAACCTGAATTTTTTCGCTACGATTTTTAATACTTCGCTGAAAGAAAATTATGACCTTATCAAAGACATTTACATACAGATAGAGCCATTCAAAAAACGGAGAGCAGGTGCGCTGTCGGGCGGCATGAAACAGAAGCTGGCACTGTGTTGTGCACTGATACATAAACCTTCCGTTTTGTTTCTGGACGAACCTACGACCGGGGTAGATGCAGTATCAAGAAAAGAATTTTGGGAGATGCTGAAAAAACTGAAAGCGCAAAATATCTCGATTCTGGTTTCCACACCCTATATGGATGAAGCCACGCTTTGCGACCGTATTGCATTAATACAGGAAGGAAAAATATTATCGATAGATACGCCGGGCAATATTATTAAAAGCTACCCGGAAAAGCTGTTTGCGATTAAAGGAAAAAATACCTACCAGCTTTTGCAGGGACTGCGGCAATCGGAAGCAGTAGCGCTGAGTTATGCCTTTGGCGAATACATCCATTTTACGTTTAAAAAAGGCGAAACAATGAATGAAGCAAGGCTTGAAAAAAGCCTGTTGGAAAAAGGAATTGAAGTGACAGAGATGAAACGGACGGAACCGACGATCGAGGATGAGTTTATAAGATTGAGTCTCCTCTGATCAATGGAGAATGGAGAATGAACAGTTGACAATTCACGACTCACAAAAAAAACACCAGACATCAGCAAATCAGGCATCAGTGATGGAAACAGTGATCAAAACGGAAAAGCTTACCAAACGATTTGGCGATTTCATTGCGGCCAACGAGATCAGCTTTGAAGTAAACAAAGGAGAGATCTTTGGCTTTCTGGGCGCGAACGGAGCGGGCAAAACAACTGCGATGCGCATGCTTTGCGGTCTATCGAAACCGTCTTCGGGAACGGCCACTGTAGCTGGTTTTGATGTGTACAGGCAAACAGAACAGATCAAGAAGAGTATCGGGTATATGAGCCAGAAATTTTCGTTGTATGAAAATCTTACGGTGCTGGAAAATATTAAATTCTGGGGCGGCATCTATGGTTTATCAAACCAACAAATCAAAGCGAAAGGGGACGAAGTAGTACGCAAACTGGGCTTTGAAAAAGAAGCAAAAAAGCTGGTGGGTTCTTTGCCTTTAGGCTGGAAACAGAAACTGGCATTTTCAGTAGCAATCGTTCATAATCCGACTATTGTCTTTCTCGACGAACCAACCGGTGGCGTAGATCCCGTAACAAGGAGACAATTCTGGGATATGATCTATGAAGCGGCACACAATGGCGTAACCGTGTTTGTGACCACGCACTATATGGATGAGGCTGAATATTGTGATCGTATATCGATCATGGTAGACGGTGTTATTAAAGCGCTGGACACGCCGGTCAATCTGAAACAACAGTTTCATGCGGCATCGATGGATGAAGTGTTTTACGAACTGGCGCGAGGCGCCACCCGTTCCGAGTAAATCAACAGACTCATACACCGACAGGTTAATAAGATAGCGACTGACTACAATAAACAAAAGCAGCACAAAACCACAAATGAAGCAATCCCAATATAACCGTTCTTTGGTCACTGTCAATTATCAATTTCAATGAAACAGCTGCTCGCTTTCATACGAAAAGAATTTGCGCATGTATTCCGTGACCGGAAAACCTTGCTGATGCTATTTGGCCTGCCCGTAGCACAGATCGTTCTATTTGGTTTTGCATTAAGCAATGAAATCAAAAATGTGAAGATCGTGGTGGTCGATCATGCGAAAGATGTGGCATCGCAAGAGATCACACAGAAAATAGCGGCAAGTCGTTATTTCCAGTTACAGCAAACTTTCGACAATGCGCCGCAAATAGAACAATCTTTTAAAGAAGGTAAGATCAAGGCAGCAGTCGTATTCCCGGTAAATTTCTATACAGAGCTGACGCATCTCAACAAAGCGCAGGTTCAAATCATTGCCGATGCTTCAGACCCTAATACGGCGACAACGGTTACCAATTATCTTAGTTCGATCATTTATGATTACCAGTTGCAACAATCACAGAACCGCCAGGTTCCTTACCAGATCGATGCGGAAACGACGATGCTCTACAATCCGCAGCTGAAGAGCGCACCCAATTTTGTACCGGGCGTAATGGCGCTGGTTTTAATGCTGGTTTGCGTAATGATGACCTCGGTGGCTATTGTGCGTGAAAAAGAGCTGGGCACGATGGAAGTCTTGCTGGTATCGCCTTTTAAACCGATTATGGTTATTATCGCAAAGGCAATCCCCTACCTCGTGCTTTCATTCGTCAACGTAATCACAATTCTGTTGCTGAGTGTGTTTTTGCTCGACTTGCCAATTAAGGGAAACATTTTGCTATTGCTGGCCGAAAGCATGCTGTTTATTATCACTTCGCTTTCTGTGGGGCTGTTGATCTCTACTAAAACCTCTTCGCAACAGACGGCCATGATGATCTCGCTGGTAGGCATGATGCTTCCCACCATCCTGTTTAGCGGTTTTATGTTTCCGATTGAAAATTTACCCAAGGTCTTTCAATGGTTATCGAATGTAATTCCGGCAAAATGGTACTATATCATCGCGAGGTCGGTTATGATAAAAGGGCTGGGCTTTTCTTCGATCTGGAAAGAGACTTTGATTTTGGCAGGCATGACTATCGTCTTGCTCGGCATAAGCCTGAAGAGCTTTAAAAAACGGCTGGAATGATTCGATAGGGCAAATAGTTAATGAATTAAAATGGTGTAATCATTAAAACTGCAACAATGAAAATAAAAACTCGAAATCAGATCGCCACGTGCTCGTACCTCGTACTCGCGATGACCCGAGAGGTAAACACACCACGCGAGGCATTGCGAGAATGCCTTAAAGCCATAAATAGCTAATGAGTTAAAACAGCTTATTCATTAAAACTGCAATAATGAAAATAAAAACTCGAAATCAGATCGCCACGTGCTCGTACCTCGTACTCGCGATGACCCGAGAGGAAACACACCACACGAGGCATTGCGAGGAAGCCTGCCGACGTTGCAATCTGATTTCGCGCAGTACACAACTCAACACTGAAACAACCAAACACTAACTGTCCATTGTTCATTGTCAATTATCAATTGTAATTAATGAGAACGATCATACTCTTGCTACAAAAAGAATTCCGGCAGATATTCCGGAACAAGGCTTTATTGCCCATACTATTTGTGGCGCCGATCATGCAATTGCTGATATTGCCACTGGCAGCTGATTACGAAGTGAAGAACATCAATCTCACAATTGTAGATCATGATCATTCCGATTATTCACATAAGCTGATATCAAAAATTACGGCATCGGGATATTTCAGGCTGGCAGGTAATTTCAATGCTTACAAAGAAGCGCTCCAACAAATAGAAGGCGATGCGTCCGACCTTATCCTGGAAATTCCACAAGGTTTTGAACGCGACCTCATCCGTGAAAATGCACAAAAAGTATTTGTAGCCGTGGATGCGATCAATGGCGTTAAAGCCGGACTGGGCGGGGCTTACCTGAGCCGCATCATTGCAGACTTTAATGGCGAACTACGTATGAAATGGATGCAGCCGGGCCTGGCAAACGGCGGCATCGATATTGCTTCTTCCAACTGGTACAATGTGCATATGGAATACACGCATTACATGGTGCCGGGCATTCTTGCATTGCTCGTCACACTGGTAGGCGGGTTGATGAGTGCACTGAATATCGTAATCGAAAAGGAGATCGGCACCATCGAGCAGATCAATGTATCACCCATCCGTAAATATCATTTCATTATTGGTAAACTCATACCTTTCTGGATATTGGGAATGTTCATTTTTACAGTCGGTCTATTCGTGATTGCCCGGCTGGCCTACGGCATCTTCCCCATGGGCAGCATTCCGGCTTTATACCTGTTTGTAGCTGTTTACCTCGTGGCATTGCTCGGTTTCGGTTTATTGATCTCTACTTATTGTAATAATCAGCAGCAGGCAATGTCTGTAGCATTTTTCTTTATTCTCATCTTTAACCTCATGAGTGGCTTGTTTACGCCCATCGACAGCATGCCAGGCTGGGCACAGGTCATGGCAAAATTTAACCCGGTGGCTTACCTGATCGATGTAATGCGCATGGTCGTTCTCAAAGGCAGCGGCCTTAAAGAGATTAAAACACAACTGCTCGCAATCTGTGCCTTTGCGCTGGTATTGAATAGCTGGGCTGTGGTAAATTACCGGAAGAGAAGTTAATAGCAGTGGTCAAAAAGATCAATTTGGCAAAATGGATTGCGCTCTTAAATGATTACACAAAAAAAGAGTTGAGACATTCATCTCAACTCTTGACGTATTTAACGAATTAATCTTTTAACCGATTACTCTTTGACCAGGAGCACATTCGCCGTTGCTACTACTCCTTCCTCACGGCCAATAAAGCTGAGCTGTTCCGTAGTGGTCGCTTTGATGGAAACATCGTCCATAGTGAGTTCCAGAATTTTAGCAATTGCTTCCTGCATCTGCGGTACAAAAGGTTTGATCTTCGGCGCTTGCAGCAGCAATGTGCTGTCTACATTCACGATCCTGTACCCTTTTCCCCGGATCAATTCATAACTGCGTTGCAGCAAAATTTTACTATCAATCCCCTTAAAGCTCATATCCGTGTCCGGGAAATGCTTGCCGATATCGCCCAGTGCCAATGCACCAAGCATCGCATCACAAATTGCATGCAACAACACATCTGCGTCCGAGTGTCCTACCGCTCCTTTTGTATGAGGGATTAAGACGCCGCCCAGCCACAATTCACGTCCTTCCGCCAGTTGATGAAAATCTATACCCTGTCCGATTCTGTACATTCCGTTCTCTTTTTATGATTTGTCTGGGCCTCGGTTATTTCCAAATATTTAACCCGAATTGATCGCCGGTTTCGTATGCCTCATCATAACCCGCATCCATATGGCGCAGTACACCCATTGCAGGGTCATTGTAGAGCACACGGCGCAGACGTTCATCCGCGTCGGCCGAACCATCTGCAACAATCACCATACCTGCATGCAGGGAATAACCCATACCGACACCGCCGCCATGGTGGAAAGACACCCAGCTGGCGCCACCTGCGGTATTGATCAACGCATTCAGTATCGGCCAGTCGGCAACGGCATCGCTGCCATCTTTCATCGCTTCCGTTTCACGGTTTGGCGAAGCCACAGAGCCGCAATCCAGGTGGTCGCGACCAATAACGATCGGTGCTTTTACTTTGCCGGTGCGCACGAGTTCGTTAAACAATAAACCTGCTTTTTCGCGCTCACCCATGCCCAGCCAGCAGATACGAGCCGGAAGCCCCTGGAATGCAATTTTATCTTTTGCCATAGACAACCAGCGTTGCAGCCCTTTGTTTTCAGGGAACAGCTCAGCCAGTGCCTTATCTGTTGTATAAATATCTTCCGGATCGCCGCTCAGTGCTACCCAACGGAACGGACCTTTACCTTCGCAAAACAAAGGACGGATATAAGCCGGTACAAAGCCCGGGAAATCGAACGCATTTTCTACACCGCGCTTGTCTTTCGCCTGGCCGCGGAGGTTATTACCATAGTCGAACGTGATGGCGCCGCGTTTTTGCAGTTCCAACATCTGGCGTACATGGCGCGCCATTGTATCCAGCGAACGCTTGATGTATTCATCCGGATTAGAATCACGCAAGGCATTGGCTTCCGCTACGCTCATATTTTCAGGAAAATAACCAATCAGTTCATCGTGTGCGGAAGTCTGATCTGTCAGGGTATCCGGCGTAATGTTACGGTCAATGAGGCGTTGCAGCAGATCTACTGCATTGCACACCACACCGATCGAGATGGCTTCTCCTTTTGCTTTTGCATCCAGCGCCATATCGATTGCTTCATCAATGTTGTGACTCATTTTATCGATATAACGAGTGTCCAGGCGTTTTTGAATGCGCCATTCTTCTACATCTGCAGCCAGGCAAACACCTTCGTTCATGGTAATCGCCAATGGCTGAGCGCCGCCCATACCGCCAAGGCCGGCAGTAACATTGAGCGTGCCTTTCAGGCTGCCATTATAATGCTGGTTGGCCAGCGACAAATAAGTTTCATAAGTACCTTGCACAATACCTTGAGAACCGATATAGATCCAGCTGCCTGCAGTCATCTGACCATACATCATCAGCCCTTTTGCTTCCAGCTCGCGGAAATGATCCCAGGTAGCCCAGCGCGGCACCAGGTTTGAATTGGCGATCAATACGCGCGGTGCATTTTTATGCGAACGCAGCACTCCAACAGGCTTACCTGATTGTACCATCAGTGTTTCATCCTCATTGAGGTTACGCAGACATTCCAGAATTTTATCGAAGCTCGGCCAGTTACGTGCCGCCTTACCAATGCCGCCATATACGACGAGATCTTCCGGGCGTTCTGCCACATCCGGGTCCAGATTGTTCTGGATCATCCGGTAAGCTGCTTCTGTTACCCAGTTTTTACAATGAAGTTCGGTACCCGTAGGCGCTTTGATGACGCGCTTTCCTGTTGCTACTGACATATAAAAAGGTATATTATTACTATTTGCGCCGTGAAATTAACAAGAACAGTTGACAATTGGCAACCGGCAGTGGACAATTGACGTTGGACGGGGAACAATTGACATGCCAATCCCATGAGTCTCAGCAATTATTTGCCGAATCATTACACTGCCGCTTGACCTACCTGCCGGAAAGACTCGATTGATATACCTCCCATCGGTTTCCAGCCTTCATTAATTTCAGATTCGCCTCGTAAGGTCCTCCTTCGGCCACAACCGCAAATCGGATGTCTGCAGCATCTGAAGATATTTTACCCGACACAGCCCACCCGTAATATTTTACCTTACCAATCATGTGAACAACATCTCCGTTAGTTTCCAGATAATTTTTCGCTGCCTTATAGGCTTCAGAATTTCGATTGGGGATGGAAATACCAAGTGCAATCAGCATCAAAAACAAAGCAGTACCTCCCGCGAACTCACCAAAATGTGTAACAATATGTATGGGATTTATTGTGTTTGCAGACCCGCCAATAAAAAACGGTTCGTTAGCGAACATTCTTTTTTCTTTCGGCTCATTTCTTGCCAGGTACCAATACCGGGTCCAGATTAAAACACCGATAACTGTGATCAATGGCGCAAGCAGCATTGTGACAGACGCTGTGGGTTCCCAATTATTCGTGTTGGCAAGAAACGACACAAAACCCACAACGCAGCCGATGCTGACAAATACTTGATGGATGAAAGGATTAGGTTTTCGGCACATAAAGTGAAGATAAAATTTACTCTTTTTGTTACCAACTTCATCGCTCCGGTTAAACTTCGTTGCGTCGCACGTTTCATCTTCACAGTTATTATTAAACTATTTCCAGCGCGAAATCAGATCGCCACTTCGTCGTTCCTCCTCATCGCAATAACCCGCGCGCGTTTTGTCCAATGCGGGTTCACATAAAGTGATAAAAAAACGGTCATTGCGAGGCGCGTCGTAATGACCATTTTTTTGCTGTAAGATGTGAAACTATAAGGACAGCAAGCTCTGAGGGTCATTCCGAGGAGGTACGACGTCGGAATCTGATTTCATGGAGGACAAAAAAACACGATCACGCAAAACCGGGTATGAGAAAGGCGGCCATCAGCCGCCTTCTCCATCATCTCTTCCTCATTCCTTCACAATGACCCAGCGGGTGCTTTGAGCTTTCAGCGTCAAGCCTTCAGCTTATTTTGTCGGTTCCACTTTCACTTCTTTCGCCAGATCCACTGCCCGTTGCTTTACAGCATCTATATCGCTGCCCGGCACATCGTAAGTAAGCACCACACCCATTCTACGATAGGGACGTGTAATTGGCTTGCCAAACAAACGAATATCTGCTTTCGGCTGGCTCAATACTTTTTCTACACCTGTAAACACCGGATTGGTGCCTTCTTTATCGGCCAGGATCACTGCACTCGCACCATTGCGCTCATGTGTGATCTCTGCGATCGGCAAGCCTAACACTGCACGTGCATGCAATTCAAATTCCGAAAGATTTTGTGTCCCAGCCAGCGTCACCATACCCGTATCGTGCGGACGCGGAGAAAGTTCAGAAAAATAAACACCTTCATCCGCCAGGAAAAATTCAACACCCCAGATACCCGCGCCCGTTAAGGCTTTCGTTACTTTTGCCGCCATATCCTGTGCTTCGGCCAGGTGAGTTACCGCTATGGCTGCCGGCTGCCAGCTTTCCTGGTAGTCGCCACGCTCTTGCCGGTGGCCGATGGGCAGGCAGAACAAAGTCGGTCCATTTTGTTGGGTAACTGTGAGTAAAGTGATCTCCGAATTGAATTTCACAAAAGCTTCTACGATTACTTCCGTCTGGTCGCCACGCTTTCCGCTCTGGGCATAGTTCCAGGCATTTTCTATATCAGCGGCTGTTTTTATAACGGATTGCCCTTTGCCTGAAGAAGACATTAAAGGTTTTACCACACAAGGCATCCCAACCTCGTTTACCGCTGTCTGCAATTCTTCGAGTGTATTTGCGTAACGATAATCTGCAGTGCGTAATCCCAGTTCTTTTGCGGCCAGGTCGCGGATGGCTTTACGGTTCATCGTAAAATTAGCGGCTTTTGCGCTTGGTACTACCTGTATGCCTTGCGCTTCATAATCATAAAACCGTTCGGTACGGATGGCTTCGATTTCAGGAACAATAATATCTGGCTTGTGTTTGGCTACAATGCGGTCCAGTTCGGCAGCATCGAGCATATTGATGATTTCACGTTCGTCGGCTACTTGTTGCGCAGGAGCATCGTTATAGGAATCAACGGCCACAACATACTGACCGAGGCGTTTGGCGGCTATTACAAATTCTTTTCCCAGTTCCCCGGAACCAAGGAGCATGATTTTCTTTTGCATTTGCAAAGATAATACGGGAATGCTGATGTCTCATTTTCCGATGGTGGATCATTAATCTCGACTGTGATGCTAGCCAAAGTCGGCGCATGCGCATTGGCAAACTTCCGAAAACAACGATCTCTCAACAAAATCAGCCGGTCTTTAGAAGACCGGCTGATGGCGAATTGCGTACTTGTTCATTAAACTATTAATGGGTGATCGTCAGCTTACCTGTTTGCTGATTACCGTCTACACTGTATTTGTAGATATACATACCCGCAGGCAATGACTGCACATCGATCATATAGCTGGCATTATCGGCAAGTTGCGTAGTAGCCGGAATCATATCCAGTACTTTCTGACCTGCAATATTGTACAGCGCCGCTTCGATTTTTCGGTTTGCAACGCCCCAGGCATTGATCGTCAGCTGGTCTTTTGCCGGGTTTGGCGTAAACAGCAATTGACCCGTTACTTCCTGCATGCCTTCCACCGTATTGATTTCACGGCAGTTTGAAGAAGATCCGTTCACAAAATAACCAGTGTGAGACGAAGTACCACAAGAGTTGCGGATGTACATCGTGATACCGAAAATATGGTTCGGATTACTTGCAAAATAAGTAAAATCATACAGCGGGTTAGTGGAATAAGCGTCCACATGATCTCTCAGCGGCAACGTATAGCTGGCCGGATTTGGCGGAGTCGGCGCCGGATACCTGTTTGCCGGAGCACTATTGTCAGAAATCAGCACCGGTGTGCCCGTACAGGAAGTGCCATAATCATAAATCTGCAGCCACATTTCAATCAGCGAGAATGAACCACCATAAGCTACTTTCAACTGCGGGCTTTTTTTACAGCCAAGTACGGTACCTGCAGTATTACAAGAATCGGATGGTGTCAGCAGACCGCCGCCGAGCGCCTGGCTCGAAACCTGCCAGGTAGCGGCTTTGGCGCCCCAGATCGGAATATGGATGCGCAGCGACGTTGTTTTAATGGTCGGATCGCAGGCTGATTGTGTCTGGATAAACAAAACAAAGAATTTGTCCTCCACTTTAGCCAAAGTAGAATCCGGCGTACGTCCGCTGAAATTGATCGGACCGGCTTCTGTATGCCAGGTCGGATCGGTATAATTCAACGTACTGGTAATCGGATTACCGCAATCATCTGTTTCATACCATCCTACTTTGTATTGATTGGTGGATGTAACATTCAGGACATCGAAAATGATATCTTTCGGACACGGAATATTGATCGCATAATCAGCACAAGGCCGGCCTGGAGGAATTACGGGGAAATTACCGGTGATCACTACCGGGTTGGTATTGGTTGCAACATTACTGCACTCTCCTGAGATGTTATTACCAAAATGATAAGAACCGTTAGAAAGAAACAGACAGCTGCTGGCAATAAGAGAACTACTAAAAGTAGCTGAGGCAGGGCCGAAATAACGCAGATCTCCTGCCCCGGAATTAATGTAAATAGAGCCATCGGCACCCAGCGCTACATCACCGTTGACACCGTCGGTGGTACTGAGCAGATGGAAAGTTGTATTGCCTTCTACTACATAACCGAAAGAGAAATTAGTACTGATATACCAGCGTTTTTCCGTGCCTACCGTCACTTGCTGCAAACCCGTAAGCACAGTGCCGGCGCCGGTTCCGAGCGCATAAGTGGTATAGCTGGAAGCGCCACTACCGATTACGTGGGTCACGAAATCGCCCGTGGTAGACAAATAGCCCAGTGAGCTGCCGTCTCTGGCGATACCTACCCGGCTTTTGATCAGCGGCAACAAAGTACCATAGTCCACCGTGGTTGCCGAAACATTGCCATAGCGGTCTACCGTCCATTGTACCACATCGCAGGCGTTAGGCTGTCCTAAACCGCCATAAGCCCGCACGAAATAGATCAGGTGCTCTTTATTGGCATTCATCGGCGCAACTACTGCGGAATAATTGTCTGTAGGTAAACCGGCAGAAAGATAATTAGGACTGGAAACTGTTGGTAAGGCCGTCGTATTGATATCGTTGGTTACCCCGTTGCAATCTACCTTGATCAACGAAAGAAAGGAGCCATGTGAAACGGTAATAGGTCCTGTGCCTAAAACATAGTACTGGTGGCAGTTTTCGGGGATTGCGAATGCCTGGTAACCTCCGTAGGACGATAAAGAAATACCACTGAAATAAATACCGTTTTCTCCATATGAGAATTGTACATTCCCGGCATTATCAAATACCGTACGCGCATCTGTCGGCACATAGTCGATAGAAGGTTTGGTAGCGCCCAATGTGAAAACGGAAGGAACCGGAATACCGGGAAAGCCAGGATTGGCGGTAGCAACACTCATGCCCCGGTTGCTTGTAAGCGCAAAATAGTTGTCTTGCGCAGATGCATGAAATGCATGCATGCCTCCCATCAGGAAGGCTGTGAGCACGGCTGTGCTCCTTAATTTGTGTTTCATTAGCTGAAAGGTTGGTTTAGTTTTCGGATGGTGTTAAAGGAAGTCTTTGTGCTGTTTCTTTTTAAAATTTTTTAAGGTTAATAATCAAATGACGCAATTCAGAAACAATATATAAATTTTTAAAATAAAATATGCTTATTTATTCATGCACAAAGACGGTAAGTAACCCGTTCCCCCAGTTATGTACATAAAAACGCCCCCACGATACCGAGGGGGCGTTTCTGTTATTTCCGGCAAAAACTAGTTCAGTGCAGCGAGTGCTTCAGAAAGTTTGGCCGTCATTTCCTCTTCGGAAACTGGTTCTTTTACGAATTTGTTGCCGGTTACGTGTTCGTACAGCTCAATGTAACGATCAGAAATATTATTGATCACTTCATCGGTCATTTCAGGGATCTGTTGTCCTTCTTTACCCTGGAAGCCGTTTTCCATCAACCATTCACGAACGAATTCTTTAGACAGTTGTTTTTGAGGTTCACCTTTTGCCTGGCGTTCTTCAAAACCTTCCGAATAGAAGTAACGGGAAGAATCCGGTGTGTGAATTTCGTCGATCAGGTAGATTTTACCGTCGATTTTACCAAATTCGTATTTGGTATCCACCAGGATCAGGCCACGTTCCGCAGCCATTTCCGTACCACGTTTGAAGATCGCGCGTGTATATTTTTCCAGTTGCTCGTATTCTTCTTTGCTCACCAGACCTTGTGCAATGATCTCATCACGGCTGATGTCTTCATCATGACCTTCGTGCGCTTTAGTTGTAGGCGTCAGGATCGGCTCAGGGAATTTATCGTTTTCTTTCATTCCTTCTGGCAATGGAACACCACACAGTTCACGTTTACCGCTTTTGTAAGTACGCCATGCGTGACCCGTCAGGTAAGCGCGGATTACCATTTCAACCGGATATGTTTCACATTTTACACCAATTGTAGCGTTTGGCAGCGGTGTGCTGATCATCCAGTTAGGAATGATGTCTTCGGTCGCTTTCAAGTATTGCGCAGCAATCTGGTTCAATACCTGTCCTTTGAAAGGAATCGGGCGAGGCAATACCACATCGAATGCAGAAATACGGTCGCTAACTACCATCGCAAGATATTTATCAGCAATGGTGTACACATCACGAACTTTCCCTTTGTAGAAAGCTGTCTGATTAGGCAATTGTAACATATAGATATGAAATTGATTAACGGATGCGCAAAGATACATCAGGAAACGTTTTTCAAAGCAACATGTTGGATTTTGTCTTTTTTTAATGGTAAACCGGCTCATCTGCCGTCGGAAACAATGCTGACTGGTAAGGATTGCATTGGTCTTCGAAAACATATTTGGCACTATCCGCCACAACGCCGGCAGGGACACCATTACCATCAATCCTTAAACAATACAGATAAGAACAGGTATCGATCGTCTTCCCGTTAGCAGTGAACTTCAGATTGGAGGAATAATAGTAATCGCTGGCCCGCTGACCGTTGATATAGCCATCCCATGATTCATGAGGATCGGTGCTTTCAAATACCAGCGTACCTGAACTATTGGTGATAGAAAAATGATAATTGCTTATGCGATTGTGATCGTCCGCAATAATCACACCAGCCCTGTCATTCTTACCATCGCCGTTCGGTGAAAAAACAGTCGGCATCGCCACAAAAACAGAATCCTCCATATAATGAAAGAAACCATGTTTGCAAAGTTTATTTGAATCATCATCCTTTTTGTTACAAGCTACGGCGGCAATGCAGAGGGCTGCAGCAGCGAGCGTAAGGTTACGGTTTTTCATATAAAAAAATCATTCAGCAATGATAGGAAATTTTAATTATGCGGTATATGATCTTTCCGGAGTTTTACCACAGAGTCCAAAAAACAGCGCCTTAGCGCAACGCGATACCACGCTATCAGCCAATACAACGATTGGCAAAATATTTCAGACCGGTCATAAATGAAAAATCCCCCACTGTACAGCGGAGGATTTTTTATCTCGTACTTAATAATTACAATCTTGCTTTTACGTTGGCGATATCGCGGAGACGTTTTTCAGCGATCCTCATTGCAGCAGCCTGCGTATGGATTTTTTCCTTGTCAGACAGTGCGAGAATTTCCTGAGTACGGCCATAGATCTTTTCTACATTGCCCATTACACGTTCGCGGTTATAACCGTCCAGCTCTGCCGCCACGTTGATGAGCCCGCCGGCATTGATCAGGAAGTCCGGAACATAGATAATACCTTTTTCGATCAGCATCGGACCGTGAATATTTTCATCAGCGAGCTGATTATTGGCAGCACCTGCAATTACCGGGCATTTCATGCTGTTGATCGCCTGTGTATTGACCGTGGCGCCGAGCGCACATGGTGCATAGATATCCATTTCGCGATCAAACAGGTCTTTACCGTCGATCACTTCCACACCGTGAAATTTCTCCACTGTTTCTTTTACCCGTGCCGCATTGATATCGGTAATGGTAACTTTTGCGCCTTCTTCAATCAAGTGACCTACGAGGTATTGGCCAACATGACCGACACCCTGCACTGTTACTTTTTTACCGCTCAGATCGTCGCTGCCGAAAGCCTTTTTTGCAGCGGCTTTCATGCCCATAAACACACCGTAAGCAGTAAACGGAGAAGGATCACCGCTACCACCCATGTATTCGGGAACACCGGTTACGAATTCCGTTTCCAGCGAGATATATTCCATATCACGGGCAGAAGTATTTACATCTTCAGCTGTGATGTATTTGCCGTTGAGACTGTTGACGAATTTCCCGTAACGGCGCCACAATGCTTCTGATTTGATAGTAGCTGCGTCACCGATAATTACTGCTTTACCACCACCGAGGTTGAGATCAGAGATAGCGGCTTTGTACGTCATACCGCGGCTCAGGCGAAGCGCATCTACAATCGCATCTTCGTGACTGTTGTAATTCCACAGACGAGTACCGCCCAGTGCCGGACCGAGGGTTGTATCATGAATAGCGATAATTGCGTTCAGGCCTGAATGTGGATCATGACAAAATACGAGTTGTTCATGACCCATCTGCTGCATATGATCAAATACTGATTGCTGCATGTTTTTGTATTTAAGCTGCGAATCTAATAGTTTGACCTCAAAACAGAAAGCCCCAGCGGTGATTTCATGGCGACTGATTCCCCAAACTTTCCGGTATCAGGGGTAAAACCCCAAGTATAAAGTTGTTTATTATAAAAGTTTTAAATCATAAGTCGCCGGTTACGAGTTGTACGTATTCACACCCGGCAACTTACCAATCGCTGGCCAGCGCTCAGCAATTAGTCCAGCGAAAACACGATCGGCAGTGTCATCAATACTTTCACCGGATGACCGTTTTGCTTACCAGGACGCCAGCGGGGCATGTTTTTCACTACGCGCATTGCCTCCTCATCACAACCACCGCCAATGCCTCTTCTCACTTTTACATCAATGGCTTCACCTTCTTCATTCACCACAAATTCCAGAACGACCTTTCCTTGCACGCCTGATTCCCGGGCTATTTCCGGATAGCGGAGGCTGCTGTGCAAATAGTCTTCCAGACTGCCGGAAAATTGCGGCATCTGCTCTACCCACCTTACCGGGGGCTCCGTTGCTGCGACAGGGCTTTCGCCGCTACCAGCTATACCATTGCCGATTCCGGCTTTTCCACCAAGATCGGGTTGATCCCCTCCATTGCCTGGATTATCATTACTACCGATAGCCTTTCCTTTTAAATCATCAGCTGTTTTGGGCGGCGCTGTGATCGGCGTATTATCTGTCACAATTTTGATCGGCGGATTTGATACCGTTTCGATAACCTTTGAAGGTGCTTCAATTTTGGATGGCGGAAGTGTTGGCGGGATGTAGACATCTACTTTCAATCTTGTAAGATCTACTGTCTTCGGCAACGAAGGAGTCACAAACATCTGATGTTTATTAAATGTCGCATACCATTGATAACCGCCGATTGCACCGGCAAGAAATATCACTGTAAAAAGAGCCTTTCTAATTCGGTCGGGATAATGCTTGCGTAGCTCGTAACCTCCATAGTTTTTGTTACGATTTTGGAACAGAATGTCGAGATAGTCGGCGTGTAATAAAGCGGTGCGTTCCATAAAAAGAGTGTTTAATCATAAAACGGGTGGGAATATTTTTTGCACAAATGCTATTGTAATTTATTTGTCAGCAGTTGTGTTTCTTCTGTTGTAATGTCCGCCATTGTGTAATAAGGCACTTGCAGAATTTCCATTTCATCCAGCACTGCTACCACATCTGCATAGCTGCAATCGTCTGCGGGTTTAATGATCACATGAAGTTTATGTGCTTCGGGAGAAAACGTTGCGGGTAAGGCTGCTGCTGCTTTTGTCGCTTGCAACAAAACGGCGCGAATTCCTTTTCCGGTAAAATCGCTCACACCGTTTTTATCTTCCTGCAATGCGCCTCTGTAATACAGTACACGATGATCTTTGGTAGGAATAAGCGTTACAGAACTTTCGCCGGGATAAGCCACGTGATGGTCGCTGGGCACGGGTTTGTTCACCTCTAGGCTTTTGTTTTTTGCCATTGTGGTGGTGTACATAAAAAATGCGATGAGCAGGAAACCTAGATCGACCATGGGCGTAAGATCTACACGAAGACTGTGCATTTTTCTACGCCCGTTTTTTTGAGGAATGAGTACGTCTGCCATAACAGTGGGTTTGATAGTAAGACGGAGGATGCGTGAGATTCCATAGAAAATCCGATTTGCGCGCACAACATTTCTTCCAGCCTGCTTCGTTCCTCGCCATGAATGAAACAACCTTTGCGCCGCGCACCTACTGGAGATTTTCCCAGCGCGAATCAGATCGTCATCCCCACGGGGACAGGCCCGCACCTCCTCGCGATGACACACAGAACGTGACAAACGCGAGCAACTAAAAAAGGCTCCGCAATGCGAAGCCTCTACTATTCAATTTTCCTTCTTATGTTTTACCAATCTTCAATCATCACTGGCTGCGCTGCTCTTTCCATTCATCCTTATGCTTACGAAGCGGATGATCTTTCGATTTGTTGAAGATCTTCATCCCGTTTTCGCGGCCTGCACGCATTTCGCGTTGTTCTTCTTCCGGCAGATTATATTCGTGCTGACATTCTGTACTGCAACAGCCATCATATTTCGCTGCACAGTCTTCGCACTGGATAAACAAGAGATGGCAACCGTCATTTTTGCAATTGGTGTGTGTATCGCAAGGTTTGCCACAAATATGGCATTGGGCGAGAATGTCGTCGGTAATACGTTCTCCCAGGCGTTCGTCAAATACAAAGTTCTTGCCTTTGAATTTTACCGGAAGTCCTTGTTCTTTTGCATTGCGTGTATACTCAATGATACCGCCCTCTACGTGAAATACGTTTTTAAAGCCGTTATGCAACATATAGGCACTTGCTTTTTCGCAGCGAATACCACCTGTGCAATACATGATAATATTCTTATCCTTCTGGTCTTTCAACATATCCACCGCCATCGGCAACTGGTCGCGAAAAGTATCGGAAGGCACTTCTATTGCGTTTTCAAAATGGCCCACTTCATATTCGTAGTGATTCCGCATGTCTACAACAATCGTATCCGGCTGGTCGGCAAGTTCGTTGTATTCTGCGGCCTTCAGGTATTTACCTGTTTTACCCAAATCAAATGTTGGATCATCGATACCATCTGCAACAATCTTCGGACGCACCTTGAGGCGTAAGACCCAAAAGGATTTACCGTCGTCATCAACCGCAATATTCATCCGGATACCGTTCAGCTCAGGTGCACTTGTATACAATGCATCCCGGAACGCTTCATAATTGCTTTCCGGCACGCTGACCTGGCCGTTAATACCTTCATTGGCTACATAAATGCGGCCAAATACTTTGAGATCGTAAAAACGTTTGTACAGCTCGTCGCGGAAAACCTGCGGGTCGGTAATGTTGAAATACTTGTAGAAGGAAACTGTTTTGCGCGGCTCTGTTTCAGCCAGCATACGCTGTTTCAGTTCCTCATTGTTGATTCGATTGTGTAACACTGGCATGGTGTACCTTTCTGATTTTGAGGATCATTAATTAATTGCGCGGCAAAGATACGATTTCAGAAATATTCAGCCTTCAGGGGAAAGATGATTTTCGTCAGGAAATAAACAAATGACTGTCCATCAATTTTCTTCCCCAAACAATGGCTGCCCGTCCCCCGCGAAACCAGATTGTGCCGCTTGCGCGCCGGGACGCGTCAAAAACGCAAAAAACAACTATCTTGTTTCCATGACGTTCCGGCATCTGTTATATTGTTTCCTGTTTTCTTTGTTTGCTTTTACCGCGGCAGCACAACCGGTGCCGGTGAAATTGCGTTTTCTTTCGGGATATAATCTTTCACCCAAAATAATGTTGGAAAACGGCGCTAATTTTTTCGTTATCAGCAAACAAAAGGTTTTCGACAAAACATTCGGTATCGACAAAGGCACTCCACCGCTACCCAATGCACCGGATTTTAAAAAAGAAATGGTGATCGTAATGGCGGCTATGCCTACCGAGCGAATTACTAAAATGGCTTTTACCGGAGCCACCCGCGCCGGCAATTTTATAGAAGTATATTGCGATTATAAAAAAACGATGACACCACTCACCTATACCGAATTTCCCATACTGGTAGCTACTTTGCCGGTTATTGCCGGGGTAAATGAAATCCGTTTTTACCAGGGCAATAATGAATTGGCCATACTGAAGACGAAATAATTTTTTATATTTAATTGCGTATGACAAAGAACTATGCAATTATTCTGGGATTAATGCTCGCTTTTACAGCCTGCCGGAATAACGCGAATGATGCTGCAGCACATACGGATTCTGCCCAAACCAAAATTGGCAACGGTGCTTCTGCAGCTTCGGCCTTACAAACAGAGTCTTATTCCGGAACCATGCCTTGTGCAGATTGCAGCGGCATTCTTACCGAACTGGCTTTGCAGCATGAACCCAACAGCGCCGAAGGTACCTTTCTGCTGAAAGAAACCTACCAGGGAAAACCCGACACTGCTAATTCATTTAACACGAACGGTATGTGGACGACCACTCATGGCTCGGCAACAGACCCTAATATCACAATTATAGAATTGAACGCGGAAGGAGGCACCAATGGTTCACGGTATTATGAAGTATTGCCAAATGGTGATCTGCAACAGCTCGACAACGAAGAAAAACGTATCAATTCACAACAGAACTATACCCTGAAAAAACAATAGACCACCTGCACTATGAAACATCTGATCACTCCACAGGCATTGGCGATGCTGCGTAAAAAAACAAACATCTGTTAGCTGTACTTTTTACGAGGACTCGAAAATGATAAAGAAGATTAAAATTTAAATGCAAACCAGAAAATGCTCTTCACCCGAAGGGCATTTTTCTTTTGTCCTTATCCTTCTGCTCGTGGCTTTCAATTGTCAATTGCTTACAACCAACGGAGTGGATTGCGGCGATGCATCAACACGTAGTTCTTAATGTTCATCCAGAACGCCAGAATCATGTAGAGAATAAGCGGCGAACCGAGTGTGAGAAAGGAAATATAAATGAACCAAAGACGGATCTTGGAACTTGCAATACCAAGCTTTTCGCCAATAGCGGTACAAACGCCGAAGGCCTTCCACTCAATAAAGTTCTTGATATCGTACAACGGTTTCATATAGTTTATTAAAAATAATTATTGTAAAAATACGGAATACGGAAAAAAAGAAGCTCCGTTCGGAGAATTTCTCGTTTATTTAACAACGTATCAAACACTTATTTTCGTGTCCCGGTATATAAATATTCATGCGCACCACGAATTTCCCGGCGATAATCTCACGATTTTCTGTCTCTACGATCAATTCGAAAGAGCAGCAACAGGTCTGACTTGCAGCCTCGGACTTCACCCCTGGTATTTAGCGAACGCAACTGCCGACAGTGAAACCATTCGCAAATATATTTCTTTGCCCAACGTACTCGCAGTTGGTGAAACCGGCCTAGACAAGCTGGCGGAAACAGACTGGGAATGGCAAATAAAATGGCTCATCTGGCAGATCGATCTGGCAAATATGGTCGATAAACCGTTGATCATTCATTGTGTAAAGGCTTATGAAGACCTGCTTGCCGTTTTTAAAGCACATCCGCCCAAAGTACCGGTGATTATTCATGGCTTTAATAAAAAACGCGAGTTAGCCCAGCAATTGGTGCAGCATGGGCTTTATCTTTCTTTCGGGAAAGCATTGTTTCAGTCACATGCCGGACCGCTAGAGGCTTTGGCGCATATTCCGGCCGACCGCTTTTTCCTGGAAACCGATGACGCGGCTATGCCGATCACCGATGTCTATGCAAAAGCAGCAAAAATTCGGAAAACTGGCGAAGATGAAATTATTTTGCAACTTCAAAAAAATTTTCAAAACGTTTTCGCAAGATGATGACGGATACAGGTTGGTTGTCCCGCACAGAACTGCTGATTGGCAGGGAAAAGCTGGAAAAATTAATGAATGCGCATGTGCTGGTGGTGGGCATGGGTGGCGTCGGCTCTTTTGCCGCTGAATTTATCTGCCGTTCAGGAATTGGCGAGATGACTATTATTGACGGGGACGTGGTGGATCCGAGTAACCGTAACCGCCAGCTACCAGCATTGGCAACCACGCACGGGCAATCGAAGGCGGAAATTATGGCCGATCGTTTGAAAGCCATTAACCCGGAATTGAAACTGCATGTCATTAAAGAATTCATTCGCCCGGAACGCGTAGCAGAAATTCTTGACGAAAATAAATTCGACTATGTAGTCGATGCTATTGACAGCGTAACGCCGAAACTCAATTTCATTAAAGCTTGCTTCGACCGAAACCTGCGCCTGGTAAGCTCTATGGGTGCGGGCGCAAAATTAGACCCTACCCAACTACAGGTAACGGATATCTCCAAGACCTACAATTGCCCGTTTGCGCAGCATATCCGTAAAAAACTGAAAGAAGTCGGGATCCGTAAAGGCATTAAAGTGGCTTTTTCTCCGGAAGAGCCCATTAAGGAATCGCTGATGATGACCGACGGCTCCAATTTCAAAAAATCTGCCTACGGCACTATCTCCTATCTGCCCGCTACATTCGGCGCAACGGTAGCCTCTGTGGTGATCCGGGACCTTATGGATTAATCGGATCCTTATTTCAAAACATAAAAATCGCAAGTCTTCAAAAGGTCGCTTCAGCGACCTTTTTTATTGTCTATACTTTCCCCAACTTCTATCACGTTTCTAAAAACAAAACCTTTCATGAAATTTTTTTTCAAATAATTTGACAATACATCAGATTCTTATGTATCTTTATCTTAGGTAACACAGCAATACCATGATTTATTCTCCCGAATTAATAAAAGGCACCTTAAAGACGATTGTTCTAAAACTACTGGCCGATAACCATAAAATGTATGGCTACGAAATTACCCAGCGCGTCAAAGAGCTGACTTCCGACAAAATCCAGATAACAGAAGGGGCATTATACCCTACGCTGCATGCCTTGGAAAGCGAAGGTTTGCTGACCACCGAAATTGAATACATCGGTAAACGCGTTCGGAAATATTATAGCCTGAGCCCTGCGGGAAAAACGAGATCACGCGAGAAACTGAATGAATTCTCGGACTTCGTACAGACGATGATTTTTTTGTTGGATATAAAAACAAAAACAGCCTAAATGTATTGCCTCAGTGACCAACAGATAGATTACATTCTTGACGACATCAGTGCACGTGGCGTTAAGATGGAGAGCCTGCAGCAAAACCTCCTCGATCATGTTTGTTGCATCATAGAGCAAAACCTCGAAGCAGATGGAGACTTCGAGCTTTTCTATCAAACGACGATCCAGACATTTTACAAAACACAATTGTCCGAAATAGAAGAGGAAACCATTCTCCTGCTCACATTCAAAAACTACTATACAATGAGAAAAACCATGTTTATTACGGGAGCCATATCTACGGTAGCATTTATCATTGGCTCGTTTTTAAAAATAATGCATCAGCCGGGTGCCAATGTGTTGCTATTTCTCGGTTTCATCAGCATCAGCTTGCTTTTTTTACCGTTGCTGTTTATCCTCAAATCCAGAGAAGCTGCCCATGTCCGCGACAAGCTGATTATGGCTACCGGCACTGCTGTTGCCATCCTGTATTGCCTGTCTATGCTGTTTCTTTTATTCCACTGGCCGGGCGCACGCATTATCTGGCTTTCTACGCTGATAATTACCAGTTTTGTTTTTTTACCAGCATATTTTTTTACAGGCATCCGCAAGGAAGAAACCAAAATAAACACAATTATTTCTTCGGTGCTGATTATGGCGGTGATCGGCATACAGTTTGCGCTGACAGCCGTGCGCAAGCCTTCCAACGAAAAGCTCGACGCCTATATCCAGAGCGAATTACTCCTGCAGAAAATGCAATGGTCCATTAAAAATCCCGTAAAAGAAACGGCCGAAAACAACAGGCTCGCCCTGCAGATACAGCACACCTGCCAGGAAATTAAAGACCTGATCATACAATCGGAAACGGGTCAGACTTATATTTTCGACGTGGCCGACGATAAACAAAAAAGCAGGCTGGATGATAATCTCAGCGATAGTTTTTACAGAAATGACGGTAAGGGATTTCAATTGCTGACCACGCTGAAAAATGAAATTGCAACCTACAATAATGCTGTTTCAAATCCGCAAAACAAAATTCCACTCACGTATTCCATAGTGAGCGCCGATATCGGCAATATTCATCGATACAATAACCTGGGTGTGCTGAATAACCTTACCCAAATTCAGTTATACCTGCTTAGCGAACAAAAAGAAGCTGTACTCAGCATGAATTAAGAAAGTAGATAGCATATAGTTTTATTACCAAAGGAGCGGGTCATTCCTGACCTGCTTTTATTTTTTACAAAGACATGGAATTTTTTCTCTTGTCATTAATCCTGATTTTCCATTGCCACGTAATGGAGATTTATACCTAAATCGGGCGGAGTTATGTAATTTCGATCCGCGGAAGGCAAAAGATAGCAATCAGCCCTCCACGCAAACCCATGTTTGTATCCAATATTTTCTTCTGTGACCAGGTAAACATTATCTCCTTCCAAGTCGCTTTCAGAAACGTACACCATAATCCTTTGAGGTGTGGCACCTTCAGATAATTTAAGTTCGTAAGGCATTAAGGTTGTCCATCCGCGAACAGAACTGCCAGGTAGTTCTACAAATACCGAATCGAGATAATTAATTGCGTAGCAAAAAAGTTCAAAGACTATTCCGTAAGGAAAGGTGACGGCAAAATCCTTTTCTGATAACTGACTGGCCTTAATTGCGGAAAGACTTATGTCTTCCTCGTACTGTGTGACAAAACCTTTTAAGCCTAGCACCAAATCATCAGCAGTTATATTTTTCACAACGATGATCCGATCATTAGGCTTCGGAGCAGACAAAGGTTCAACTCTCGGAATTTTCACTTTTTTTGTTCGTCCATATTTAAAGAAAAGGACGAACATAATTATGACGGCAACCGCCCAGGCAAAGAAAATTACAGGACCTGTCATAGGGTTTGATTTCGGATTAATCTGTTTTCAAAAATAAGAAAATGTGTTAGTCAATCCTCATTGCTCACCCATCGCGCCAAAAAATCATCATCGGCACTGATCTTGCCCACCACTTTGTATTTGGAATTCGCCAGCACTTTTGATTCCGTAACCTTTTCTTCGAGTACCATTTGCGGAAAACGACCACTGGAATGAATAAAATAGTTGCCTCGGGAAGAAACATTTATAAAGCCGGTGTGTGTATCCAGCCCAACGATGTAGACGCCATTGCCCAATTGTGTGAGCTGGGTATTGAAAGAGTCAAGCCCTTCCTGATCCGGGAAGTGAAAAACGAATTTCGGAGCGACCAACGCTTTGATCATGGATTCTGAGGCACACTGCGCTAGCTTTACGCGATCGAGCGGCACGCCCATATCATGCAATACCGTGGTGACAAAATAACCACAGGCAATACTTCCTTCGTTGGGCATTTGCGTGGTACCATTGAAACTCCAGGCGGTGCCATACCAGTATGGAATGATCCGCTGGTTAATAGCTTCGATAAAGGCTTTCCGTTGTCTATCGCTCGGAGCATTTTCTTCACATAACCTGGTGCGAATAGCGCGGACGGTATCTAACTGCAGTTTGTAATTATGATTGTCGAGTAATGATTGTCCTGTATAATACTTCACATACCACTTCCGGAACAGATGCGTCTGCCGGGCATAAAAACCGAAAGCCACAACCAGCAAGGTTATCGCGGATAAAATAACAATAGTTTTCCGTTTCATTGCGCTGCGCAAAGTACACTGAATGTACACCTCTTTTCAAAAAAGAAAAGCAAGCTCATAAAGCTTGCCTTTCTCTCTTTTTCAACTTGCATTCATTTTCCGGATTTCTTCTGGTCCTCTTGTTGATCATCGTTTTCTTTCAGACCCGGATAGTCTTCCTGTGCATTCGATTCTTTTTCGTTTTTGTGTGCCCCTTGTCCATGCGGAATGTCGTCCCGTTCTTCGCTTAATTTCCCGGCTTCGTTTTTATAATCAGATCCTTTTGTTTTTTCGCTGCCCTGCTGGTAGGAATGAGGACCTAAATTGGACGATCCTTGTCCGTAGTCAGAGCCGCCCTGGGTGGTGGTACCTTCGGTAAAGGAGGCCCTACCCTGCTCGCCTGTCTCTGCTGCTTTTTCCGTTTGCCGATAGTCTTTGTTCTCTTCTTTAAACTGTTCTGCGCCGGACTGTTCTTTCTTTTTTTCTTCGTCTGCTTTCATAGTGATATTGCTTTATGGATTTCCTAAAGTGTCTTCGTCTTTTTGTTTTTCTTCGTCTTCATTCTCTGTTTTTTCCGATTCTTCGTCTTTCGGTTTGTGGTCTCGTATAAAATCATTTTCACCTTCAGTATTGATGGTGGCGCCGGTAGCGCCCTGTCCGGAGCTATAGCCAGTTCCTACCGAACCTGAACCGCCGGGGGCGGTGGGCCCTTCGTAAGAGATATTGGTGCCTGTATTCCCCAGATTACTACTGGTGTGGCGCGCGTGCACCGCGTCGGTTGCACCGGTGATGATTGAATCTATGCTGGCCGCTGAAGTGTGTTTTTTAGGATGCTCTTTGTCAGTCTGTTCGTTATTTTCAGAAGTATCGCTAGCGGGAGTTGTCGACTCCTGGTCCTTTTTACTTTCTTCCTCTTGAGGATCTGGTTTTCTGTTTTCCATGGCAGAACTCTTTACGGAGATAATAAAAAAGTGGTGCCAACAAAAAAGTCAAAAGTTAAAGCAAAAGCAAAAAACGTATGTAAGTGGTGAGCTGTCAGTTGCGAATACAGTACCGGCCAGTCTCAGACCGCTTCGTTGCTCACCGAGACCCCAGTAAAAAGAAGACGGGTATAATGCCTCAGCGGGCAATGATCCCATGACGCTCCTTTAGGCACGGACGTAAAAAAAACGCCACGTCTTCCGACATGGCGTTCCTTATTGTTTCGCGATCAGATTTTATTACGCTTGTGCGGCAAATTCTGCACGGATCACGTTCAGCGCACCACCTGCTTTAAACCATTCGATCTGCTGATCGTTGTAAGTATGGTTCAGGATGATGTTCTCCGTGGTTTCGTCTTTATGACGCAGTACCATTGTGATCTGGCTGCCCGGAGCGAATGTGGTCAGACCTTGCAGATCGATCACATCGTCTTCCTGGATTTTGTCGTAATCAGCTTTATCAGCAAAAGTCAGCGCCAGCATACCTTGTTTTTTCAGGTTGGTTTCGTGGATACGAGCGAAGCTTTTTACAACGATCGCACGAACACCGAGGTGACGTGGCTCCATTGCTGCGTGTTCACGGGAGCTACCTTCACCGTAGTTTTCGTCGCCGACTACTACGCTGCCGATACCGTGTGCTTTGTAGTCGCGTTGTACTGCAGGCACTTCACCGTATTCACCAGTCAGCTGGTTTTTCACTTTATTGGATTCCATGTTGAAAGCGTTGATAGCGCCGATCAGCATGTTGTTAGAGATATTGTCGAGGTGGCCGCGGAATTTCAACCATGGACCTGCCATAGAGATATGGTCTGTTGTACACTTGCCGAATGCTTTTATCAGCAGACGCAGATGGCTCAGATCGGTACCTTCCCATGCAGTGAATGGCGCCAGCAATTGCAGACGGTTGCTGTCTGGTTTTACGATTACTTCCACTTTGCTACCGTCTTCAGCAGGCGCCTGGAAACCAGGATCGTCTACATCGAAACCTTTCGGAGGCAGTTCAAAACCTTGCGGTTCTGCCAGTTTCACAGACTCGCCTTTTTCGTTCACCAGTGTATCTTTCAGCGGGTTGAAAGACAGACGGCCGGCAATGGCGTAAGCAGTAGTGATTTCAGGAGAAGCTACGAAAGCGTGCGTGCCGCTGAAGCTATCATTACGTTTTGCAAAGTTGCGGTTGAATGAAGTAACGATGGTGTTTTTACGGTTCGGATCATCGATATGACGTGCCCATTGACCGATACAAGGACCGCAGGCATTTGCCAGTACAACGCCGCCCATTTTGTCGAAAGTATCCAGCATGCCGTCGCGCTCGATGGTGAAACGCACCATTTCAGAACCAGGCGTGATGGTATATTCGCTTTTTGCTTTCAGGCCTTTTTCCATCGCGTCGTTTGCAATAAACGCAGCGCGGGAGATATCTTCATAAGAAGAGTTGGTACAAGAGCCGATCAGGGCAACTTCTACCGCGTCAGGCCAGCCATGCTGTTTTACAGCTTCAGCCATTTGGCTGATCGGTGTAGCCAGATCCGGAGTGAACGGACCATTTACGTATGGTTCCAGTTCGTCCAGGTTGATTTCGATCAGTTGATCGTAGTATTTTTCAGGGCTCGCATACACTTCTTCATCCGGACGGAGGTATTCACGGATACCATCAGCCATGTCTGCGATTTCTTTACGGTTGGTAGCACGCAGATAATCGCCCATTTTGCTATCGTAAGCAAACAGCGAACAAGTAGCGCCGATTTCGGCACCCATGTTACAGATTGTTCCTTTACCAGTACAGCTCAGGCTATCGGCGCCTTCACCAAAGTATTCTACGATGGCACCGGTACCACCTTTTACGGTAAGGATACCTGCTACTTTCAGAATGATATCTTTTGCAGAAGTCCAGCCGCTCATTTTACCCGTGAGCTTCACACCGATCAGTTTCGGCATTTTCAACTCCCACGGTAAGCCAGCCATTACGTCTACTGCGTCTGCACCGCCTACACCAATAGCGATCATACCCAGACCACCGGCGTTTGGCGTGTGACTATCCGTACCAATCATCATACCGCCAGGGAATGCATAGTTTTCGAGTACTACCTGGTGAATGATACCTGCACCTGGTTTCCAGAAACCGATGCCGTATTTATTGGAAATAGAAGCGAGAAAGTCATAAACTTCCTTGTTCACTTCGTTGGCAGTTGCCAGATCTTGACTAGCGCCGGTTTTTGCCTGAATCAGGTGGTCACAGTGTACGGTACTTGGCACCGCTACTTGTGCACGTCCGCAGGTCATGAACTGAAGCAATGCCATTTGGGCGGTTGCATCCTGCATCGCTACGCGGTCAGGAGAGAAGTTCACATAATCCTTTCCACGCTCATAGGCATGTTGCGGAGTTTCGAATGAGTGTGCATATAAGATTTTTTCCGCCTGAGTAAGGGGGCGACCCAGCAATTTACGCGCAGCAGCTACCTTTTCTGGTAATGCGGCGTAAACCTTCTGAATTAGATCAAGATCAAACGCCATTGCAAGAAGATTTTATGAAATGTTATAAATTGTCCTAAAAACTTTGCGAAATTATTCAAAATCGCACAGAAAGTGAAATAAACGCCCGGCAACCTGCGATTATTAACATCCTTCCCTGTTTTATAGCCTCCATTCGGTATGTTTTGCTATTTTTCGGAAAATTATCAGAAGATGAAGCGTCTGTTCTTATTGTTATTTACTTTTTCTTTCATCAGTTTGCACGCGTTTGCCCAGGGCTTTAGTGAGCCATGTTTCCCGGTGACGGCTACAAAAGATAATAAATCTTATGATTATATGATCGATTGTAAAGATGCACAGATGATCCGGAAATATGACGCTACCTTTAAGAAGAATAATTATAAAATAAAACCGGAAGTACTTCAGGGCATCCTGGAACAATCGCTCGAAAAATTTGACGCCGAGCTGGCCAAAAACGTAACATTCACGACCAGCGACAACCAGGTTCTGATCGAGGTAAAAAAAGCCAGCCGTGAAAAGTTTTTCCAATTTAGTTGCAATATGTTTTCCAGCACCAAAAAGCTCGACGATTATCTGCAGAAAGTAGATCGTTCCCAGATTGATGCAGGCGACGAATAATTTATCAAAATATTTTCGGCCATGAGAAACATCTACGCTGTTTTCCTGATCGGTACACTGCTTTCAGGAAGCATCACAGCAGCCAACGCACAAAACGGCGACACGCCGCCGCCCGGCAAGCACAATATCAACGGGCTGCCCGACGAACAGGTAACCAGGCAGAAAGACAATCCGTTTCCTTTTGTGACGGATAAAATCGATGCCAATTATGACCTTTACCTGGATCTGACAGACACGCTGGTCATTCGCAGATATGGTCCCATATTCAAGCGAAACAAGCTTTCGTTTACCGGTGATACCTGGGATGAGATTATCCTCCAGATGATGAGCGATAAAAATCCCGACCTGGCTAAAACCATGGTCACCATGCCGGCGGAGGATGGTCTTTTCATTGGCGGCGGCAAAAGGAACAGCGAAACCATATTGAAGGAATTGCTGCCGATCCTGAATAACCCATCTAAACTCGAAGAATTTTTAGCACATATCGACCGGTCGAAACTGCCGGAATAAATCATTCTATTTTAATTGTCGTGAAGTTATTTTTACCAACGTTTCTCTTAGTCCTTTTTTACTTTTCGGGAAATGCACAAAACGCAGTTCAATCCCCTGCCACGGGCATTGCCGTTACTACGCATATTGAAAAGAAATTCCCGTTTTTTATTGACACTGCTGATAAAGAATACGCTGTCTCGATCCATATTGAAGATATAACCGTTAGCAGCAAATACGCTTCGTTGTTCAAAAAGTACACACTGAATTATGATATCGAAACCTGGCAGGAAATCATGACCCAGATGATCCGGAAATGGCTGCCGTATATGGAATCGACGGTGAGCTTTTTCGATGACAATAAAATCCTTTATATCCAGCCCGGGAATAAGATTTATGAAGCGAGCCTGGTAGAAATGCTGCACCCGATCTTTTATGACATGGCGGCAATGGATGCTTTTCTGAAAAACCTGGACCGGACTAATTTGGAAAATTAGAAATCAGCACCATATTTTCTGCGCTTTTATCCCGCCTTCAATGCCGATTCCTGAAAGAAAATATCCAGGCGACGCGCTAATTCCGGGCTCGAACCATCAAATTAAAATAGTAGCCCCCGGTATAAAATACCGAAGGGCCACTTATTGCTAACCAGATTTATCTTAACCTTTTTCCGGCACTAATTTTTAACAACGGATACTGTCCGCAACGTTGTTCCATTTCTACCGGAAACATGCAGCCAGTAAAGTCCCGCTGGCAAATCTTTCAAATCTGCTTCGCGCGTGTTTTCCAGCTGCAGCAGCATTTTTCCTTCGGAGCTAAAAACAGTTATGGTTACCGGTGTGTCTGTTTGCAGGTATACTTTCCCATTGGTCGGATTCGGATAAATGGCTACCCTATTTGTCTCCGATACCTCTTCAATCCCCGTAATATAAATCGATGTTCTGGCGGAGGTACCGGTACAACCGTTTGCATTGGTCACGGTAACCGAATAAGCTCCTTTTTGTGTCGGCGTATAAGTACTGTCTGTAGCGCCGGAGATTGCATTATTACCTAGCTTCCATTGATAGCTGCTGTAAGATTGGTCTACGCTAAAAACGCCGTTATTATAACTGATTACCGGCGATGGCAACGGCCACACAACTACATTCACTGCTGCCGAAGTATCTATACAGTAGGGACCGTCTGCGATTACAAGTTCGTAGGAACCTGCGAGATGAGCCATATAGTTCGCGTCGGTAGCGCCCGGAATTTTATGGCCGTTTGTACGCCATTGATACGTCAGACCTGAGTCTGAATTGCTTTTGAGTAACAGGCTATCGCCCTGGCAAATTGCGAATGAATCCCGTGAACTGGAAATGACGGGCAAGGACAAGCTGCAAGGTACCAGATAAGAGGCGGTGGCCCAGCCCGATTGCAAACCGGCGCCACAATTGCTGCGCACGTGAATATAATAAATCATACCGCGCACCAAATTATTCACCAGCGTAAACGTATCTGAAGTTGCCGTTCCGGATGAAGGTGCGTATTGGCTTTGATCGATCGTAAATTCGTACGCCGGTGCTGTAGTTGTGTTCCAGAATGCAAGGGAATCAGTGAGCGTTACATTGACTGGTGGATTGCAAAATGGGATCGTGCCGAACTCGTAAGCCCCGGCATCGGGTGCTGCAAGACTTCTTGCGGCACCGGTGATATCCGTTTGTGTGCCCACAGGGACTCCAATATTGTCGAGTGTCGCCGTTACGGGCAAAAGATTTCCGGTTGATAAGCTGTTGTATTGCGGATTGATGGAAACGGAATGCGCATCTTTTGAAAGAGCAGTCTGCCAATCATTCAATGTCGTGTAGACCGTAGATCCCGAATATCCTACACCGCCTGAAGCGGCCGCCGCGGCGCCATAAAACAGATCGTTATGATCCGATATAAAGGAGCTCATTTGCAAGGCTGTCATGGTTCCGAAATCGATACAGGTCTTTGCAGCGCCACCGCTGCGCGAAACCGTGATGATATTGTTGATAAAGTGCACCCCTAACGCGCCATCAAAATGAGCGCCTTTGGCAAACATAGTAGCCGAAGCCGCACTTGCGGTATCATCGAGCGATATGGTATTGTGATAATAAAAAGCATACTCCGATGCGGAATGGTAAATACCGGCCAGGGAACCGTTGCCTCGCAGATCGTAAATTATATTGTTGCTGATTTCGTTTTCATTGCCTGCTGTTGCCTTACAGCTGCTCAGGCTGATACCGTAGATTTTACCTACACTCGCCGCGGTGCTGATTAACAGGTTGTGGATGGCATTCGCTGATATCCTGCATTTCATATTATTCGCGCCTAACTGGATGGCTGAAAAATTGTTCGTTGCATTTGCAGTGCGGTCGGGGCGACTGATATCATTTGCTTCCACCAGTAAATTTTCAGCGCCGACGCTATATACCCCGTAAGATGAATTATTCAATAAAAAATTACCTGTTATCCGATTGTTCTTGTTCCTATCGGTAGCGGTGCCTGCAAGGGTTACAGAATATCCACCACCGTTTACCGTATCCTGGGTGATACTATTTCCGTTGCAGGTAGAGTTGAGTGCTGCTATAGTTGCTGAGCCGCCGGTTGTGTTGATAGCGATACCTGCGAATGCCGTGGTTGTAGCGAGCCCCAGATTAATACGGCATTGATTGATGGTATTGGAATCTGCATTATTTGTCAATTGCACGCCGATGCCGCCTTTTACCGTAGCAGTACCCGTAGCATTAATGACCAGATTGCTCAGTATAATATGATCGGCGCCATTCAGTTTGATCGTGGCCCGTTCGGCAGAATCGGTTGTTCCATAAGTGATCGTTTCTCCGTTACCGTTAAAACTAACAGTGTTGACGGCGGATGCATTGCTGATCGGGTTAATGACTACACGCTCATTGTACGGACCTGTGCCCGCTGTTACGCTAAACCAGACCGGTCCCGAAACCCCGCAAGTATGCAAGGCCGAAAGCGCATCTGCAAAAGAAGTAAAATTAGTGCCCGCTGTAGCTTGTGTCTTGTTGATGGTATAATTTCCCGAAAGCGGACCGTTGCAAACCTGAGCCTTCAAAGAAAATGCAAGCATCAAGCATGCCAGCGTTGTCAGATGTAATTTGTATATCATTAGCAAAAGGTTTTGTAAATGATTTGTCAATTACCATACCAATTTTTTGATTTTATGCACGAGCAGCAATGCAATAACATCAAGTGTTTTCATTACGCAAATAAATATTTTACGAATGGCTGTTCGCTCGGTTTTTGAGCTGGCGAAAGGTGAAAATATTTTTTTTGAAAAAAGTTGCCAGATCAAAAAGCACCTAACGTTCAAATCGGGGTAAAGGCGCTTCCCTTTATCCAATACAGAAGGAAAGCGGATCAGTTTTTTTAACCCAGATATTTTTTTTAAAAAATTTCTCTCCGACCAAACCGAGCCAGAGTTGGGCAAAACAGCTTTTTATATCCATAATTTTTGTGACGGCGAATAGTGTCAACAATTAACAAGTTGCTAAAAAACGGCACGCGGTTTGATCTGAGCTTTTGGTAACACACTAAATCCAATCGCCCTTTATGAAAAAATTTTATACGCATGTATTCCTGATGTGCTCTCTATGCACCACGATTTTCCATGTGAATGCACAAGGGCCAATGACCACATTTAATCAGCAGTTACGTGCGATGTTTAGTAATGTGGCAAATCCCAACACCAATGTTCATTTCTTCTATGATATGGCGTCGCATATCACGGACAGCAGTTTTTTTGGAAGCTACGTCACAGACACAAGCAACGTAAATACCTGGTATCTGCTTCATCGGGAAATGTACCATGCTGCCTATGATACTAACAGCATCTGGACGTCCGACCAGGTATTTAACTACGCCTGGCCATCGGTAAAAAACGATACCATTCCTGTTGGCGTAATGGATTGGGATTACAATTTGCTAAAACCCGGCGCGTTGACCAACAACAATTATTTCAACTTTGATACTGCCAACAACGTATTGTATGATAAGCCTGGCAGGCCATCCTCTCCTTATACGGTGCAAACCATTTTTGCAGGTTCACCGCTTACCGATGCTGTGCCATTCACTAATCCCGTATTTAAAATAGATCCGCAGCTAATAATGCACGATGCTTACAAAAATTATCAACCCTGGGCTGATGGCGGATCTGCATTACAGATTGATTTCGGAGATGGAACCGGATGGCATGTGGTTGACATGAGTGGCGTACACTACTACCAGGCGCATTATTCGGATTCAGGATTAAAAGAGATAAAGTTTGGGGTATTCTATTCAAGCGTACTCACTCGCTATTCGATTGCCGGATTAAGGGTAAACTCCGATAATGCAGCAACGGTCCCTAACGAGGAGTGGACGGATATTCCCGGCATTAAGGTCAATGTATTCGGTGGCTGTGTAGCTAATGCAGACAAAAAGTATGTCATTTACTTAGAAGGCTTTGACTTTCTGAATAATCGCCATGCAAGTAAGATTTACGATGATATGCTTAAGAGCCCGGACATCGTGCAATTGCAGAATTTTGGATATACTTTCCTTGTTGTGGATTGGAATGATGCAGGCAACGACATGAAAGATAATGCCATGAGTGTTGTTAAGCTCATCAATAAGTTGAAGCAACAAGCGGAAGGTCAGGCTTTAGTACCATTTGTAGTAATTGGTGAAAGTATGGGTGGCTTAATAGCCCGTTACGCACTCTCATATATGGAGTCACCAACGTATGTAAATGATGTTTCTAATCCATCTCCGGCGTATATGCATAATACGCGTTTGCTGATGACATTTGATTCTCCGAACCAAGGAGCAAATATTCCATTGGGTCTGCAATGGTTGTACCGTTATGTCCTAAACTTCACGATGCTCCAATCCACTTTTGCAAAAAATGTACTCAATGATTATAAAGTATTCCTTGACTGTGATGCTGCCCGTCAAATGCTTTTGTACCATGTGGAAACCGAAGCACCTCCGGCCTTAGTTTCCACCAGTACTTATGAGCCGTCTCAGATGAAACGGGATTTTGACAATGATCTTGCGGGATTGGGAAACTATCCCAAATATTGCAAGCTGGTGGCTACGTCAAACGGCTCATGGCTTGGAAAACCACACACTCGCTGGTGGGATGCCGCAGATCGGTTACCAAACGATCACATGATGAACTTTGAAGCGGAAACTTATATTTCCGTATTGGGCACAAAACTATGGGGAACCCGAAAAGTAATTGATATCAGAACAAACCCCGAGGGCACCGGAGACGTATTCGTCATGAACGACCAGATACAACACTGGAAGATCAAACTGGTCTGGTTCGGCATCAAATTCAGTGTAGGGTATGCCGACATTCTGAAAGTGCAAAAAACGGCAAAAGATGTTAAAGCATATTGTGTCAATGCCGGAAGTTACCCCATCGATGACAATAAGCCTTTTTACTCAGGCATTGGAAATAATGACATGAACATCTTCGGGATGTTTCAATGTACCGCTTACCAAAACAATGGACAACTCAATTACAATACTTCAGCAGGAGGCCATTTAATATCGGCGAATCTGGATTTTAGTTTTTACTCAGATGGACAGTATTTTAGTTTGGTTCCGGTGCAATCTTCATTTGACTACAGTGATGATCGTCCGTTGGATTATCCAATAATGCACGACCCTATTGCTGTAACGATGGTGCATACTCCATTTGATGTTGTTATTACTAACCCTTCGCGTGAAAATAGAAATCATTTGCATGAAGAAGTTCCTATATTAAACTATTGCCAAACCTGTCTTTCAAGCGGCAGGTTAATTGCCTCCAGACTAATTAACCGGGAGATTGGAGACGATGAATTGTATCTGGAAAACACTCAAACTGCTATTCCCTGGCGAATTGAAGCAGAACGCAACCTGTATGTAAACTACAGAAATCCATATTACAACTATCCTTCGCAAAATTCGCAGTACAAACAGTTTACTTACAATCCAAATGGAACACAATATGATGTGAACGGAGATCCGGACTTATCTGAATTCACCGTCATATCAAAAGAAAACCCGTACACAATCAATACTTACTGGCCAGGTATCTTCGGAAGTAACAGTTCATTTAATATCAACCCTGCGCAACCCCTAATTGGCCCTTTCCAATACTGGCCAGGGAATATGGTAGTTTGTTGCACTGATTTTAGAAGTATGCGCATGTTGCACGACAGTATTAAAACCTGCACCGCGTCAAATAAATCAATAGCAGTTTATCCTAACCCTGTAACGTCAAAGACTGGAAATATAATTACTGTAAAATACCAGTTTACTGAAAATAGTCAGGCCAAGATGAGTATTTCCGATATGACGGGCCGTCGTATAGGCAACTACGACATGCCTTTTAGCGACAACACACGAATCTGTCGCTATACGTTTCACGCAAATTTATCGCCCGGCATGTACGTCATACGGCTGTCTTGCGGAAAAGAAATACAAACCGCCAAATTAATCATTACAGCACCGTAAAATTTGCTAAATAATGAAAAAACAAACAAGAACATCGACACTCATATTCTTAGCGACGCTGGGGACTATCCTTATTTGGGGATGCAAAAAATTAAACTTTTTAAGTCCTAAAAGAAACATCACATTTAGAGGATACCTGATGTATTCTTGCGATAGCCCGTTGGCTGGAATACCTATCCGAATCGATTATTCTTCGAAAGACTATTTCAACCGCAATAGCGAAAATAACATCGGCAGAGACACGACCGATATCAATGGCTATTTTGAAATAGTTTGTCCTAATAAAGGGGACGCTGATTATTATTTTGAAACAAACGTCGGTTTTTTTATTTTCAACGGGCAGGAATACCGGCTCAAATACAATGAAGACAACACCGTAGAATTAGACAAAATATTCCCATTCCCACCATTGGGAAATCCTCCGGATAACGCTGGCGCCGTTCATTTCAAATTTATTGGCAACCATGCTGGCGATACCTTTTACTATGGCAGATTTGGGCAAGGTGTGGGTATGGGCGTGGTATACCCAATCCCGTCCAGTTATTACCTTTCAATTGGCGCGTCAACCGCCAACGAACATCTTCCTTATACTAAATCGTTCTCCTTTACCTGGGGCATAGGCATGGCAGAATATCTTAAAGCTACCGATTCATTACTCAGGTACAATGGGAAAGATTCCACCAGGTTCTCTCATCTGATAGAAATGAATATCAATTACTGCAACCCGGACACGACCGTAATAATAATTCCATAAACTACATAGTGCGAACTTCGATTTATCTGGTGTCACTATTTTACCGTAATAAATAAAGGCCGTCCTATTGAGACGGCCTTCATAAACATCAGATGTTTCAACTAGTTCAGTTCACCCACCATATCTTTCGGGTCCACCCATTCATCAAATTGTTCTGCAGTTACATAACCGAGGTCAATAGCTGTTTGCTTCAGGGTTTTGCCTTGTTTGTGTGCTGTCTGTGCAATCTCAGCGGCTTTGTAATAACCGATTTTTGTATTCAGCGAAGTCACCAGCATCAGTGAATTGTTTACGTGCTCACGGATATTTTTCTCAATTGGCTCCAGACCTACGGCACATTTATCATTGAAGCTTACACAACCTTCACCGATCAGACGAGCGCTGTGCAGGAAGTTGTAGATCATTACCGGTTTGAACACGTTCAGTTCGAAATGCCCGGTTGCACCGCCAATATTGATTGCCACGTCGTTACCCATTACCTGGGCAGCGATCATTGTCAATGCCTCACATTGTGTCGGATTTACTTTGCCTGGCATGATAGAAGAACCCGGTTCATTGTCCGGAATATGAAGCTCCCCGATACCGGAGCGCGGACCAGAGCTCAACATGCGGATATCGTTGGCAATTTTCATCAGGCTTACAGCTACTGTTTTCAGCGCACCGTGCGCTTCTACGATTGCATCGTGGGCAGCCAGTGATTCAAATTTATTTTCGGCAGTTATAAATGGTAAACCAGTCAGTTCCGCGATTTTTGCGGCCACTTTCACGGCATAACCTTTTGGTGTATTGATACCCGTACCTACGGCAGTACCACCCAAAGCCAGTTCGCTCAGGTGCCCCAGCGTGTTGTTGATGGCGCGCAGACCATGGTCGAGCTGCGATACGTACCCGCTGATCTCCTGGCCCAGTGTAAGCGGCGTAGCATCCATAAAGTGCGTACGGCCGATCTTCACCACGTGCATGTATTCTTTAGATTTCGCAGCAAGTGTATCACGCAGTTTTTTGATACCCGGAATAGTTACATCCATCAGCATCTTATATGCCGCGATGTGCATTGCCGTAGGAAATGTATCGTTTGAAGACTGTGATTTATTCACATCATCGTTCGGATGAACAAATTTGTCCTTGTCTGTCAGCTGACCGCCATGGATCACGTGCGCACGGTATGCAACCACTTCGTTTACGTTCATGTTAGACTGCGTACCTGAACCAGTTTGCCAAACCACCAACGGGAACTCATTGTCCAGCTTACCTTCCAGTATCTCATCACAAACCTGACCGATCAGTGCTGATTTTTCGGCAGGCAGCACACCCAGTTCGGTATTCGTGAGCGCTGCAGCTTTTTTCAGGTAAGCAAATGCACGGATAATTTCTTTCGGCATCTTATTGATGTCCTGTGCAATCTTGAAGTTTTCGATAGAACGCTGAGTTTGCGCACCATAATACGCTGTGGCAGGAACTTTTACCTCGCCCATCGTGTCTTTTTCAATACGGAAATCCATGACTATATTTTTTTATTAAAGTCGAAATTCAAAACTCAAAAACAAAAAATTTAAGGCCAAAAGCTCAAAGCCAAAAGCCATATATGCACTACCAACCGTCAATTGCAAACGCTCCATTGTCTATTGATAACGCGGGGACAAAGGTAATTCTTACTGTTTATTCTCTTAAAATATTCTGGAAACGCCTGAAACATCTGGTTTTTCTATTATACTTTTGCGCCCGTGAAACAGCTTTCCGTCATTTTATCGCTTATTGGCCTTGTATGCATAGGTATGGCTTTTACAAAAGCACCCAAAAAGCATGCGGCTGATCTGGGCAAAATGCTGTTTTTCGACCCGATCCTTTCGCGCGACAGTTCGGTAAGCTGCGGGTCCTGCCACAAGCCGTTCCGTTCAGTAAGGGCGTTCATGGCCGTTTAGGTAAAAGAAATGCCCCTTCCGTCATGAATATGAGCGATCGCTCTTCTTTTTTCTGGGATGGCAGGGCCGCCACCCTGGCCCAACAAGCACTTTTTCCAATTGCCGACACCAACGAAATGAATCTTCCGGTGGCCGCAGCGGTAAAAAGGCTCAATCAAAGCAGAAAGTATCGCAACCTGTTTTACAGCGTCTTCAAACAGTTGCCCAACAAACATAATTTAGGACTGGCGCTCGCCGCGTTCGAGCAAACGTTGGAAACCGCCAATACACCCAACGATCGATGGATTGCCGATTTACCCAATGGTATGACGGAGCAACAGGTTCGCGGCAGGGAAATTTTCCGGGTAAAAGGGAAATGTTTTGAATGCCATTTTTCGCCGGATTTTACAGGGGATGAATTTCGCAGCATCGGTCTCTTCAATGGCAAACAGTGGAATGATTCCGGCCGGTATAAGATTACCCACAACCCGGCAGACATTGCTAAATTTAAAGTGCCGGGCCTCCGCAATGTGGCCATGACGGCGCCTTATATGCACGATGGCAGTTTCAAGACACTGCGTGCAGTAATCGATTACTACAACGACCCGCAAGCATTCCTGGGCGATGGTCTCAATCGCGACTCGGTACTAGCGAAACCACTGGGCCTTTCCGAACAGGAAAAACAAGACCTGGAAGCGTTTCTGCACGCGCTTACGGACGACCGGTTCACTGATGCCGGATTAAAAGGCGCCCACCTTACGAATTAACCATTTTTCCCGCTCATTTTCAAAAATAATAATCGAATACTAAAATTGCCGGATTGCCGAATTATCTTCGCGCCGTAACCCAAAAAACAAAATGAAAAAAAACGCTATTCTGCTACTGGCAGCCCTGTCGTTCTGCTCCCTGAGATCCCTGGCACAGACACCAAAAGTTGAATTCTCAGAGTCTTTTGATGAGCCGGAAGGCCAGGCTACAAAGGTGGTACAATGCACCAACGGCAACACCCTTCTCTTTATTCTGAACAAACGTGACGGCATCGACGTAACGGTGTACGATAAATCACGGAAACAGATCGCCCAGCAATCGCTTGAAGGCAAGGTCTGGGATGCCGATCATCTGAAACAATCCACAGTTAAAAGCATTTATGAAATAAACGGACAAATGGTGTTATTCCTGGAGCAGCTTCTGGAAAAAACGCCTATGCTTTTCCGTCTGATCATCGATCCGAATACCGGCAAAATCGTGGACGAACAAAAAATTGCCGAAATGCCGAAATATGGCGCCGGCGCTGGTTATGCGATGGCATTTGGCAACGTTGATCCTAAAACTTTCCACGTAGAAAAAGACCCGAATTCCGATTGCTATGCCGTGGTTGCATTTGACGGATTTGCACCGGAAGATGCGCATCGCATTACCGTTATTCATTACAATGGAAAACACCAGGAAATCAACCGCGCTTACTACGATTCGCCAAACTATAAATACAAATACATCCGTTACCTCAGCATGGCAGTAGATGGCGATCGTCATGTGTACCTCTGTACTTACGACTTTAACACACCGGCAAGCGGTGGCAAAATGTCGAAGGTATTCTTTTCGCGTATGACGAAAGGCGCTTCGGAAATAGAACACAAAGGACTTGATCTTACCCAAAACGCCAACGATACCAGAGGGCTGATCAAATACAACGCCGAATCTAAAACCTATTTGCTATTTACAGCTGCCCAAACCACTAAAAAAGGAAGCAGCGACGAGTCGAAGTCGTACCGTCTGGTGCTAACCAGTATCGACCCCGACAGCATGGTGATCAAATATTCTAAGTTCATTCCATCGATGAAATTATCGGAATACTCCCGCAAACACCTCGATGAGAAAAACGGGTTTGATGGCATGCCGCAGGATATTATTGTCAACAAAGATAATTCCGTAACCATCCTCCAGGAAGAAACGGAGCAGGTAGAACGCAGTTTTACGAGCGCATCTATGGGCGGTGGTTTCGGCAATACAATGGCGCCGACACATTATTCTACCCACACCATACAGTATTATAATATTTACAACGTAGGAGTGCTGAATATTAATGCAGCCGGTGCTGAAACACAAGGCATCGTAATACCGAAATATCAGCGGGTACGCACCGCTACCGGCATTTTTAACCATGCGTACAAGAATAAAGGTTCGGTAGCTTTTAACCCTGCGCTTGGCATGAGCGGTTATGCCAACAGTGGTTTTTATTCATTTGAATACATCGATGCCGCAAACGGCAACTATGTTTTGTTTAATGACATGCCGCAAAACTTCGATAAAAAAGAAAACGAGGAGCGCAAAAAAGTGGAGGCAATTTCTGAAACCAATACCGTTTGCTATAAACTGGACGGCGGCATTCCGCGCCCCTTCTATCTTTATGGTGCACCAGATGGCAGAAGTGATACCCGTTTTGCGCAGATCAGCACCGGCAATTTCCTGAAAGAAAATAATACTTATGCCGCCATGATCATCGACAATACAGGCAAAAGAAAAGTAGCCCGGATTGCCTGGGCAACATTTTAAAAAAAGTGGCTTCGGCCACTTTTTTTATATACTGATGTCTGATCTTTATTTCTCGGCTTTGTTACAAGATGATAAATTAGCGGTTGGATTTACCTGCAATCTTCGCAATTCTTATCGGACATTTTTAAATTGGCTGTAGGTCCAGAAAATAAAATCCCCAGCTGTTTTCTTCCGTTTTGTATTCCTTAAACACCACTTCCCCTTCGGCAATGGGGATTGGTGCAGAAAAGAATGGGGCATTGTACACGAATGTGTGAAACTCGCCGTTTTCTCCGCAAGGATCAACATTGTCAGGAAGATCGGCTAGTAAAGATGCGTCGATTTTGCGACCAATAAATTCCCGGCCCAGCTTTTGTGCATCTACACAAACTATTTTTGCTTCTATACCGGTGGCTGCTACCAGTTCTACCAACTCACGCGTATCTTTTTTCCAGAGTGGAAACACCGGCGTAATGTCCAATTGTTGTAATTGCGTCTCCCGATAAGCCTTGAGATCTTCGAGAAAAATATCGCCGAATGCGGCGGCCTGAATGCCGTCATCCTTTAATCGCTGCATTGTTTCCAGCATCGCATTTTTATACAAACGATCGTCGGGATGCGGCGGTAATTTCACTTTTATCAAAGGCAAACCCATACGCTGCGCTTGTGCATCCAGCAAGGACTCGCGAACGCCGTGCATGAAAATGCGTTCCTGCTCGGCATTAATAGTTGTGAGCAAATGAGACACATAATAAGATGTATCGCCCGATAACAAATGATAAGCCATGGCAGCATCTTTGCCCGAGCTCCAGTTCAATACCGTATTCATACCGCCAAGTTAAATAAGTTTCCCGCAAAGCAGTATCAGAAGCAAAGCCGTAAAGCAGTTATCTCGCGGCAGCACAGCGCAAAATCAAGCTTCCGCTTTTGTACATCCGCTTTTGGCTTTTTAACCTTAATTTGCCTGCACGAAATGAAGAAGACTATGCAATATGCCGTTGTTACCGGAGCCACTCAGGGTATTGGAAAAGCGATTGCCGAACGGCTGTTGAAGGAAGGGTTTTCGGTAGCCATCTGTGCCCGCAATGAACAGGACTTGCGGAATCTGCAAACCGATTGGGCAAGGCAATATCCCCATGCCAAAGTGCTATGCGTAACTGCCGACTTTAGTAAACATGAAGATGTACTCCTGTTTGCCGCCGAAGTAACCGCCAATTTTCCGCAGGTAGACATCCTGGTCAACAACGCTGGTATTTTTATTCCGGGATTACTGGCGGAAGAACCTGAAGGATTGCTGGAAACATTGATGCAGGTAAACCTGTATAGTGCTTATCACCTCACACGTACCTTACTCCCTGATATGAAGGCCAAAGGGTCAGGGCATATTTTCAATATGTGTTCGGTTGCCAGTCTGAAATCTTATCCGAATGGCGGATCTTACAGCATTTCTAAATATGCACTGCTCGGTTTTTCCGAAAACCTGCGCGAGGAACTGAAGAATGATAATATTAAAGTAACCGCTGTCTGCCCCGGCGCCACAAATAGTCGTTCCTGGGAAGGTAGCGGTATTCCCGAAGAGCGGATCATGGCGCCAGAAGATATCGCCAATATGCTTTGGGCTGCTTATACGCTATCAGCCCAGGCCGATGTGGAACTACTGGTAATGCGTCCGTTAAAAGGAGATCTTTAAGAGACAAGCAGTGTGCGGTTGCAACTTACTACTCAGGGAAACCGGGCTTCAGAAGATCAGAAATATTGATTACCGCTTATTCAAAGCCGACCATTCACTATTGACCTTTTTAACTTATTTTTTATCTCAATGCTCCTATTTCAAGAGCTTTGATTTTTATTTTTGTGCTGTTCCGATAAAACATGAAATATTTCAAACATATAGCAGGTATTTTTTTCACGGGATTGATCCTGGCACTTGCGCACCTATCGTCTTACGCACAGGAGTTTGTATTTTCTGCCGATGTCAGCGCCCAGCGAATGGGCATACAGGATCAGATACAGGTTACTTATACGGTAACCAATATGCAGAAGCAGGCACAATTCATACCACCGGCCTTTAAGGATTTTGCGGTGGTAGGCGGCCCGCAGCAGATGCAAAGCAATAATACCTCGATCGTGGGTAGCAAAATGGTACAGACAACCAGCGTCAGCATTACCTATGTGGTACAGCCCAAGCATACGGGTTCACTCACGGTACCTGCCGCTATGCTTAAAGACAATGAAGGACACACCTATCAGTCAAACGCAGTAAAAGTTGAAGTGGTAAATGGCAGCCTCGCCGCACAACAGCGTCGGCAAGACCCGTTTGACGATCCGTTTTTCCAGGACCCTTTTGCACAGCTTCGACAGATGCAGGCGGCACAACAACAGGCGCATCAACGTCAACAGCAGCCGCAACAAGCTCCTCAGGCTACGAGTCCTGCAGATATCAGTAAAGATATTTTCATCAAAGTACAGGTGGATAAAGAAAAAGTGCGGGTGGGCGAACAGGTAACCACGAGTTATAAACTGTATTCGCGCATCCCGATGCAGATGCAAATTTCAAAACTGCCATCGCTCAATGGCTTCTGGACACAGGACTTTCAACTTCCGAAAGATGCAAAACCAGTAGAGGAAACGGTAAACGGTAAAAAGTACCAGGTGTTCACACTGAAAAAATCTGCACTATTTCCACAACAGGCCGGCACGCTGACTTTGGATCCTGCGGAAGCAGAGGGTATGGCGCGCATTGTACAGCAAACCCGCCAGCGCAATCCATTTGCCGATATGTTTGACGATCCGTTTTTTCAACAGGCATTTGGCGGCAGCCTCATGATGAATGATCCGATGTTCAACAACGGTTTTTTCAACCAACTTGCTTATCAGGATGTTCCGGTCCATATAAAAAGTACCCCGGTAAAAATTATCGTATCGCCACTTCCCGAGAAAGATAAGCCCGAAGGTTACGGCAATGCGGTGGGCAATTTTACCATCAGCAGCAAACTAGACAAGACGGAAATGACAACGGACGACGCTGTCAATTTCGTTCTTAATATCACCGGTAGTGGCAATCTGAAACTGATTGAGACACCGGCACTGAAACTGCCCAACGGACTGGAATCTTACGATCCAATCGTGGTAGATACGATTACGGGCCGCACCACCACCATTCAGGGTTCCAAAATCATCACTTATCCGCTGGCGGCTCGTACACCCGGCGATTATGAGATCCCGGCAATTGCATTCTCTTTCTTTAACCCGCAAACGGGCGCCTACACTACATTACACACCGACCCTATTAAGCTGCATGTAAAACAAGGTAAACATTACAATCCGGCAATCGCCAATAAAACTGCTATTACAGATCTGCATCCTATCGAGACCAATGCGATCCATGAGTTGCGTTATCATAGCAAACCATTGTTATTTACGGTGGGCTACTGGTCTATGTATGCGTTGCCTTTGCTGGCATTTGTGGGCTTATTGGGCTGGAAAAAACGGGACGAGGAATTGTCGAAAGACATGGTGAAGCTCAAAAACCGAAAAGCCAATAAAGTAGCGTTGAAACGATTGACAACAGCGCAGAAATTGCTGCAACAGCAGCAACACCAGGCATTCTACGAAGAAGTAGCCAAAGCGATCTGGCTGTATCTGAGCGATAAACTCAATATCCCGCTTTCGTCCTTGTCTAAAGAAACAGCCGCCGACGCGCTGAATCGAAAACAAATTCCGGCCGATCTGCAGGAGAAAGTAAATACCGTGGTAGACGAATGCGCCGCAGCGCTGTATGCACCATCGGGTGGCTCAAAACAAATGAACCAGACTTACCAGCAAGCCATTAACATTATTAGCCAACTGGAGGAAAATTTTAAATAATGAACCGTATTCTCAGCATCCTATTCTTTGTTGTTTGCGCTACTACATGTTTCGCTGCCGCTGATGTGAATCCGGTCTGGCAGAAAGCCAACAGTTTTTACCAGCAAAAACAATACGACAGCGCTATTTACTATTATGAGCAACTGGCGGCCTCCAAGCCGGACAATGCGCCATTGTACTATAATCTGGGGAATGCTTACTACCGGAGCAACAAGATCGGTCCGGCGGTACTTAATTTTGAACGCGCCTTACATATCGCCCCCAATTTCACCGCGGCCTCAGATAATCTTACGTTGACTCAAAGCCGTATTGCCAATAAGATCACTCCAGTTCCCGAAATATTTTTTGTGCGTTGGTGGAAAAACATGACCAATGCCGCAAATGCCACTGCCACAGCAGTGCTCAGCTTGTTGCTCTTTATTGTTTTGATCGGCATTCTGTTGCAGAACCGCTTCCGCAGACCGCAATGGTTGCGCGGACAAATGATCGGTGGCCTGATGATTATCTGGTTGTGCACGCTTATTATTGCCGTAGAATCAGCCGTGCATGCACATTCCCGCGATATTGCAGTGGTCATGCAAAGCGATGCGCCTTTGATGACCAGCAATCAGCAAACCAAAACGCAAAGCCTGATTCCGGAAGGCACTACCGTAAAAATAATCTCCGCAAAATCGGGCTGGGTAGAAGTTCTGCTGCCCGACGGGCGCAGCGGGTGGCTGGTAGAAACGGCCCTGGAACGTATATGATTTGATAATGCACGGACTTGCGGCAGAATGCGGTAATTTTGTGTTAGTCAAATCCTAAACTGTATGGCTTTCGTAAAAATGCCCTGGTGGCTCAAAATGCTGTTTCCGCGAGGGCTTACGTGGAAGATACCGAAAGCCGCCCGACCTGCTGTTTATCTGACTTTTGATGACGGCCCGCACCCAACGATTACGCCATTTGTACTGGACCGCTTGCAGCAATATGATGCGAAAGCAACCTTCTTTTGCATCGGCAAAAATGTAGTAGCACATCCCGAAATCTATAAACGGATTTTAGACGAAGGACATGCTACGGGAAACCATACGCACAATCATAAAAATGGCTGGAAAACGGATACCGAAGAATACATCCGTAATATTATAGAAGCGGCAAAGTATATCGACAGTAAATTGTTTCGCCCACCATACGGACGTATCAAATATCCGCAGGCAAAATTTTTATTGCAGGCAAATCCGCCGTGGAAGATTATTATGTGGGATGTACTCAGCGAAGATTATGACCAGCAAATTACGCCCGAGCAATGCCTGAAAAACGTGCTGATGCATATAGAACCCGGCTCCATTGTAGTATTTCACGACAGCGAAAAAGCCTGGGACCGTATGAGCTACGCATTGCCAAGGGTATTGCAATATTGCAAAGAAAAAGGCTACTTGATCGAGTCATTGAACATTGAACATTTGTGATCGTGTTCAAATAATGTAGCATTCATAACCGGCCATTCGCTATCCACCTTTTATTTTGAATTTTGAATTTGACTAAAAAAATGACGCTAGTAGATACACATACGCATTTATACGACGAACAACTGACCGCAGATCCGCAGCAGATCGCACGAGCCATTGATGCCGGTGTGATCAAAATGTACATGCCCAATTGCGACAGCACCACGATCGAAGGAATGTTGGCGATGGAGGCCGCTTATCCGCAAAATTGCTTCCCGATGATGGGATTGCACCCGGTCTACGTAAAAGAAAATTATCAGGACGAACTGGCAATTGTAGAAAACTGGCTGGGGAAACGGAAATTTGCCGGTGTGGGCGAGATCGGGCTGGATTACTACTGGGATAAAACTTTTGTGCCGCAGCAGAAAGAAGCTTTTGAGCTACAGATCGACTGGGCATTGCAATATGATCTGCCCATCATTATTCATAGCCGGGAGTCGACCGCCGATTGCATCGAGATTGTCCGCAAGAAACAAAATGGCCGGCTACGCGGTATTTTCCATTGCTTTAGCGGCACACTGGACGAAGCCAAAGAGATCCAGGGGCTCGGATTTTACCTGGGCATCGGCGGTGTGGTAACATTTAAGAAAAGCACCTTACCGGAGATTGTACGGGAAATGCCATTGGAAACACTGGTGCTGGAAACCGATGCACCTTACCTGGCGCCGGTTCCGTACCGTGGTAAACGCAATGAAAGCAGCTATATTCCGCTTATCGCAATGGCGATTGCAACCATTAAACAAGTAGGCCTGGATGAAATTTCTGCGATCACGAATAAAAATGCCGAAAAAATATTCTCAATGTAAATGATTTTACTATTTTTGCAGCCCTCAACCAGGAGACGTGTCCGAGTGGTTGAAGGAGCACGCCTGGAAAGTGTGTATACGGGAAACTGTATCGCGAGTTCGAATCTCGCCGTCTCCGCTGATAATTGTTCAATACAATTTAAAACGCTGTAAATCTAATGGTTTACAGCGTTTTGCGTTTGGTGCCTATCCCAACAAGTTCATCAAATCTTATTCTTTCAGTGACCCATTCCGTGACTATTTCGAAACAGCAAAATAGGTCATCAAAAAATCGCTGAAACCGCCTAGAAAGCTTAGAAAAATGCCTGGTTGCAGAAGTCTTTGTACTACACACATTATTGTAGGCTTCCCAATATTTGAAAGCCGATTTTTTAACCAATTTTTTACTCCGTTCTTAAACGCCCCGATCCCCGCAAAAATACCCTTATTCGAAATCCGGTAAATTTACTCGCGTAGCAATCATGAAGATAATTCACTTTTGTAACTGAGATCTCAACCAAATATTCTTTCACCACACAAAACAAAATCACCATGGCAAATACAGCCACTGCTACAGCACCTGTAGCTAAAAATTCAGCAACCGCCCACATCGGTCTTTTCCCACTGGCACTGCAAATCGGCGGCGTTGCCCCTGGCAGCCAAAAATTCGATGTACATCTGTTGGTAAATACACCGGATGAAACGGTAACCGGCTTCGGCAACATCACGCAGACAACTAATCCGCCGCTCAATATCAACACCAAACTGGAAGGCACTTTTACCTACATGACCGTAATGCCTAAAAACACCAGCGTACTCATCAACGCTAAAGGCTATCCGGTAGTCAACTGGCCTGCGCACGGTGGTGTCGGTCCGGTACTGATGCCCATCGTAGACCTGCAGATCGTTCTGGAAAATGGCTGGGACACTGGCGTTGCCAACTACAAATACCAGGACACAAACGGTACATGGCACGCTGTGCAGGACGCGCCGGTAAAAATGCTGTCCTAACGTAAAGTCTGTCTTTGGCTATGACCGCCCCATAGCATAGCTACTCATTAGCATGATTAAAAATGAACACAGCAAGGACGCCACCTTTCCAGGTGGCGTTTTTTTGTCGATTACTTCATAGTTAGTTGTATCAATCGCCGGTATGTTGGCCTTCGCTTGCTGCCTATAGCCTGTATGTAACGAAGGCATCATTGGAAAATGCTGCTGTTATCGCGTAATCATACATCGGCAATCGCAATCTCCTCACACCGAACTGCTAACTGCCCTATAGTCGCGATGCAAGCCTGATACCCATCCGCCACATACAATTCCGCCAGGTGATAAATTTGCCCTTCCGCCTCTACTTCATTATTACACACATCAATCCACGAAAGATCCGCATAAAGCCCTTTGCCGATCGCTTTCAGTAACGCTTCTTTTCTTGTCCAGAAGCGATAAAAATTATTCAGTTCATTGCGGCCGCCGGTAATTTTCGCCCATTCCTGCGGTGTAAAAAAATCCCTGAACTCATCCACATCTACTTCCTGAACTTTTTCAATATCCACACCTACCCTGCCCGTTTTCGTAGCGGCGCAGATTGCGATCATACCGGAATGTGCTATATTAAAATCGAAATTATCCCCCAAATAAGGCCGGTGGTATTCGTCAAAGCGCAAATGCGCTAAAGTCCAGGAAAGATCATAATCAGATAACAGTTTTTGTAACAAAACCTTTCCGCAAGCCGAAAGTTGCTGCTCACCTACATCCTGGAATTGATTCAGGCGTGTGCGCAAAGCCATCGGCAACAAAGACAATACCTGCTTTTGCTGCTTTTTTTCAGTCGGAATTTTCGTCCAGTAACACCGTATCATAATATACATTTTGAAAGGACCAACTCAAAATTTTTTATAAAGTCTGTCGAACTTAATAAAACTACCACATAAATCTTGCTGACGTAAAGTTATTTAAGTTATCATTGCGCACTAATAGAGGAAGTATAAGGGAAAAGACGTATGAATTTTGTCAGCATAGTTAAAGGCCCCATCCGACCGGATCTGATTCGCGACGAGACACTTGCGGAGATGTTCCGTCAAACTGCAGCTGCATACCCGCAAAATATCGCCCTGATATTCGGTATGCAGTCGCTTACATATGCCCAGCTTGATCAATGGAGTGATGCTGTTGCCAGTGATCTTAAAGAAAAAGGCATCGGCCGCGGCTCAAAAATAGGTTTTTGGTGGCCGCGCAGCCTGGAACTGCATGTTGCTATTCTGGGCACTATTAAAGCGGGTGCCGCCTATGTGCCGCTCGATCGCGAAATGCCGGCAGAGCGTGTGGAAATCGTGATGGCAGAAGTAAATGCCGACGGTTGTTTCAGCCAGGATGCACTCAACATTCACTGCCCTTTGCTTACGGTTCTGCCGCAACCGGCAGCCAATGCAAAGTTCGAAATTACCGAAGGGCCGCTTCCGGAAAACTACGCTTATATTTTATACACTTCCGGCAGCACCGGAAAACCCAAAGGTATCCCGATCAACCATCGCCAGATTTGCCACCTGGTACGTGCCGAAGAAAGTATTTTCGATATTCAGCCTACCGACCGGGTTTATCAGGGCTTCTCGGTATCGTTCGATATGTGGTGCGAAGAAACATGGGTAAGCTACCTGGTAGGTGCAACACTTTGGGTGGCCGACGCAACGACCGCCAAATCGATCGATGAGCTGGACCGCGTGCTGCGCGACAATAAAATAACCATTCTCCATGCGGTTCCCAGTTTATTGGCCGTAATGGACGATAATATTCCTTCGCTGCGCCTGATTAATGCAGGCGGCGAAGCCTGTACCAGGCAAGTACTGGACCGGTGGGCCACACCACAACGGGCGTTCTTTAATAGCTACGGCCCTACGGAAACAACCGTCAGTGCCACGATGGCCAGACTGCAACCAGGCGATGTAATTACCATCGGACAGCCACTACCCAATTATAACCTTGCCGTAGTGGATGAACATTTTGTTCCATTACCCTTTGGCGAACGCGGTGAGCTGATCATTACCGGCCCCGGTGTTTCTGACGGTTACGTAAATCTGCCGCAGCTTACTGCCGACAAATTCGTACTTAAACCGGAAACACTACAAGAACTTCCCGGCGACCGATTGTACCGAACCGGTGATGCAGCAGTGATCAATCCAGATGGCTCCATCGATTTTCAGGGCCGCATCGACGACCAGATCAAGCTACGTGGTTACCGCATCGAACTGGGCGAAATTGAAACAAGACTGAGTCATTTGCCAAATGTGGCTGCCGCTGCAGTAGCTGTGAAAAAAGACGCCAACGATCAGGATCAGCTGGTAGGTTATGTGGTTCCGGAAGATGAAGTCAATTTCAGCGAGAGCGAGCTCCGTTTAGAACTGGCTAAATTTCTGCCACCATATATGGTGCCGGGCACCATTATTTCCCTGCCGGAAATGCCACGGATGCCAAGCGGCAAAATCAGCCGCAAAGCCTTGCCGGTTCCGGAATCCTTTGCTTTCAAATCCGATACTGGCGCCGAAGGATCTATCGACAATACGGCACCGGTACCAGACCGTGTTTTACAAGTACTGCATAAAATATTTCCGGGCCGTGATATAAACCTGTCGCAAGATTTCTTCACCGACCTTGGCGGACATTCGCTGCTGGCGGCAGCCCTGGTGTCCCGCCTGCGTCGTGATGCCGGTGTGCCGCAAGCCTCATTAAAAGACGTGTACCTGCATCGTCCGTTAGCCGTCCTGGCCGCGGCATGGGAAGTCAAAGCAGCGCAATCAGCGCAAAAAGAAAAAACAGTTTTCAACCGCGTACCGACGTATCGTTTCCTGCTTTGCTGGCTGGCACAAACGGTTTCTCTTTTATTTTTCTTCGGTCTTTTCGCCGTTCAGATATTTATTCCATATCTCGGGTACTATTATATTGCGGAAGAAGATCCAAACAAACTGGGCACGGCTATCTTTACGGCATTGTCCTTATTCTGTATTATCCCGCCGTTTTTCTCAGCACTCAGCGTTATCATAAAATGGGCAGTGATCGGAAAATACAAAGAGGGTGATTATCCACTTTGGGGTAGCTATTATTTCCGTTGGTGGTTTGTAAAAACGATGCAGCGCCTGCTTCCTTCCCAATTTTTGAACGGCACGCCGCTTTATCCTACCTATCTCCGTTTACTCGGTGTAAAAGTGGCCAAAGATGCACAGCTCAGCAATATGACAGTAGGTGCGGAAGACCTGCTGACCATTGGCAGTGATGCAAGCCTAAGCTCACAAACGGTCATTAATAACGCATGGGTAGAAGATGGCTTATTGAAGATCCGGCCTACACATATTGGCGCCCATGCGTATATTGGCAGCAGTGCGGTCATTGCCGGCGATGCACGTGTTGAAGACTGGGGCGAATTGCAGGATCTAAGCTATTTACCCGCTGGCAAAATCATCGGCGAAGCAGAAGTATGGCAAGGAAGTCCGGCGCAACTGAAAGAGAAAAAATCGGTGGCCGAACTGCCGCAACCGTTAGCTGTTTCCGCATTTACTCGTAGCAAATACAGTATTTTCTACGTCTTGAGCCTGCTCGCATTTCCGTTTGTTGTGTTGTTACCGCTATTGCCTACCATCATCATTATCCACCACATGGATGAGGCTGCGCCCGCTTACAACTTTAATTACTTCAGCGTGATGCCGGCACTTGCATTGGCCTATATTATTTTGTTTGCTTCGGTAACAATTTTTCTGACGCGCATTTTACAGGCAGGAATCAAGCCTGGTAAATATCCCATATACAGCCTGTTCTACCTGCGAAAATGGTTTGCTGATCAGCTGATGTCGCTCTCCCTGATTGTGCTTCACCCGATTTATGCCACGCTGTTTGTCGGAAATTTCTTCCGTGCTTTAGGTGCTAAAGTGGGTAAAAACACAGAGATATCCACAGCCAGCAGTGTAACGCATCCGCTGTTGGAAATTGGCCATGATGCTTTTGTCGCCGACGCGGTAACATTGGGCGAGGCCGATGTACGCGGCCAACAGTTAATACTAAGCAAAACCACCATCGATAATACCAGCTTTGTGGGCAACAGTGCATTGATACCGCAAGGTTATCATCTTGGCTCCAATATGCTGATCGGTGTACTTTCTACGCCGCCAAGCCAGGAACAACTCAACGATAACGCAGCACATGACTGGTTTGGCTCGCCCGCAATCGCATTGCCGCGTCGCCAGCAAAGCAATCCTTTTCCCGAAACGCTTACTTCACGCCCAACACCGATGCGCCGGTTCGCACGTGGGCTCGTGGAGTTTATCCGTATTATTCTTCCCGAAACAGCCATCCTCTGCTGCAGTATTTTGTTTATCGCATATACGCACGACCTGGTCACACAAAAACCTTTATGGCAGGTCTTACTGAATTTCCCGTTGTATTACCTGTTTTTTATGGGCATTCCGGCATTTGCAATTACCGCCGCTTTAAAATGGCTTTTTGTGGGCAAATACAAACCACAGCAAAAACCAATGTGGACCTGGAAGGTTTGGCGCAGTGAGGCTATTACTTCTACTTACGAAGCATTGTCCGTACCATTCTTACTCGACTATCTGCGCGGCACACCGTGGCTGCCTGTTTTCCTACGTTTACTCGGCGTAAAAATCGGTCGCAGGGTTTGGATGAACTCTACCGATATCACTGAATACGACATGGTCTCTATTGGCGACGACAGCGCGCTCAATGAAGACTGCGGACCACAAACACATTTGTTTGAAGACCGCGTAATGAAAGTAGGGCCGGTAAAAATCGGCGAACGCTGCAGTGTGGGGGCGCGCACCATTATTCTGTACGATAGCGAAATCGGCAATGATGTAAAACTGGAAGCACTTTCGCTGGTCATGAAAGGCGAAAATCTTTCTCCGTCTACCAGCTGGATCGGCAGCCCGGTGCAACCAAATTAAGGTCGATGGTGCGTGGTGAATGACTTTAAACCTGCGGTGAAAAACCTATTTACATTTATTGTCTTGGGAAAAAGTGCCGTCGCTGAAGTGCCGCTCTTCAAAGGAGTGAACGAACACCGTTTTTAGCTTTAAGCTTCGCGCCTTTAGCCTTTATGTGTTGCGCTTTAGGCTAAATTTCCGTAAATTAGTAGAAATTAAACGCATATGAACCTGAGTGAAACCTGGTTTATAGAAGGGGATATCGATTTTGAGTTGCAGAAATATAAACTACTCGCCTATTTGCAGGAAGTTCAGACCTATTTCAACGAAACGAAGCTCTATCCAAAGCTTTCCGATCTCATTTTCCATTACAACAATCTTACTTCTTTCCGGAAGAACAAGAAATTATTACAAGACCATTTTCCCAAACGGATTGACCAGGTAAATGCCGAAAAACTGGAACTGGTTTACCAGCAAATGTTGGCTGATAATGAGCTGATGCAGGAATTGGAAAATATCATTTTGTTCGCCATCGAAAATATCCGGCCAGTTATCGAAGATGGTACCGGCATCTATGAATTTGTAGAAAGACAATTGCGTATTGAACCGGTTGGCATTTTGCCGTTGTACAAAAATGAGGGCTATGTATTGCTTCGCTATGGTAATATGCAGGAGATCCGCGTTTATTCTTATACCATTACGCTCTACGAACATAAAGATGCCCGTTACCGCGGCATTAAGATGGATCTGATCAATAGCATGAAAGGTGGTGTGATCTACACATCAGAAATGATTAAACGCGAAATCATCCGTAATAATCCGCAAATGCCCAACCCTGCGGTTTACAGTATCGACACCGAATACAGCTTTCCGCTGGACGAGACGCTGCTACCGATAGCTAAACGCCTTTTGGTGCAGTACATTGGCCGGGAAAGAGCGGCATAAAAAGGGGGATTTTCACCTATTACTGCTTGCAGATCAAAGTTCTTCACTGGTTTTCCATACATTTATCATAATACAATATGTACTTATGAATAAACTTATGCTGCTGATTTCAGCCGGGCTAATGTTTACATACAGCAGTTGTAAGCAACCCGAAACCAAAGAGGCTCCTGCTCCGCACCTCGACATGAAGTTGTTCTTCAAAAATCCGGCAAAAGCAGGGTTCCGTATTTCCCCGGACGGTCAATATTTTTCTTACCGCGCCGACTACAAGGGGAAAACCAACATCTTCGTTCAGAAAACAACAGATACAACAGCGGTTCGCGTCACTAACGATACATTGCGGAGCATCTCCTCCTATTTCTGGAAAGGCGACCGGATTGTGTACGCCCAGGATATTGGCGGCGATGAAAATTTCCAGATCTTTTCTGTAAAACCGGATGGTTCGGATATGAAGGCACTCACCCCATTTCCCGGGTATCGCTCTGATGTGTATGATGACTTCCGTTTCATACCGGGAAAAGAAAAATCAATGCTGGTGGGTATCAATAAACGTAATAAAGAGTATTTCGATCCTTACCTGCTGAACATCGAAACCGGCGAACTGACTTTGCTGTATGAGAATAAACAGAATTTCGATAGCTGGTATCCCGACAATACGGGCACGCTGCGCCTGGCTACCAAAACCGACGGCGTAAATGTAACTTACCTCTACCGGAATTCCGACAAAGACAGTTTTCAAACGCTGCTTTCTACCAATTTTAAAGAAGCCTTTTATCCCCAGGCTTTTGATGCCGACAATAAAACCCTCTATGTGATGAGCAATTTAGGTCGCGATAAGCTGACGCTAGTGCGTTATGATCCTGTAGCCAAAAAGGAGGTGGAGGAACTGTTTAAGAATAATGACTACGATCTGCAAGGTATAGACTACGACCGCAAAACCAATAAACTGATCAGCGTCATGTGGGAGGGTGAAAAAGCCGAAGAACATTACTTTGACAAAGACCGCGGCGACAGAATGGAAAAGCTGAAGAAGAAATTTCCAGGCTTTGATGTAACGCTGACTGCTTACGACGACAATATGACTAAGGGCATTGTGTGGATAGGAAATGATGTGACGCCAGCCAAATATTATCTCTATGATTTTGCCTCCGGCGACACCAAAGAAGTTGCCAATGCCTACCCCTGGCTGAATGCAGCTGATCTTCCACCGATGAAGCCGATCCAGTACAAAACCCGCGACGGACTCAATATTCATGCTTACCTGACATTGCCCAAAGGTATGCCGGCAAAAAATCTACCGGTGGTAATTAATCCGCACGGCGGGCCCTGGGCCAGAGATGGCTGGGGTTATGATCCGGAAGTACAGTTTCTGGCAAACAGAGGTTATGCTGTATTGCAAATGAATTATAGAGGCAGTACCGGTTATGGTAAACAGTTCTGGGAATCGTCCTTCAAACAATGGGGCAAAAAAATGCAGGATGATATTACCGACGGGGTTGAATACCTCAAGAAAGAGGGCATTGCGGATCCGAAACGCATAGCGATATACGGCGGCAGCTACGGCGGTTATGCAACGCTGGCGGGCATCACTTTTACACCGGACTTATATGCCTGTGCAGTAGACTATGTAGGTGTCAGCAATCTGTTTACATTCATGAAAACCATTCCGCCCTATTGGAAACCTTATCTCGATCAGTTTTATGAAATGGTGGGCTCGCCAACCAAAGACAGCTTGCTGCTGGCCGAGGCTTCTCCGGTTTTGCATGTAGATAAAATCAAAACACCATTGTTCATTGCCCAGGGAGCCAACGACCCTCGTGTAAACAAAGCAGAAAGCGATCAGATGGTAACAGCACTGAAAGCACGCGGCATCGATGTGCAGTACATGGTAAAAGATAACGAAGGGCATGGCTTCCACAATGAAGACAATCGCTTCGATTTCTATGGCGCCATGGAACAATTTCTCGCAAAATATTTAAAACCACAAACGGTAGCGAACCGCTGATCGTATCATTGTTGGGCAAAGATGTAGAAATCACTATAAAAAAGGTCGGACGACTTAAAGTCGTCTGACCTTTTACGTATCTCCGGAAAACCGGTTTGTTTGGTTTTTTCAATCATCAGACGTCTGCAGGCAGCTCATGATGCTCTTTGGCCAATTGCACCTCCTTTTTTGTAGGTAGTAATATGAGGCGCAGCGTCGTATCATTGGTAAAATAACTGATTGCCCAGTTGATAAAAATAATCAGCCTGTTCTTTACACTAACAATGAGCATCAAATGGAGGAACATCCAGGTAAGCCAGGCAAATACACCCTGAAAGCTTATCCAGGGCAAATCAACTACTGCTTTTCGCTTGCCTACTGTTGCCATAGTGCCCGGATTTTTATAGGTAAACGGCTTCATCGGTTTGTGGTTCAATAAATGCTTCAGGTTATCGGCCAGATGCCTTGCCTGTTTAATGGCAACGTTCGCCAATTGTGGGTGTCCTTTCGGCCATTCCTTTGTTTCCATATAGGCAACATCGCCGATGGCAAATATATTTTTCATGCCCTCCACCTGGCTCATTTCATCAACCTTTATACGATTGCCGCGTACCAAAGATTCTTTAGGGATACCCGGCGGCACATTACCAGATACACCTGCAGCCCATATCAGGTTGTGTGTATCGATGACGCGGCCGTCCTGCATTTCTACTTTTTTCCCGTCATAGTCTTTTACCAAAGCATTTGTCCATACTTGCACGCCTAGTTTTTCAAGGTATTCCTGCGATTTACGCTGCGCTGCTGCGCTCATAGCAAGCAAAGTATGTGGACTACCTTCTACGAGATAAATCGTCAGCTTCGAGAAGTCCATATCCGGATAATCTTTCGGCAGCACATTCTTTTTCATTTCAGCCAAAGCGCCCGCCAGTTCTACACCTGTAGGGCCGCCACCTGCTACCACGATATTCATGATCCGTTTTGTTTCTTCTTCGTCGGCATTCAGTGCTTCTTCAAAATTGAGCAGAATCCGATTCCGCAATGCAATCGCTTCAGGGCTCGATTTCATTGGGAATGCATATTTTTCCAGGTTTTTATTTCCAAAAAAATTGGAAGTACAACCGGTTGCAACCACCAGATAGTCGTAAGGAAAATCGCCGGCCACGTCAGTGTATACAACCTGGTTACCGGTATCTATATTCATGACTTTCCCAATACGGATGTGGACATTTTTCTTTTTCTGGAATACCTTTCTGAGTGGGAAAGAGATGGAACTTGGCTCGAGCCTCGCGGTGGCTACCTGGTAAAAAAGCGGTTGGAATTGGTGAAAATTATACTGATCAATCAAGGTGATTTCACATGCACGATTCTTAATTCTGCGTGCCAGTTGTAAGCCCGCAAACCCCGCACCCAAAATGACGATTCGACATTTGTCCATGGGTATTAATTATTTGGTTAAGTAAAATTACTGCAGCCCCGGCGTCTTGTCAAACAGGCTTTATCTAAGGCGGCGTAAATGTTCTCTATGTACGGGCAACAAGATCATACCAGCAGGAATAGTACAACTGCTCCTGTTTTTTTAAGGAGCAGTTGAAAAATGATTTTCCTTGTTGTCGGGCAAATCGCCGGTCCGGGCTAAGAAGAAGCATGCAGCCCTATCTTGTTGCCCTCAGTATCGGTAAAGAAGGCCATATACCCTACTTGCTCGTTGATGAGTGTTTTGGGCATTACTACTTTGCCACCGGCGTTTTCTATACGGTCCACTACTTTCTGAATGTCGGGATTGGCATTGAGGTAAACCACAGCGCCGTCCATAGATGGTTTGTGCATATCACTTTTTACCAATGCGCCAGAAACTTTACCATTGCCATCTTCAAAAGGAAGAAAACCCATTTCCATGCCCATCATATTGTCGAGCGCAATGTTGATGTCAAAAACTTTATCATAAAAGTTTTTTGCCCTTTGCATGTCGGTTACCGGAATTTCAAACCAGTTTAATGCATTTGCTTCTTTATTCATGGTAAAATATTTTAATGCAAAAATATCATTAAAGCTTGTTTCCCGGAGTTAATTCCGGATCAATTCGACAGATAAATATTAGCTGACCGGCTGATCCGGATAAAATCGGAACGCTGTCGCTGCGCAGCCACGAGAAAAAAATAAAACGGCAACACGTTTGTGCTGCCGTTCTGAATATGAAGTGTTATTGACTACCGTGCAATATTGACTGCGCGCAGTTCCCGAATTACCGTCACTTTGATCTGACCCGGATACTGCATTTCTTTCTGAATTTTGTCTGCAATTTCAAAAGACAAACGATCACTGTCGGCATCGGTTACCTTGTCGGCTTCCACAATTACGCGCAGCTCACGGCCCGCCTGAATTGCATATGCTTTTTCGACTCCGTTGTAAGCCATCGCCAGACCTTCAAGGTCTTTGATACGTTGCAGGTAGCTCTGCATCATTTCACGACGCGCACCCGGACGGGCGCCGCTGATCGCATCACAAGCCTGAACGATCGGTGAAATAATGTAAGTCATTTCCATTTCGTCATGGTGCGCACCGATCGCGTTGACGATTGCGGCATGTTCACCGGCTTTTTCAGCCAGTTTAGCACCTAACAGTGCATGGCTCAGTTCTGTTTCTTCATCAGGCACTTTACCGATATCGTGGAGCAAACCGGCACGTTTTGCAAGTTTTACCACTTTCTGGCCAAGCCCTAATTCTGCTGCCATGATACCACAAAGATTAGCGGTTTCTTTAGAGTGCATCAGAAGGTTCTGGCCATAAGAAGAACGGAAACGCATTTTACCGACCATACGAACCAGGTCTTTATGTAAACCGTGAATACCCAGCTCAATGATGGTACGCTCACCGATTTCCATCACCTGCTCTTCCATTTGTTTTTTAGTCTTTTCTACCACCTCTTCGATACGTGCGGGGTGGATACGGCCATCCTGAACAAGGCGCTGCAGCGACAAACGTGCCACCTCACGGCGAAGCGGGTCAAAACAGCTGAGCACGATCGCTTCCGGCGTATCGTCGATAATCAGATCTACGCCGGTTGCCGCTTCCAGCGCACGGATATTACGACCTTCACGACCGATGATCTGGCCTTTTATTTCATCGCTTTCCAGGTTGAAAACAGTAATAGCGTTTTCAATAGTTTGCTCGGCCGCAGTACGTTGAATCGTCTGAATAACGATCTTTTTCGCTTCTTTAGACGCATTGAGTTTGGCTTCCTCCATGATCTCTTTCACATGGGCCATAGCACGGGTACGCGCTTCTTCTTTTACTACTTCTACCAGCTCTGCTTTGGCTTCTTCAGCGCTCAGACCTGATACCTTTTCCAGGCGTTTGATGTGTTCTTCCTGGTGTTTTTCCAGTTCGTTACGTTTGATGGCAACTACTTCGAGTTGCTTATCCAGGCTTTCTTTCAATTGATCATATTCCTGGATCTGTTTCTGAAGATTGGCATTTTTGTCGTTGAGGCTCTGTTGCTGTTGTTTGACACGGTTTTCCAGCTCTATCACCTTCTGGTTGCGCTGCATTACTTCCTTCTCATGTTCCGATTTCAGTTGCAGAAAATGTTCTTTCGCCTCCAGTATTTTCTTTTCTTTTAAGGTTTCACCATGCGCTTTAGCGTCTTCTATAATCTTCTTGCTCTGCTGGTTAGCCTCATCGATTTGTATTTGTGTATTTTTTGCAAAAATGAATTTCCCCAGAAAAATTCCTATTAAGATAGCTACCACCGCAACGGCAGCAGCAATAATTGTGGATCCCATAATTTTTTTAATGTTTAACCAATAATGAATCTGTTTAGTCCGTTTAAAAGCCAACTGTTATATAAAAATAAAAATCTGTCGACGTTTAGCGTGCTAAGTTAATAAAAGATTGTGATTAAATTAATCACGTTCCGGCGGCACATATTACACATTGTCAGTTATATGTTTATAATATTCAATTTGCCCACTATGTTATTAAAAATTTCACAAAGCGGCGTACTTTTAACCGGCTAAAAATTTCATCGCTTTATTTCTCATGTTTTCAATGGTCCTCACATACGCTGTTTGCAATGTTCCTGTAATGCCTTTGCGCAGTGAACCCAGCCATCGTGCGGAGCAAACCAGCCAGTTGCTTTTCGGCGAAAAAGCGGAAGTGCTGGAAATTGATAACAATGAGTGGGCACGGGTTCGTTGCTATTGGGACGATTATATCGGCTGGTGCAAAGTTTCCCAGCTCAGCTTTATTTCCCGTAAAGAGTATAGCAAAACGGCCAAATTCCTTGCGGCAAGTCATTCTGGCAAGCTTCTTTTTGAAACGGCTGAAATGCAGCTGCCATTAGGTGCCGAAATTTACCTCAAATCGGGCAAGGTAACCGCCGGTTTTTTCCACGGAAAATTTAAAGGCAAAAGATATTCGGTAAAAAAACTGAACATTGCCGAGGCCAATCTGAAACAAACCGCTATGCTGTACATGAATGCGCCCTACCAATGGGGCGGCCGTTCTGTATCGGGCATCGATTGTTCCGGACTTTCGCAAATGGTATATAAACTCTGCGGCCAGAAACTGCAACGCGACGCCTGGCAACAGGCATTAGAAGGCGAAACCGTAGATTTTCTGCAAAACGCCCGCTGCGGCGACCTGGCTTTCTTCGACAATTCGGAAGGTAAGATTACGCACGTCGGTATTTTGCTCGACGAAGCCACCATTATTCATGCTACCGAAATTGCGGGGCGTGTTGTAGTAGATCGCATCGATCCCGGCGGCATTATCAGCACCACGCTTAAGAAAAGAACGCATAATCTGAGGCTGGTGAAACGATATTTTTAGATTTCACTTTTTTTTATGCTTTGCCAAAATCCTGGTTTTTACCCCCGTAGGAATAACCAGCCATTAACTTTCCATTTCTTGCCTTTTTTTTTGCTCCAAATTGTTTTTTCATCCGGAACTTTTTTCTAATTTTAAGATTAGAGAAAGAGTTATATAAGCAAATATTTCCCCCGAAATCATCATTTATTATTTGCTTTTATTACTTACCTGAACAACCCGCTCAATTATTACTGTATTTAATTATTAGTTTTTTAATCCATTTTTAATCGAAAATGAAGAGCATTTTTATTGCCAGCCTATTGGGGTTAGGTCTGACGACATTAAATCCGTCTGTATCACGGGCAACAGACAACAACAATAACACCGTTGTCAACAAAGACAGTTCTGAACACTATTACACACTGGGAAAAGAAGAATATAATGCACGCAAATATGCTAATGCATGGAAATATTTTGAGAAAGCAGCGGCACATGACCCAAATGACGAGCACATTCAATGCAGTATTGCCGATGTGTGTATGCTTATGAACAAACCCGCTCCTGCTATTAAGGCGCTGGAAAGCGCTTACCGGATCAATCCGAACAATGACGAAGTGCTGCTAAAGCTTAATCAGCTTTATTTCAACTTCGGAAATTGGGACAAAACCATCGAACTGAGCGCTAAAATCAAAAAGAAAATGCCCCAACAAAAAGGCATCGACTTTATGATCGGAAAGGCATACTACACACAGCAGGATTTCGGGAAATCAATCACCGCGCTGCAAGCGGCAATTAAAGAAGATCCGAACAATGCGGAAGCGAATTATATGGTTGGCCGTATGTATGTACAAATGTCTAACTATAACACAGCCGTGCCCTATTACGATGCAGCAATGAAACTGGATACGACCCAGCCGCAACGATTTTATGAATATGCGATGGTATTGGCTACCGCCGAACAATTTGACAAATCGCTGGTTTGGTTTGAAACTGCTTTGGCAAAAGGATACAAGCCGCGTGACGATTTCTTTATGAATATGGCCTATACACTGGCCGACGCCAAGAAATCAGACAAAGCAATCGGCATCCTACAGGATATTCTGAAACGCAGACCACAGGATATTAGTCTGCTGAACGGCCTGGCCGATATCAATTATCACGCCGGTAAATACAAAGAAGCAATTGGCTACTGGGATGATGTGTTGGCTGCCGATCAGAAAAATGCCCGCGCTCTTTATATGATCGGTGTTACGTACATCCATATGGGCAAAGACGTAGACGGCAAGCAACTCTGCGACCGCGCCATTCAGATGGATCCGTCACTGGCTGTCCTGAAACATGAGAAACGTCTTCAATAACCTGTTTTTTATTACAAAACCAATAAGAAAAGCGCCGTTTATACGGTGCTTTTCTGTTTTATCACGTTAATAGTGGAAATTGAATTATTGCAACGATTGCCGATATTGACCAATCTACAGATAATGGCCGGTTTGTGAAAAATTGAACCATACAGGTCAATTGCAATTATCGTAAAATGAAAAAGCGGATCAAAATTTTGATCCGCCCTTCGTGTTCGCAGCTATTAAATATGGTAAAAAAACAGGTCTCGGCTACAACATTAAATTATTCGTACTCCGTTCCTTTATAAAATATCCGGAATATATTTTGCCCAATCTGGTATTGCACTACATCGTAAAACAAATCCCAGTTAACCAAGTCGGCTGTCGTTACATCATAAATCTCCCCTTCCGAAAACATACGTAGTGTATTGGTACGATTTACATAAGCGAGGGAATTGTATTTAATTTTGAAATTATCGGGATAATAACTTTCTAACGTAATGATATCTCCTTTGTAAAACACTTTGAAGTAACCGCTCGGGTCTTCATAAGCGACAATATTGTCCCCCACCTGGTAAGTAGGCGTAAAGAAACCGATATTATAGACACTGTCATTGTAAAAAATCTTGAAATGGTTGTCACTTCCCACAAAGGCGACTAAGTTGTCGCCAGCCACATAGCTGGCCGGTTTAAAATCATCTACTTTCCGGGTTTTTCCATCATGAAAAATGCGAAACTGGTTGTTGATATCTACATAGGCAACCGTATTGCGCCCTACATCAAAACTATTTACCTGGTATTCATCTTGTTGGATAATGTTGCCATGATAGAAAAGATGAAATTGGTTCGCATAATTGATATAGGCTGCAATATTGTCGGACACTTTGATCACATCGATCGGAGCACCGGCCAGGAAGTTCTCGATCGGATAGATACTGCCGTTATAATAGGCCTTGTATTCACTGCGGATGCCATCGAAAAACAAAACCAGGCTATCACCCATGTAAAACTGCTGGCACATGCCGCTGAGGTTTTTAACGGTTCCCCGGTCAAATACATTTAACGAATTGGCATTCATAAATGTGACCAGATCGTCCGATACCAGGAAAGAATTGGTAAAACCGATATTAATGGTCTTTACCCCGCCGCCGTAGTAAATTTTAAAGGAACGCGAATTGTCGATATAGGGAATCGCCACACGGCCCACTTTTGTCTGGATAGGCTGCAGATAATCTATTTTCCGGATCATACCGTTGTCCCAAACCATCATTTGGTTTTGAATATTGGTAAATGTGGTTAGTGGTTGTGCTATTGCATAACTGAAAGAGAGCAGGAAGCATGCTAACAGGAAGGCCGGTTTTCGTAGCATAAAAAGCGGTGTTTGAAGTGTAAAATACGAGGATAAACGTAAAATAAAAAAGCCAGCCTGAGAACAGGCCAGCCCCTATAAACCCTATCACTATGAAAACTGATACAAAAGTAAAAATGAATCCTGTTTTTCCAAACAAAATGATTTGTAATAACAAAACAAAAACAAAATAAAAAAGCCAGCCTGAGAACAGGCCAGCCCCTATAAACCCTATCACCATGAAAACATCTTGGTTGCTATATATGCAAAAATGTCTTTGAGATCACGTTATTTGAAGGTCCAAAGTTACGTTTATTTTATTTTTCAAACAAGAAATCGCAAATTCATGCTATACCTGACTAATTAAAATTGTATAAAACTTCAACGAGTTATATAGAATGACTAAACACAATTAACTTATTCTAAACAAATCTAAATTTTACTTTTTCTTCTTCGGTGTAAAAATCACCAGCATTCTACGGCCTTCCATTTTCGGCATTGACTCCAACGAACCGAATTCTGCCAGGCGTTCCGCAAACTTGAGCAATAACAGCTCTCCTCTTTCCTGGAACATGATGGCACGTCCTTTAAACTGAACGTAACATTTTACTTTGTTTCCTTCCTGGAGGAATTTTTCGGCGTGCTTCGCTTTAAAGTCGAAGTCATGCTCATCGGTATTGGGCGTAAAGCGGATTTCTTTTACTTCCGACTGTTTTGCCTTTGCCTTTTGTTCTTTATCCTTTTTCTTTTTTTCGTAAAGGAACTTTTTATAGTCGATAAGGCGGCAAACAGGCGGTACTGCATTAGGAGAAATTTCTACGAGATCCACTTCTTTTTCGCGCGCCATCCGCAATGCATCTTGCAGTGAGTAAACGGCAGGTTCGACGTCTTCGCCTACTAAGCGTACTTCCGGTGCGGTGATTTCTTCATTGAGACGGTGCTCATTTTGTGGTACTCTGGGCCTGAATGGCGGTTTTCCTTTGCTTCTTTTTTGCATTAATGGTTATTAAAATGATGGCAAAAATAGTGCATTTGTATTATCAAAACACTTTTGCCGTTAGTAAAAACTTTATGCCAGTGCGTTTACTTTTTTGCCGCTTGTCTGATGCGCTACCAGGTCTTTCATTTCTGAAACAAATGCCTCGACCGGCATCGTTCCTTTGTCTCCTTCACCGTGTTTGCGCACTGCTACAGCGTTATCGTTCATTTCTTTTTCGCCGATAACGAGCATGTAAGGCACTTTCATTAATTCTGTATCGCGGATCTTCTTACCGATTTTTTCGTTACGGTCATCCACTTCCGCACGGATGTCTGCTGCTTTCAGCTGGTTGGCTACCAGGTGCGCGTATTCACTGAATTTTTCGCTGATCGGCAACACTTTTACCTGTACCGGCGCCAGCCAGAACGGCAAGTTACCACCGCAGTGCTCCAACAGTACCGCAATAAAGCGCTCCATAGAGCCAAACGGCGCACGATGGATCATTACCGGACGTTTACGGGAATTGTCTGAATCAACATATTCCAGCTCAAAACGCTCTGGCAGGTTATAATCTACCTGGATGGTACCGAGCTGCCAGCTGCGGCCCAGCGCATCTTTCACCATAAAATCAAGCTTAGGACCATAGAAGGCTGCTTCACCGTATTCGATAACGGTTTTCAGACCTTTTTCCTGAGCCGCTTCCATGATTGCGCTTTCTGCGATATGCCAGTTCTCTTCGCTACCTATATATTTGCTGCGGTTCTCTTTGTCGCGCAATGAGATCTGAGCAGTAAAATCAGGAAAATCGAGTGAATTCAATACAAACAATACAAGATCGATTACTTTCTTGAATTCTTCTTTTACCTGATCCGGACGGCAAAATAGATGCGCATCATCCTGAGTAAAGCCCCGTACACGGGTAAGTCCATGCAATTCCCCACTCTGCTCATAGCGGTACACTGTTCCGAATTCAGCCAAACGCAACGGCAGATCTTTATAAGAACGTGGAGAAGATTTGTAGATTTCACAATGGTGCGGACAGTTCATCGGTTTCAACATGAACTCTTCGCCTTCCTGCGGTGTGGTAATCGGACGGAACGAATCGGCGCCATATTTCTCCCAGTGACCGGAGGTAACATAAAGCTGCTTGCTGCCGATATGTGGCGTAATTACCGGTAAATAACCGCTGGCCATCTGCGCTTTCTGCAGGAACTGCTGCAGTCTTTCGCGGAGCATTGCCCCTTTGGGCAACCACATCGGCAAGCCGCTACCCACTTTTTCGGAGAAGGTAAACAGTTCCAGTTCTTTGCCCAGTTTACGGTGATCGCGTTTTTTAGCTTCTTCCAGCAATGCCAGGTATTCATCCAGTTCTTTCTGAGCAGGGAAGGTAATACCGTAAATGCGGGTCAGCATTTTATTCTTTTCATTACCACGCCAATAAGCGCCAGCAATGTTCGTGAGTTTTATAGCTTTGATAAAGCCGGTATTCGGGATATGCGGACCACGGCAGAGATCGGTAAAGTCACCTTGTGAATAAAAAGTGATTTCGCCGTCGTTCAAGCCATCCAGCAGTTCCAGTTTGTACTGGTCGCCTTTTTCTTCGAAGTAAGCAATGGCTTTATCTTTTGGCATATCCTGACGCAGGTAGGCGCTATTTTTCTTCGCCAGCTCTTTCATCTTCTCTTCCAGCTTTTTCAGATCTTCTTCACCGATGGTACGATCGCCCAGATCTACATCATAATAAAAGCCGTTTTCGATGGATGGACCGATACCAAATTTTACGCCAGGCATCGTTGCTTCCAGCGCCTCTGCCAGCAAGTGGGCAGATGAGTGCCAAAACGTTGATTTCGCACCTTTGTCATCCCACGTCAATAAACGCAGGCTTGCATCATTATTAATAGGACGGGTAGCATCCCAGACTTCTCCGTTAATTTCTGCGGCCAATACTTTACGTGCAAGGCCTTCGCTGATCGATTTAGCGACATCAAGAGCGCTTACGCCTTCCTGATACTCGCGCACTGAGCCATCTGGCAAAGTAATATGTATCATAAAATAAAAAAACTCGTTAGAATGGATGCAAAGGTACAATTTGCGCCCCGCATTCAATAAATGCTATAAAAAACCACCGGTTAGCAGCACTAACCGGTGGCAAATGTAAAAATATCTGACCGGTTAAAACTTATTGTACGTGCTTGCAATGTGCATCGTATCATAATCGCCGAGCTTGCCGATCGGGTTCTGATAGTACACATCATAACGAATAGAGAACGTATTGTCTGTAAAATTGACAAGTGTTCCTTTTACTTCGTCTGTTCCAAAATAAGATGGCGCACCCGACATGATCAGCTCATTGTCGCTGTTAACCACCTGCCAGGTAAATGGGAGTGTCGGCTGGTCGGTTGGAGAGCATTTTCTCGTACCACCATTCACATCACCTGTATAATTAATGCCGAATTCCAGGTAATTATCTGCCTCACAGGAATCAAGGAATGTGCCGATTCCGTTAAACGAAGTATCTCCGGGTTTGGTGCCGTATTTTTTCATCGTGACCCTGATGGAACCGAGATTCCACTTACCGCTGCGCAGCGTGTCCTGACGACTGGTGGGTTCATCTACTTTTTTGCAGGAATAAACGAGGGTTGCCAGTAAAAAAACAACTAAAGTTTGTTTCATTGCCATTTTCTAATTAAAAACACCTAAAGCTAATGAATTAATTATAGTTACAAAATATTCCCATAAAAACATTATTTGCCGTACAACCATACGGCGGAATCACTATCTTAACTGCTGCTCGCGGTTTTCAGCCCGCCAAAACAAATTAATAAACATTTCACATGAAGTTAAAACCGCGTTAAACCGTTCATTTACTGGTGTATCGGGCTGTTTTACTGATGTAAATTTGTTGCCGCATGAAAAAAGTTTTCCCTGTAATTGTTTTATTGATTACCCTTTCTGTACTCGGCATCATGTTTATCCAGATGCAATGGATACGTAATGCGATTGTCGTAAAAAAAGATCAATACACACGCGATATTCAGAATACACTGGAAGATGTAAAAGAAGATACTTACAAAGGTTTTCTCGCCGGCCGCAATCTCAACTACGTAAGTACACCGGAAGACCGGGAAATGTTGCTGGAACATCTATATAGCTCTCAATATTTTTCGGTGGAAGAAATGTCCCACTACATCGAAAAAGATCTGAAGGTCAATAATATTAAACAACCTTTCGAATTCAGCATTGTGAATTTTATGAATACGCAAGTGTTGTTTTCACCAGGTTTCAAAAACGAATATTTCAAAACAGCCAGCCATATCCTGCTAACGCCCGAAGGCTCCTTTAACCAGGAGGTATTGTATTTGCACCTGAAAGAGCCGCAAAACTACATCATCAGTAAAATGGGCTGGATGATTGTCGCGTCGATCCTTTTCACTTGCATCATTATTTCTGCTTTTGCACTGACGATCCGTACCATGTTTAATCAGAAAAAGCTATCGGAAGTGAAATCCGATTTTATCAACAATATGACGCATGAGTTCAAGACGCCTTTGGCAACGATCTCACTCGCCGTAGATGCGCTCAACAATGACAAGGTTATCCATGACGAATCAAAAATCCGTTACTATAGCGGTATCATAAAGGATGAGAATAAACGCATGAACAAGCAGGTGGAAAAAATCCTGCAGGCGGCTCGCATTGAACGACAAGACATTAAACTAAACCTGCAAACGCTGGATGTGCATGAAGCGATCCGTAAGGTTGCAGACAATTTTGCGTTGCAGATACAGGAAAAATCCGGCACGCTTAATCTGGACCTGCATGCAGCCAAACATGTTATCCAGGCAGATGAAGTGCATTTTTCCAATATTATTTTCAACCTGCTTGATAACGCCATTAAATATTCTAAAGAAAATCCGAAGATCGAAGTGGAAACGCTTATGTCGGGCAATCAACTCGCTATCCGTTTTAAAGACAATGGCATCGGGATGAATAAAGAAACGCAGGCCAGGATCTTCGAAAAATTCTATCGTGCACACACCGGCAATCTGCACAACGTAAAAGGTTTCGGACTTGGACTTAGCTATGTAAAAGTGATGATCGAAGCACACGATGGTCGTATCAAAGTAGACAGTACGCCAGGCAAAGGAAGCATATTTACAATAACGCTGCCCGCCACTTAATTTGACAATTCAGCAATTTGATGATCGGACATTAGCCCAAGTTATCATTGATCTCCGACGTCCTGATTCCTACTTATATTTAAAATTGTTTGAACATAAAAGCGGATCGAAATTCGATCCGCTTTTAGTTTTTTTATTAGTCAGACAATCGGCATTTCTCATTTCAATAATCGCCGTTGATTATTTGCCTCTATTACAGAACTACCGCCAGGCTCTTTATTACTGCCACTAAGCGAATCGCATCGTAAATGCGTTGCTCGGAAGCACCATGTTGTTTTACGGAAGCTTCGTGCGACGTAACACAGCGTTCGCAGCCGTTGAGTGCAGAAACCGTGAGGCTCATCAGTTCGAAAAATTCTTTCCCCAATACCGGATTCATCATAATGCTCATCCGCAGACCTGCCGGTTGATTGTTATAATATTCCACATTATGCATATAATGACGGAAACGGTAGAATACGTTATTAGTATTCATCAGCGCGGTACAAGCGTGTGTTTCCGCAATTTCGGCATCTGTGGCACCTTCTTTGCGGGCCAGCGCATCAAACGCTTCTGTCAGCACCGTATGTTTTTCGTTTACTGCCACAGAAAGGGCGAGCAGATATGCTTCTTTTTTATTGAGGTTGGCGCTGTTCAGCGTGCTGCTGACGTTCAGCTTCAGATCCTTGATAAAACGATTATCGGCAGCAGCCAGTTTTTCCAGGCTGATACTGTTTATGGACACGTCAATCCCTAGGTCGTTCAGCATGTTCTGAACGGTTTCATTTTGTATTGCCATAATTTATTGTTTAAAATGAAATTCATAATAAAGCACCTGCAGAAAAGATCAATACAGGTGCTTTGTATGATTGGCTAAGACATGAAGTCTCTTTGTAAAAAGAGGAGATTAAGCTACTTCTTCGGCCAGTTTCTGAGACAAGGTAGCTTCACCTTTGTTCCAGTTACATGGGCAAAGTTCGTCTGTTTGCAGCGCATCCAGTACACGCAGTACTTCAGCGACGTTACGGCCTACGCTCAGGTCGTTTATGTTTACCCAACGGATGATGCCTTGCGGATCGATGATGAATGTAGCGCGGTAAGCGATTTTTTCGTTTTCTTCGAGGATACCCAGATCTTCAGCCAGGCTTTTCGAAGTATCGGCGATCATTGGGAAACGCAGACCACGCAGATCGGCATGATCATGACGCCATGCAAGGTGAACAAATTCGCTATCTGTAGAAGCACCGAACAGCAATGTGTCACGATCTTCGAAGTTGGTGAAATTCTTATTGAACTCAGCGATTTCTGTTGGACAAACAAATGTAAAGTCTTTTGGCCACCAGAACATTACGGCCCATTTGCCCGCGATGTCCGCACTTCCGATTTCTTGGAATTCTTTACCTTTTTCTAAAGATACTACTGCCTTTTTCTTGAATTCAGGAAACTTCTTTCCTACAGTTGCAATGCTCATAAATTGTTTGTGTTTTTTTGATTGATAACGACGCAAAGTTCGCACGAAAACACATAAGCTGCAACGCTCTACTCTTCTATTTTGACTATAAAAAAATAAGCGTTATCAATCTATCACCCAATAGATGAAACACATAGAGAATTGTATGTTTGAAAAAACAAATAACTGGTGTGCTGAGCGTTGATTTGGGGACATTTTTAAGCAAGCATAACTTATCGGAAACTAAAAACAAAAGGTTACCCTTTAGAGATAACCTTTTCAAAATATTTAGTTCATCGAAATATCTGGCATCGATGCAGAAAATTCGTGATGATATAACAAAAGATGACATTGCACATCTGAGAAAAACGAGAACAGCGGAAAATCTGCTATATATCCTGATGCCTCTGTTTCGTCTTCGGCGCGAATAATACACCAGATGAAATTTTTCAGCGCCGCTACACTATAGGAGAGCAATCGTCCTTCGGATGCCAGCCTGTCTATATGTTGTTTTTGTTCTTCTACCGCGGTTGCCGGAATTTCAGCGTACTGCGGTAATGAAAGCTGAAAAAAGAATGCTGCCATTTCTATTGGTTTTAGATCATCGTAGCAAAGTAACGTTTCCTTTTTTGCTGAGACGTTGCCCCGTAGTGCAGAAACCGTCTGCTTCCCAAACATACACGCCTACAGCTGCAGGATCCCCGTTGATTTTTCCATCCCATTGTTTGGTAGGATCTGTGGTAGAAAACACTTCTTTACCCCAGCGGTCGTATATATTGAAATAGTTCAGTTTTACGATTTGTTTATTGAGCAGACCGAAGCGGTTTTGTCCGGCCACATTACTTTCTGGTGCGAATGCATTTGGCAGCACCAGTTCTTCGCAAGACAGGTGTACGACTACTGTATCGATAGAAATACAATGCAATGCATCATTGAGCTCTGTTACCTGCAGATAATAAGTCATATCCTGCAGCGGTGCGGCAACCGGGTTCGTGATCATAGTATTGCTCAGGTACTGACCTGGAGACCAGGTGTACATAAAATTGCCATTCGTGCTCGTAAGCGGACCACCGAGTATGGTAGTTGACCCGTCAGCCAGTATGCGATCCGGACCGGCGTCTGCGACTACCTTACTTACATTTACATGAATTGGCGTGTCTACGATACAACCATTCGGATAAGTCAACGTTACATAATAAGCGCTGGAATAAGCAGGCCACACTTTCACTTTCAGCCCGGTAGTATCGTCGATATTGTAGTACGGATGCCACAGGTATTTTGCCTGGTAAGACTGGATGAACAAATTGATGCTGTCGCCCTGACAAATCAATGTATCATTGCTGATATTCATTTTCGGAATCGGCAATACCGCGATTTGTTTACATTCAACGCTCATTGTCGGCAAACCTTCGTCTACCGCGAGATAAACAGTATAAGTACCCGGCGCGTTATAAATTACCGAAGGAGGTGTTGCACTGTTGGAAGAAGCTACGCTGGAGTTGGTACACTGAGGAAATGCAACCTGTGCCAGTGAATTATTGCCGTTGGTAGCATAAGCATACAGCTGGTCGCCCATACGTATGACACCGGAAAGACCTGCAGGACCAGAGAATGCACCGCTGCCTGTACCATACAAGTGGGCAGAGAATGTACCAGTAAAAGAAGGAATATCGATACGGGTCAGTTCATTGCTCACACGATCGGTAATAAATGCATAAGTGTTACCACAGTCTTTGATCACAGAGATCGCCGACGGGCCAAATAATTTTCCGTCCACATTACCAACATTGGTGCCGGTCGGCGTATTGGAAAGGCCGGTGCCCATATCGATAACGGAAAGAGAACTGTTGGTTTCGTTCGTAACCAGGAAATACCAGTTACCAGCATCCATAATAGCGGCCATATCGCTTGGACCAGAGAGCCCACCAATATTTCCGGAAGACGTTATAATAGGTGTAAAAGAGATATTGTTACCGAAATTGAGGCGGATCAATTCATCTTTCTGCTGGTCTACCAGGTAACCGTAATAATTGAAACCGTCGTTGCCGACAAACAGACCGCGCGGTGCTTGCAATAAGCCGCCCGGGTTACCAAAATTTACACCGCTCGGGATATTCGCCAGTGTATTTCTGAAATCATAACGTGCAATCGACGCATTACCGGCGCTGGTACCACCTGCTACAAATACAAACCATTTGCTTGAATCCTGTATAATATAAATGGAAGAAACAGAATCAGGTAGGGTGCCTTCTATATTACCGAAATTGGTAACGGCAGGAATATTTGTGAGGCTGTTACCGAAATCGAGGCGCAACAGTTCTGAAGTATATTGATTCGCTACAAAACCATAATAGTTACCGCCATCTTTAGCAATTTCAATACCGGCAGGGCCATTGAAAGAGAAACCGCTTCCCTGATTAGTCAATACGGGCGAATTGGTAAGATAGCCTGAACAAAAACCCCAGTAATATGATGAGGCATTTGTGGTATTGTTGGTCAGGTAAACAGGTTGTCGCACACAGACAGTGTCGGGTGCGTCAAACAGGTTTTGGGCTTTTAAAATATTCAGTTGTGACACTATCAGGAGTGCTACAAAGAGTAGGCATTTTCTCATAATACTGAAAAGAGTTTCACTTTCTAATCGGCTAATATAACAAATTGACTAAAACTTTTATAGCAATGGACATTTTTTATTTTCTTTAGGCCCAAATTCCGTCTATGTCTCAGACCACACTAATTTCCCGCGTGTTATCGCGGGCTGCGATCTTAATTTTATCGGCGGCTTCAAGTTTCACGGCACATGCCAAAGAAGGTATGTGGCTCCCGCCTACGGTAAAGAACCGCGAAGCTGATATGAAAGCAATGGGGCTGGAAATCCCTGTTGAAAAATTATATAATGATAATGGTACCGGCTTTAATAATGCAGTGGTATTATTCGGCAAGGGCTGCACCGGCGAGCTTGTTTCTTCCAAAGGTCTGATCCTTACCAATCATCATTGCGGCTATGGTTCCGTACAAGCATTGAGCGGACCAGGCAAAGATTATTTTGCCAACGGCTTCTGGGCTATGAACAATGGCGAAGAGCTCCCTTGTCCGGGCCTGACGGTTACGTTTATCCGCAAAATGGAAAATGTAACTGATAACATCCTCAGCAATCTGGCCGACACCGTAAACAGCGCATCACGCGACAGCATTATTGCCCGCCGTATCAAAAACCTTGAAAAAGGCTATCAATACGCCACCAAGCTCGATGCCACCATCAAACCTTATTTTAATGGCAACCAATACTGGGTAATCATCAGCGAAACCTATCGCGACATCCGGCTGGTAGGGTTTCCACCAAATGGCGTAGGTGTTTTCGGCGGCGATTATGACAACTGGATGTGGCCCCGGCACAACGGCGACTTTAGCGTGTTCCGTATCTACGCAGGCAAAGACAACAAACCGGCTGACTATGCAAAAGACAATAAGCCTTACGAAGCCAAACAATTCTTTTCCATCAATGCCAAAGGCTATAAAGAAGGTGACTTTACCATGGTGTACGGTTTCCCCGGCACTACGCAGGAATATATTTCTTCGTTCCAGCTCAACCAGATTTATGCCATCACTGATCCCATCCGTATTGAGGTACGCACCAAAAAGCTGGATGTATGGGCAAAAAATATGGAAGCCAATCGCGAGATCTTCCTGAAATATACTTCTAAACGTGCCGGCATTGCCAATGGCTGGAAAAAATGGCAGGGAGAGGTACGTGGATTACAGCTCAATAATGTGATGGGCAAAAAACAAGCCTTCGAAACGGAATTCCAGGAATGGGCTTCGCGTGACACTACTACTCCGTTTGCGGACAACGTACTCGCTGAGCTGGAAGCTGCTGCCCGCTCGGCCGACAGCCTGGTGAAAGCGGATGAATATATTCGCGAAGCGGTGCTGGGTATAGAACTGATCAACGAAGGAGCAGCGCTCAATGAACTACTGCAACAATTCCGCAAAGGTAAAAGCGCTGCTAACGGTGGCGCCGACTGGGAACGCATGACACAGAACTGGAACGGCTTCTATAAGAATTATGATCTGAATACCGATAAGCAGGTATTTGTTGCACTGATGCCGTTCTTCTTTGATAAAGCCGGTAATTTCGTGCCCAATTATTTTAAACAGGAATACAAACGCCACGGCAGCGATTTCAATAAATGGGCCGATGATATTTACAGCACCTCGCTGCTCACGAGCCAGGAAAAACTCGATGCCTTTGCTCAAAAAGCTTCGCCGGCAGATAGTAATGAGATCAAAAAAGATCTCGCTTATCAATTATTCAGAGCCATTATAGTAGAACGAAACGAGCGCATAGCACCGAAACTGAGCGCATTCAACACTCGGCTGGCCATGCTAAACCGTCAATACATGAAAAGCCAGATGAATAAGGACGAGGGTAAAAAGGCTTTTTATCCCGACGCGAATCTTACACTGCGTCTTACTTATGGCAAAGTTCAGGGTATTGACCCCGACGGGCCGGCTCCCTACAGTTTCCAGACCAACCTGGATGAAATCATAACACGTGAAAATCCTGCTATTGAAGAATTTCATGTTCCGGCAAAGTTGAAAGAACTACACGATAAAAAGAATTATGGTAAATGGGCGGTAAACGGAACCGTACCGGTAGCTTTTACTGCGAGCAATCACACGTCGGGAGGTAATTCGGGCAGCCCGGTGCTGAACGCAAAAGGTGAGCTGATCGGTATTAATTTCGACCGCATCTGGGAAGGAACAATGAGCGATCTCTATTTTGATCCGAATCTTTGTCGCAACATCTCTGTTGATATCCGCTACACACTTTTTATTATCGAAAAATTTGGCGGCGCCGGCTGGTTGCTGAAAGAAATGAAGATTACCAAATAGGCTGAAAACGTAAAGTATTTAAAAGACAAAAAACGGTCGATGAAAATTTTCATCGACCGTTTTTATTTTATCGCAGTTTATCAGGCAGACACAGGGCAAACCTTCAGCCTTATAAAACCGAAAATAAAATGGCACATTTTTTGCGCTATACTGCAAACAGTTACATACAACTATTATTCGCAAAACCAGCACCAAACAAGCATGAAGAATAGCTTTAAAATATACCTGGCCCCGCTGTTTTTCTTAGGGCACCAAGAGGTGTCGGCACAACCTACCAACGGTCCGATCTCAGCCCAGCCTGGTATATTTACCTATTTTACCCCACTGGCTTCTGACATGCCCTCGGGGTCTAACATGGCGAGTAAAGCCATTGTTCTTTTAAACAGAGGTTTTCCGACAGCCGGAACAGCCACTGGCGAATGGCTCAAAGGCGCGGATGGAACGGCATTCTTTATCCGAACTTTTCTCGACAATAGTCCTGATCCCAATACTGCCAATAAAATATGCATGTGCCTGTCAGGCCACCAGATTGCCAATTTATTTCCGGATGGTATGAAGCCCGTTATCGGCACCGATCAGCTTATCTACTCTGATATTTATATGAATTATCTAGGCCAGGCGGTCGTTGACGCTTATGGCAATTCCGTCAGCCAGGCCACCCAATTTGCCAAAAGCTATATGAGTAGGGCAAAGCTGCTGGAATACATTAATGACGACGCTGACGATATTGCGCTGCTAATGGTTGATAAACGCGAGCTGCCGGCTGCATGGATTGGCATGCTCGGTTATGATTTTGAAAATAGCAACAGTAGTTGGACAGATAATACTTTCTACACGTTAGCGCATCCACATTATTACCCGCTACGTATCACCGACAATGAAACCGTGACAAGCGTGGAAGCAAATTTTGTGCGGCTTGCTTCGGCATCGCCTTATGCAGGTGCCCCGGGCGGCTCGGGCGCGCCTCTACTAGTACGACCGGCGACAGGCAATTCGCCTGTGGTGCGGGGTGTCATAACCAATGGTAAAGACAATTTATACTTCACCGACCTCAACGGTTATAGCTATAATTACGGGTTTACTTCAACCGCTACTAAAATAAGCCTGCTGGAAAACGCTATCCGTAATCATTGCTGGAATAAAAGAGACAGTGCCGTTATTGCTTCCAGCGGAAGCTACCGCCTCTCAGCAGCCCGCGACAATACAAGCACAACAGAGGCATATAGCCAGGATGTTTCTATAGACAATGCATCCTCACTCATCGCTACTGCCGCTTCGCTATACACAGAAACAACCGACAATATCGAGTTAACTCACCTCCACGGCAAACGATGTACTATCGCCGGTTTTAATCTTCCCATCTATCACCCGACCAGCAATAGACCCTGGCAAATTACCATTGCTTGCAACGAAATAAATGTAAACACGGATTTCGGCTACTCGGCAAGTGGCGATGCAGCACTCAACCTGTCTTCTGTGGTCATTGACACGACCCGATATTCTTCTTCCCGCCGGATAGACAGCGCGACGCTAATGACAGTAATGAATAATTACGAGGCGGAGGGACTAATGCACATATTCCCCAATCCAAGTAGCACAGGAATATTCAATATCATTTTGTCCCACTCCAACACCAACGAATTCTATCAGCTAAAGGTTCTTTCTTCAGATGGTCGTACGGTCTATACGGCAAAAATTAAAGGTGGTCTGCAAGCCGTTGCAGACATTCATCAATATGCGAGCGGCACTTATTTTATCCTGGTTGCAAACGACAAAGGTGTTATTGTTTTTCGAGAGGCAATTGTGTATGCAGGGTGATGCTATAACCGACGCTCAAAAAATAAATGCTACACGCCAAGCCATTACGGTCTATAGCTCAATTCGCACCAAACTTTTGTTTCCGCTGTGCCCAGTGCTTTCTTTGCATAACTGCTGATCCCGATCAGCGCATTATAGTACTGCTTGGTTTGCGGCATCGGGCCCAGCACTTTTACGTAAACAACTTTTTCATTGCCGGGATTGTACACTTTGATAATCGTTCCCTTCGGTGCATTGTTGAAAAAGGCGAAATATGGCTCAGTTTTATTTTTAGACAGGCCATCGAAAAACACAGCGGCACCTTTTTCCGTCGTTATGTTCTGACCATTACTGGTTTGTTCATCAAACATGGCCACCGCATTCGGCTTAGGTGCCGCTACCATCGTATCGGCAAGATGTGCCGTATCTAAAGGTATCTGTGCCCGGGTCGTTTCCACAGCAGTTGAAGGTATAGACGGCGGCACTATAGATTTTACAGCATTCTTTGTTTGAGGTGTGGTACTCACCGGCAATTGCATCTCTGTTGCATCGTACATGATCCATCCTACCAAAAGCGTGCTGCCCGGTGTAATTTCATTGTCCGACAAATGATTCCACTCCTGCAGACTGCGTTGTGAAACGCCCATGATACGGGCAAGGGAAGACAATCGCTCGTCTGGCTTTACATGGCGAAACAGTGGCCTTGTTTCCGAGCCGATCACCGGTGGCCTTGTGATTTTATTGTAGGCACCAAGCGGCACATAAATTATTTTATGATCGGCGAGATTATCCTGGTAGCTGATCTGGTTGGCATCTGCAAGCATGGCAGGCGGCACATGATATCTGCGGGCAATTGAAAAAACAGTTTCACCAGCTTTTACCGTATGTTTTATCATCCAATCGCTGTCATGAGTTACCACGAATAAACTATCGATTTTCTGCGCACGGGAAGAAAAGCAAATGCAACAAAAAACAAACGCAAAAAGAAATTTATACATGAAGGATTAATTATTGCACATCTGAAGGTACAATAATTATGCCCAATCCGCATCGCTGATATCCATGCGAATGCGCCAATGTTTGGGTAAATAATTGTTGAAACGGTTGCCCAACGATTTTACCCAACCGAGTCCCCAGCCTTTGTAGGTAATCAACAACCAACCTTTCAGCGCGGCATCCGCGCCAAAATCTTCTTTCTTTAAAAAACGTAAAGCCTGCTCCTTTTCCAATTCTATTTTAGGCAGGTCTGGATGAATATCAATACTCATTGCCAACTCATGCGCCGGCAGCCACTCCTTGGCGGCGGGGCTACCAAGTGTGACACCTGTTTTACGCAGGTACACTGCTTTCGACAAAATATGAAAATCTGCTTCGTGAGCCGATTGGATCGCGAAGAATTCCTCCTTTCCGGGAATACACAGATAATCCAGACCAGGCCTCAGTAATGTGGTCGTCTGCGCCTGCACCGTTTTATTATGCAGCGTCTTGAACTTGGGTGCGCGTAATGCTGCAGTTTCTTCTTTTTTCCGGATCGCAGCAATAAAAAAACCTTCACCCTTTACCAGGTACGGCATACAACGATAACCAGCCATTTTGCCGGTAGCGGAATAGGTTTTCACCACCCGCCAGCTGTCGGGCAGCTGAATATCCAACGTTTCCACTTCATAAGTATCCGCCAGCCAATCCAGTATTTGTTCGTCTTCTTCCGGAGAATAAGAACAAGTAGCATAAAACAGAACGCCTTCCTCTTTGAGCGCGGGCCAAACATCTGCCAGAATCCGCTGCTGACGCTGGCTACAGAGCGCCACATTATTTTCGCTCCATTCTTCCAACGCCCGCTCATCTTTTCGGAAAAGACCAGAGCCGCTGCATGGCGCATCGACAACGATGGCATCAAAATACCCCTCCAACTTACCCAGATCGCGGGGATCATTGCTCGTAACCCAGGTATTCATAAAGCCCCAGCGGGTCATATTTTCTTCCAGAATAGAGGCACGTGTACGGATCACTTCATTCGACACTAATAAACTTTCGCCGGAGAGCGAAGATGCCAGTAACGTACTCTTGCCGCCCGGAGCTGCACAAAGATCCAGCACACGCAGCTTATCTCTTTCGGGATAAACAGCACGAAATAAATAGTCAAGCAACATCGACGATGCTTCCTGCACATAGTAAGCGCCGGCATGATACGCAGGGTCGAGCGTAAAGACGGGACGCTCCGGTATTATTCTACCTTCTGCACACCAGGGCACGACTTCGTTTTGCTCCAGCGAATGCATTTGCTTGACAGGATGCAAACGCACACTCGTAACAGCGGGCTGTTGATGCGCGGCCAGAAAGGCTTTTTCGTCAAAGCCCTTTACGGATTGCAAATCGTGCAGTAATGATGCCGGGAGAATGTCTTTTCTGATTTATCGTTGATTAAAAATTAGCCTTTCCAACGCTCCAATAGAGAAAGTGTCCATCGTGAGCGATTTTCTCGGGTTGGTCATTTCGAAAAAGGAGAAATCCCGCGTATATAGTACGCTTATTTCGCGGGACCGCTCCTTTCGTTGAGGTAATAATGCAGTGCTTCACTGACATCACTGCCTGTTAATATGGAAATGCAACGCCAGTATAATTATGCGGCGTGATCGCTTTCAACTCTTTTTTAAGCTTCGCATTAATCTTCAGTGTGTCGATAAATTCGTGAATATCCTGTTTAGAGATTCCAGTCTTACCGCGGGTCAATGCTTTCAATGCCTCGTACGGTTGCGGATAATTCTCCCGGCGCAATACCGTTTGAATTGCTTCTGCCACTACCGCCCAGTTATTTTCAAGGTCTTCTTTCATCTTGCTGTCGTTCAGCAATAATTTGCCTAAGCCTTTTTCCAGTGAACGAAGTGCCAGGAAACTATGCGCCATTGGCACACCTACATTACGCAGCACAGTGCTATCGGTAAGATCGCGCTGCAGACGGCTGATCGGCAGTTTTGCCGCCAGGTGTTCATAAAATGCATTAGCGATTCCGAAGTTGCCCTCAGCGTTTTCAAAATCGATCGGATTTACTTTATGCGGCATCGCGGACGACCCCACTTCACCTGCTTTTACTTTTTGCTTAAAGTATTCCATCGAAATATAAGTCCAGATATCGCGGCAGAAATCGATCAGGATGGTATTAATGCGTTTCAGCGCGTCAAATTGTGCAGCAAGGTTATCGTAATGCTCGATCTGGGTTGTGTATTGCATACGCTCCAGGCCTAGTTTACGGTTGACGAAATCGTTACCGAAACGGATCCAGTCCATAGCGGGAAATGCAACATGGTGTGCATTGAAATTACCGGTGGCGCCACCGAATTTAGCGGCAAACGGCACGTGCGACAGTTGTTTGATCTGTCCTTCGAGACGTTCTACAAACACCATAATTTCTTTACCCAGCGTGGTTGGCGATGCCGGCTGACCATGTGTACGGGCCAGCAGGGAAATGTTCTTCCAGTCTTTCGCCATTTTCTTCAGCTGCAAAAGAATATTTTCCAGCGCAGGCATATATTGTTCTTCCAGTGCTTCTTTCCAGGAAAGCGGCACGGCAGTATTATTTACATCCTGGGAGGTAAGGCCAAAGTGCACCCATTCCGCTACGTCTCCGGCGCCCATTTCATTGAGCTTTTCCTTGATGAAATATTCAACAGCCTTCACGTCGTGGTTCGTGGTACGTTCAATGGTTTTGATCTGCTGAGCGTCTGCTTCTGTAAAGTTTTCGTAAATGCTGCGCAGCCTGGCAGCTTTTACTTTCGCCGGCAAGGCAAAGATTTTCTTTTCGGCGAGGAAAATGAAATATTCGATCTCTACACGTACACGATAACGGATCAGGCCAAATTCTGAAAAATACGGAGCCAGTGAGGCAAGCTGCGCACGGTAGCGGCCATCTACCGGGCTAATTGCTGTAAGCGCTGTTAAATCCATGGCTGCAAAGATAGCTCGATTGGGGTAATTAGTTAAATAGGGAATTCGGCAAATATGTCAATGTCTTGAACATGAACATGGGTTAAATGAACAATCGGCCAAACTCAAGTCTGTATTGTGATGTTCTAACCATTTAACCTCTTAACCCTTCAACTATTTAACCCTTTAACCTGATTAACGATGTCAGTTGAACCTCGGATGATACTTTTCCATCGTATTCCGCAAAAAACTACGGTCCAGGTGTGTATAAATCTCTGTTGTGGTAATGCTTTTGTGCCCCATCATCTCCTGAACCGCACGCAGATCGGCGCCGGCTTCCACAAGATGGGTAGCAAAAGAATGACGCAATGTATGCGGATGAATCGTTTTTTTCAACCCGGCTTTTATGGCGAGGTCTTTCAAGATCATAAATACCATCACCCTTGACAACGAACTGCTTCTACGGTTCAGGAACAATATATCTTCACAGCCTTTTTTAGGCTCCATCTTAGCCCTTACATGCTCCCGATAGATATGAATATGCTTCACCGCTTCGCCGCCAATCGGCACCAGCCGCTCTTTATTACCCTTCCCCACTACCCGCACAAACCCGATATCCAGGTATAAATGCGAAATGGCCAAAGAAACCAATTCGCTGACACGCAACCCGCAGCTGTACATGGTTTCCAGCATTGCCCGGTTTCGTAACCCTTCCGGCGTACTGTGGTCTATCTGGGCAAACAACATATCGAGTTCCTCAATACTGAGCACCACCGGTAAGGTGCGTTTTAATTTCGGTGCCTCCAGCATTTCGGTAGGATCGTCTGCCACCATGCCTTCCAATTCCAGGTAAGCATAAAAAGATTTGAGTCCGCTGAGAATGCGGGCCTGGGTACCGGCCGAAAGTTCCAGCTCATTTATATACTGAAGAAAAGCCTGTAAATCCTGCAGGCAAAGTGTATTGGCGCTTTTATCCGAAAGAGACGCATGCGCGTAATCACGGAGCATGGTCACATCGTGGAGATAAGCGTCAACGGTATTTTCCGACATCGACCGCTCAATACGCAAATACGCCTTAAAACCATTTATGTTCGCATCCCACATGATTGAGCCTTATATTTACCTTATGATTACGATTGCTATTGTAAATGGACCAAATTTAAATCTTTTAGGCACGCGTGAGCCGGAGATTTACGGGGACCAGACTTTCAATGCTTATTTCGAGGAGCTGAAAACTATGTTTCCGCAGGTCCGGTTATTATACTACCAATCGAATATAGAAGGCGAGCTAATCAATTTCCTGCACAGTTGTATAGGTAAAGCCGACGGCATCGTGCTCAACGCGGGCGCTTATACGCACACCAGCATTGCGCTTGCGGATGCAATCGCAGCAATTAATACCCCCACTATCGAAGTCCATATATCCAATGTCATGGCCCGTGAAGATTTCCGGAAAACCTCTTATATCGCCGCAAAATGCGTGGGGTCTATTTCCGGTCTGGGTATGGAGGGATATAAACTGGCGGTGGAATTTTTAAGTCAAAAATCAAAAGTTAAAAATTAAAACATCGGACAATGGACAATGGACAGTGGACAATGGACAATCGGACGAATGATATGCTTTGGGTTACTGTCGCTTATTGTAACTGCTACTTCCTGCAAGCCAGAAATGAAATTTGACAGGGAAAAATGGAATTACCAAACAGATCCGGCAGCTCCCCCAGACTACAGAAACCGTATGGTTAATGATCTGATGCAGCACCATCAGCTCATTGGGCTTCATTATACGCAACTGGTGCAACTCTTGGGCGAACCCAGTTTTATTGACGGTACCATTGATGCTGACTACGAATTAGACATCGATTACGGCAGAGACATCGATCCAATTTATATAAAAAACTTAACCATTCACTTGTCGAAAGATTCGGTTGTTACTTCATTTAAAATCGACGAATGGAGAAAGTAGCCTTTGTTTAGCAGCTATAATCCCTGCCCGTTGTTTCGCTGGCTCGCAAAGGACGCGAGGAACAACTCACATAACACATATACCCTCCGACACGATTCGCAGCGTCTTAGCACCGTCGCGAGAAAAAACCTTTGCCGCTTATGCTGCTCAGCGGGAAACAAAAACAAAACCCGGTCAGACAACTCAAGTCGTCGGACCGATTGGACATTGTCAAATTGTCAAATTATCGAATTGCCCAATTAGTTAACCAGCTCTCGAGCGTTCTGCATCGCTGCATCACTCGGTTGTTCACCGCCAATCATACGGGCAATGGCCAGTACACGTTCATCCGACTTCAGCTCGCGAACCTGTGTAGTGATCCGTTGATCTTTACCAGATTCTTTGTACACGTAAAAATGTCGGGAACCTTTCGCCGCAACCTGCGGCTGGTGGGTGATACAGATCACCTGGTGGTATTGCGCCAAATCGCGAAGCAGCACACCTACCTGGCGGGCGGCCTCACCGGAAATGCCGGTATCCACTTCATCAAAAATAAGTGTCGGCAAGTGCATAGCTTTTGCCGTGAGCGATTTTATAGAAAGCATGATACGGCTCATTTCCCCGCCGGATGCAGCTTTATGTATTGGCAAGAATTGTCCGCTTTTATTTGCATCCAGCAAAAACTGCACTTCATCCATGCCGAGTAATACAGGCTTATCAATTGGCTGAAGCTCTATTTTGAATTGCGCATTGGGCATCCCAACCAATGCCAGTAATGTGTTTACATTTTTAGAAATATCCGGAGCAATCGCTTTCCGTTGTTTAGAGAGCTTTCCGGCAGCGGCTTCCAATTGCTGATAAACCGCGGATTGTTCTTTACCAAGCTTTTCAATTGTTTCGTTGAGATCCAGCGTGGCTTGCAATTCGTTGCTCAGCGCGGCTTGCAGCTCCAACAGTTCATTTGTCGTCTGTACGCCATGTTTTTTCAACATTTTGTACCCGGCATCCAGGCGCTCCTGTAATTCCTGCATTTGCTGCGGATCTATATCTACATGGCCTTCCAGCGTTTCCAGCTCGCCGGCTATATCTTTCAGTTCGGCCCAAACAGACGTCAGGCGCTCGCTCACGGCATTGACTTCCGGCATCACGTCGGTAATACTTTGCAGTTGCTGACCAATACGCTTCAGCTCATTAATCAACGGTTGCTCCCCTTCGTCCAGGATAAAACGGCCACTCTGCAAGACAGAATGGATACGTTCTGCGTGCGACATTTGTTTCATTTGCAGCGCCGCATTTTCCAGCTCATCCGCTCCAAAATTCATTTGGGCCAGTTCATCCAGCAAAAACTGTTTATAATCGGCTTCTTTCTGGAATTGTGCCTGCTTTGCGATGTTCTCGGTCAGTTGCTGAGATATCTTCCGGTATTGACGGTACAACTGCTGATAGTCTTTCAGCAGCGTACCATTTTGAGCCACCGCATCCAGCACGTCCATCTGGAAATTATCATCCTCCAACGCAAGATGGTCGAACTGCTGATGCAGATCTACCAAAAGGGAGCTGATACGATTTAATGTCTGAAGATTGACCGGCGTATCATTGATAAACGCACGGGATTTGCCACTGCTGCTGATTTCCCGGCGAATGATACATTGCGATTCTTCGTCTAGCTCCGCTTCACGCAAAGCCTTTTGGAATGTATCATTATTACGCACATCAAAATGACCTTCTACCACGCATTTCTCTTCTTTATTGATCAGTACGGAGGTATCGGCCCTTTCGCCCAGGATCAGTGAAAGCGCTCCGAGAATAATACTTTTACCAGCACCGGTTTCGCCCGTCACAATATTGAGATGCGCGTCCGGCGTCACTGTAAGATGGTCAATGATTGCGTAGTTCCGAATGATAAGTTTTTGCAGCATATGTGTAAATCCTGACAAAAATAGGAGGATTGCCTGATATGTTGGTGGCCTTCGCGTCTGTTATATTTCTGTGGATTGCTTGACGATAAAAGAAATATAAATAGGCTAAAGCAATGAAATTCGCTATTTATCCGGTTCACCACTTTAACTATTAACTTATCAACTTACTTTTGCGCCATGGCAAAATTTTTTCTGAGAAAGAAAATTGGTGATCGTGTTGTAAATGGCCATCCTTGGATATTTGCAAATGAATTGGGTGACAGTGACGGCACTGCAGAACCCGGAGACATCGTAGAAGTATATTCTTATAACGGCTCCTTTATCGGCAAAGGGTATATTAACCCTGCTTCGCAGATCCGGATCCGCCTGGTAACACGCGAGAAAAACGAAGAGGTAAACGACGCGTTTTTCTATAACCGCATCCTGGAAGCATGGGAATACCGCAAACAAATCGGCTATGTGGAAAACTGCCGCCTGATCTTTGGCGAAGCCGATGGTTTACCTGCATTGGTGATAGATAAGTTCAACGATCACCTGGTAATACAAACGTTGGCCTTGGGGATTGACCGCTGGAAAACAGCTATTGTGGCTGCACTTCAGAAAATATTCAATCCAAAAGGTATTTACGAACGCAATGATGTTCCGGTGCGTGAGCTGGAAGGTTTGCCACAGCAAAAGGGATTTCTTACCGCGCCATTCGATACGAATATCATCATCAACGAAAACGGGCTCAAATTCCATGTAGACATTGAAAATGGCCAGAAGACAGGTTATTTCCTCGATCAGCAGGACAACCGCCGGGCCATTGAACATATCGTGAAGGGAGCCGACGTCTTAGGCGCATTTACCTATACCGGCACATTTGAAATTCATGCCGCGCATTACGGTGCGAAGTCTGTACTGGGACTGGATATTTCCGAAAACGCCGTTGCACAGGCTAACCGGAATGCTGCGCTCAACGGTTTGGAAAATATTGTGAAGTTTGAAGCAATGAACGCCTTCGACGTGTTGAAGCAATGGGGTAAAGAAGGACGCAAATGGGACGTTGTAATGCTGGACCCGCCTGCGTTTACCAAAAGCCGTGAAAACATCCAGAAAGCAATTACCGGTTATAAAGAAATTAACCTGCGTGGAATGAAACTCATCAAACCAGGTGGATTTCTGGTTACTTCTTCCTGTACCAACCTGGTGCCGCCGGAACTGTTTCTGCAGATCATTGAAATGGCTGCAAAAGACGCGCGCCGCAAGATCCGTCAGGTAACCTGGCAAACGCAGTCTTCCGACCATCCGATCCTTTGGCATGTGCCCAATACACAATACCTCAAATTCCTGATCGTACAGGTTATGTAATAATGCTCTTATAAAGAAAGACCGGCTCTAGGCCGGTCTTTTTATTGCACTTAACTAAAACCGCTGCCACAAGTCTTCTATCCTTTTTTCTTCATGTCATCCTGACTTTGACATTCCTAAAATGGCAGTAAAAATTATATTCATACAAATTTAAAATAGCTGTTTCCACCTAAAATGGCACACCATACCTGCGATTCATATATTTATAAAAAAATATCGCTGATCTGATTTCCTGATTGATTGCCGGGAACAGAAACGGGAAGACCTATTGTTCCGGCAACCCGATAGCATTTTTACTGGATGAGACCTTAGATCAAGACGGCCTGCCTGGGCGACGCCGCAGTAACGCAGCTTAACCTGGCATTCATCTAAACCAGGTGTCATTGGGGAAGACTCTTTTTTTACCGACTAGGAAGGTATCTCAAGCAATAGAGCTTCTGCATTAAAAAAGAAATCGTGTGCTGCATACATGCAAAAAAGGTTGCCGTATGGCAACCTTCAAAAAGCTTATTTATGATCAAAAAATTATAATTGGTTATAAACTACCACATCCATTGATCTTGGAATGCCATAGTACTGGTAAGTTTTGTGCTTGTAACCTTTTTTTACGTAGGCATCGGTATCACCTTCTTCAGGAATGGTAACCCAATCATCACCTTTATGCCAACGATAAACGGCTACGGTATTAGCACCACGACGAACGAGTGCATAAAACTGAAGTTTTTTACCGGTATAGCCCATTTTCAGCATTTGGTCGTCAGTGTATTCGTCTTCCGCGACGCTTACCTGATCTTTAGTTACAGGGTTAAACCAGCTGTAAACCGCTACGCGATCAGGAGCTGGGTTACGGTAAGCAGTGAACAATTGTGTTTTGCTTTTCCAACCCCAGTTCAGCATCTGGCCTTCCTGATACTCACCATCGGCAACGGTAACAAAGTTTTTATCCGCTGTATTATACCAACGATAAACAGTAACAAGCTCATCGCTTCCCTGAGCAAAGCCTTTGTTTGTATATAGAGCCGTAGCCAATACAGTGGTTAAGAGGAAGAAAGTTTTTTTCATAATTAATATGCTTTTTCTAAAATCGCTTCCAAAGTACATAAAATTTTTTTTGACCTGCAATAGGTAAACGCATTTTTTTTCAGAGTTTTTTAACAGTCTTCCGTCACCTTGTTCAAATCCGGCAATTGGCGTAGCTTTGGACCCCTTATGTGTCAAGCTGTCAGTTTTAAAAAATTAGCACAGCTTTTGATGTATCATAATGAAGTACATGGGAGCTAAAGGATTAGATAATTTTTGCCCAGGTAAAACAACTAATTAGTAAAACACAAAAGACAATGATTGGTTTTCTTTCAAAATTATTCGGTGGAAGCAAGTCTGATAAAGACGTAAAACGCATTACGCCGCTGGTTTCAGAGATCAACCGTGTGTACGGTGAACTGAAATCCCTATCCAATGATGAGCTGCGTAATAAAACTCAGGAATTCCGCCAGCGCATCCGCGAGCATCTGAAAGATATTGACGAGCAGATTGCCGCAAAAAAAGCTGAAGGAGAACAACATAGCGAAGACGAAATCCAAAACCGCGAAGCGATTTACGACGAAGTTGACAAACTGGTCAAAAGACGCGACGAACAAATAGAAGAGATTCTGGAAACTATTCTTCCGGAAGCATTTGCCGTGGTAAAAGAAACAGCACGCCGCTTTTCCGAAAACCAGCAAATGGAAGCTACTGCCACAGAATTGGATATGGCCCTGGCTGCCGAAGGCCGTGAATACGTTCGTATCGACGGGCATAGATCCATCTTTAACAATACCTGGTCTGCCGCTGGCAACATCGTTACCTGGAACATGGTACACTACGATGTGCAGCTGATCGGTGGTATCACATTACACCAGGGTAAAATCGCCGAAATGGCTACGGGTGAAGGTAAAACACTCGTATCTACCCTTCCTTCTTACCTGAATGCACTGGCCGGCGAAGGCGTACACCTTGTAACGGTAAATGATTACCTCGCACGTCGTGACCAGGAATGGAACGGCCCACTGTTTGAGTGGCTCGGCATTACGGTTGACTGTATCGATAAACATCAGCCTAACTCTGCGGAACGCCGCAAAGCCTATATGGCAGATATTGTTTACGGTACCAACAATGAATTCGGTTTTGACTACCTGCGCGACAACATGGTGCATCATCCGGAAGAAATGGTACAACGCAAACACCATTTCGCCATGGTCGATGAGGTGGATAGCGTATTGATCGATGATGCGCGTACGCCGCTCATCATTTCCGGTCCGGTGCCGCGCGGCGACGAACAACAATTTCATATTCTGAAACCACGCATAGAGCGCTTGCTCGAAGCACAGCGCCGTGTTACCAACCAGGCGCTCACAGAGGCTAAAAAACTGATTGCAGAAGGTAAAACAGATAAAGAAACCGGCGGACTTGCACTGTATCGCGCATACCGGGGGTTGCCTAAAAACTCTGCCCTCATTAAATACCTGAGTGAGGAAGGTAATCGTCAGATTCTGCAGAAAGCGGAAAACTACTATATCGGCGAGCAACAACGCAACATGCCGAAAGTGGATGCGGAACTTTTCTTCGCTATCGACGAAAAAAATAACAGCGTAGATCTTACAGAAAAAGGCTTGGCATTGATTACCGGTTCCGGTGAAGATCCAAACTTCTTCATCCTTCCGGATATTGCCACAGCCCTGGCTGATATTGAAAAAATGCCGGTTCCCGAAGAAGAAAGAAGACAACGTAAAGATGCATTGCTGCAGGAATACGCTGTAAAAACAGACCGTATCCACTCTATTCAGCAATTGCTGAAAGCATATACACTCTTCGAAAAAGACGTGGAGTACGTCGTAATGGAGGGTAAAGTAAAAATCGTAGACGAGCAGACCGGCCGTATCCTCGATGGCCGTCGTTACAGCGATGGTTTGCACCAGGCAATCGAAGCAAAAGAAAACGTAACGGTAGAAGCCGCTACGCAGACCTTTGCAACGGTAACCCTGCAAAACTATTTCCGTATGTATCACAAACTGGCTGGTATGACCGGTACAGCGGAAACAGAAGCAGGCGAATTCTGGGAAATCTACAAACTGGATGTCGTAACCATTCCGACCAACCGACCTATTTCTCGTAAAGACCAGCAAGACCTGGTTTATAAAACCAAACGCGAAAAATATAAAGCCGTAATCGACGAAATCGAAGCAATGACCAGCGTAGGCCGTCCGGTGCTCGTAGGTACTACTTCGGTAGAGGTTTCTGAATTGCTGGGCCGTATGCTGCAGCAAAAGAAAATTGCGCACAACGTACTCAATGCCAAACAACACGCCCGTGAAGCACAAATCGTTGCGGAAGCAGGTTTGCCGGGCGCAGTGACCATCGCCACCAACATGGCAGGTCGTGGTACGGATATTAAACTCGGCCCTGGTGTAAAAGAAGCAGGTGGTCTGGCCATCATCGGTACAGAACGCCACGAAAGCCGCCGTGTAGACCGCCAGCTGCGTGGTCGTGCGGGTCGTCAGGGAGATCCGGGATCTTCTCAGTTCTTCGTTTCCCTGGAAGATGAACTGATGCGTCTCTTCGGTTCTGAGCGTATTGCCGGGCTGATGGACAAAATGGGCCATAAAGAAGGAGAAGTACTGCAACACAGCATGATCTCCAAATCAATTGAACGTGCGCAGAAAAAAGTAGAAGAAAATAACTTTGGTACCCGTAAACATTTGCTGGAGTACGATGACGTAATGAACGCCCAGCGTGACGTAATCTACAAACGCCGCAACCACGCGCTGTTTGGCGACCGTCTCAGCATTGACCTCGATAACGCAATGTTTGATGTTTGTGTAGATATCGCGGCACAGTTCGATGACAACCGCGATTTTGAAGCATTCAAACTGGAAGTAATGAAACATCTGGCTATCGAACCGGAATTCACTACAGAAGAGTTTGCAAAAGGCGACATCAATACAGTGGGTGATAAACTGTACCACCAGGCTAAAACATTCTACACGCGCAAAACCGCCGCCATCCGCGAACATATGCTGCCAACACTGGCACAAATCCTGGAACAGAACGGTGATCGCGTAGAAAATATCGTTATTCCGTTTACAGATGGTATTCGCGGTGTTCAGGTATATGCAAGTCTGAAAGAGTCTGTAGAAAATGCAGGCCGTCCGATCATCCAGACATTGGAAAAAACCATGACACTGGGTATGATCGACGAGTCATGGAAAGATCACCTCCGTGCAATGGACGATCTTCGTCAATCGGTACAAATGGCACGTATGGAGCAGAAAGATCCGCTTCTGATCTACAAATTCGAAGCGTTCAACCTCTTCAAACAAATGCTGTTGGAAACAAACCGCAACATTGTCTCCTTCTTGCTGCGCGCCGGCATTCCGATGCAGGAAGCACCGCAGGAAACGCAGGAAATCCCTGATTACCACACCGACATGAGTGACCTCTACAATAATAAAGAGGAAATTGACGAGGCAGGTCAGGATTATGCTGCCGACGAGCATGATTATTACACAGAACCTGATGCTGCGGTAAGACATACACCGGTACAGGCGGGCCCGAAAATCGGCCGCAACGATCCTTGTCCTTGCGGAAGTGGTAAAAAATATAAAAACTGCCACGGTCGCGGGTTAGTAAGCTAATATCTTGTGATTGAACATATCAAAAGGCCGCTGTAATCGTTACGGCGGCCTTTTTGCTTTTGCCCAATTTTAAAGTTTGTAAACTGAGCAGCGTTGATCATACCGGCGCAAAGGCGCCGAGCATATTAAAAGCAATTGTAACCCACCCCTTGTCTGGGCCACAGCGAAAAAGAAACCCGCAAAAAAACTATCTTTAAATTATATGATCCGGACCATTATCTGCGCTGCTTTAATACTTACAGCCGCATTAGCCGATGCGCAAACCAATTGGCAATTAAAAAGCCCTGCGAAGAATAAAGTATGGGGCGCTTCTGTCGAAGCGGCTTATCAAAAGCTTAAAGACAAAAAGCCGAAAACAGTTATAGTAGCCGTGATCGATATTGGCACAGATGTCACGCATGAAGACCTGAAAGAAATGATCTGGACCAATCCTAATGAAATTGCCGGCAATGGTATAGACGACGATCATAACGGGTACATCGACGATATCAACGGCTGGAATTTTCTTGGTGGGAAAAACGGCAATATATTGTATGAAGCTACAGAAGAGACCCGCCAATACCAGGTACTGCGCAAACAGTGGCGCAACCGCGATACCGCCAATCTCAAAGGTGAAGACAGTTTGGATTTTGCTCGATACAAAAAAGCAAAACGGCAATATATCATAGCACAAAAAGAACGGGAACGCGACGCCAAATCCATGACCAACGTGTACCGGCTCAATCAACAATGGTTCTGGCGGCAGATTTTCCATATAGCGGCCGGTGGCAAACAATTTGACACAGACATTGCCGAAGCCAAAGAGATGACCGTACAAGGCGCTGCTTACAATAAAATTGATGTCGACTCGCAACGCATCGCCATTATCGGCGACGACCCTGCCAACCCGCACGAGCGTTATTATGGCAACAACCAGGTGTACACACCGGAATCTTCGCACGGCACACACACAGCGGGTATCATCGCAGCAGTAAGAAACAATGGTATCGGCATCAATGGCATCAGTAACGACGTCCGTATTATGGTACTCCGCGCAGTACCCTGGGGCGACGAGCGCGATAAAGACATCGCCAATGCGATCCGCTATGCAGCCGATAACGGCGCTTCGATCATCAATATGAGTTTTGGCAAATATAATTCTCCCGATAAATCTGTCGTGGACTCCGCTATTGCTTATGCCACGGCAAAAGATGTGCTCTTTATACATTCCAGCGGCAACGAAGCAAAAAATATCGATACGATTGCCAGCTATCCCAATCCCCGTAAAACAATCGCAGACGCCAATAACGCTAACTGGATAGAAGTGGGCGCCAATGGTAAAAAGAAAGGCAAAAAATTGGCAGCAGGCTTTTCCAATTATGGCCAGCATGCTGTAGATATTTTTGCGCCGGGCGAAGACATCCATTCCACGCTGCCCGACAATAAATACGGCAAAGAATCTGGCACAAGTATGGCCGGCCCGGTAGTGGCGGGTGTCGCAGCAATGATCCGGGCATATTTTCCGGAACTTTCGGCCGCTGAAGTAAAATCATTGCTCGTAAAAACAGCCTACCGGTATGAGGGCAAAGTGCGTACACCTGGCCATAAAAAAATAAAAACAAAATTCCCGGCACTCAGTGTCTCCGGCGGAGTTGTAGACGCCACAGCGGCGGTAGAAGCAGCAATGAAGACCCAAACGTTTACTTCGTCGCGAAATTAAAATGATGTACCGGCGTCCAGACACCGTTATCCATTCGCAGCAAAGTAAAATTTTCCTGCATGAATGCAGCGTCAAACACACGATCTTTAAATTTTGCCCAGAGTTCCCGGAACTTCGCTGGCTCCGTATCTCTGTAAGCTACGGTAACATGCGGCGTAAAATGTTTCATCCAGACCACTTGGGCACTGCGTGTTTCTTCCCAAACGCGCTGCAAAGTCTGAAATAAATGAAGCAACGCCGGATTATCTTCGAGATGTACGAACAACACCGGATTTTTGGGATTCGGAAAACAGGAAAAATCCCGTAACACAATTTTGAACGGATGTATTAAATCGGCTACTTGTTGAAAAACCGGGCTTTTTTCCACCGCAGCAGTTGCCTTGAAAGGCGGAATCAACGTAATATGAACTGGTTTGGAAAGCGATTTTTTAAACCCGAAATCCTGACTGATCTCACGCTGCACAATCCTGACTTTCTCATTTACACCTTCGGGAAACAGTAATGCTACCAGGTAAAGGTTGGTTCCGGCAATCTGTTCTGGATTATTCATAGCTGACCAATAGTTGTTTCCCAACACATTTATAATGACATACAAAAGAAACGAAATATATCCTACAAAAAGCAATTATTGCCAGGTTTTTCCCGATCGCTTTAAAGTTTAATCATTAGTTTTTACTTTTGTGGCAGAAGATTATTCAGATGAAACGTAACTATTCAAATATCCTGATCGCTGCCGGTCTTATTTTCATGGCTGCAGCATCCCGCGTGGTAAATGCAGACATGCACCTGTACAATTTTGCTCCAGTCGCTGCACTCGGCCTGTTTAGCGGTGCTGTGATCAAAGACAAACGCTATGCATTCTTGCTGGCGCTGCTCGGCCAGTTCGCTGCCGACCTGTATTTCCAGCTGTTTACCAATGTACAAGGTTTCTACGGGGTATCGCAGCTGTTCACCTATGCCGGCCTGATCTCCGCTACATTCCTTGGCACTAAAATGGGTGCCGTAAAGCCGGTAAAAGTGCTGGGATATACACTCGGTGCTTCTACTTTGTTCTTCATCGTTTCTAATTTCGGTGTCTGGGCAGAAGGATTGTATGGTCTTAACTTTGCCGGACTGGTGAAAACATATGCAATGGGTCTGCCATTCTTTAAAAATACTATTATGGGCGATATGGCTGGCAGCGCACTGCTGTTTGGCCTCTATGCATTGTTGCAACGTTCTTTCTTCTCAAAAATGGAAAAAGCAACTGCTTAGCCTTTTTCGAGCATATTAACACAAGCGCGTCTTTGCAGACGCGCTTTTTTTCGCCCCCACGCTGAAAGAGCTCCTGACGCGATGTGGACCCGCTACTAACCGCCCATCACTCCGCTTTAGTTTCCGGCTTTGAAAAAAGTAAAGATCAAAGAAAACTCATGGTTTGCCCGCCTCGCATCGGCAAAACTCGGCAGCAACCGGGTGGCGATCGTATGGCGGTGCACCATTCACCTGCATAACACTACTGCGGCCGATTTCCTAAATGACCCGCATTGGGTCAACCATGAATTAAAACATGTAGCGCAGTTCGGGCAATACGGCTGGTTCCGGTTTACCATTCTCTACCTGATAGAAAGTCTTCGCCACGGTTATTTCAATAATAAATTTGAACAGGAAGCCAGACAAGCCGAAACAGACGATACCTTACAAAATACCTATACCTTTTAGGTCGTGCAAAATCTCCCGTCTCCTATTAATCACATTCCCACATTCGTCGCATTTACTCACATTACCCTGTCGTTGCATTAATCAACGAACAGCTAGGATTTTTCGAGCCCGGGTATTATCTTTGCCGGAAATTAGAATTTTCCATGCCACAAAAAATAAAACCGACAAGTCGTCAAAAGAGCATATTTTTTCTGCACGTGGTTGTTTACATCGTAGTTACAGCCATTATCTGGTATCTGTATAAAGCAGAAGGCGACCGTACGCACAAATGGGTTTATCCTTGGCAGGCATGGATTACAGCTGCATGGGGCCTGGGTATCATCGGCCACGCCTGTTCGCTGTTCACATTCTATGAAGACAAAGGTCTGGAAGAATACCACCACCAAATGAATCAGTAATATCGGTTTTCTGATAAAAATCATATATAAAACCCCTTGCAATAACGCAAGGGGTTTTTAATTTTAGACAATATCATTACAAAGCCATGGACACCCCGAAGTACAAACAGCTGCTACAGCAATACAATATGCAGACCAACGAGCATGATCGCATCAATACTCTGGTGGAAATGGCCATAGAAGTACGTAATGTAGACGTAGAGCGCGCCAGCGAAATGGCGGATGAGATCATTATGCGCTCCCGGAACGAGCATTACCTGCGCGGGGAAGGCCGCGGGCTGAACCTGAAAGCTTCTTGTCTCTGGCAGGAAGGCGAATATGAACTAGGCCTGGAAATGCTCAACCAGGCGTATCCTATTGCCAAACAGGTAAAGGACCGCAGGCTGGAAGCTCGTATTCTCAACTATTACGGCAATATTTACCGCGATCTCGGAGAACTTGCCAAAGCACTGAATTATTACGAAACAGCACTGAGCATTAACGAAGAATTGGGCGACGAATTTGCACAATCGGTGAATCTCACCAGCATCTCCAATCTTCATTACGATCTTAATGATTATGACAGCGCCCTGGAATATGCGCTAAAATGCCTGCCAATTTTTGAGCGGGAACATGATACCAGCCGCCTTATTACTATTTATACGACGCTGGGCAATATTTACTTTAAACAGGAACGATACGGTGAGGCACTCCGTTATTTCGAGGACAACCAGGATATTTCGGAACCCGAAACAGCAGCCTATGTAATGGCCTTAAGCGGGCTGGGCAAAGTGTATTACAAAATGCAGGACTTTGCCAATGCGCATAAATTCCTTTCGCAGGCATTAGAGCAGTCCCACGATCTGGGCAATGCGGAGGTACAGATCATTTCCCATTATTACCTCGGTCGTTTGTACATGGATGAGAACAATCATGTACTGTCGCTCGAACACCTCAACGCCTCCTTTAAGCTGGCCCACGAATACATGCGTCGTCACGACATCATGAGCCTCCATGAAGCGCTTTCCATGCTTTATGATAAGACCGGCGATATCCCGAAAGCTTTTTACCACCTGAAAAGTTTTGAGGACCTTAAAGAAGAAATCTTCGAACAGAAAACACTCAATAAACTCCGGAACCTGCAGATACGTCAGCAAATAGAACTGGCGAGAAAAGAAAAAGAAGTAGCCGAACGAACGGCACAACTAAAGCAGCAGTTCATGGCCAATATGAGCCACGAGATCCGCACACCGATGAATGCAATTGTAGGGATGACACGCCTGCTGCTCAGCAAACAGCCGAAACCGGAGCAGGTCCGCTATCTCGAAGCGATTCAGCAATCGGCCGACAACCTGCTCGTGATCATCAACGATATTCTCGATCTCTCCAAAATAGAAGCGGGAAAAATTGTGATTGAACAGACGCCATTCTCCATAGCAGAAGTAGTGCAAAGTATGCGCGATATGCTCATGCTGAAAGCTGAAGAAAAAGATATAGACCTGCGCATTTATGTAGACCGGCAAATCCCGAAACGCCTGCTGGGCGATCCTACCCGTATCAACCAGGTATTGATCAACCTGGCCGGCAATGCAATCAAATTTACCGAAAAGGGTTTTGTATCAGTGACGGCCCGGCTGGAAAAACTCGATGAACAATATTTCCATATCCGCTTTGATGTGGCAGACTCCGGTATTGGTATCGCGGCCGATCAGGTCGATCAGATATTTGAAAGTTTTACGCAGGCAGGCACGGATACTACCCGCAAATTCGGCGGCACCGGCCTCGGTTTGACAATTACTAAACAGCTGGTCAACCTGATGAACGGAGAAATCCACGTAGAAAGCAAACTCGGCGAGGGCACCGTATTCAGTGTACAGATTCCTTTTGAATCGGTTTCTACAGAGATCGAGGCAGCTGAGAAAAAAATAATTGACGACGCCACTATGGACAAACTGTCGACAGCCACTGTATTATTGGTGGAAGACAATGAATTTAACCGTATGGTGGCGGAAGACACGTTGAAAGAACTGCTGCCGGATATTACGCTGGAAGTAGCGGTAAACGGACAACAGGCTTTCGATATGGTAAAAAATAAACAGTACGATATTGTACTGATGGATATTCAGATGCCGGTGATGGATGGCCTTGCCGCTACACGCCTGATCCGTACTACCCTGCCCGAGCCGGCCAGAGATACCAAAATTATCGCTATGACGGCAAATGTGTTGCAAGAGGATGTACAGCATTATTTCGATACCGGGATCAACGCCTATGTCGCCAAGCCATTTCAAAACGATGAGTTGCTCCTGCAGATGGCATCGGTACTGGATCCTGCTCCAAAACAAAAACAAACCAGTCGGCCGGCTGCGGAAGAAACACCCGCGCCAACAGTGATGGAACCGGTTACGGATCTGTATTTCCTGAGGCAGCTGACAAGCGGTAACCAGGAAAAAATGACCAAATACATAGCCATGTTCCTCGACAACGCCCCTCGTTTATTGTCGAGTATCGATACCGCATTAGCTAAAAGAGATTTTCCGTCGCTGAAAATTGCAGCCCATTCGCTGAAACCGCAGCTTTCTTATATGGGTGTCAAAGAAGAGGTAAGCAATATCTTCCTGATCGAGCAGACGGCTAGCGAGGCGGGCCATTACGAACGACTGGCGCCACTGATCGAAACACTGAAACAGGTATGCGAACAAGCATTTAAAGAATTGAGCAACAAACAATAGTTGACACGCCTGTGGGTAATTAAAGAATACTTAATCACAAACAGGTTTTGGCATTTTAATATATTTATCTATTTTTCTACAAAATCTAAACAATTTCTATGGCAGACCAAAAGCGCGTCATCTTCCTGGTCGATGATGAACCTATTCAGAACGAAATGTTGAAGGACTACCTGTCTGAACGTTTTCTTTATGATATCAAGGTTTACGACAATGGCGAAGAAGCATTGCAAAATCTGAATCTGAATCCGGAAATTGTTGTGCTGGACTACCATCTCAATGCACATCGCGCAGACGCCAAAAATGGTGTGGAAATCCTGAAAGAGATCAAGGATAAATCACCGGATACGCAAGTGATCATTCTCTCTGGCCAGGATAAGATTGAAGTAGCTGTAGACAGCATTAAATACGGTGCTTACGACTATGTGGTAAAAGGTGAAACTGCTTTTTCCCGTACCGAAAATATCCTGAATAATATCAGTGAGCTGCATAAAGTAAAAACGATCAATAATGCCTATAAAAAGACCATTATCCTGCTGGCAGTAGGTATCGGGCTGATTATTCTGCTGGCATTTTACCTGATGTTTTTCACCGACGCTTATTCTCATTTATAAACCTTAACCGGCGTCTTCTTTTTTACAGCATCTTATTTACATTTGCTGCTTCTATTTTATTAAGTGTACCTCATGCAATTAGCAGACAGACTGAAAAGATTCTCTGAGCCACAGACGATTCGCATGGCAAAATTGAGCCGCGAACTGAAAGCTCAGGGTTTGGATATTATTGACCTGAGCCTTGGCGAACCAGACTTTCGTACACCGCAACATATCTGCAACGCCGCAACGGAAGCCATGAACGCAGGTTATACCAAATACCCTCCGGTTGCCGGTATTCCTGAACTGCGTACGGCCATCTGCACCAAATTGCAGCGCGACAACGGCCTGCAATATGCGCCCGATGAAGTAATGGTGTCTACAGGCGCCAAACAATCTTTGGCCAACGCCATTCTGTGCACCATCAATCCGGGCGATGAGGTGATCATCCCTACGCCATTCTGGGTTACTTATGGCGCATTGGTACAACTGGCAGAAGGCATCAATGTGTTTGTAAACTGCACTATCGATACCGATTTCAAAATTACGCCGGCACAACTGGAAGCGGCAATCACAGAGAAAACGAGAATGTTCATTTTCTCTTCGCCTTGCAATCCGACCGGCACCGTTTACAGTAAAGAGGAGCTCGCAGCGCTGGTAGCGGTTTTCGAACGATACCCAAATATCCTGGTCATCAGCGATGAGATTTATGAATACATCAATTTCCGCGGCGGCCACGAAAGCATCGCACAATTTCCGGCTATGCGCCATCGTACGGTTGTTGTGAATGGTTTCTCTAAAGGATTTGCGATGACCGGCTGGCGTTTGGGTTATATGGCTGGTCCAAGAGAAATTGTACAAGCCTGCGAAAAACTCCAGGGTCAGTTTACCTCCGGCGCGAACTCCATTTCACAACGTGCAGCTGTTGTAGCGCTTACCGGCGATATGGCGCCAACCAAACTGATGAACGAAGCGTTCCGTCAACGTCGTGATTTTACCATTCCCGCATTGGCTAATATTCCGGGTGTAAAAATCAATAATCCAGAGGGCGCATTCTATGCATTCCCGGATATCAGCTCATTCTTTGGGAAATCATATGGCGCAACGAAGATCAATAATGATGAAGATATGGCGATGTACCTGCTGCACGAAGGTCGGGTAACAACGGTAATGGGTAGCGCATTCGGTGCGGACAAATGTCTTCGTCTTTCTTTTGCAACAAGCATGGAAAATCTTGAAAACGCCGTAAAACGTATTGCCGAAGCATTAGGTAAACTAAAGTAGTCTTCTGAGTTCCCTCTTATATAAAATGAAAGGCTGTCTGGGTTCAGACGGCCTTTCATTTTTTTCGCACAGCAATATTAAAGCGCTCGGTTAATTTGAAACGCTCAATTAAAAACCTATTTCATCGGATTCTTACTTTCCAATTTATTGAAATCGCCCAGCATCCGCGCATACACGCTATCGATCTCATCAGGATGCAGTTGATACCATTTCACACTTCGCTCAAATTCGTTTTGGGTTACGCCATAATGGTGAAAGATTTCACGATAGTAAACTGCCAGCGAATCCATGTTTTTATCGATGACCGGGTGTGTAGAATCTTTAAGCACCAGGCTTGAGTAAATCTCTGCCAATTGCAGATCCGTAAGCATTGCCCGCATTTTTTCCGCCGATAAATGCGGTTCTTCTTTTTTGCAAGAAAAAACAAAACTTGCAAAAACAAAGACCAGTAAAAAAGAACGAAAATATTTGGAGGTCATCTATTTAAGGTTATTGTATTTCGAACTGTTGGGCACATCCATTGCCGAAAGCATGGTTACATAAGTACCCCGCTCTTCCCGAGGCAATTGGGCCACCGCACTGGCAAGCTCGGTGCTTTTCGCCGTAAAGAAAAACTGCAGCAACATCGCCGATGGATTGTCTTTATTGAGCTGAGACAAAACCGGGATTCCTGCCAGTATTTTCTTACGTGCGTCTGCCGGTTTGGTAAACATATTATCAAGGCCTTCGCGGTGCATACTGTACCAGTAAGTGCGGAAGGTCGCAAAACGCGGGCTCAGCAGTTGATCTACCAGCCAGTAACGGTTCTTTTTATCTTCAAACGCCTTCCAGCCACTGATATTTTTACCTGATTCGGGTGCATTGTTGACTATATTCTGGGCTTTCTTAAAATAAATATTGCCGCCGTTTGGCGAAAAACTATCGTAATCTAAACCCAGAACGATATAGGCATAATATGCCAAAACAGCCGTGAGATTGGAAGACAGCGGATCGGCGGCACTTACGCGGTTATCGTCGAACTGCAGGTTGCTGTATTGTTCAAAACGAAACACCAGATCACGGTCCATATAATTGACCATCGAAGTGTTGTAATTGGTATTATACACGGGTCTTGTCGACTGGATATTGATTGTGGCCGAGTAAATATCATCAGATGTTTTGTCGGTCAGGTTGATGAGTATATTCACATCGATCCGTTCCGTTACCTGGTAGTCGTCACTTGTCCATTTACGTGTATTCATAAACTCCGTAATCGCACGTTCCATCGTCGTAAAAACCTGCGGATCGGTGTTCTGTATTTTTTCGTGCATCACTTTTACCTTGCAGTTGAGTTCTTGCGCATTGGCAAAGAGGCTGCAGGCCAGCAGGCAAAAAACACTAATTATTTTCCGGTACATGTTGTGTTTCCAGTATATATTTTATGATCGCGCCGGCCACATCTTTTTTGCGCTGCAAAGGCAAAGTAATGTGTGAACCGTTACGATCCAGGATGGTTACTTTATTTGTGTCGTGTCCGAAACCCGCGCCTTCGTCCTGCAATGAATTCAGCACAATCATATCCGCATTTTTGTTTTGCAGCTTTTTCAGTGCATTACTCATTTCATTATTCGTCTCCAGCGCAAAGCCAACCAGCAGTTGCTTATCTTTTTTGATCGCACCGAGACTAGCCAGGATATCTGGGTTTTTAGTAAACTTAACCTCTAACGTATCCGATTGCTTTTTTATTTTTTGCGGCGCCACCTCTTCCGGGCGGTAATCAGCAACGGCAGCAGCCAATATGGAGATTTCAGCTTCGTTAAAATGCGCCATACAGGCATCATACATCTGACGGGCGTTCTCTACATGAATGGTTGTGATGTTTTTATGATTGGCCGAAAAATGGGAAGGACCCAATACCAGGGTTACTTCTGCGCCATTAGCCGCCAGTTCTTCCGCTATTGCAATGCCCATTTTGCCGGTAGAAAAATTACCGATAAAACGTACAGGGTCAATACGTTCGTAAGTGGGGCCGGCAGTTACCAACGCTTTTTTACCCGCTAAAACCTGTTTTTTTCCTAAAAAATTGTCCAGGTAAGCAACAATCATTTCCGGCTCCGCCATTCTTCCCTCCCCTATCAATCCGCTCGCCAGCTCGCCATGCGCTACGGGAATGATGTAGTTGCCGAAAGACTGTACCTTTTGCAGATTGCTTCGCGTACTCGGATGAACCCACATATCCTCGTCCATCGCAGGCGCTATAAACACGGGGCATCTTGCCGAGAGATAAACGGCATTGACCAGCGAGTCGCAAAGCCCATTTGCCAGTTTTGCTAAAGTATTGGCACTACAGGGTGCAATGATCATAGCATCCGCCCAGAGCCCCAATTCTACGTGATTGTTCCAGGATGCGCCGTCAGTCACACTATTGAGTACCGGATGTTTGGAAACAGTCGCTAATGAAAGCGGACTTACAAATTTTTCGGCGGCAGCAGTAGTAATTACCTTTACATCGGCCCCCGCTTTAATAAGCAAACGGACGAGTTGAGGCGTTTTATAAGCTGCAATGCTGCCCGTGACGGACAATACGATCTTTTTACCTGATAAATTCATCTGAAATGTGGCTGTAACGTCAATTCAACTCCGCAAAATACACAATTTTCAGGGTGTGAGCGACAAGTCACGATTTTCTCTCAGGGGCGCAAAGTCGCGGGGGATATTTATTTAACATTTCGATTTTACGATTAAAACTGCGCGCCTTTTAAATCGCGGAGGTTGTACCGCTGCAAGAAATAACCTTTGCCTCTTTATAACTTTGCCTGAAACCAAAACAAATGATCCGAACCGCCACCACAGCCGACCATCCCGCCATTTCCAGCCTGCTTACCCAACTCGGTTATCCCAACACCGAAGCCTTTCTTCCGGAAAAGCTCGAACGCATGTTGCAAGATGCCGACGAGTTGTTGTTGGTCTACGAAACCGAAGGAAAAGTCGCCGGCTTTATGTCCCTGCATTTTATACCGCAGATAGCGCGCCGTGGCGATTATGCCACCATCAGTTTTTTTGCGGTAGACAGCCGGGTCCGCGGCAATGGAATTGGCAAAGCAATGGAAAACTATGCCACTGAGAAAGCCAGGGAACGCGGCTGTGAAGGAATTTTCCTGCATTGCAATACACACCGTACCGATGCACATCGTTTTTATTTCCGGCAAGGCTACGAGGAATCACCCAAATATTTATTGAAGAAATTGTAGTTACCTTCATAGTATGCATGCAAGAACATTCGGCAAAAGGCCTTCAGGAACGCGGTTACAGAGAATGATGCAATCACCGAATTATAAAAAAGGCAGTTTTCAAAACTTATCGCCCACGCCCGTGATGGCAGAAGATGCCAGCTTCTGGAAAACGCTGAAAGACTTCCTCAACAAACCAAAGAATGTACGACCGGATAAGCCGCTGCCCATAGTGAAAGCAGATTTGAAGAATCTACCGGACGATGCACCGGTAATTGTGTGGTTCGGGCACTCCAGCTATTTCCTGCAAATCAATGGAAAGAAAATTCTGGTAGACCCGGTATTTGGAAAAAATGCTTCGCCGATACCGTTTATGATCAAGCCATTTAACGGAACCAATGTATTTTCGATCGCCGATTTTCCGGACCTGGATATGGTAATCCTGACTCACGATCATTATGACCATATGGACTACCCGACGATGCTGCAGGTCAAGCATAAAACCAGGCATTTTTATACCACACTTGGCGTTGGTTCGCACCTTGAATATTGGGGTGTTGCACCTGAAAATATTACGGAGTTTGATTGGTGGGAGTCTAAACAGATTGATGATGACACTACACTCACTGCCGCGCCGGGAAGGCATTTCAGCGGCCGCGGCCTCAAACGTGGCGAAACGCTCTGGGCTTCATTTATACTTCGTACCGGCAATTTTAATTTATACCTCGGCGGCGATTCCGGTTACGACTTTCATTTCAAAAAAATCGGCGAAACATACGGTCCGTTTGATCTGGCCATTCTCGAATCGGGACAATACAATAAGAACTGGCCGCATATCCATATGATGCCGGAAGAAACCGTGCAGGCAGCAATAGACCTGAATGCCAAATTACTGTTACCAGTACATTGGGGCAAATTTGACCTGGCTCTGCACCCCTGGGATGAACCGATAAAACGAGTATTGAAACATGCTGCCACACTCGGTCTGAAGATCATCACACCGATGATCGGTGAGCCGGTACGGATCGGGATCGATTTTCCGGAAAAGCAATGGTGGGTAAATGGTTAAAAAGTCATTTGGCTAAGTCAGTTGCTTATAACACCTATGCATGCTGTCGTGCGTAATGAGTACGAAGCTCGCGTTACAATTCCTGTTAAAGAATATTGAGGTGAAAAATCTTCGCAATACCGATCACTGCAATTTGTAAGCCGACACAAAAAGTCAGAAAAGAAACCAGCTTCGTTATTACAACACCACCCGAATCGCCCAGACGCTGCATCAGTTTTTGCCCTTGCAGGCAACAGATATAGATGAGCGCGCAGAGTACGATCACCGCAAGAATAATAACACTATAGCTCATCAGCAATTCGGTCATGCTATCTCTTTTAGAAGGCAGGCTGGCCATCAGCGTAAAAATGACAGAAATAGTGCCCGGGCCTAAACAAATCGGAAATGAAAGCGGATAGAATATTTTGTTTTCAATCTTCGCCAAACTGCCGCCGTCTTGCATGCTATTGGCTCTTTTCTCGTTCTCAGCTTCATTGTCCAGCAGTCCTTCAAAGCCTGTTTTGCATATCAGAATACCGCCGCCAAGCTGTATGACCGGGATAGCCAGATTAAAGAGCTGCAGTACCAGGTGCCCTAAAACCAGGCTGATAATACCCACCAGCATGCAGTTGCGCGTAATCCGCCAAACTATCAGCTTTCGTTCTTGTTCATTAAGTCCTGTCAGGTATTTGTTTACAATCAAGGCATCACTGATCGGATTAACGGGCGGAAATAATGCCAGAAATGCAGAAGTAAAACCGTAGATGAGTTGATGTATCTGCATTTGGAGTGTGGATTAGCGTAAATACTAATTTAAGATGTTTCAGGCAAAGATGAAACATTGGGTTTCGTGCAAAGACGCTCAAGGAGCGGAGGTTTTGTGTAATCCCACGGTCATTGCGAAGATAACGTAGGTTCCCTCCCTTTGTGTACACCACATGTTTATTTGTGTACCTCCATGGGCTGTTGCGAGGAGGCACGACGTGGCAATCTGATTTCGCGATGGGAAAAATAAAAAGAAGAAGGCTGCTTGGTAGCAGCCTTGTTTTAGTTCAAAATATTATAGTGAATAAGAAAATCGATTCCTTTAAGCACTATAGCGACTAAATCGTCATCATATGGACAGCGAACCTCGGGTCTCGCCGTATACTCACATTCAATGATTTTGTCCCCATTCAAATTGTAATCGATTGAAAATTTCAATTGCTTTTCATCAACGGTCCACAAAAGCTGTTTAGAATCGCGAGAATTCGGAATACAAACCTCGGCGATAGCACCCGCGAGTGCTGTTGCATCTCGTGTGTTAATACTAAGAGGTTTGCCCTTCAATTGAGTTATCGCTTCTTTTAAACATGATGCGTTCGTTGCCATGTAAATTGAGATGCTCCGCAAACTCTTTAATTGCGTTACCAAAAAGTTCTGGGTCTATGTCTTGTTGTAAGGCTTGCGGTGTTGCGGTTGCTTCCATTTTAAGGTATTGTCATTATGATTCAATTTACCTTAATTCCGGCTATTTATAAGCTGAGTTATCCACACAATCGCCGTTGTTTTCCTCCGCGAAATCAGATTACCACGTCGTCGTTCCTCCTCCTCGCAATGACCCTTGGGTTCTGCAAACCACATAAAACAAAAAAGGCCGCATCACTGCGACCTTTTAACTATTTAACTGATTTAACCTAACGGCTATAGTTCGGTGCTTCTTTTGTAATCACCACATCGTGCGGATGGCTTTCTGCCATAGAGGCGGAAGTGATGCGTACAAACTGAGCGTCTTCCTGCAGGGTTTTAATGTCTTTGGCACCGCAATAACCCATACCAGCGCGGAGACCTCCAACAAACTGCTGTACTACTTCGTTGAGCATACCTTTGTAAGGAACGCGGCCAACGATACCTTCCGGAACCAGTTTCTTAATATCGGCTTCGACGTCTACACTTTGGAAATAACGATCGCTGGAACCTTCTTTCATTGCCTCTACAGAGCCCATACCACGGTAAGATTTAAACTTACGGCCTTCGTAGATGATAGTTTCACCCGGACTTTCTTCAGTACCTGCGAAAATAGAACCAGCCATGATACAACTTGCACCGGCTGCGATTGCTTTTACCATATCACCTGTGTATCGGATACCACCATCGGCAATAACCGGAACGCCTGTTCTTTTCAATACCTGCACTGATTCTATAATAGCCGTGAGCTGTGGTGCACCGGCACCTGTTACCACACGGGTAGTACAGATAGAACCAGGACCCACGCCTACTTTTACCGCATCGGCACCGGCGGCAGCGAGGGCTTTCGCACCAGCTGCAGTCGCTACGTTACCAGCTATCACAGGCAGGTTTTTGAATGTTTTCTTAACCAGCTTCACCATATCCAGCACGCCTTTAGAATGACCATGTGCGCTATCCAGCGTAATCACGTCTACACCCGCAGCTCTTAGGGCTTCTACGCGTTCCAGCGTATCGGCAGTAATGCCAACGGCTGCACCTGCAAGCAGGCGGCCCATGCTATCTTTTGCAGCATTAGGATGGCTTTTTAAATGAATGATATCACGGAAGGTGATCAGACCGATGAGCTTGCCTGACTTATCAACGATCGGCAATTTTTCGATCTTATATTGTTCCAGGATTTTTTCGGCTTTCACCATATTGGTTCCTACCGCGGCAGTAACGAGATTTTCTTTCGTCATGATATCGCTTACCTTCTTCTTCATGTTCTTTTCAAAGCGCATGTCGCGGTTGGTAACAATACCTACGAGTTTATTATTTTCATCGATAATCGGAATACCACCGATCTTATTTTCACGCATCAGGCGGGTTGCTTCGCCTACACTCGCATCCGGACGCAGGGTGATCGGATCAACGATCAATCCACTTTCAGAACGTTTTACTTTCCGTACTTGTTCGGCCTGGCGTTCAACACTCATATTCTTGTGGAGCATGCCGATACCGCCCTCGCGAGCCAGCGCTATAGCCAGGCGGGCTTCTGTTACTGTATCCATTGCCGAAGAGATCATCGGAATGTTCAGCGTAATGTCTTTAGTTAATTGTGTAGTGATGCTTACCTCTCTTGGAAGGACTTCAGAGTAAGCCGGCATAAGGAGCACATCGTCAAATGTGAGACCTTCACCGTAGAACTTAGATTTTGCAGCCATGTGCAAAGGTAGTACTGTAATTTGAAAAACAAAAAATTGGTTTTAAATATATCCCTATTGCTTGTCTAATGTAAATGCAACAGCCGTTTTTCTTAGTTCGCTGCTTTATTTTACACATTAAATTTCGTACAATTTCTTTCAACGCAATCTGTATAGGGAAGCCCTGTTTCATCGCGGAATAGTTTATTTTGCAGTAAAATTGACCGGCTTTGACCTTTCTGCAAGATCTCGCTTTTGAACCATTGAACAGCCAAAGAGCTTTTCAGGCCTCGGCTTTACGGGAATTAATGGTTTACCTAAAAAATAATTCGCCGTTTTATCAAAAGCTATTCCACAAGCACCATATCGATGTCCATAATATAAAGTCGCTAGCCGATCTGCGCTTTTTGCCAACGACCAGCAAGGCCGATATGCAACTGCATAACTGGGATTTCCTGAGTGTACATAGTTCGGAGATCAAAGAATATACCGCTACCTCGGGCACTATGGGGCAACCGGTAACTGTGGCGCTGACGGGAAATGACCTGAAAAGACTCGCCTATAACGAATACCAGTCATTCCGCTGCGCAGACGGAAAACCGGAAGATGTGTACCAACTCATGCTGACGCTCGATCGCCAGTTTATGGCCGGTATTGCTTATTACAGCGGCATTCGCCAATTGGGAGCGGCGTTGGTGCGCACGGGTCCTGGACTGCCGCCGATGCAATGGGACACAATCATGCGCGTACAATCGAATAGTATTGTCGCGGTGCCTTCTTTTATTCTAAAGTTGATTCAATATGCACAGGAAAACCAGATAGACCTGCATAAAACACCGGTCGAAAAAGCTATTTGCATCGGAGAAAGTCTGCGTCAGGGCGATTTTGAATTGAATGCGCTCGGTCAGAAGATATATGATCAATGGCCGATAAAATTATATAGTACTTACGCCTCCACTGAAATGCAGACAGCTTTTACGGAATGCGGATTTAGCCACGGCGGGCACGAACAGCCCGACTTAATCATCCTGGAGATCATCGACGATCACGGAAATCCGTTACATGCCGGCGAATACGGCGAAGTGGCGATTACGACGCTGGGGGTAGAGGGTATGCCTCTGCTGCGCTACCGCACTGGAGATATCTGCGCCTTCTATGAAGAGCCTTGCGCCTGCGGCCGGAAGTCGAAACGCCTGAGCCCGGTGCTCGGCCGCAAGCAACAAATGATCAAATACAAAGGCACCACTTTTTATCCGCCGGCGATATTCGATATCCTGAACAATCTCCCTTATATCCAGGAATACATTGTAGAGGTATTTACCAATGATATCAATACCGATGAAATACGGCTGCACTTACATACCCATCTTTCGGTAGATGAATGTGAGCTGCGTCTGAAGCCGATTCTGCAATCCAAACTACGGGTAGTTCCATTACTCCATTTTCATTCCGGATCGGAAATTCATCAAATGCAGTTTCCACCCGCCAGCCGGAAACAGGTAAGGTTTATTGATAACCGTTAAAATAGGCGCATTTGGTCTGATGATTCGCAATGGCCTGCATTCACTAAAGCGCCGTCAAATTATAGAAATCGCCTGGCGGATCGTTTTTTTCATTTGCGCGATCAACACCAGTAACGCCAGCAAAGCTGCGGCCCAGATTGGCCAGCCCGGCAGGACTGACAATTGCAGGTCCATTTTCTGTACCCAGATATGGCAGCCATATTGTAACAGTACCGCTATAACCAAACCAATTAAAACGGCGCTTATAATAAATGGCAAGAATCTGCGGCTGATAAAGCTGCTGAGATAAGAAGGCCGGTAACCCAATTGCAGCAACAGTTTCACAGCTTCACTTGCTTTCGCCAGCGACAATTCAATAAATAAAATAAACACTAACGAGCTAATTCCGATCAACAGCACCGCTAATACGCCGGTTGCCCCGGTAATGGTTTCTACTATGGCGCGTAGTTTATTCCAGCGTAGTTGTTCTGTGTTCGTTGTATAACTATGGTCTGCCAGGTATTGCTCAAAAGCTTTATCGGAGGGATCTTTAGTTTTTAAAATGAGCCGGGAAGCGCGCACCGTATTGTTTTCGCCGTATTTCGCATTCGCATATTTCAAAAAGGATTCGGGCACAAGTACGGAAGTTATCCGGTCAGAAAAGCCAACGATATGTCCGCTGTATTTTTCTTGCTGGCCACCGCCAATAGTAAGCTCAAAACCGAGGGTCTGGATGATTTGTTCAGATAATTGCGGCAAGCCCTGGCTCGGCGCAAATCCATAATTATACAGGTTTAAAAATTCGGTAGACACGATAATCGGCACCTGAAAATCGCCTTCCTGCCAGTGCCAGTCTTTGGGCTTCCGATCTATAAAACGTTCGGGAACGGATTCAAGGAATAGTTGCGTATAAAAATTGAGCGTTTTGCCCATGCTGGCCGAAACCGGGAAATGATTGGATTCAAGCATCCCCACATCCTGCACTTCCGGCGCTTTCCGCAGATCTTCTATTTCAGGTTCTGTAAAAAAATTTCCCGAAGGCTGCACCATATTTTCATTCGTGATCTTTTTATTGATCGTAATAAAAGTGCTGCCCAGACTATCGTTCGTACCCCTGCCCGCCAGCAATTCACGAAAGTTCCACCAGATCAGCACGGCACTGAAAAGCAGGATCAAGCCTGTGCACAAAGCAATCCAGGCAGTCCATAAACGGGTTTTACCACTTTTATGAAACATCAGTTTTCGCAACAGTATTTCTGTGTGATTTCCGCTCAAAGCATCATTGTTTTAGTGTAAGGGAAATAGTTGTTTTCATCAAGATCTACCAATATAAAGCCGGCATTATTGCGGTCGGTTATTTCCTGTATCAGCGCCGCGGCTATAGTGGTATTGGCTTTATCGAGATGACTGAAAGGTTCGTCCATGAGCAACCATTGAAACGGCTGCAGCAACGCCCGGATAATTGCTACGCGCTGTTGCTCGCCGTACGAAAGTGTCTTGCCCAGCGCTTTTCTTTTATCTTTCAACCCTAATCGCTCCAGCCATTCTGCCATTTCTTCTTCCGCAATCGTATTGGTCAGACTTCTTTTTATTTCCAGGTTTTCCCAGGCGGTGAGATCGGGGAATAAGCGCAAATCCTGAAAAATAACACTTAGTTCTTTTTGACGGAATGCAGCCCAGTCTTCCCTTTGCACTGAAGCATACGGTTTTCCGCCCCAGGAAATACCACCGTTAAAATCATTACGCAAACCATAAAGCATGTGTATAAATGTTGTTTTCCCGGTGCCGGACGGCGCTTGTATAAAAATGCGCGCTCCCCGCGATAGGCTCAGCTCCCTTAGCCAGATATCCGATTGCCGGCTGCTGATTTTTTCAAGGATGGGAATGGGTGCCAATTGCGACAACTGTAATTGCATACATGAAAATAGCGTTTTTTCCCGCAGCAACATAGCAGCACGGCTTCCTGCATTTTCCGGCAGCGAAGGATTGAACCATTTAACCGCAAACACGCATAGCGGCGACAACAGAGATTTTCCGGCAACAACTGGTTAACCTTTTAACCATTTACCCAATTAACCATTCCCATTGCTTTTGTTTTTTGAATTTTGACTTATATTTAATCATGATTGAACGTCTTTTTGATATCGTCGCCGAACGTGCTGCAAAGGATCCTGATGCTGAGATGCTTGCCGCCAAGGAAAACGGACAGTGGAAAACCTATTCCTGCAAAACGGTCTGGGAAACGGCACAAAAACTGTGCGGCGGATTGCTGACACTCGGTATCAAAAATCAGGCACTGGAACCTGAAGCCCAGGAAAAAATTGCAATCATTTCATTTAACAGGCCGGAATGGATGATGGTGGATCTGGGTGTGCAAATGACCGGCGCTGTGCTGACGCCCATTTATCCGACCATCAGCCCCAACGAGCTCACCCATATCTTTAAGGAGGCAGAAGTAAAAATTGTGTTCGTCTCTAATGCTGAATTATACGAACGTTTCAAAGATGCTTTTGCCGAAGTCCCTTCCCTGCAACATGTCTTCAGTTTCGATCAAACAGCAAATGTACCCAGCTGGCAAACACTGATCGAAAAAAATGCGCCGACAGACCAGGCGGTCATTGATCGTATCAAACCGGAAACTTTAGCAACGATTATTTATACGTCGGGCACTACCGGCGACCCCAAAGGGGTAATGCTTTCTCACCACAATATCGCGAGCAATGTCCGCGACTCCATGCCTGCGTTCACCTTTGCAGAAAAAGGCAGTCGTGCATTGAGTTTTTTACCGCTCAACCATATTTTCGAACGCATGGTCACCTATATCTATCTGCATGCCGGTGTGGCCGTCTATTACGCAGAAAACATGGATACGATCGGTGCCAATCTGAAAGAGGTAAAACCGCTGGTATTTACCGTCGTGCCTCGCCTGCTGGAGAAAGTATATGAGCGTATCATGGCTACCGGGATTGAATTGACCGGCATTAAACGTGCTTTATTTTTCTGGGCGCTGGAGCTCGGCAAGAAATTTGATAATGTCAATCACGGCAGTGCCTGGTATCGCTTTCAATTAGCGATCGCTAACAAACTTGTGTTTAATAAATGGCGGGAAGCCCTTGGGGGCAATGTAAAGGCAGTGGTAAATGGCTCGGCTGCTTTGCAGGAGCGCCTGATACGCATTTTCACGGCAGCCCATGTGATCGTTATGGAAGGTTACGGGCTTACGGAAACATCTCCGGTAATTTCTGTAAACCGTTATGAAAGCGAAAACCGGCGTGTCGGCACTGTTGGTCCGCTGATCACAAATGTAGAAGTGAAGATAGCCGACGACGGAGAGATCCTGGCAAAAGGTCCCAACATTATGATGGGCTATTACAAAAAGCCGGAATTAACAGCCGAAGCAATGAAGGACGGCTGGTTCCACACTGGTGACATTGGAGAATGGCAGGAAGGTCGCTTCTTAAAAATCACCGATCGTAAAAAAGAAATCTTCAAAACATCGGGCGGAAAATATGTAGCGCCGCAGATGATCGAAAATAAACTGCGTGAAAGTCCTTTTATCGAACAAATGATGGTGATCGGCAACGGTCGCAAGTTCGTGAGCGCACTCATTGTTCCGAATTTCGGACAAGTGAAAAAGACGCTGCACATCTCTGAAACGGACAACAGCAAAGTGATTCGTATGCCGGAAGTGATTGCACTTATTCAAAAACAGCTTGATAAATACAACCCATTATTTAGTCATCCGGAGCAGGTGAAGAAATTTGAATTGCTGCCTGACGAATGGACTATTGATGCAGGCGAGCTGACTCCTTCGCTAAAAATCAAACGAAAATTTGTAGAACAGAAATATGCGAAGATCGTAGAAGGAATGTATGGTGAAGGCCAGGCACAAGGTTAGCCGATTACAAACTGACAGATCAAAAGATTGGAGTATAACTTCCTTACAGGGCAAATCTGATACTGTATAAAAAAGTCTCGCAGCAAAACGCTGGCGAGACTTTTTTCATATGCCGACTGCCTCGTCCTAAAAAAGGTTGACACAAAAGCGGTGTAACCATAATGAACAAAGGACAAATCGGAGTACCCAAACGGACTCAGAGAGATTACAGTTTAGCTTTCAAATTGCAGGTGGTTGATGAGAT